>Ga0255334_1000502_pt1 | contig 29874 bp, 26 predicted proteins | sample EtOH5_35cm_T3_12_FD_202080 | JGI IMG/M metagenome (GOLD analysis project Ga0255334, IMG submission 202080) | Sandy soil microbial communities from University of British Columbia, Vancouver, Canada - EtOH5_35cm_T3_129 | ecosystem: Engineered > Artificial ecosystem > Sand microcosm > Unclassified ... | reverse complement strand
ACCTCGGCGTCGAAGAGTCCAAGGTCACCACGGATGCCTCCTTCATCGACGATCTGGGCGCCGACAGCCTCGATACGGTCGAGTTGGTGATGGCCTTCGAGGAAGCCTTCGCGATCGAAATCCCGGACGATGCCGCCGAAAAGATCACGACCGTCAAGGACGCGATCGACTTCATCGACAAGGCCAAGGCCTGACATACGGCGCGTGCCGAATCAGGTCGCCGGGAGGGCTTAGCGCGTGTTCGGTCGGATGACGGCGCCACGCCGTGTGGTGGTCACAGGCATGGGAATCGCTTGCCCGCTCGGGCTTGGCGTCGAGCATGTCTGGAAACGCATGCTGGCCGGCGATAGCGGGATCGGGGCCATCCAGTCCTTCGACACGACCAATCTCGCCGCCAAGATCGCGGGGCAGGTGCCGGCGGGGACAAGGGCCGATGGCGGCCTCGACCTGAACGAATGGATCCCGCCCAAGGATCACAAGAAGATGGACCGCTTCATCCAACTCGCCCTCGTGGCGGCGGCCGAGGCGGTGGAGGACAGCGGCTGGGTACCGCCCGACGAGGAATCGCGCTGCCGCACCGGTGTGATGATCGGCAGCGGGATCGGCGGGCTGCCGACGATCTATGAGGCCTCCGTCCTCATCAGCCAGGGCAAGCAGCGGCGCATCTCGCCCTTCTTCATCCCCTCGGCGCTGATCAACCTGGCCTCGGGCCATGTTTCGATCCGCTATGGCTTCAAGGGGCCGAACCACAGCGTCGTCACCGCCTGCGCCACCGGTGTGCATGCGATCGGCGATGCCGCGCGGCTGATCGCGGTCAACGACGCCGATGTCATGGTCGCCGGCGGGACCGAGGCTGCGGTGGCCGAAATCGGCATGGCTGGCTTCTGCGCCGCCCGCGCGCTCTCGACCGGCTTCAACGACGAGCCGATGCGGGCCAGCCGCCCCTGGGACGAGGGCCGCGACGGCTTCGTCATGGGCGAAGGCGCCGGTGTCATCGTCCTCGAGGAGCTGGAGCACGCCAAGGCACGCGGCGCGCACATCTATGCCGAGATCATCGGCTACGGCATGTCCGGCGACGCCCACCACATCACCGCCCCGGCCGATGGCCATGAAGGCGCCTATCGCGCCATGGGCGCCGCCCTGGGCGATGCGCGGATGCAGCCGGCCGATATCCAATACGTCAACGCCCATGGCACCAGCACGCCGCTCGGCGATGATCTGGAGCTTGAAGCGGTCGAGCGCATGTTCGGCGACGACGCCCGCAAGGTGGCGATGTCCTCGACCAAATCGGCGATCGGGCATCTGCTCGGCGCGGCGGGGGCGGTGGAATCGGTGTTCAGCATCCTCGCCATCCGCGACCGGGTGGCGCCGCCGACGCTGAACCTCGAAAAGCCATCGCGCGAGAGTGTGATCGACCGCGTCGCCCTGCATGCGCAGGAACGCCCGATCGATGTGGTGCTGTGCAACGCCTTCGGCTTCGGTGGCACCAACGCCAGCCTGATCTTCTGCCGGGCAGCGTGAAGGGCGGGGGGCGTCGCCCCCCTGTCTGAGGGCCTGCCGCCTCGCCGCCTTCACCGGATGCCGATGCGCTTTTTTCTGACCTTCCTCGTTCTTCTTCTTCTTCTCTCCGGTCTCGGTGGCGCCTGGTGGGGGCGGGAGGCTGTCCGTGCCCCGGGCCCGCTCGCCGCCCCCATCCAGATCGTCGTCCCGCGCGGCGGGGCCAGCACCATCGGGGCCATGTTGGCGGAACGCGGGGTCGTGGCCGACGCCAGGCTCTTTGCCGCCGCCGCCTGGATCACGCGCAAGGAAGGCCATCTGCGGGCCGCGGAATTTGCGGTGCCGGCGCGCAGCTCGATCCTCGAGGTGCTGGAGATCCTGCGCCACGCCCGTCCGGTGCAGCGCCGGCTGACGATCCCCGAAGGCCTGGCCGTCCGCCAGCTCCTGCCGATCCTGGACCACGCCGAGGGGCTGGTGGGCGATATCCCCAGCTTCGCCGAGGGCAGCCTGCTGCCGGAAACCTATACCTATGAATGGGGCGACAGCCGCGCCTCCATCGTCGCGCGCGCCGACGCCGCCATGGATGCGGCGCTGGCCGAGGCCTGGGCCGCGCGCGCCCCGAACCTGCCGCTCGCCTCGCCGCGGGAGGCGCTGGTGCTGGCGAGCATCGTCGAACGCGAGACCGGCCAGGCGGACGAACGCGCCCGGGTCGCTGGCGTCTTCATCAACCGGCTGCGTCGGGGCATGGCGCTGCAATCGGACCCGACCGTCGCCTATGCCGCCGCGGCGGGTCCGCTCGACCGCCAGATCAGCCGCGCGGATCTGGACCGGGACCACCCGTTCAACACCTATCGCATCCGCGGCCTGCCGCCGGGCCCGATCGCCTCGCCGGGGCGCGAGGCGCTGCGTGCGGTGACGCAGCCCGAGGCAAACGACTTCCTGTATTTCGTCGCCGATGGGCAGGGCGGCCATGTCTTCGCCCGCACCCTGGAGGAGCACAACCGCAACGTTGCCCGCTGGCGCGCCCTCGGCCAATGACCGGGCCGAGCAACCGGGCCCGCGCCCGGCGTCAGGACGCCTAACCGAGCCGCGGCGTCGGTGGCGGCGGGACGCCGCGATGCAGCCGGTTGCGCCCCGCGCGCTTGGCCGCGTAGAGCGCGGCATCGGCCCCGGCGACCAGCTCCTCCATCGGCAGCCCCGGCTGCGGCACCATGGCGGCGACGCCGATGCTGAGGGTCACGATCCCGGTCGGGTTGTCCTTGTGCTCCATCGCGGCGGCGCGGATGGCGGCCAGGAGCCGCTCGGCGACCATGGCGGCGCCCCAGGTATCGGTGCCCGGCAGCAGCACTGCGAATTCCTCGCCGCCCAATCGCGCTGGCAGGTCGGTCGCCCGCTGCTGCAGCCCGCTCAGCGCCGAGGCCACCATCTGCAGGCAGGCGTCGCCGGCTGGGTGGCCGTAGCGGTCGTTGAAGCGTTTGAAATGGTCGAGATCGACCATCAGCATGGCGACCGGCATGTCCTGCGCCTGGCCCCAGGCCCAGGCAGCGGTCAGTGCCTCATCGAAGCCGCGGCGGTTGGCGAGCCCGGTCAGCGGATCGGCGCGCGTCAGCTCTTCCAGCGAGGAATTGGCGTGGGACAATTCCTTATTCGCCTCCGCCAGCCGCGCCTCGCGCAGCGCGATCTGGTCGAGCATGGCGACAAAGGCGAGGCGCAGATCCTCCAGTTCGCCGGGCAGGCGGCGGCTGGCCAGGCTCGGCATCGGCGCCCCGTCGCGGACCGCGCGCGCCGCCTGGGACAGGATGTGGACCGGGCGCAGGATGCGGCTGCGCGCCGCGACGAAGGCAAGCCCCAGACCCGCCAGCATCGCCAGCAGCGCCAGCCCCATCGCGCGGAGAAAGCGGCCGCGCGCCACCGCGGCCGTGAGCGCGCGATCGACCGAGGTGGCAAAGACGAGGCCGGTGGTCCGGCCATGGGCGAAGCCCGCGATGCGCTCCGTCCCCGCGGCATCGATCCCGACCGCGCGGCCTTCGGGCGCGGAGAGCAGGGCCTGGGTAAAGGCGTGGTCGGGTGGCAAGGCTCTTTCATTGGGCGGCCATTGCGCCAGCAGCACGCCATTGACATCGAGCACATCGACGCTGACATCGGCCGAAAGCGCTCCAAGGTAGGTCGAGCTCGCGAGCGACCGCGCCTGCGCCGCAAGGTCGAGTGCGCCGAACAGGACGATCGGGCGGCGTGGTCCCTCGGGCAGTCGCGATGACGTGACCCGGCGCGCCAGCGGCACCAGGGCCCTGCCGGTGATGCGCGACGCGATGGTGGCGCCGATGGCCAGACCATCGCGGCTCAGGGCATCGCGGACGTAGGAGCGGTCGGCAACGTTCAAATTCTGCCCGTTCGGCAGCGAGAAGCAGAGCATGTCGCCCCATGGCCCGACCACGCCGAAGCTCGCTAGCGAGGCGCTTTGTGCCGCGATCTCCCGCGCTTTCGCATCGCAGCCCGACTGATCGGCCACCCATTCCAGCGATGCGCTGCCGATCAGGCCAAAGATGGTGTCGGCATTGGTCAGCGCATCCTCGTTCATCGAGACGCCGAATCGCGCGATCTGCACCAGGCGGGCCGAGATCTCCTGTTCATGATCGCGCCGCCCCGCATCGGCAACGTACCAGATCAGCACCATGAGCGGCGCCATGGCGAGCAGCATCAGCCCGCCGAAGACGGCACTGATACGAAGGGCGGGATGAGGGGTGCGTTCAACCATTGCGCGAAAGCTTAGCTCGGAAAATAGAACCGCCGCGAAGGCGCCGCATCACGATTGCACGGCTTTGCCCGGAACGCCGGCCATCAGGGCATGCCGCCAGCCCGGGGGCAAAGCGCCCAGCAGGCGCGCCAGCACATAGAGCCGGCGCGGAAACACCACCCGTAGCCGCCCCGCCGCAAGCCCGTCCAGCACCCGCTGCGCCGCGGCCTCGGGCGACATCAGCCAGGGCATCGGAAAGGCATTGCCCGCGGTCATCGGCGTCCGCACATAGCCCGGGCAGACCGAAGACAGCCGGACGCCGAAACGCCTTTCGCTGGCATCCGTCGCCTCCGCCCAGCGCTGCACCGCGGCCTTGCTCGCGCAATAGGAGGCCGCGCCCGGCGCCGCCACGAAGGCCGCGATCGAGGCCATCGCCGCGACCCGGCCCCGGCTGCCATCGGCGCCCGGGGCCTGGGCCCGCATCGCGGCGATCGCGGGCAGGGCCACGTTCAGCACCCCATCGACATTGGTCGCGAAGATCGCCCGCACCTGGGCTGCGATTTCCGTCCCGTCGCCGGATCCCGCGCTGATGCCGGCATTGGCGATCAGCAGGTCGATGCGGCCCATGCCCGCGACCCAGCCGGCACAGGCCGCGGCATCGGTGACGTCGAGCACGGTTGTCCGTACCTCCGCCGCCGCGCAATCGGCCGCGACGCCGGCCAGCCGCACCGCATCCCGCCCGGCCAGATGCAGCACCACCCCCGGTGCCGCCGCCGCCCGGGCGATGGCCGCGCCCAGCCCGGAGGAGGCGCCGGTGATCGCAATGCTGGTCCACGGCCGCATGCCTTGCCCTCTAGCGGCGGGCAGGGGAGAAGGCCCGGATGGTGCTCTCCTCCATGACCGGATTTTCTCGCGCCCAGGGAAACCTGCCCGATGGCACGGTGTTCGCCTGGGAACTCCGCAGCGTCAATGGCCGCGGGCTCGACCTGCGGCTGCGCCTGCCGCCGGGGCAGGAGGGGCTGGAGCTGCCGCTGCGCGAGGCGACGGGCCGCCGCTTCGCGCGGGGCAACATCCAGGCCAGCCTGACCTTGCAGCGCGAGGCGCGCGCCACGCGCGTGATGCTCGACCCCGCCATGCTCGATGTGGTGCTGGCCGAGGCGCTGGCGCTGGCCGCCCGCATCCCCGGCAGCCCGGTGCCGCGGGCGGAGGCGCTGCTCGCCCTGCCCGGCGTTTTTCGCGCCAGGGAGCCGGAGCCGGACCCTGCCGCCGATGCCGTCGCGGGCGCCATGCTGATGGTCGGCTACGAGGAAGCGCTGGATGCCCTGGCCGCCGCCCGCCGGTCGGAGGGGATGGCCCTGGCCGGCATCCTCGGCACCCTGCTGGACGAGATCGCCGCCCTGCGCGACGCCGCGGCGGCCGAGGCCGCCCGGCAGCCCAGCGCCATCACCCAGCGCCTGCGCAATGCCCTCGCCGAGCTTCTGGATGGCGACCGCCGCGTGTCCGAGGACCGGCTGGCCGCCGAGATCGCGATCCTGGCACAGAAGGCCGATGTGCGGGAGGAGCTGGACCGCCTGGCCGCGCATGTCGATGCCGCCCGCGCCCTGCTGGCCTCCGGCCAGCCAGCCGGCCGAAAGCTCGATTTCCTGACGCAGGAGTTCGGGCGGGAGGCGAACACCACCGCCTCCAAATCGCAGAGCCTGGGGCTGACCCGCATCGCCCTTGACCTCAAGGCCGCGATCGAGCGGCTGCGCGAGCAATCGGCCAATCTCGAATGACGCGGCGTGGCGTCTGTCTGGTGCTTTCGGCGCCTTCCGGCACGGGGAAATCCAGCGTCGGGCGGGCGCTGCTGGCGCAGGAAGCGGAATTGTCGCTGTCGGTCTCCGCCACCACCCGGGCGCCGCGTCCCGGCGAACGGGAAGGGGTGCATTACTATTTCCGCTCCCCGGCCGAATTCGCGGCCCTGGCCGCATCCGGCGCCATGCTGGAACACGCCAATGTCTTTGGCCGCCACTACGGCACGCCCCGCGCCCCGGTCGAGGCTGCGCTGGCCGCCGGCCACGACGTGCTGTTCGACATCGACTGGCAGGGGCACCAGCAGCTGCGTGTGGCGCTGCCGCTGGATGTGGTCGGCGTCTTCCTGCTGCCGCCCTCGCTCGGGGAGCTGCGCCGGCGGCTGGAGGCGCGTGCCCAGGATGGCATGGCCGAGATCGAGCGTCGCATGGCCTCGGCCCATGACGAGATCGCGCATTGGGCGGAATTCGACCATCTGCTGCTGAACGACGATTTCGAAGCGACGGTCGAGGCGGTCCGCTGCATCCTGCATGCCGCGCGATCCGCCCGCCATCGCCAGCCGGGCCTCGCGGCCCATGCCGCGGCCTTGCTGCTGCCCGAGGGCTGAGGCAATGCGCGTCGTCCTCGACGTGGTGGCGCCGGTCTTCATGCTGATTGGGCTCGGCTATCTGGGGGGGGCTGCGAAAGATCATTTCGGCCGAACAGTTCCGTGGGCTGAACCTCTTTACCTTCAGCCTGGCGGCGCCGGCGCTGCTGTTCGCGGGCGGCACCGCGGGGCATGCGGCGGGCGGCGGCGCGGCGCTGGCTTTCTTCCTCGGCACCACGCTCCTCTACGTCGCGGTGCTGTGGGGCGCGGTGCGGCTTGGGCGGGTGCCGCTGGGGGCGGCGGGCACGCTGGCGCTGAACACCACCTTCGGCAACATCGTGATGATGGGCATCCCCCTGATCGCCGCGGCCTATGGCGAGGCGGGGCTGTCCATCCTGCTGACCATCCTGGCGCTGCATTCCATGGTGCTGCTGGGCACCGCGACCGTGGTCGCCGAGATCGGCCAGAACGCCGGCGCGCGCTGGGACCGGGTGCTGCTCGCGACCGTCACCGGCGTGTTGCGGAACCCGATCGTGATGGCGGTGATTTCCGCGCTGATCTGGTCTGCGCTGGCGCTGCCGGTGCCAGGCTTCGTTCGTCGCACCCTGGAAATGCTGGGCGGCGCGGGGCCGCCGGTGGCGCTGTTCTGCCTGGGCGGCTCGCTGCTCGGCTTCACGGTGCGCGGGGCGATCGGGTCGCTGGTGGCGATCGTCTCGCTGAAGCTGCTGGCCCTGCCGGTGCTGGTCTGGGCGGCCTGCGCCGCCCTGGCGCTGCCCGCCCTGGACACGGCGGTGGCGGTGACGACGGCCGGGCTGCCGACCGGCGCCAACGCTTTCCTGCTTGCCCAGCGCTATGCGGTGGAGGCGGATCGCAGCGGCGCCGCCGTGCTGGTGGGCACCGCGCTCAGCGTGTTGACGCTGGGGGGGCTGGTGGCGTGGTTCGGGGGGTAGCGGCGCGCTCGGCCACCACCCCCGCCAGGGTCGCAAACTCGGCCACCGTCAGCGTCTCCGCCCGTCGCGAGCCGTCGATCCCCGCAGCATCCAACAGGCCCTCCGCATCGCCGAGGCTCTTCAGCGCCCCGCGCAGCATCTTGCGCCGCTGACCGAAGGCCGCGGCAGTGGTCCGCTCCATCGCGCGGAACAGCACCGGCGACGGTGCCTGCGCCCGCGGTACCAGCACCACCACCGCTGACCAGACCTTGGGCGGCGGCCGGAACGCGCCCGGCGGTAGGCTCATCGCCAGCCGCACCTCGCAGCGCCACTGGCAGAGCACCGACAGCCGCCCATAGGCTTCCGTGTTCGGGGCCGCGGCGATGCGCTCGGCGACCTCCTGCTGGAACATCAGGGTCAGGCGCTCGAAGGCCGCGGCATCGCGCATCCAGCCGACCAGCAGGGGCGAGGCGATGTTGTAGGGCAGGTTCGCGACGATCTGGCGCGGCGCCGGCACCAGGGCCGCGAGGTCCATGCCCAGCGCATCGCCCTCGACCACCCGCAGCCGCCCGGCGGCTTCGGCGACCAGCGGCTCCAGCACAGCCACCGCGCGGGCATCGAATTCGATGGCAGTCACCGCGGCGGCGGCGGTCGCCAGCAAGGCCCGGGTCAGACCGCCGGGACCGGGGCCGATCTCCAGCACCTGCCGGCCGGTCAGATCGCCGGCCTGGGCGGCGATCCGGCGGCAGATCGCCTCATCGAGCAGGAAATGCTGGCCGAGGGATTTCCGCGGCGCGAGCGCTGCCGCCGCAGCCGCGGTCGTCTCATTCACCCGCGGTCGGCCGAGGCGGTCCGCATCTCGATCTGGGCGCGCCGACGGGCCTCACGCAGCTGCTGGCGGGAGACGTTCTCCAGCCGCTCGCGCACGATCATGGTGCGCGCGACCTCGGGGGTGAGCTCGGCGAGGTTGCGGGTCTCGCGGCTGCAGACCGCGATGACCAGCACGCCATCCGGTGCAATCAGCGGCTGGCTGACCCGACCCGGCTGCATCGGGGCGACGATGGCGCGCAGGGCAGGCGGCAGGCTTTCCAGCGTGATCGGCCCCGGATCGGCTGGCCGCGAACCGCCGCGGGCCGCCGCTTCCACCCCCTGGCAGCCGCCGCCGATGCGCGACGCGCGCTCAACCGTGTCGCGCTGCTGCTGGCTCGGGTTCTGCGGATCCAGCGTGCCGACGAAGGGCAGGAAGGCTTGGCGGATCGACAGGATGGTGGCGTTCTGCACGCCGGCGATGCGGCGCTGGCGCAGGGCCACGATCTGAAAGCCGCCGGGCACCCGGATCGGGTTGGCGATCGCCCCCGGCGGCATCCGGCCGAGCACATCGGCGATGTCGGGGTCCACCTCGTCGGCGCCGATCCAGCCGAGATCGCCGCCGGCCAACGCCGTCTGGCTCTGGCTGAACTGGGTGGCGGCGATCGGGAAGGGGACGCCGCCGCGAAGCTGGGAAACGACATCGGCGACGAAGTTCGTCACCGCCGCTTCCTCGTCCGGGTCGTCGATCGGCACGAATATCTCGCTGACCAGGAACTCCGGCTGGCCGGCGCGGGCACGACGGGCGGCGAGAAATTCAGCGACCTCGGTTTCGCCGGGGTTCGTCTGGCTGCCGCCCATGGCACGGACCAACCGCGCCCAGCCGATCTGCACCCGGATCTGCTCGTACAGCGTCCGCGGCTCGACGCCGGCCGCGCGCAGCTGCCGCACCAGCCCGCCCGGCGGCAGGGAATTGCGACGCTCGATGTCGGCGATGGATTCGGCGACATCGGCATCCGTGACCGACACCCGGCGCCGCTGCACCTCCTGTGCACGCAGGCGTTCATCCACCAGCAGCCGCAGGATGGGCGCGGCGAGGCGTTCGACCAGCTGGGGGCCGGCCGCGGCCCCGGCGTTCAGTGCGAAGAGCCGGGCGCGGGAGGTGACATCGTTCTGCGTCACCACATCGCCGTTGACCACCGCCAGGATGCGGTTGGTCTGCGCCGAGGCTGGTGACACGACAGTGGCGACCAGCAGCACAGCGATCGTCGACAGGGTCTGCAGCAGGGAAAGAAGGCGCATCATCATCACGTGTCCGGTTTGCTCCGCCCCCAAGGAGGCTCTCTGGCACAGGCGCCGCCCCAGGGCCAGCACGGATGCCATCGGCGACAAAGGCAACTCACAAGGCGCGGAAGCCGAAATCGCCCACGGTCTTCAGGCCCACCCGGAACAGCAGCAAGGTACTGCCCGGCTCCGTCCGGCCGGTCGTCGCGTCCTCGGCGTAGGATTGGATGAAGCTGGCGTTCAGGATCAGGCACTCGTCCTCGTAGGTGGCGCCCACCCCGAGCGAGACGCCGCGGTTGTCGCGCAGATCATAGCGGCCAAAGACATTGGCGCGCCAATGCTCGGTCACGCGGCCGGACACGCCCGCCGCGACCTCCGATCTCTCCCGCACCGGGGCGATCCGCGGATTAGGCGGCGTGAAGAGGTAGCCGCCATAGACGGTCGCGCGGCCCAGGGAGACGGAGGCCCCGACCTCGGTCTCGTGGCTTTCGAAGGTTTCCTTGTCCAGCCTGGCGCGGGCGAGCAGATCCAGCCAAGGCACCGGCTGCAGCCGCACCCGTCCCACCCAGTCCGACGACCTTCCTTCCACCCCCGAGCCGGCCTCGAAGACCTGGTCGGTCTGCGCCCGGAAGCTCCGGCCCAGGAGCCCTTCGATCTGGCCGCCATTGGGGAAGAACCAGGCGCTGCGGAAGGCGGCGTCGACGCGGGTGCCGCCTTCCTGCCGGTCACGGCCGGTGAAGCGGTTCAAGGCAAAGAGGTTGCTGTCGGTAAACTGGAAATCCAGGCTGTCCTCATTGCTGTTCTTGCGCTGCGCGCCCTGCGACGGGCCGGTCACGAGCTGGACGCGGGGCTCGATCAACTGGTGGCCATATTCGCCGGCGGAGCGAACCATCGGCAGACGCCAGTCGATCGCGGCCCGGAGGTTGGTGTTGAGCCCGGTGTCGTCATTGGTGCCGACATAGTTGTTCGGCGCCTCGTCCAGCCGATCCGCCGAATAGCCGATGGCGTCGCCCTGGAGGCGGTAGGTGATCTGCTCGCCATAGGAGCCGAAGGTGGGCAGGTCATAGGACAGCCGCGAGCCAAGGCGCCGTGCATTGGTCCCCGTGCCGCGGAACACGCCATAGGCGCTGGTGTCAAAGCCCAGGTGCCCGCCCAGGTCGTCCGGCTGGAACACGCGGTCGTAGTAGATGTTAGGCAGGACAAAGGGGATCTGCGCCACGTCATCGGTGTCGCGCAAGCCCTGGTAGGCGCGGCCATCGACCCTGGCATAGGCCTCGGTGCCCCAGAACCCCTCGGCGAAGGCGGTGCTGGGCAATACCCGGCGGCTGCCGTAACGGAAGGTCTGCAGATACTGGTCCGAGGTCGCGCGATTCAGGTCGAAGCCATAACGCCAGACCTCGTCATAGTCGAAGCGGCCCTTGGCGAAGATATGGCCGGCATAGCCTTTCTCCTCCAGGCTGTCGGTCCCGTTCTGGCGGCCGAGGCTGCCCGAGGCCTCCAAGGTGCCGCTGTTGAAGCGGCGACGGTACTCCAGCCCGAGGTTCGGGTCCTGCCGGGTCGAGAGCAGCGGCGACAAGGTGAGGTCGGACTGCCCGTCGATCGCCCAGTAATAGGGGACCTCGGCGAAGGCGCCGAGGAAGCGGGTGGTGCCCAGCGTCGGCGACAGAAAACCGGACTGGCGCGGCACCGAGGGATCGGGATGCGACAGATACGGCGTGTAGAAGACCGGAACCCCGCCCATCTGCAACGTCGCATCGGTATAGCGCACCCGCAGGTCGTTCAGATCGCGGGTCGCCGTGCGCGCGCGCAGCTGCCAGGTGGGCGGCGCCGACGGATCTTCCGCGCAGAGGTCGCAGGCCGAATAGATGACCCGCGCCAGGTCGAGGATACGCCCCTCGTCGCTGCGTCTTGCGCCATTGGCGACGATCCGGCCGTTCTGCAGAAGATAGCCGCTGATGCCGTCCACCACCCCGTCGCGGAGCCCGCCCTGGAGTTCGGCGCGTTCGGCGAACAGCGTCTGGCCATCGGCTTCCAGCAGCTGGACATTGCCCTCGGCCGTCGCGACGCCGGTGTTGCGGTTGTAGGTGAAGCGATCGGCGCGGAGAATCCGGGTACCTTGCCAAGCCTCGACCGCGCCGGTGGCCGTGACGACATTGGTGGTCTGGTCGAAATCCACCGCATCGGCGGTGAAGGTGACGGGGCCGTTGCGGTCACCCGGGGTCGCGTTGCCTGTCAACTGGGGCGGGGCCTCGGGGGCCGGCTGGGCGGTCAGCCGGACGCCCGGCACCAGGCTTCCCGCCAACGCCGCGATGATCACGACCACGAGCCCCCTCCGACGGACCGGGGCCGCCCAGGAAGCAAACCGCGGCAACCGCTCAGGCGCCGAGTTGCCGCACCGCATCGGGGAAGGGGGAGGCGCCATATGGCTACGCCTAGCCGTCTTCGAGGTGCAGTAGAAGGGCCAGGGCCAGCATCAGCCCCGCCAGGGCCGGAGCCCAGGCCGCCAGAACCACCGGCAGGGTGCCGGCCTCGCCGAGTTCGCCCGAGATCCGATCGAGCACGAACAAGGCAAAGCCCACGGCGACGCCGGCGCCGATCATCTGGGCGACCCCGCCGCGCCGCGCCGGGCGCATCGAGAATCCGGCCGCGAGCAGGGCCATCGCCGCCGAGAGCAGGGGCAGCGACAGCAGGGACTGAAACTGCAGCCGATGCCGTACCGCCGAAAACCCGGCCTCTTCCAGGACGGTGATGAAGCCCGGCAGCGCCCAGAACGACAAGGTGTCGGGCGTGGCGAAGCTGTCCTCGATCCGGTCGGGGGTGAGGTCCGTCGGCAGCTCCACCAGGGGCTGGGGATGCGCCGAGCGATCGGCACCGAAGACCAGCGCCGAGGAAAGGGCCCATTTGCCGGCCTCCAGCCGCGCCTCCGGGGCCTCGATCCGTTGCAACGGGCGATCCGCGGCCGAAAGCCGCCACACGGTGACATCGGTCATGCGGAAGCTGGCGGCGCGGCGCGGGACCGGGCTGCCGATCTCGGCGGCCGGGCGGCCGGACAGGATGGCGACGCCACGCGGCTCGAAGCCGTGGTCGGCCTGGCGCAGCCAGAGCCGGCCCGAGGCGAGGGCGGAAACGCCACCGCCGGCCCGCAGATAGGCATTGTCCAACCGTTCGGCCCGCGCCAGCAGGGCCGCCGAGATCGGCGACAAGGCCATGATCCCGAACAGGCCGAGGGCCAGGGCGACCATCAGGGGCCCGACGAGGAAGCCCCAGGCGGATATCCCGGCCGCGCGCGCGACGATCAGTTCCGAGGAGCGGGTCAGGCGCCAGAAGGCGATCATGCCGCCCAGCAGCACCGCGAAAGGCATGATCTGAAGTGCTACGAAAGGCAGCCGCATGGAGGCGATGCTGGCAACCAGCGCGAAGTCCGCATCCGGCCGCGTCGCGGCCCTGCGGAGCAGTTCGATGAAATCGAACAGCGCGACAAGGCCGGTCAGGGCGACCAGCATGGCCAGAACGGCGACAGCGAAGCGGCGGGCGACATAGGCCCCAAGCGTCACCGCCATCATGCCGCTCGGATCCCACGCGGACCGGGCCCATGCTGGGATCCGGGCTGGGATCCGGGCTGGGGTGCCGGTTCGGGCGGCGCAGGCACCCCCCGGGGCCATCCCGGCGCCCCCGACAGCACCCAGCCGGAGATCACGCCAGGAAAGACTGCGTCGATCCAGACCAGCGGGATCCAGGTATTGTCCCGCGCGGCCAGGTTGCCGACGGCAAGGCCGAGTGCGAGCAGGACGACGACGGTGCCGACCCCGACAAGGATGGTCCCGCTGCCGCCATGCCGGCGAAAGCCGCTGCCCAGCGCCGCGGCCAGACCGACCATGGCGAAGGAAAGCGCGGTCAGCGGATTGGCCATGCGCTGATGGGCCTCGGCGCGGAACTTCAGGATGTCGCGCGGCGGCAGCTGCTCTGCCGGGTCGGGGTTCAGCAATTCCCCGACGAAGCGTTCGCGGCTGTCGCGGCGGCGGTCTTCGTCCGTGGCGCGGGAGCGGGTGAGGTCCACGCTGTTCTCGGCGAAGCTCAGGCTGCCGAGGCGATAGCCCTGCGGCGTGCCCGGGGGGCTGCCGGGGGGCGGCGCGGTCCGCTCCACCTGCTGGCGGATGCCATTGTGCAGGGTGACGCGCGGGCCTTGGGGCGTGGTGGCGATACGGCCCTCCTCGGCCAGGATGGTCACCGGGGCTCCGGCATCGCGGCCGTCGTGGATGATCAGGCCGTGCAGCGTGCCATCGGCATCGCGCTCCCGCGCATAAACCGTCAGATCGGGCCCGATCGTCGAGAACACGCCTTCCTGCAGCAGAACGGCCGCCATCTCGTTGCGGATCTCGAACTGCCATTCGCGGAAGGCTGTGTGGCTGATCGGCACCAGCCAGAGCTGCAGGAGCAGGCCAATGGCGGTGGCCAGGCCGGCGATCAGCAGGGCCGGCCGGGCGAGGCGCCAGTCAGACAGGCCGGTGCCGCGCAGCACCACGAGTTCACGGTCGCCGGCCAGCCGCACATAGGTGAAGAGCACGACGACGAAGGTCGTGATCGGCAGGATCACCGAGAAGAAATTGGGCAGCAGCAAGGCCGTCAGCTTCACGAACACGCCGAGCGACAGCCCGCGATCCAGCACCAGCTCCATGAAACGGAGCGATTGGGTCAGCCAGACCAAAGCCGCGAGGCCGGCCGTCACGGCGATGAGGCCGATGCCGAGTTGGCGGGAGATATAGCGATCGACGCGGCTCATGCCCGGCGCTTCTACCAGCGCCGGGGCTGCACGGCGACCCCGGCGATGGCCGCCGGCAGCCGGGCCTGTTCCTCCGCCAAGAAGGCGCGCAGCGCCGAAGTCAGCACGATGCGGGTGCGTTCCGGGCTCGGCGCGTCGCGATGGCTGACCACGCCGAGCAGGCAGGCGCGGGCGGCATCGAAGACGCCGGCGCCCGATTCCCCCGGTTCCATCCGCACCGCGATTTCGGCATAGCCGCCGTAGATCCCGATGTCCTCCCGCATCGTGCCGAGCACATGGGTCCGAAACACGCGGCGCGGTGAGGCGACGATGACCGTCTCATCCGCCAGCGGATCGAAGCGGCAGAGATGCGCCGCGGGGCCCGAACTGTCCGCCAGACGGAGCAGGCCGATATCGCGCCCACCGAGGTAGCGCAGGCCGATCACCGGCGCTACCTCGGCGGTGCCGGCGCCGATCAGCTGGGCCAGCCCGGCCTTGCCCTGGAAGCTGATGACGCTCCGCGCCCGGGCCGGGGCGCAGCCCCGCAACCGTGCCGGCGTGCCGTCCACGACATGCGCCGCCGTGACGAAGATGCCGCCACCGAGGTGCACCGCCGCCCCCGTCGCCTCGCAGGGGGGCAGCCCGGTGCGGACCTCGGCGATCGAGGCCGCGGCCCGGGTATCGGCCGATTCGACCGGCGGCCCGGCGCAGCCGCAAAGCGCCAGCGCCACAGCCGCCCCCCGGACAAGCCGGATCAGCGCGGCAGGACCTTGCCCGGATTCATCAGACCCTGCGGGTCGAAGGCGGATTTGATGCGCCGCATCGCCTCCAGCTCCGCGCCGCCGCGCCAGGATTCCATCATATCGGTCTTCAGCCGCCCGATGCCGTGTTCGGCGCTGAAGGAGCCATCCAACTCCCGCACCACCGCATTGACCGCCTCCATGATGTCGTGGCCGCGGGCGAGGAAATCGGCCGCCGGCATGTCCTCGGGCTGGGCCAGGTTCATGTGGATGTTGCCGTCGCCCATATGGCCGAAGGGCACCGGCCGGCTGCCGGGGATCAGCGCCTTCAGCGCCGCCGAGGCGCGGCGGATCAGCTCCGGCGTGCGTGAGACGGGGACGGAGACGTCGCTCTTCACGCTTGCGCCGGCGCGTTTCTGCGCCTCGGGGTGTTCCTCGCGCAGGCGCCAGATCGCCGCGGCCTGGGCCTCCGACTGCGCCAAAGCGGCATCCAGCACTTCCTCGGCGGTGAGCGCGTCCTCCAGCACCGATTCCAGCAGCCCGTGCAGATCGGCATCGGCGCGGGAGGAAGCGAGGTCGACCAGGCAGTAGTGGTCATGCGTGCCGGCGATCGGGACGGTAGCGCCCTCTATATGGCGCATGACCATGCCCATGCCGATGCCGGACATGTATTCGAAGGCGCGGATGGCAGTCTCGTCGCGGTCGCGGAAGCGGCGGAACAGGGCCAGCGCCGCGTCCTCCGACGCCACCGCGCAAAGCGCCACGGCATTGGCGCGGGTGGGCGGGAAGAGCCGCAGGGTAGCGGCGGTGATGACGCCGAGGCTGCCCTCGGCGCCCACGAACAGATGCTTCAGGGCATAGCCGGTATTGTCCTTGCGCAGCCGGCGCAGGCCGGAGAAGATCTGCCCATCGGGCAGCACCACCTCCAGCCCCAGCATCAATTCGCGGGCATTGCCGTAGCGGACAGTGGTATTGCCGCCGGCATTGGTCGCCAGCACGCCACCGATGGTGGCCGAGCCTTCCGCGCCCAGCGACAGCGGGAACAGCGCGCCGGCCGCGGTTGCGGCCTCCTGCGCGGATTTGAGGATGACCCCGGCCTCGGCGGTCATGGTCATGTCCAGGGTGTCGATGTTGCGGATGCGGTTCATCCGGGTCAGGGAGAGGATGACCTGATGGCCGCTCTCATCCGGGGCGGCGCCGCCGACCATGCTCGTATTGCCGCCCTGGGGCACGATCGGCACCCCGGCCTGGGCCAACAGCCGCACCACCGCCCTGACCTCGTTGGTGCTGGCCGGGCGCAACAGGCATGGGGTCGCGCCCTGGTAGAGCCCGCGCCAGTCGGTGCTCCAGGGCGCGAGATCGGCGGGATCGGTCACCACCCCCCTCGGTCCGAGTACGGCGTTGAGCGCCGTCAGCAGCCCGGGAGGAAGCGCGGGGGGAGGGGGGGAGGCATCCGGCATGATGGGCGCATCCATGCGCGCGGATGCGTCCCGGTCAACTGTGGGCGTCAGCCGTCCTTGCCGACCATCACATCCGAGGCCTTCACTACCGCGATCGCCGGGTCGCCCACGGCGAGGGTCAGCTCCTCCGCGGCCTCATTGGTGATGGCGGCGGTGAAGACCACGCCGGGCGCGACCTCGATGCGGACATGGGTGGTGGTCGTGCCCTTGCGCACCTCCTGGATCTTGCCGGGGAACTGGTTACGGGCGGACAGCTTCAGCATGGTGCGGGCTCCTTTCGCAGTGTCGGGGGCGGTCAAGGCAGGGCGGGCCGCCTCACGACCCGGGCTCGGGCTGGGTCGCGTTGGGGAAGAACAGCTGCTGGCCATTGATCTTGTAGCCGGCGATCGCGGTCTGGCCGGCGGGCGAGATCAGCCAGTCGATGAAGGCCTGGCCATCGGCCACCTTCACGTTCGGATGCCGCTGGGGGCTCACCAGCATCACGCCATACTGGTTGAACAGCCGGGCATCGCCTTCGACCACGATCTTCAGCTCCTGCCGGTTGCGGAAGGCGAGCCAGGTGCCGCGATCCGACAGGATATAGGCGTTCTGCGCGGCGGCGGTGTTCAGCGCGGGGCCCATGCCCTGGCCGGCTTCCCGGTACCATTTGCCACGGCCCTGCACCGGATCGACCCCCGCCAGCGCCCAGAGCCGCAATTCGGCGGCATAGGTGCCCGAACGATCTCCCCGCGAGACGAAAGGCGAGGCGGTGGCAGCGATGCGGCGCAGCGCTTCCGAGGTATCACGCAGCCCGGCGACATGGGCGGGATCGGCGGCCGGGCCGATGATGACGAAGTCGTTGAACATGACGTGGTGGCGCGGGCCGCCATAGCCGTCGGCGACGAAGCCGAGTTCGGCGGCGCGGTCATGCACGAAGAGCACATCCGCATCGCCGCGGCGGCCGACATCCAGCGCCTGGCCAGTGCCGAGGGCCACGACATGGACGGAAATCCCGCTCGCCTCAGTGAAGATTGGCAGCAGGTAGCTGAACAGGCCGGACTGCTCGGTGGAGGTGGTGGAGGCGACGGTGATGCTGCGTTCCTGCGCCATCGCCGGCAGCGTCAGGACGCTAAGCGCTGCGGCCAGAAGACCCCGTCGGAACATCTTGAGCATGGCAATTCTCCCTCGTGGTGAGATGCGTGTCACCAGACCAGCCGCCCCTGCAGGAAGGCCGTGGCCTCCGGCGTGGCGGGCCGGGTGAAGAAGGTTTGGGCCGGCGCCTGTTCCAGCAGCCGGCCACGGTGGAGGAACACCACATCGCCCGCCAGCCGCCGCGCCTGGCCAAGATCGTGGGTGGTCATGACGATCTTAGTGCCGCGGGCGGAAATCGTGGCGACGATCTCCTCCACCGCCAGGGTCGCGGCGGGGTCGAGGCTGGCGCAGGGTTCGTCCAGGAACAGGATGTCGGGGTGCAGCGCCGCGGCCCGGGCCAGCGCGAGGCGCTGCTGCTCGCCGCCCGACAGGCGCCGCGCGGCGCGCCCGGCCAGGGGTTCCAGCCCGACCAGGGCCAGGGCGGCGCGGGCGCGGGCCTCGCGTTCGCCGCGCGGCACCCCGGCCAGAGCCAGGGGATAGACGGCATTGGCTAGCACCGAGCGGCGCAGCAGCACGGGGCGCTGGAACACCATCGCCTGCCGCCGGCGCGGATCGGCGCAGGGCGCGCAGGTGACGCGGCCGCTGGTCGGGGCCAGCAGCCCGTGCAGCAGGCGCAGCAGCACGCTCTTGCCGGCACCGTTCGGGCCGATGATCAGCGTGGGCGGGCCGGCTTCGATGGTCAGGGACACGTCGTGCAGGATGTCGACGCCGTTGCGGGCAAAGCCCAGGCTTTCGGCGATCAGCGGCAGGACGGTGTCGGGCGCGCGCATCACCCGGCCCAGCGCGCCGAGCTGTCCCGCAGCAGCTGTGCCGCCGCATTCACCGTCAGCACGATCGCCATCAGCACCATGCCGAGCGCCAGCGCCAGCGGCAGGTCGCCCTTGCTGGTTTCCAGCGCGATGGCCGTGGTCATGACGCGGGTAAAACCGTCGATGTTGCCGCCGACGATCATCACCGCCCCGACTTCCGCGCTCGCCCGGCCGAACCCAGCGAGCAGCACGGTCAGCAGCGCGTAGCGCCCGTCCCAGAGCAGGGTCGGCACCGCTCGCCAGGGCCCGGCGCCGAAGGAGCGGAGTTGTTCAGCGTATTCCTCCCAAAGGCCTTCGAGCAATTGCCGCGCGAGGGCGGCGAGGATCGGCGTGATCAGCACGGCTTGCGCCACCACCATGGCGGCCGGCGTGAACAGCAGCCCGAGCGCGCCAAGCGGACCGGAGCGCGACAGCAGCAGGTAGACCAACAGCCCGCACACCACCGGCGGCAGGCCCATCAGGGCATTGAGCGCGACGATCACCACCCGCCGCCCCGGAAATCGCGCCACCGCCAGCAGCGCGCCCAGCGGCAATCCGATCAGGGCGGCAATCGCGACCGCGGTCAGGCTGATGCGCAAGGACAGCAGCACCACCTGCACCACGGCCGGATCGGCGGTGCTAACAAGGGAAGTGGCGGTACTGAGGGCGGTGCCCAGGTCGTTCACGCATGTCTCCCGGTCCGGCTGCGGAAACTGAATGTGGCACCAGGGCGCGTCAACCGCATTGGTTCTTGACAACCGGGTGATATTTGCCGGAATTTGCCAGTATATGCCGGATGTCATGACGTTGCGCGAGGCCGCCGCCTTCCTGCGCCTGTCCGAACGCTCCCTCTACGAGCTCGCGCGCGGCCATCGCGTGCCGGCGGCGTTGGTCGGTGGCAAATGGCTGTTCCCTCGGCGGTTGCTCGAACGCTGGCTGACCGCCGAGGCCGATACCGCCCAATCGGCGCCCCGTCTCGCGCCGCCGGCCATCCTAGCCGGCAGCCATGATCCGCTGCTGGATTGGGCGGTGCGGCAATCCGGCTGCGGGCTGGCCTTGCGCACCGGCGGTAGCCTTGAGGGGTTGGCGGCGCTGGCAGCGGGGGAAGCGATGGCGGCGGCCTCGCATCTGCTCGATCCCGACAGCGGGGCCTTCAACGAACCGGCGGTCCGCGAAGTGCTCGGCGGGCGCGGCACCGTCGGCCTGGTCTGGGCGTGGCGGGAACAGGGGCTGATGGTACCGGCCGGCAATCCGGGCGGGCTCGCCGCCATCACCGATCTGGCGCGGCCGGGCCTGCGCATGGTCGGGCGGCAGCCGCGTGCGGGCAGCCACGTGTTGCTGGGACATCTGCTGGCCGAGGCGGGGGTGCGGCTGGAACAGATCGGCTTCCTGACGCAACCGGCCCTGGCCGAGGACGAGGTGGCCGCGGCGGTGGTCGAGGGCCGCGCCGATGCCGGCTTCGGCATCCGCGCCGAGGCGGCCGGGCGGGGGCTCGATTTCGTGCCGCTGATACGGGAACGCTTCGATTTGGTGATGGAGCGCCGGCACTATTTCGAGGCGCCGCTGCAGGCGCTGCTGGGCTTCGCCCGCGGGCCGTCGTTCGCCTCCCGCGCTGCGCGGATGGGGGGGTATGACATCGCGGAGACGGGGCAGGTCGCGTTCAACCTTTAGCGCATATGGGGGCTTGCCCCTCGATCACCCCTGGAGAAACCCGGAGGTTTCTGCACGTCCCGCCAAAAGGAAGGTCCAGGAAACTCTCAGTTTCCTGGTGGGTGGGTGCGGGAGGGCGCCGCCTTCCCACATCAGGGCGCGCGTCCCAGGGCCAGGGGGTGATGCGTCTCGACCAGTTCGCGCAGCCTTTCCTCCAGCACTTTCGTATAGATCTGCGTCGTCGCGATATCCGCATGGCCGAGCAGCATCTGCAGGCTGCGCAGATCGGCGCCATGGCCCAGCAGGTGGCTGGCGAAGGAATGGCGCAGGACATGCGGGCTGACCCGGGCCGGGTCGAGTCCCGCCACCAGCGCCGCCTTTTTCAGCATCAGCCCGAGCCCCTGCCGCGTCAGATGCCCCGAGGCGCCGCGCGAGGGAAACAGCCAGCGCCCAGGGCCTTGGGGCCGCGCCGCCGCCAGCGCGGCGCGGGCGCGGTCCGAGATCGGCACCAGGCGTTCGCGGCCGCCCTTGCCGCGCACCGCCACCAGCACCTCCCCGGCCCGCAGTGCTGCGGCGGGCAGGGTGACCGCCTCGCTGGCGCGCAGGCCGGAGGAATAGAGCAGCTCGAGCATCGCCGCCGCCCGCGCGCCGCGCGGCGCGGGCAGGCGGGCCGCGCCCTCGATCAGCTGGGTGACCTCGGCCTCGGCCAAGGGGCGGGGCAGGCCGGGCGAGGCCTTGGGCGCATCCAGCAGCAGGGTGGGGTCATCGGCCCGCACCCCTTCGCGCGCGAGGAAGCGGAAGAACTGCCGCAGCGCCGACAGCCGCCGCTGCGCGGTGCGCGGTGACAGCCCCTGGTCGGCGAGGCCGCCGAGATAGGCCCGCAGCGCGGCGGGTGTCGCCGCCTGGATCGGGCCGTCGGCGGATTGCGCGAAATCGGCGAGATCGGCGGCATAGGCCGCGATGGTGTTGCGCGCGGCGCCGCGCTCTGCCGCCAGCATTTCAAGAAAGGCCTCGACATGCCGCCCGGCCGGCATCGGCGTCAGCGCGTGCCGAAGCGCTCGTTGGGGATGGTGCGCTCGACCGCATGCGGTTCGATCCGCGGCGGGAAGGCCCCCAGGAAGAGCAGCCCGGCGATGATCAGCGCGATCAGCACCAGCATGGTCGAAAGCACGGGGCGACGAAACATGGTCGAATGGGCATCCTGTGCGGGGGGTCCGCGTGTGCTAGCCTTCACCACCGTGTCACGCAACCTCGACCTGACGGCCCCGGGACGCCATGGACGCGACCCCGTGACGGCCCGCCGCCCCAGCCCGGACGAGCCCAGGCCGCCGGATCGGAGTATCGTCCTGGTCGGGCTGCCGGGGGCCGGAAAATCGGCGATCGGGCGCCGGCTGGCCATGCGCCTGGGCCTGCCCTTCCGCGACGCGGATGCGGAAATCGAGGCCGCGGCAGGGCTTCCCGTCACCGAAATTTTTGCCCGCTACGGCGAACGGCATTTCCGCGACGGCGAGCGCCGGGTCATCGCCCGGCTGCTGGCCGGCCCGCCGATGGTGCTGGCGACCGGCGGAGGCGCCTTCATGGACCCGGTGACGCGGCGGGCGGTGGCGGCCTCGGGCGCGCTCAGCGTCTGGCTGCGGGCGCGCGCGCCCACCTTGCTGCGCCGCGTGGTCGGGCGCGATCATCGCCCCATGTTCCATGGCCGCGATCCGGCCGTGGTGCTGGACGGGCTGATGGCCGCCCGCCACCCCACCTATGCCGAGGCCGAGCTGATTGTGGATTGCACCGACGAACCGCCCGAATACACCACCCGCCGCGTGATGGCCGCGATCCTGAACCATGCCGAGGCCGAGCGGCTGAGCGTGCCGCTGTCCACGCCCTACGACATCCTGGTCGGCAGCAACCTGCTGCCGCGCTCCGGCGCGCTGCTGCGGCCGCTGCTGCCTTCGGCGCGCGTCATTGTCATCGCCGATGCCAATGTCACCGCCCGCCACGGCCCGGCGCTGCGCACGGGGCTGGAGGAAGGCGGGCTGTCGGTGCTGGCGGAGATCGTGCTGCCGCCCGGCGAGGCGACCAAATCCTTCGCCACCTATGCCGAGACGGTCGAACGGGTGCTGGCCGCTGGTGCCGACCGCCGCACCTGCATCGTGGCGCTGGGCGGCGGGGTCGTGGGGGATCTGGCCGGCTTCGTGGCGGCGACGACGCTGCGCGGCCTCGCCTTCGTGCAGGTGCCGACCACCCTGCTGGCGCAGGTGGACAGCAGCGTCGGCGGCAAGACCGGCGTCAACATGAAGGCCGGCAAGAACCTGGTCGGAGCCTTCCATCAGCCGAAGCTGGTGCTGGCCGATACCGCGACGCTGGCGACCCTGCCGCCGCGGGAATTGCGCGCGGGCTGGGCGGAGGTCGCCAAGCACGGGCTGCTGGACGGGCCGCTCTGGGACTGGTGCGAGGCCAATGGCCCGGCGGCGATCGCCGGCGACTCGGCGGCGCTGCGCCATGCGGTGCTGGAATCCTGCCGGCTGAAGGGGGCGGTGGTCGCGGCGGATGAACGCGAGGAGGCGGCCGATGGCGGCCGCGCGCTGCTGAACCTCGGCCATACCTTCGGCCATGCGATCGAGGCGGAATGCGGCTACGACGGCAGCCTGCTGCACGGCGAGGCGGTGGCGATCGGGCTGGTGCTGGCCGCGGCGCTCTCGGCGCGGATGGGATATGCGGAACCGGGACTGCCCGGGCGCGTGGCGCGGCACGTGTCCTCGGTGGGGCTGCGGGCGAGGATCGTGGATATGCCGCGACCGTTTTCCACGGCGCGGCTGATGGCGCGGATGCGCAGCGACAAGAAGGCACGCGAAGGACAGATGCGCTTCGTGCTGCTGCGCGGGCCGGGCGAGGTGTTTACCACCAGCGATGTGCCGGAAGCGGCGGTGGAAAGCTTACTGCGGGATGCGGGGTGCGGCGAATAGCGAGGGGGCTTGCCCCCTCGCGCTCCCCCGCCAGGAAACTGCGAGTTTCCTGTACCTTCCGCGTGTGGGTCAGACGCGCAGCAGGGAACGGCCGGTCATTTCGGCGGGCTGGGGGAGACCCATCAGGGCCAGTATGGTGGGGGCGACGTCGGCCAGGCGGCCATCGGCCAGGGTCGCGCCCTCGGGGCCTCCGAACACCACGCAAGGCACCACATTCAGCGTGTGCGAGGTATGCGGGCCGCCCGTCTCCGGGTCGCGCATGGTCTCGGCATTGCCGTGGTCGGCGGTGACGAAGGCCGCGCCGCCGGTGTCGCGCAAGGCGGCGATGATGCGGCCGAGACCGGCATCCACCGCCTCCACCGCCTTGATCGCGGCGGGCAGGCTGCCGGTGTGGCCGACCATGTCGGCATTGGCGAAGTTCAGCACGATCAGCGCATGCTTCTGCGCCCGGATCGCGGCTTCGGCCTTGGCGGCGAGTTCGGGGGCCGACATCTCGGGCTGCAGGTCATAGGTCGCGACCTTGGGCGAGGGCACCATGATGCGGTCCTCGCCGGGCAGCACCGCCTCCTCGCCGCCGTTCAGGAAGTAGGTGACGTGGGGGTACTTCTCGGTCTCGGCCATCCGTAGCTGGGTGAGGCCGGCGGCGGCGACCGTCTCGCCCAGCAGCCCGGTCATCGGCTGCGGCGCGAACAGCGTGGTCAGATGCGCGTCCAGCTCGACCGAATACTGCGTCATCCCCGCGACGGCGGCGAGCTTCGGCACCCGGGCGCGCTCGAACGCCGAGAATTCGGGATCGGCGAGGGCGGCCATGATCTCCCGCACCCGGTCGGCGCGGAAATTGAAGCAGAGCACGCCATCGCCATCCGCCATCCCGGCATAGTCGCCGATCACATGCGCGGGGATGAACTCGTCGCTTTTGCCCGCCTTGGTGTTTTTGGCGACGACCTGCATCGGGTCGGCGCTGCGCGGGCCCTCGGCCAGCACCATGGCGCGCCAGGCGGTGGAGACGCGTTCCCAGCGGTTGTCGCGATCCATGGCGAAATACCGGCCCGTCAGCGTCGCGAGCCGCGCCTTGGCCGGCAGCCCGGCCAGGAAGGCGGGGAGGTCCTGCGCCGCGGCATCCGGCGCGCAGTCCCGCCCATCCGAAAACCCGTGCACGGCCACGGGGATGCCGGCCTCGGCCAGGATTTCGGCCAGGGCCAGGGCATGGCGCTGGTGGCTGTGCACCCCGCCCTCCGACAGCAGCCCCAGCAGATGGCAGGTGCCGCCGGAGGCGCGCAGCCGCTCGATCAGATCAACCAGCGCCGGCAGCTTCGCCAGGCTGCCATCGGCGATGGCGGCATCGATCCGCGGCAGGTCCTGCACCACCACCCGCCCGGCGCCGAGGTTCAGGTGCCCAACCTCCGAATTGCCCATCTGGCCCTCCGGCAGCCCCACCGCCGGGCCGCAGGTATGCAGGTAGCCACGCGGCCCCGCCGCCCAGAGTGCCGAGAAGGTCGGCGTCGCCGCCAGCGCCACGGCATTGTCCGGGCAGGCCGGCCGGAAGCCCCAACCATCGAGAATGACAAGCATGACGGGGGTGGGACGGGGCATCGGCAATCTCGATCACACTGGGGGGAGGACCTCGGTATCGCCCAAGGCCCTTGGCGGCAAGCGCGCGCCTTGATCCGGCGCAATCGGCAAACGCGCCAGCACCCGCGGGTTTGCGCGACCCGGCAAAACCATCCATGTCGTCGCCCCCGCGCCGGGGCCGGGACGTCTTCCCGCTTCGCGCCCGGACCTTCGCCGGTGTAGGAAGCGATCCATGGCTCCGAACGAACTCCGCGCCGACCGACCCCTGGTGGGCGACCGGATCCCCGCAACACCGGCCGACCCCGCCAATGGCCCCCCGCGCCCGCCGCGTCCCCCCAAGCCTCCGCGCCGTCGCCGCGGCTCGAATCCCTTCGGCATGTTCGGCTGGATCTGGCGGATCGGGGTCCTCCTCGGCGGGGCGGCGATCCTGGGCGGCGGCGTCGTCGCCTATGGCTTCTATCGGGCCGCGGTCGCCGACCTGCCCGACATCCAGTGGCTGGCCACCTACGAACCGCCGCAGATGTCGCGCATCTATGCCGCCGATTCGCGCCTGATGGCCGAACTGGCCACCGAACGCCGCGTCTTCGTGCCGATCACCGCGATCCCCCGCGTCGTGCAGCAGGCCTTCGTCTCGGCCGAGGACCAGAATTTCTGGACCCATAGCGGTGTCGATCCCATCGCCATCGCCCGCGCCACCTTCACCAATGTCGAGAACCTTTCCACCGGCCGCCGGGCCGTCGGCGCCAGCACGATCACCCAGCAGGTCGCCAAGAACATGCTGACCGGCAATGACCGCACGCTGCTGCGCAAGCTGCGCGAGGCGATCCTGGCCACCCGCATCGAAGCCGCGATGCCGAAGTCACGCATTCTTGAGATCTACCTCAACGAGATCTTCCTCGGCGCCCAGGCCTATGGCGTTGCCGCCGCGGCCCAGCAGTATTTCAGCAAGGGCCTCGACGACCTGACCATCGCCGAGGCGGCCTTCCTCGGCGCCCTGCCCAAGGCGCCCAACAACTACAACCCGATCCGCTACCCCGAAGCCGCCCGCGCCCGCCGCGACTGGGTGATCGACCGGATGCTGGACGACCACGCCATCACCGAGGCCCAGGCCACCGCGGCCCATGCCGAACCACTGCAGGTCCGCCCCAGCCGGCGGCCCGATTTCGTCCCCGTCGGGCAGTATTTCACCGAGGAGGTGCGCCGCGAGCTGGTCGCCCGCTTCGGCGCCGACCAGACCACCATGGGCGGGCTGGTCGCCCGCACCAGCCTCGACCCCAGCCTGCAGGCCAGCGCCGAGGAGGCGCTCCGCAAGGGGCTGTTCTCCTATGACCGCCGTCGCGGCGGCTGGCGCGGGCCGGTCGCGCATATCTCGACCGCCGCCACCGAATGGCTGCCGCAGCTGGATCAGGTCGGCCGCCCCGCCGGCGCCCTGCCCGACTGGCGTCTGGCGGTGGCGCTGGAGGTCGGGAACCGCGAGGCGCGCCTGGCCTGGATCGAGCGCAGCGATGCCCGCGCCGCCGCCGAGCCGCGGACCATGACCCTGCCGCTGGAGGATGTGCAGCCCTGGGCCAGGCCGGTGCAGCGCGACGGCCGTCTCGGCGCCGCCCCGCGCCGGATGCAGGACGTGCTCTCGCCCGGCGATGTGGTGCTGGTCGCGGTGGAACCCGCCACCCCCGCCGCCGGCCGCAGCCCGGCCCGGCCCGAACACCTCACCCTCAAGCAGATGCCGGCGGTGGAGGGGGCGCTCGTCGCGCTCGACCCGAACACCGGCCGGGTGCTGGCCATGGTCGGCGGCTTCTCCTTCGAACGCTCCTGGTTCAACCGCGCCTCCCAGGCGCTGCGCCAGCCGGGCTCGGCGTTCAAGCCCTTCGTCTACCTGCCGGCGCTGGAACTCGGCATCCCGCCGAACCAGCGGCTGCTGGATGCGCCGGTCGAGATCATGACCCCGCAGGGGCTGTGGCGGCCGGGGAATTATTCCGGCACCACCAATGGCTGGGTTACCCTGCGCAGCGCCATCGAGCGCAGCCTTAACCTCGTCACCGTTCGGCTGGCGCAGGAGGTCGGCATCGATCGCGTCGCCGCCACCGCCGCCCGCTTCGGGGTGATCGACAATATGCCGCGCTACCTCGCCATGGCGCTGGGCTCCGGCGAGACGACGGTGCTGCGCATGGCCGCCGGCTATGCCTCCTTCGCCAATGGCGGCAAGCGGGTGGAACCGACCCTGATCGACAGCGTGCAGGACCGCCTCGGCCGGCTGGTCTGGCGGCCGGATGGGCAGGCCTGCCCCGATTGCGCCAGCCGCGGCCCCGATGCCGGGCCGCCGCAGCTGACCGACACGCGGCGCCAGATCGTCGATCCGATCGCCGCCTACCAGATGACCAGCCTGTTGCAGGGCGTGGTGCAGCGTGGCACCGGCGGGCGCGCCGCGACCGGGCTGGACCGCCCGATCGCCGGCAAGACCGGCACCACCAACGACTACGTGGACAACTGGTTCGTGGGCTATACGCCCGACCTCGTAGTCGCGGTCTGGGTCGGCTTCGACGATCCGCGCAGCCTCGGCACCGGCGAGGCCGGCGGCACCAATGCCGCGCCGATCTTCCGCGACGTCGTGGCCGCCGCCCTGGGCGACAGCCCGCCGGTGCCCTTCCGCGTGCCGCCGGGCGTGGCGCTGGTCCGCATCCAGACCGACAGCGGCGCCACCATCACCGAGGCCTTCCGCCCCGGCACCGAGAACAGCGCCCGCCCGCCGCCGAGCGACACCGACCTGTTCGGCGGCACCATTGACGGCGTGCCGCAGCTGCCGCCGGCCTTTGGCGCGCCAGGGGCTTCGGCGCCGCCCGCCGCGGCGCAGCGGGGGTTGGGCGACCTGTACTGAGGGGAAAAAGGTCGAGGGGCTGTTCGCCCCTCGAGCACCCCAGCAGAAACAAGGTGTTTCTGCACTTCCCCCGCTTAAGAGGAAGGTCCAGGAAACTCTCAGTTTCCTGGTGGGTGGGTGTGGGAGGGCGACGCCCTCCCACCGTGTTCCCGGCCTCGCTTGCGCCGTCGCCCCGCGCGGCCTAACTGCCGCGTCATGCGTGCAGATGCCGAAAGCCTGAAGACTCAGATCGCCGAGAGCGTGGAGCTGTTGCGACGCCACCTCGACTGGGATGTTGCCCTCGCCCGCCTGGAAGAGCTCAACGCCCGTGCCGAGGATCCCGCCCTGTGGGAGAAGCCGGACCTGGCCCAGACCCTGATGCGGGAACGCACCCGGCTGGCCGACCAGACCGAGGGCGTCGCGAGGCTGCAGCAATCGGTCGCCGATGCCCTGGAACTGGTCGAGATGGCCGAGGCTGAGGGCGATGCCGCGACCGCCGATGCCGCGGTCGCCGACCTCCAGGCCCTGGCCGCCGAGGCCAAGCACCGCGAGATCGAGAGCCTGCTCTCCGGCGAGGCCGATGCCAATGACGCCTATCTGGAAGTGAACGCCGGCGCCGGCGGCACCGAGGCCCAGGACTGGGCCGAGATGCTGCTGCGCATGTACACCCGCTGGGCCGAACGCCATGGCTGCAAGGTGACGCTGACCGAGGAAAGCGCCGGCGAACAGGCCGGGCTCAAGAGCGCCACCATCCAGGTCTCGGGCCCCAATGCCTATGGCTGGCTGAAGACCGAGACCGGCGTGCATCGCCTGGTCCGCATCAGCCCCTTCGATGCGGCGGCGCGGCGGCAGACCTCCTTTGCCAGCGTCTATGTCTACCCGGTGGTGGACGACAAGATCGAGATCGACATCAACCCGGCCGATATCCGCACCGATACCTTTCGCGCCAGCGGCGCCGGCGGCCAGCATGTGAACAAGACCGAATCGGGGGTGCGCTTCACCCATATCCCGACCGGGATCGTCGCGGCTTCGACCCAGGACCGCAGCCAGCACAAGAACCGCGCGATCGCGATGAACATGCTGAAGGCGAGGCTCTACGAGCTGGAACTGAGCAAGCGCGAGGCGATCGGCGCGGCGATCGAGGCCGGCAAGACCGATATCGGCTGGGGCCACCAGATCCGGTCCTACGTGCTGCAGCCCTATCAGATGGTGAAGGACCTGCGCACGGGGGTGGAGACGGGCAACCCCGCGGCGGTGCTGGATGGCGGGCTGGACGAGTTCATGGCCGCGGCGCTGGCGCTGCGGGTGGGGACCACGCGGTCGGAGGCCAGCGCGAGCGTCAAGGCCAGCTAGGCGAGGGGGCTTGCCCCCTTGCGCTCCCCCACCAGGAAACTGAGAGTTTCCTGGACCTTCCGATCAAAAAACCTTTGGCCAGGCCTCGCGCAAGGCGGCGTCCAGGTCGGGCAGGGTGGCAGCAATGCCGAGATCGGCGAGGCTGGTCACCCCATGCTGGCTGATGCCGCAGGGGATGATGCCGGAGAAATGCTCCAGGTTGGGGGCGACGTTGATCGCTACGCCATGCCAGGCGACCCAGCGGGTGACCCGCACGCCGATGGCGGCGACCTTGTCCTGCCGCCCGCCGCGCGCGACCCAGAGACCGATCCGACCCTCCCGCCGCTCCGCGGTGACGCCGAGGCGCGCCAGGGCGAGGATCACCCAGGCCTCCAGCGCATGGACATAGGCGCGGATGTCGCGCGGGGGGATCGCGCGATCCCCCCGCGTCAGGTCCAGCATGACATAGGCGGTGCGCTGCCCGGGACCGTGATAGGTCCATTGCCCGCCGCGACCGGCGGCGAAAACCGGGAAACGCGCATCCAGCATCCCCTCCGGCGTCGCCGAGGTGCCGCTGGTATAGGTCGGCGGATGTTCGACCAGCCAGACCAGATCATCGGCCGTCCCGGCCCGGATCGCGGCGGCGCGGGCGGCCATCGCGGCCAGCGCCTGCGGATAGGGCAGCAGCCCCGGTGCGGTAATCCAGCCAGGCCCAGTTGAACCCGCGCGCATCATGGGATAAGTCCCCGGCCTCTGCGGTCGTGGCGGAATGGTAGACGCGCCAGCTTGAGGTGCTGGTAGGGGCAACCCTGTGGAAGTTCGAATCTTCTCGACCGCACCAGTTCCAAACTCCTGAAGCACCGGACCTCCCTCCCGAAGGGGCGCGGTGGCCCCGGCTGTGTCGCGCGGCAGGCTTGGCACCGATCGCGGGCAAAGGCCATGTGGGGGCCCGGCCCGGCCGCGGGAATGTGTTGGGTCCGGGCGCCTGCGTCCTGCAACTTCA
>Ga0255334_1000501_pt1 | contig 30007 bp, 30 predicted proteins | sample EtOH5_35cm_T3_12_FD_202080 | JGI IMG/M metagenome (GOLD analysis project Ga0255334, IMG submission 202080) | Sandy soil microbial communities from University of British Columbia, Vancouver, Canada - EtOH5_35cm_T3_129 | ecosystem: Engineered > Artificial ecosystem > Sand microcosm > Unclassified ... | reverse complement strand
GGGCGGGTGCGAGGATGGGGGCATGCCGCGCGCCGGACTCGACAAGGACACCCGCGACGTCGCCGCGATGTTCGACGCGGTCGCCCACCGCTACGACGTGACCAACGACGTGCTGTCGCTCGGCCAGGACCGGCTGTGGCGCAAGGCGACGCTCGAGGCGCTCGCGGTGGGCCGCGGCGACGCGGTGCTGGACCTTGCCGCGGGCACGGGCACGTCGGCCGCACCGCTGGCGGACCGGGGCGGGCGGGTGGTCGCCTGCGACCTGTCGCTCGGCATGCTGACGGTGGGCAAGCAGCGCCGCCCCGACCTGGCGTTCGTCGCCGGCGACGCGCAGGCGCTGCCGTTCGCGGACGCGTCGTTCGACGCGGTGACGATCTCGTTCGGGCTGCGCAACGTGCCGGACGTCGGCATCGCGCTGCGGGAGATGTTCCGTGTCACCCGGCCGGGCGGGCGCGTGGTGGTCTGCGAGTTCTCGCGTCCGACGAACAAGGCCTTCCGCGCGGTGTACCAGCAGTACCTGACTCGTGCCCTGCCGAGGGTCGCCGGCGTGGTGGCCAAGGAGTCGGACGCGTACGCCTACCTGGCGGACACGATCGCCGCGTGGCCGGACCAGCGCGAGCTCGGGACGCGAATGCGTGAGGCCGGCTGGACCAAGGTTGCGTTCCGCAACCTGTCCGGGGGGATCGTGGCGCTGCACCGGGGGTTCCGACAGGTGGACGAGCCGGTGTCCGCGGGCATCGAAGCGGAGGCATGAGCATGCGCTTCCGCGCTGGCCAGCAGGGCGGTCCGGGACCTGGGTCCCGGACCGGGCAGTCAAGTGAGGTAAGCCTACGCAGACACGCGCCGAGGGCCTCGGTAGACTCCGGCGGGGGAGCACGTGAACGTCGTCACAAGATGGGATCCCGGCGGTGACAGCAGGCTTCGATGACGCGGACGTCGTCGTCGTCGGCGCAGGCCCGGCCGGTTCGGCGACGGCCTACTGGGCCGCCGCCGCCGGCCTCGACGTCCTGCTCCTCGACAAGGCGTCCTTCCCGCGCGACAAGGTGTGCGGCGACGGCCTGACCCCGCGCGCCGTCGCCGAGCTGGTCCGCATGGGAGTGCCGCTGCGCGCCGAGGACGGCTGGATCCGCAACGTCGGCCTGCGTGTGCACGGCGGCGGACACACCGTCGAGCTGCCGTGGCCCGAGCTGTCGAGCTACCCCTCGTACGGCCTGGCCAGGCGCCGCGCCGGCCTGGACCACATGCTCGTCGACCACGCGCGCGCCTCGGGCGCCAAGGTGCTCGAGCGCACGCAGGTGACCGGCCCGCTGCTCGACGAGCGCACCGGCCGCGTCGTCGGGGTCGGGGCCAGGCAGGACGGCGAGCCCGTGACGTTCCGCGCGCCGCTCGTCGTCGCCGCGGACGGCGTCTCCTCCCGGCTGGCCACGTCGCTCGGCCGCGCCCCCCGCCCCGACCGCCCGATGGGTGTCGCGGTGCGCACGTACTTCCGCTCCCCGCTGCACGACGACCCATGGATGACCTCCCACCTGGAGCTGTGGGACGGCGAGCCGCACAAGAGCGACCTGATGCCGGGCTACGGCTGGATCTTCGCGCTCGGCGACGGCACCGTGAACGTGGGCCTCGGCTCGGTCAGCTCGACGAACGCGGCGACCAAGGTGGACTACCGCGACCTGTTCGCCACGTGGATGGCCAACGCGCCCGCCGAGTGGGGGCTGACGCCCGAGAACCAGGACGGCCCGGTTCGCGGCGCGGCGCTGCCGATGGGCTTCAACCGCGGACCCCTGTACGGCAACGGCGTCATGCTGGTGGGCGATGCGGCCGGCATGGTCAGCCCGTTCAACGGCGAGGGCATCGCGTACGGGCTGGCCGCGGGCCGGCTCGCGGCCGAGGCGGCGGCGCAGGGCATCGCCCGCGGCTCGGCAGCCGGTCGCGAGCGCGCGTTCGCCGCGTACCAGACGAGGATGAAGGACGACCTGGGCGGCTACTACACGTTGGGGCGGATCTTCGTGAAGCTGATCGAGCATCCGCAGGTGATGGCGGTCTGCACGCGCTACGGTCTGCCCCGACCGCTCGTCATGCGCTTCACCCACAAGCTGCTGGCCGACTGCTACGAGCCGCGTGGCGGGGACGTGATGGACCGCGTCATCGCCGGACTGACGAGGATGGTGCCCTCAGCATGAACTGCTGTCCCCCGAGGAGGTCCCGATGAGCAACCCCTACGTCCCGCTGCTGTGGATGATGGGGATCGCCGGTGTGATGGCGATCGGCGGTGTCGGCGCCTCGGCGATACTCGGACCCAGGCGGTACAACCGCGCCAAGCTCGAGGCGTACGAGTGCGGCATCCAGCCCACCCCGCACGCGGTCGGCGGCGGCCGGTTCCCGGTCAAGTACTACCTCGTGGCGATGACCTTCATCATCTTCGACATCGAGGTGGTGTTCCTCTACCCGTGGGCGGTGACGTTCAGCGAGCTCGCGGTGTTCGGGCTCGTCGCGATGATGGGCTTCCTGGTGCTCATCACGGTGCCGTTCGTCTACGAGTGGCGTCGCGGGGGGCTCGAGTGGGACTGAGCATGGGACGGACGGCACCGCGAGCAACGAGAGAGGAGGCCTGAGATGGGGATCGAGGAGCACGCCCCTTCCGGGATCCTGCTGACGACGGTCGAGGGCCTCGTCGGGTACTTCCGCAAGTCGTCGCTGTGGCCGGTGACGTTCGGCCTCGCCTGCTGCGCGATCGAGATGATGGCGACCGGCGGCCCGCGCTTCGACATCTCCCGCATCGGCATGGAGGTGTTCCGCGCCTCCCCGCGCCAGGCGGACCTGATGATCGTGGCCGGCCGGGTCAGCCAGAAGATGGCGCCGATCGTCCGCCAGGTCTACGACCAGATGCCCGAGCCCAAGTGGGTCCTCTCGATGGGCGTCTGCGCCAGCTCGGGCGGCATGTTCAACAACTACGCGATCGTCCAGGGCGTCGACCACATCGTGCCGGTGGACATCTACCTGCCGGGCTGCCCGCCACGACCGGAGATGCTGCTCCACGCGATCCTCGCCCTGCACGACCAGATCCAGCACTCGCCGCTCGGTGTGGACCGCACGGCGGCGGCGGCCGCCGCCGAGAAGGCCGCGCTGGACGCGACCCCCACCTCCCACATGACGGGCCTGCTGCGGTGAGCGACCAGACCCCGACGCCGGGGACGGAGGTCGACGCGCCGGCCGCCAAGGCCCTTCCGGTGATCGACGTGCGCCACGGCATGTTCGGTGCCCAGGGCACCGGCGACACCTCCGGCTACGGCGGGCTGGTGCGCCCGGTGCTCATGCCGGGCCCGAGCGAGCGGCCGTACGGCGGCTGGTTCGACGAGGTGGTCGACATCCTCGCCGAGGTGCTCGACGAGAGCGGGACGGGCTACGCGAACGCGGTCGAATCGGTGGTCGTCGACCGCGGCGAGCTGACCGTCCACGTCGCCCGGGAGCACCTGGTCGAGGTGGCGCAGGCGCTGCGCGACGACCAGGACCTGCGGTTCGAGCTGAGCCTGGGCGTCAACGGCGCGCACTACCCGTACGAGGCGGGCCGCGAGCTGCACGCGGTCTACCACCTCGTCTCCGTCACGCACGGGCGCCGGATCCGCCTCGAGGTCGCGGCGCCCGACGAGGACCCGCACATCCCGTCGACCGTCTCCGTCTACCCGGCCAACGACTGGCACGAGCGCGAGACGTTCGACTTCTTCGGCATCGTCTTCGACGGCCACCCCGGCCTGGCGCGCATCGAGATGCCGGACGACTGGCCGGGCCACCCCCAGCGCAAGGACTACCCGCTGGGCGGCATCCCGGTGGAGTACAAGGGCGCCACCGTGCCGCCCCCGGACCAGCGGAGGTCGTACTCGTGACCACACCCCACGCCACCCGGCCCGTGGTGGACGACGAAGGCATCCCCACGTTCGAGGCGAGCGGCGGCGACTGGTCGACCATCGCCGAGGAGGCGGCGCGCCTCGGCGAGGAGCGCATCCTCGTCAACATGGGCCCGCAGCACCCGTCCACGCACGGCGTGCTCCGGCTGATGCTCGAGATCGAGGGCGAGACGGTCACCGAGGCCCGCGCGGGCATCGGCTACCTGCACACGGGCATCGAGAAGAACATGGAGTTCCGCACCTGGACCCAGGGCGTGACCTTCTGCACCCGGATGGACTACGTCGCCCCGCTGTTCCAGGAGGCGGGCTACTGCCTCACGGTGGAGAAGCTGCTCGGCATCGTCGACGACGTGCCCGAGAAGGCGAGCGTCATCCGCGTGCTGATGATGGAGCTCAACCGGATCGCGTCGCACTTCATCGCGTTGGGCACCGGGGGCAACGAGCTCGGTGCGACGACGATCATGACCCTGGCCTTCCAGGGTCGCGAGCACATCCTCCAGATGTTCGAGCTGATCACCGGCCTGCGGATGAACCACGCGTACATCCGCCCCGGGGGGGTGGTGCAGGACCTGCCGCCGGGCGGCATCGAGCAGGTACGCGAGGCGCTCGTCGGCGTCCGCACGTTCCTGACCGACCTCCAGAAGCTCATGCTGGCCAACCCGATCCTCAAGCTGCGCTACAAGGGCGTCGGGAACCTCAACCTCGCCGGCTGCATGGCGCTCGGCATCACGGGCCCGATGCTCCGCTCGGCCGGCCTGCCGTTCGACGTCCGCAAGGCCGAGCCGTACAGCGGCTACGAGACGTACGACTTCGACGTCCCGACCGCGACCGGCGCCGACTCGTGGGACCGGATGGTCATCCGGTTCGAGGAGTGCTGGCAGTCGCTGCACATCATCGAGCAGGCGCTCGACCGGCTGGCGAAGCTCGGCCCGAGCGCGCCGGTCATGGTCGCCGACAAGAAGATCGCGTGGCCGGCCCAGCTGGCCGTCGGCTCCGACGGCCAGGGCAACTCGCTGAACCACATCGCCACCATCATGGGCGACTCGATGGAAGCCCTGATCCACCACTTCAAGCTCGTCACCGAGGGTTTCCGGGTTCCGGCCGGTCAGGCGTTCACGCAGGTGGAGCACCCGCGCGGCGTGCTGGGCGTGCACCTGGTCTCCGACGGCGGCACGCGGCCCTACCGGGCGCACTTCCGCGACCCGTCCTTCAACAACCTCCAGGCGGTCTCCGTGCTGTGCGAGGGCGGCAACCTCGCCGACGTCGTCGCAGCCGTCGCCTCGATCGACCCCGTCCTGGGAGGGGTGGACCGATGACAGCAGAGCCGGTGAGCCGCGTGCCCGGCCAGAGGCACGCGAGCGGGTACGACGAGCCCACGCGCGAGCGCCTGCTCGCCGACGCGGCCGCGATCGTCGCCCGCTACCCGCAGCAGCGCTCGGCACTGCTCCCGTTGCTGCACCTGGTGCAGGCGGAGGACGGCTACGTCTCGCCGCGCGGCATCACGTTCGCCGCGCAGACGCTGGGCCTGACGACGGCCGAGGTGTCCGCGGTCGCGACGTTCTACACGCAGTTCAAGCGGCACCCCAACGGCACCTACACGGTGGGCGTCTGCACCACGGCGCTCTGCGCGGTCATGGGCGGCGACGCGATCTGGGAGGAGCTGGTCGAGCACCTCGGGATCGGGCACGACGAGACCACCGACGACGGCGCCGTCACGCTCGAGCGCGTCGAGTGCAACGCCGCCTGCGACTACGCGCCCGTGGTGATGGTCAACTGGGAGTTCTTCGACAACCAGACGCCGGACTCGGCCACCGCGCTGGTCGACGACCTTCGCGCCGGCAGGCCGGTCACGCCGACCCGCGGCGCCGACCAGGTCGTCACCTTCAAGCAGATGAGCCGCGTGCTCGCCGGCTTCCCCGACGGGCGGGCCGACGAAGGCGTGGGCGCCGGCCCCGCGACGCTCGTCGGGCTGAGGGTCGCCCACGAGAACGGCTGGGCGGCCCCGGCCCACGGGGAGCATGGCGACGGCGCCTCCGTGACGCCGACGGACGCGGCCCCGCCCACGGGGACGCCCGGCTCGAGCGCGGAGCGCACGCCGACGACCCCGGCGGACTCCGCCCCGCCGGCCGCAACGCCGCGGGCCAAGCGGCCCGGGACCCAGGAGAAGGGCAGCTGATGGCGACCACCCTGACACCGGTGCTGTCGGCGCACTGGGACGCCGACCGAGCGTGGTCGATGGCCTCCTACGAGGCGTCGGGCGGCTACGCGGGCCTGCGCAAGGCGCTGGCCATGGCACCCGCCGACCTGGTCACCACGGTCAAGGACTCCGGCCTGCGCGGCCGGGGCGGCGCAGGGTTCCCCACCGGGATGAAGTGGAGCTTCCTGTCCCCGCCCGACGGCGGGCCGCGCTACCTCGTCGTCAACGCCGACGAGTCCGAGCCGGGCACGTGCAAGGACGTCCCGCTCCTGCTGGCCAGCCCCCACGCGCTCGTCGAGGGCATGGCGATCACCGCGTTCGCGATCGGCTGCCACCACGCGTTCGTCTACATCCGCGGCGAGGTGCTGCACGCCACGAGGCGGCTCCAGCAGGCGGTCGCCGAGGCGTACGCCGCGGGCTACCTGGGCAAGGACGTCCTCGGCACCGGCTTCGACCTGGAGCTGACGGTGCACGTCGGCGCCGGCGCGTACATCTGCGGCGAGGAGACGGCGCTGCTCGACTCCCTCGAGGGGCTGCGCGGCCAGCCGCGCCTCAAGCCCCCGTTCCCCGCGGCCGCGGGCCTGTACGCGCGGCCGACGACGGTGAACAACGTCGAGACGATCGCCTCGGTCCCCGGCATCGTGCTCGGCGGGGCGTCGTGGTTCACCTCGATGGGCACGGAGCGCTCGGCGGGCCACGGCCTGTTCAGCCTGTCCGGGCACGTGGAACGGCCCGGCCAGTACGAGGCGCCGCTCGGCATCACGCTGCGCGAGCTGCTCGAGATGGCGGGCGGCATCCGCAAGGGCCACCAGCTGAAGTTCTGGACGCCGGGCGGCTCCTCCACCCCGCTGTTCACGGCGGAGCACCTCGACGTGCCCCTCGACTACGAGTCGGTGGGCAAGGCGGGCTCGATGCTCGGCACGCGCGCGCTCCAGATCTTCGACGAGACCACGTCTGTGGTCCGCGCCGTGACGCGGTGGCTGGAGTTCTACAAGCACGAGTCGTGCGGCAAGTGCACGCCGTGCCGCGAGGGCACGTACTGGCTCGTCGCGATCCTCAAGCGGCTCGAGGGCGGTCAGGGCGCGCCGGGCGACATCGAGCTGCTGCTCGACCTGTGCGACAACATCCTCGGCCGGGCGTTCTGCGCCCTCGGCGACGGCGCGACGAGCCCTGTCACCTCGGCCGTGAAGTACTTCCGGGAGGAGTTCGAGGCGGGCATGCACACGCCGGCCGACGTCCTCTTCCCACCGGAGAACAGCTCCCTGTTCGCCTACACACCGCGCCCCAGGGCGCAGCTCGCGGGGGTGCACCGATGACCGTGACGGCTCCTCGACCCGGCGCCGTGACGCCGCTCGTGCCACCGGCGCCGCCGGTGGTCGAGCCGGAGCCCGCGGCGACGGTGACGTTCAGCATCGACGGCATCGAGACGACCGTGCCGAAGGGCACGCTCGTCATCCGCGCCGCCGAGAAGCTGGGCATCGCCATCCCGCGGTTCTGCGACCACCCGCTCCTCGCGCCGGCCGGCGCGTGCCGCCAGTGCCTCGTCGAGGTGTGGGCGCCCGGCCGTGACGGCGCCGTCGCGAAGATGCCGAAGCCGCAGGCCTCCTGCACGCTCGAGGCGACGCCGGGCATGCAGGTCAGGACGCAGCGGACGTCCGCCGAGGCCGACAAGGCCCAGCACGGCGTGATGGAGCTGCTGCTCATCAACCACCCGCTCGACTGCCCGGTCTGCGACAAGGGCGGCGAGTGCCCGCTCCAGAACCAGGCGATGAGCAACGGCCGCGCGACGAGCCGGTTCATCGACGCCAAGCGGACGTACCCGAAGCCGATCGGCATCTCGACGCAGATCCTGCTCGACCGCGAGCGCTGCATCCTCTGCCAGCGCTGCACCCGGTTCTCCGAGGAGATCGCCGGCGACCTGTTCATCGATCTCCAGATGCGCGGCGCCCGCCAGCAGATCGGCACGTTCGACACCGACGTCCTCGACTTCGCGGGCGAGGCGCCGGTCGGCGAGACCAGCCTCGACGCGTCGGGCCGGCCGTTCGCCTCGTACTTCTCCGGCAACACGGTGCAGATCTGCCCGGTGGGCGCGCTGACCAGCGCGGCCTACCGGTTCCGGTCCCGTCCGTTCGACCTCGTCTCGACGCCGTCGGTCTCGGAGCACGACGCGCAGGGCTCGGCGATCCGGATCGACCACCGCCGCGGCGTGGTGCTGCGCCGCCTGGCGGGCGACGACCCGGCGGTCAACCGCGAGCTCGTCACGGACAAGGACCGGTTCGCGTTCCCGTGGCAGGCCGCGAAGGACCGGTTGACCGCACCGCAGGTCCGCGAGGACGGTGAGCTGGTCACGGTCAGCTGGGCCGAGGCGATCGACGCGGCGGCGGACGGCCTGAAGGCGGCGCTGGAGGACGGCGGCGCGGCGGTGCTGCCCGGCGGTCGGCTGACCCTCGAGGACGCGTACGCGTACTCCAAGTTCGCGCGCGTCGCGCTGCGCACCAACGACATCGACCACCGCGCGCGGGCCCACTCGGCGGAGGAGGAGGCGTTCCTCGCCCATCACGTCGCCGGCCGCACCCTCGACGTGACGTTCGCGGACCTCGACGCCGCCCCGGCCGTGCTGCTCGTCGGGCTGGAGCCCGAGGAGGAGGGCGGCATCCTGTTCCTGCGGCTGCGGCAGGGTCTGCTGCGGCGCAAGGGCCGCGTGCTCGCGGTCGCGCCGTTCGCCTCCCGCGGCATCGAGCGCCTGGACGGCACGCTGCTGCCGGCGGCGCCCGGCACCGAGGCGGAGGTGCTGGCGGGCATCGCGGCCGACGGCCCGCTGGCCGACGCGGCCGCGGAGCTGGCCAGACCCGGCTCGGTGATCCTCGTCGGCGAGCGCGCCGGCACGTCGCCCGGCGCCCTGTCGGCAGCCCTGCGGCTTGCGGCGCGCACCGGCGCGAGGCTCGCGTGGGTGCCGAGGCGGGCCGGTGAGCGCGGCGCGGTCGAGGCCGGCACGCTGCCCGGGCTGCTGCCCGGCGGTCGGCCGGTCGCCGACTCCGCGGCGCGGGTGGACCTCGCGGCGGTGTGGGGCACGAAGGCGCTCCCGGCGAACGCCGGCCGCGACCTGACCGCGATCCTGCAGGCCGCGGCGGCCGGGGAGGTCGCGGCGCTCGTCGTCGGCGGCCTGGAGGTCGCGGACCTGCCGGACCCGGAGCTGGCGCGCCGCGCGCTGGACCGCGCCTTCGTCGTCTCGCTGGAGGTGCTCCCGAGCGAGGTGACGCAGCGGGCCGACGTGGTGCTGCCCGTCGCCCCGCCGGTCGAGAAGCCCGGCACGTTCGTCACGTGGGAGGGCCGCCCGCGGCCGTTCCCGCAGGCGTTGACCAGCACCGCGATGGCCGACCACCGCGTGCTCGACCTCCTCGCCGACGCGCTCGACGTGCCGTTCGGCCTGCCGACCCTGCACGCCGTGCACGCCGAGCTCGACCAGCTGGGTGGCTGGGACGGCGCCCGGGCGGTCGCGCCCGACGAGGTCGCGGGCGACCCGCCGGCGGCGGGCGAGGGCGAGGCCGTGCTGGCCACGTGGCACCTGCTGCTCGACGCGGGCCGGCTCCAGTGCGGCGAGCCGTTCCTGGCGGGCACCGCCAAGCGGTCCGTCGCGCGGCTGTCCGCGGCGACCGCCGCCGCGGCGGGCGTGGCCGACGGCGAGCCGGTGACGGTCTCGACGGACGCCGGCGCGGTGACGCTGCCGGTGCTCGTCACCGACATGCCGGACCGCGTGGTCTGGCTCCCGTCGAACGCGGCCGACTGCGCGGTGCACGGCACCCTGGCCGCGGGCTCCGGCGACGTGGTACGCCTGGCGCGCGGTGCACAGCACGAGCCCCGGCTTGAGGAGGTCACGGCGTGAGTTCCCTGCTGCTCGCCATCGAGGGCGACCCGGTGGTGGCCGACTTCAGCCACGACACCTGGTGGGTCTGGCCGGTCAAGGCCGTCGGGATCCTCGTGTTCCTGCTGGTCAGTGTGCTGATCGCGATCTGGTTCGAGCGCCGCGTCATCGGCCGGATGCAGCTGCGTCCAGGCCCGAACGTCCACGGCCCGTTCGGCCTGTTCCAGTCGCTCGCGGACGCGATGAAGCTCCTGGTCAAGGAGGACGTCACCGTCAAGGCGGCGGACCGGCTCGTCTACCTCGTCGCGCCGATGATCTCGGTGTTCTGGGCGCTGCTGACGTTCGCGGTGATCCCGATGGGGCCGCAGGTGTCGCTCTTCGGCACGCCGACGCCGCTCCAGCTGACGGACTTCCCGGTCGCGGTGCTCTACATCCTCGCCGCGACGTCGGTGGGCGTGTACGGGTTCGTGCTCGGCGGCTGGGCGTCCGGCTCCACCTACCCGCTGCTCGGCTCGGTCCGTTCCACCGCCCAGGTGATCAGCTACGAGCTGGCGATGGGCCTCTCGCTGGTCAGCGTGTTCGTGCTGGCGGGGTCGATGTCCACCAGCCAGATCGTCGACTCGCAGACGCGGTTCTGGTGGTTCCTGCCGCTGCTGCCGGCGTTCGTCATCTACGTGATCTCGATGGTCGGCGAGACCAACCGCCTGCCGTTCGACCTCCCCGAGGCCGAGGGCGAGCTCGTCGGCGGCTACGGCACCGAGTACTCCTCGATGAAGTTCGCGTGGTTCTACCTCGCCGAGTACCTCAACATGCTCAACGTCTCCGCCGTCGCCACCACGCTCTTCCTGGGCGGCTGGCGGGCGCCGTGGCCGATCAGCGCCATCAACGAGGGCATGCTCAACACCGGCTGGTGGCCGCTGCTGTGGTTCCTCGCCAAGGTGTGGCTGCTGATGTTCTTCTTCGTCTGGCTGCGCGGCACGCTGCTGCGGTTCCGCTACGACCAGTTCATGAAGCTGGGCTGGAAGGTGCTGATCCCGGCGGCGCTCGGATGGCTGGTCGCGGTCTCGGTGGTGCAGGGCGTGCGGGAGTTCGGGCACGTCGAGCTGCGGACACTGCTGTTCTGGCTCGCGGGGGGCACGCTCGCCGTGCTGGTGGTGTCATTCCTGATCCCCGAGAAGAAGCCCGGGCCGGCCCCGAAGGCGGAGGGACCACAGGTGCTGGACGCCTTCGCCGACGGCTTCCCCGTGCCGCCCCTGTCGGGGCAGGTGCTTCCGCCGTCGCCGCGCGCCGAGCGCAGGCTGGCGAGCGTGTCGGCGTCCGACGAGCCTGCGGCCGTGACGGCCGGTCCGAACGAGGAGGTGGACCGTGGCTGACGAGCCCGAGGACACGCCCGGTGACGAGGTCGCGAAGCCGGCCCCGGCTGCACCGCTGACGAAGAAGAGCACCGAGCTGGGCGAGCCCGGCCGGTACACGTCGCGCATGCCGCGCCCCACGGGGATCGGCGAGCTGCTCGCGCCCGCGGCCGGGTTCGGCGTGACGCTGTCGAACTTCTTCTCCAAGACGGTCACGGAGGAGTACCCGACCGAGAAGGTGCCGCCGAAGCCGCGATTCCACGGCCGGCACCAGCTCAACCGGTACGCCGACGGCCTGGAGAAGTGCATCGGCTGCGAGCTGTGCGCGTGGGCGTGCCCGGCGGACGCGATCTACGTCGAGGCCGACGACAACACGCCGGAGGCGCAGTACTCGCCGGGTGAGCGGTACGGCCGCGTCTACCAGATCAACTACCTGCGCTGCATCCTGTGCGGCCTGTGCATCGAGGCGTGCCCCACCCGCGCGCTGACGATGACCAACGAGTACGAGCTGGCCGGCCCCACGCGGGCCGGGCTGATCTGGGAGAAGCAGGACCTGCTCGCGCCGCTGCGCTCGGGCCAGCTGTCGACGCCGCACCCGATGGTGGAGGGCACCACGGACACCGACTACTACCGCGGCGACGTCACCGGCGCCACGCCCGAACAGGAGGCATGGGTGGGCGAGCACCGGCCCGACGACCCCTCGCTGCCGGCCAACGCGGGCACGGCTCCGGCCCCGGTCGGAGCGACCCGCAAGGCCCAGGAGGACATCACCGCGGGCGCGACGAAGCAGGGGCGGCGATTCCTGTGACGCTGCTCGCGCTCCCCGTCTCCCTGACCGACGAGGGCATCGCCTCGACCGGCGAGGCGGTGTTCTTCTGGGTGATCGCGGTCACCGTGACGATCGCCGCGCTCGGCCTGCTGTTCGCCAAGAAGGCGGTGCACGCGGCCCTGTCGATCGTGCTGGTGATGGTGGGGCTGGCGTTCCTCTACGTCGCGCAGGACGCCCCGTTCCTCGGGGTGGTCCAGGTGGTCGTCTACACCGGTGCCGTGATGATGCTCTTCCTCTTCGTGCTGATGCTCGTCGGTGTCGACGCGGCCGACTCGCTCGTCGAGACCCTGCGCGGGCAGCGGTTCCTCGGCCTGCTCGCCGGTGCCGGCCTGCTGGTGGTGCTCGTCGGCGTGGTCACGCGCGCCGCGATCGGCCCGGCGGCGGGCCTGGCCGCGGCGAACGCCGACTCCAACCCCGTCGAGCTGGCGCGGATCGTGTTCGGCGACTACGCCTTCGCCTTCGAGGTGGTGGGCGCGCTGCTGATCACGGCCGCGATCGGCGCGATCGCGCTGACCCACCGCCGCCGCCTGACGCCGCGCGTCACGCAGAAGGAGCGCGCCGACGCCCGGGTCAAGGCCGGTACCGCGCTGACCGGCATGCCGGCCCCCGGCGTGTACGCCCGCCACAACGCGATGGACGTGCCGGCGCTCGACCCCGACGGGCAGCCCCTGGAGCACTCGGTGTCCCGCGTGCTGCGGGTACGCGGCCAGGAGGCCGACGCCGACGAGTACGCCGCCCGCATCGACCGCGTCCTGTCCGGCGACTGGGCCAACACCACCACCGCCCCCGTTGCGTCCGCACACGTCGTTGCCCCGGTGACCACGAGTGCGGACGCTGCTGGTCAGACGGAAGGGGTGGAACAGTGAGCCTGGCCAACTACCTGGTGCTCGCGGCGGTCCTGTTCTCGATCGGCGCGACGACGGTGCTGCTGCGCCGCAACGCGATCATCGTCTTCATGGGCATCGAGCTGATGCTCAACGCCTCGAACCTGGCGCTCGTGACGTTCAGCCGGCTCCACGGCAACCTCACGGGCCAGGTGCTGGCGTTCTTCGTCATGGTCGTGGCCGCCGCCGAGGTGGTCGTGGGTCTCGCTATCATCGTCGCCATCTTCCGGACCAGGCGCTCCGCGTCGGTCGACGACGTCAACCTGCTGAAGAGCTGAGGGACGCCCGCGTGGACACTGCAATCCTGCTCGTCGCTGTCCCGCTGGCCTCGGCCGCGGTGCTCCTGCTGGCCGGCCGCCGCGCCGACCGCTGGGGGCACTGGGTGGGCGTAGCGGCGCCGGCCGCCGCCTTCGTCGTCGGCGTCGCCCTCCTGGTGCGCATGCTCGGCCAGCCGGCCGGCGAGCGCGTCACCACCGTCACGCTCGGCACCTGGATCGACACCGGCTCGCTCGTGGTCGACGCGGGGCTGCGCGTCGACCCGCTGTCGCTGACCTTCGTGCTGCTGGTGACGTTCGTCGGGACGCTGATCCACGTCTACTCCGTGGCGTACATGGAGGACGACGCGGACCGTCGGCGGTTCTTCGCGTACCTCAACCTCTTCGTCGCCGCGATGCTGCTGCTGGTGCTCGCCGACTCCTACCTGCTGCTGTTCTTCGGCTGGGAGGGTGTCGGCCTGGCGTCCTACCTGCTCATCGGCTTCTGGAACCACCACACGCCCTACGCGGTGGCGGCGAAGAAGGCGTTCGTCGCCAACCGCGTCGGCGACGTCGGCCTCATCGTCGCGATGGGCCTGATGTTCGCCCACGTCGGCGCGCTCGACTTCACCGCGGTCCACGAGGCCGCCGGGTCGGGCGCGCTGTCCACCGGCGTGCTGACCGCCATCGGCCTGATGCTGCTGCTCGCCGCGTGCGGCAAGTCGGCGCAGTTCCCGCTCCAGTCCTGGCTGGGCGACGCGATGGCGGGCCCCACGCCGGTCTCGGCGCTGATCCACGCGGCGACGATGGTCACCGCGGGCGTCTACCTCGTGGTCCGCAGCAACGCGATCTTCGACGCGGCACCGGACGCGCGGCTCGTCGTGACGATCGTCGGCGCGGTCAGCCTGCTGTTCGGTGCGATCGTCGGCTGCGCCAAGGACGACATCAAGAAGGCGCTCGCCGCCTCGACGATGTCCCAGATCGGCTACATGATGCTCGCCGCCGGGCTCGGCCCGGTCGGCTACGCGTTCGCGATCATGCACCTGGTGACGCACGGGTTCTTCAAGGCCGGGCTGTTCCTCGGCGCCGGGTCCGTGATGCACGCGATGGGCGACGAGACGGACATGCGGCGCTTCGGCGGCCTGAACCGGTCGATGAGGCTCACCTACTTCACGATGATGGCCGGCTGGCTCGCGATCCTGGGGATCGTGCCGTTCTCCGGCTTCTGGTCGAAGGACCCGATCATCGAGGCGGCATTCGTGCCGCAGGACGGGCAGCCGTGGCGCGCGTGGGTGTTCGGCCTCGTCGCACTGGTCGGCGCCGGGATCACCGCGTTCTACATGTCGCGCCTGTTCTTCATGACGTTCGAGGGCAAGCGCCGCTGGACCGACCAGCCCGACGGCTCGCACCGGCACCCGCACGAGGCGTCGGCCCTGATGACCGGGCCGATGGTGGTCCTGGCGATCGGGTCGCTCGGGCTCGGTGCCTTCCTGGCGGTCGGCGACCGGTTCCCGCGGTGGCTCGAGCCGGTCACGGGACCCGTCGAGCACCACGAGCCGGTGCTGGCCCCCTCCGTCCTGGTCGTCCTGACGCTGGCGGTGGTCCTCGCCGGCGCCGCGCTGGCGTGGCGCCGGTACGCCCAAGGCGTGGTGCCCACCGTCGCGCCGGTCGGCACGCTGCTGACCCGCGCGGCACGCAAGGACCTGTACCAGGACGTCGTCGCCGACGTCGCGCTCGTCGTGCCCGGCCGGATGCTCACCCGGTCGCTCGTCTACGGCGACCGAGCACTGGTCGACGGAGCGGTGTCCGGCGTCGGGAAGGCGGCCATCGCCGTCGGTGACACCGCCCGCAAGGTGCAGACCGGCCACGTCCGCTCGTACGCCGCGACGATGACGCTCGGCGTCGTCGTGCTCGTCGTCGCCGTCCTTGCCCTGGGCAGCTGAGGAGAAGCCGAAGCACATGTCGTCGTTCCCCTGGCTCACCACCCTGATCGTGGTGCCGCTGCTCGGCGCGGGTGCGCTGTGGCTGCTGCCGGCCGGCGCCCGCGCGAGGTCGCGCGAGATCGCCCTCGGCGCCGCGCTGGCCTCGCTGGTCGTCACCGGCCTCGCGGTCGCGGCGTTCGACACCGGCGACGCCGGCACGCACCAGCTGCTCGAGACCCGCTCGTGGATCCCGCAGCTCGGCGTCTCCTACGCGCTCGGGGTCGACGGCGTCGGCCTGGTCCTCATCGGGATGTCGGCGCTGCTCGTGCCGCTCGTCGTGCTCGCCGCCTGGCACGAACAGGGCAGCGAGGTGGGTGCGACCGACCGGCTGCGCCGCTACCTCGCCCTCGTCCTGACGCTCCAGGCGTTCATCGTCGCGGTGTTCGCGGCGCGCGACCTGTTCCTCTTCTACCTCGTGTTCGAGGCGATGCTCATCCCGGTCTACTTCATGATCGGCGGCTTCGGGGGTGGGCGGCGCCGCTACGCGGCGGTGAAGTTCCTGCTCTACTCGCTGGCCGGCGGGCTGATCATGCTCGTCGGCGTCATCGCCCTGTACCTGCACGGGCCGGGCGGCGAGCAGGGCTTCCTCGTCGACAACCTCGTCGGCACCGCACTCGACCCGACGCTGGAGAAGTGGCTGTTCGTCTCCTTCTTCGTCGCGTTCGCCATCAAGGCGCCGATGTTCCCCGTGCACACGTGGCTGCCCGACGCGGCGGAGCAGGCGCCCGCCGGCACCTCGACGCTGCTCGTCGGCGTGCTCGACAAGGTGGGTACGTTCGGGATGCTGACGCTCTGCCTTCCGTTGTTCCCGAACGCCTCGCGCTGGGCCGCGCCCGTCGTCGTGGCGCTGGCCGTCGTCTCGATCCTCTACGGCGCGCTGCTGGCGATCGGGCAGCAGGACATGTACCGGCTGGTCGCCTACACCTCGGTGTCGCACTTCGGGTTCATCGTGCTGGGGATCTTCGCGTTCACGTCGACCTCGGTCGCTGGCTCGTCGTTCTACATGGTCAACCACGGCTTCTCCACCGGGGCGCTGTTCCTGCTCGTCGGGTTCCTCGCCGCGCGGCGGGGGACCCGGGTTGACCAGTTCGGCGGGCTGGCGAAGGTCGTCCCGATCCTCGCGGGCCTGTCCCTCGTCGTCGGCCTGTCCGCCCTCGCGCTGCCGGGGCTCTCGCCGTTCGTCAGCGAGATCCTCGTGCTCGTCGGCTCCTTCCCGACGCAGCCGGCCGCGACGGTGCTCGCCGCGCTCGGCGTGGTGCTCGCCGCGCTGTACATCCTGTGGCTGTACCAGCGGGTGTTCACCGGGCCGGTCGCCGAGGGTGCCGAGGCGCTGCCCGAGGCGACGGTGCGCGAGCGCTGGGTCGTCGCCCCGCTCGTCGCCGTCATGCTGGTGCTGGGCTTCGTGCCCGGCCCGGCCCTGAACCTGGTCCGCCCGCCGGCCCAGGTGACCATCGACCACGTGGGCGCCGACGATGCGCCCACCATCGCCGAGGGGAGCGCGCAGTGAGCGCCGCCTTCACCGCGCCGCACGTCGCGTGGACCGCCCTGGCACCGATCGTCATCGTGCTCGGCGCAGCCGTGCTGGGGGTGGTCGTCGAGGCGTTCGTGCCCGCGCGGTTCCGGCGCACCACGCAGGTCGCGCTCGCGATCGCCGCGCCCGTGGCCGCGATCGTCGGCGTCGCCGGGCTGTGGGCCGGCGTCGAGGAGACCGGGGGCCAGGAGGTGCTCGGCGGCTCGGTTCTCGTCGACGGGCCGACGCTGGTGGCCTGGGCGGTCATCGCGCTGCTCGGCCTGCTGTCCGTGCTGCTCGTCGCCGACCGGACCGAGGGCGGCGAGGACGCGTTCGCGCCGTCCGTCGCCGCGGTGCCCGGCTCGGAGTACGAGGAGCAGGCGCGTGCCGCCGGCGTGGTGCAGACCGAGGTGTACCCGCTGTTCCTGTTCGCGCTCGGCGGGATGATGGCGTTCCCGGCCGCGGGCGACCTGTTGACGCTGTTCGTCGCACTCGAGGTGCTCTCGCTCCCGCTGTACCTGCTGACGGGCATGGCGCGCCGTCGCCGCCTGCTCTCGCAGGAGGCGTCGATGAAGTACTTCCTGCTCGGCGCGTTCGCCTCCGCGATCTTCCTGTTCGGCATCGCGCTGCTGTACGGGTACTCGGGCTCGATCCGCTACAGCGAGCTGGCGGCCGCCACTGCGACGACCAGCGGTCTGGACGTGCTGCTCGTCGTCGGCCTGCTGCTCCTGCTCGTCGGCCTGCTGTTCAAGACCGGCGCGGTGCCGTTCCACCTGTGGACGCCGGATGTGTACCAGGGCGCCCCGACGCCGATCACCGCGTTCATGGCCGCCTGCACCAAGGTGGCGGCGTTCGGCGCGCTGCTGCGCGTGGTCTACGCCGTGTTCCCGGCGATGCGGTGGGACATCGACGTGTTCCTCTGGACCGTCACCATCCTGACGATGGTGGTCGGCACCGCCGCGGCCCTGGTCCAGAACGACATGAAGCGGATGCTGGCGTACTCGTCGATCGCTCACGCCGGCTTCGTGCTGACGGGCGTCGTGGCGCTGGACCCCCGGGGCATCGGCGCCGTGCTGATCTACCTGCTGGCGTACGGCGCGGCGACGGTCGGCGCGTTCGGCATCGTCTACCTGGTGCGCGAGCGGTCCGCCGACGGCTCCGTGGTGGGCGAGGCGACGGCCCTGCCGCAGTGGGCCGGCCTCGGCCGGTCGCACCCCGCGCTCGCGGTGACGTTCACCCTGTTCCTGCTCTCGTTCGCGGGCATCCCGCTGACAGCCGGGTTCATCGGGAAGTTCGCCGTGTTCTCCGCGGCGGTCGCGGGCGGCGCCTGGCCGCTCGCGGTGGTCGGCGTGCTCGCCTCGGCGGCGGCGGCGTTCTTCTACATCCGCGTGATCGTGCTGATGTTCTTCACGGCCGGGCGCGAGGACGACGAGGACGCGGCCTACGGTGCCCAGGCGCCGGCGCCGGTGGACGGCGAAGGCTCGACGGTCGCCGTCGCGGTGGCCGAGCGCACGACGACCACCGTGGTGGTCCGCACGGAGGGCCTCGCCACGGTGGCGATCGCGCTCTGCGCGGCGATCACCGTGCTCGTCGGCGTGCTGCCCGGCCCGGTGCTCGAGCTCATCGACTCCGTCGCGAAGTTCCTGCCCTGACGCGGGCCACGCCCCGGGCGTCGGCTAGGTTCGTGCCGTGACGCAGCCCGGCCCGTTCGTCCTGCGCGACGACGCCCTCGCCTCCCGGCTCCAGGTGCGGCTGGCCGTCGTCGAGGAGCGGCTGCGTGCGGTCGTGGCGGCCTCCGACGGCCTCATCGAGTCGACGAGCCGGCACCTGGTCGATGCGGGGGGCAAGCGGCTGCGCCCGCTGCTGACGCTGCTCGTCGCCGAGATGGGGCCTTCCGCGCAGGACGAGAGGGTCGTGGACGGGGCGACGGTCGTCGAGCTGACCCACCTGGCGACGCTGTACCACGACGACGTGATGGACGACGCGCCCGTGCGACGCGGGGCGCCAGCCGCGCACGAGGTGTGGGGCAACTCGGTGGCGATCCTCACCGGCGACCTGCTGTTCGCCAAGGCGTCGAAGCTCGCCGCCGGGCTGGGCCGGGAGGCGCTCGTCCTGCAGGCCGACACGTTCGTGCGGCTGTGCACCGGCCAGGTCCACGAGACGGTGGGCCCGGCCGCGGGGGAGGACCCCGTGGCCCACTACCTCCAGGTGCTCGCGGACAAGACCGCCTCGCTCATCGCCACGTCGGCCCGGTACGGGGCGATGCTGGCGGGCTGCCCGCGTGACGTGGTGGACGCCGTCGGCCGATTCGGGGAGCGGATCGGCGTCGCCTTCCAGCTCGCCGACGACGTCATCGACCTGACGTCCAACAGCGCGGTCACCGGCAAGACGCCCGGCACCGACCTGCGCGAGGGCGTGCCGACGATGCCGGTGCTGCTGCTGCGGGCCCGTGCGGCCGGGTCGGACGGCACGGCCGAGGACCGTGCGCTCGTCGGGCTCCTCGACGGCGACCTGACCTCCGACGCCGCCCTCGCCGAGGCCGTCGCCGCGCTGCGCGTGCACCCCGTCGTCGCCGAGACCCGCGCCCTGGCGGGTGCCCACGCCCGCGCGGCGGTGGCGGAGCTCGACGCGCTGCCCGACGGCCCGGTGAAGGCCGCGCTCGTGGACTTCTCCGACGCGGTGGTGGACCGGTCGGCGTGACGGCCGCGGCGGACCGCGTCGCCGCGGTCCTGGCCCGGTGGCCGGTCTGGGACGGGCACAACGACCTGCCGTGGGAGGCGCGCGAGCAGGTCGGCTACGACTTCGAGCGGCTCGACCTCGCGGCGGGGACGGTGGGGCGCACCCACACCGACCTCCCGCGGCTGCGCGCCGGGGGAGTGGGCGCCCAGTTCTGGTCGGTGTACGTGCCGGCGCGCCTGGGCGCGCACGCGCTCACCGCGACCCTCGAGCAGATCGACGGCGTGCGGACGATGGTCGCGCGCTACCCGGCTGACCTCGCCCTGGCGCTGACCGCCACCGACGTGGAGGAGGCGTGGGCCGCCGGGAGGATCGCCTCCCTCATCGGTGCCGAGGGCGGGCACTCGATCGACTCGTCGCTCGGCGCGCTGCGCATGCTCTACGCGCTCGGCGTCCGGTACATGACGCTGACCCACAACGACGACCTGCCATGGGCGGACTCGGCGACCGGCTCGGAGCCGCTCGGCGGGCTCTCACCGTTCGGTGTCGAGGTGGTGCGGGAGATGAACCGGCTCGGCATGCTCGTCGACCTCTCGCACGTCTCGGCGGCGACGATGCATGCCGCGCTGGACGCGAGCGCGGCGCCGGTGGTCTTCTCGCACTCGTCGGCCCGCGCGATGTGCGACGTACCGCGCAACGTGCCCGACGACGTGCTGACGCGGCTGGCCGGCAACGGTGGCGTCTGCATGGTGACGTTCGTGCCCTACTTCGTCACCCCCGCGGTCGCCGCGTGGATGGACGAGGCGAAGGACGCCGCGGCCGCCGTCGGGGTGTCCCGCAACGACCTGGTCTCGTTCGGGGCGTTCCTCGACGCGTGGCACGGCGAGCACCCGCGGCCGCCGAGCTCGCTGGCGGACGTCGTCGCGCACGTGGAGCACGTGCGCGAGGTGGCCGGGATCGGCCACGTGGGGCTGGGCGGCGACTACGACGGCTCGGCGGGCTTCGCCGCGGGGCTCGACGACGTGTCCGGCTACCCGAACCTGCTCGTCGCGCTCGCGGCGCGCGGCTGGTCCGACGAGGACCTCGGCAGGCTGACGAGCGGCAACATCCTGCGTGTGCTGCGTGAGGCGGAGCAGGTCGCCGCCCGCCTCCGGTCGGAACGCGGCCCGAGCCTGGCGCGACCCGCCGACCTCGACCCCACCTCCCCCTGACCCCGTTCTCCGCCGAGCGCATCGTTGGCGACCGAGCGCGCACGTTCTGGCGCACGCAACGTACGCGCTGGGCGGCGAACGATGCGCCCGGCAGCGTGCCGGCTCAGGCGGGCGTGCGGGTCGCCGCCACCGCGACTGTCGTGCAGCGCACGACGAAGGCGCCGCCCGCCGCGTCGAGGGGCCGTGCTCGGTGGTACCGCTCGGCGTCGACACCGGACTCGGCCATCCCCCTGGCGCGGTGCGACCCCTGCGGCGTGCCGCCACGTTGGGCCCCCTCGGCCACCCCCTCCGCCGGCCGCATCGTTGTTCACCGGGCGCGTACGTTCCGGCGCCCCGAACGTACGCGCCGGGCGACGAACGATGCGCTCGGCGGGCATGGGGCTCCGCACACGGGGTTCGGGCATGCTAGGTCGCGTGCTGGACGACTTCGACGCGGTGCTGGCCCGTGCCCGCACCGGGGCCGGCGAGGCGTTCACCCTGCTCTACGAGGACCTCGCGCGGCCGGTCTCGGCCTACGTCCGCTCCCAGGGCGTCCCGGACGTGGAGGACGTGACCAGCGAGGTGTTCCTCGCGGTGTTCACGGGGCTCGAGCGGTTCACCGGCGACCAGGCAGGCTTCCGGTCCTGGGTGTTCACGATCGCGCACCACCGCGTGACCGACCACTGGCGGCGTGCGGCCCGCGCGGCGCCGACCACCGAGTACGACCCCGCCGACGACGCCCGGACCGCGCCCAGCGCGGAGGCGGGCGCGCTGGAGGCGGTCGGCACGGCGCGGGTCGTCGCGCTGCTCGGGACGCTGACGGCCGACCAGCGCGAGGTGCTGGCGCTGCGGGTTCTCGCCGACCTCACGATCGAGCAGGTGGCCGGCGTCGTCGGGCGCAGCGAAGGGGCAGTCAAGGCGCTCCAGCGCCGCGCGCTGGCCACCCTGCGGCGGGCCTTGGAGACGGAGGCCGCGCCCTTATGAGCCTCTGGAACGATGACGACGACGTGAGGACCGACGAGCTGCTGAGATCCGGGCGCCCCGCGCCCGGCGACGAGCCGCTCGCCGGCGTCCTCGGCGGCATCCGGGCGCTGCTGGACGAGCCCGCCCCGCCCCCCACCCCAGCCCTGTCCACGCTGCTCCGCGACGGTCTGCCGACCGGCTCGCCCACGCCCGCCTCGGCCCACCCGCCGCGCTGGCGGCGCGTGCTGCGCTGGGGGACGGGCCTCGGCGTGACGGGCAAGATCCTGCTCGGCGCGAGCGTCGCGGCCGCCGGTGTCACCGGGGCGGCCGCGATCCCCGGCGTGCCGGACGCCGTCCAGGTGCCGGTGCGTGACGCCCTGTCGGACCTCGGCCACCTCCTGTCCGGGCCGGAGACCCCCGTACCGGCGCCTCCCGCCACGTCCGCACCCGGGACGAGCGCCTCCGGTGACGGTGACTCGCCGCCCGGGCCCGACAGCCCGTCGGTGCCGCCCCGCGCGACTCCGGCGGTGCCCGAGGGTGACGACGAACGCCCGGCAACGCCACCGGCGGACCCGCAGCGCCCGTCGGACGTGCCGACGGGCAGGCCGACGCAGGTGCCGGTGGGGCCGCCTTCCGACCTCCCGACCCCGTCCGCGAAGGATCAGGGCGACCACCGTGCGACGCCGGGTGGCAATGCGCCGGGCGCGGGCTCGTCGGGCCAGGAGGCGGACGCTCCCTCGCCGGGCGGCGAGGACGAGCCCGGCTGACACTTCGCCGCCGGGCGTACCCCTGGAGCGCGAACGGGCGATGACGGCAGTGGTGGCGGCGCGAGCCGCCACCCGGACGCCGCGGCCCACGCCCGGCCCGACGCGAAGGAGATCACGTGAGCACAACGACTGCAGCCGCCGTCCTGGCGAAGATCGCCGGCCTCAGCACCGCCGGGAAGGCCGCCCTGGGTCTGGCCGTCGCCGCCGGAGCGGTGGGCGCCGCGACGGTGCCGGCCCTGGCCGACCCGCTGGACGCCCCCGGCGCCCCGGTGCCCACCGTGTCCGCGACCGCGGACCCCACCATCGAGCCCACGGCGGACCCGACCGGGGAGCCCACGGCTGCGCCGAGCCCGACGGCCGAGCCGACGCAGGACGCGGACGAGGAGTCGCGCCCCGCGCCGACCGACCTGCCCGCGGCCGCCGCGTTCGGCCAGGCCGTCGCCGAGGATGCCCGTGACGGCGGCGTGGTCGGCCAGGAGATCGCCGAGCTCGCGCACGAGCGCAACGACGAGCGCAAGGCCGACGAGTCCGAGCCGCCCGCCGACCCCGACGAGACCCCGGCCGACCTCCCGGAGCAGGTGCCCAGCCGGCCCTGACCCCATGAGCAGGGTGGCCACCCGAAGCCATCCGAGGACGCCGCCCGGTCGCCCCCTGCCCCCGGGCGGCGTCCGGCCGTCCCGGGGAGTCTCAGGCGCCGGCGGCCTCGGCCGCGGCGCGCGCCTCGAGGATCTGCGCGCGCCGGTGCCGCGCGGCGTCGCCGGCGAGCACGACGAGCGCCACCCACACCAGCGCGAACCCGAGCCACCGCGCGGTGGGCATGTGCTCGTGGTTGACCGCGACGCCGATGGTGAACTGGAGCACGGGTGTCAGGTACTGGAGCAGGCCGACGGCCGAGAGCGGGAGCAGCTTGGCGGCGGTGCCGAACATCAGCAGCGGCACCGCCGTGACGACGCCCGCCGAGGCGAGCGCCACCGCGTGCCAGCCGCCGTGCGCGGCGAACGTCGACGTCCCATGCGCCTCGAGCCAGCCCCAGTAGGCGAGGGCGACGGGCGTGATCAGCGCCGTCTCGGTCGCCAACCCGGGCGCGACGTCGACGCGCCGGCCGACCCGGTTCTTGATCAGCCCGTACAGGCCGAACGACGCCGCCAGCACCAGCGCGATCCACGGCACCGCGCCGTGCCCGAGCGCGATGACGAGCACCGCGACCGCGCCGAGCCCGAGGGCGGCCCACTGCACCGGGCGCAGCCGCTCGCGCAGGAACACCACCGCGAGGAACACCGTGACCAGCGGGTTGATGAAGTAGCCGAGCGAGGCGTCGACCACGTGCCCGGCGAGCACGCCGTACACGTAGACCAGCCAGTTGATCGCCAGCAGCACGGCGGCGGTCCCGAGGAGCAGGAGCGTGCGCGGGCGGCGCCACAGGTCCGCGAAGGCGCGCCACTGGCGCAGCACCACGAGCAGCCCGAGGCAGAAGACGAACGACCACACCACCCGGTGGGCGATGATCTCCGCCGCACCGGCCGGTGCGAGCAGGGGGAAGTACAGGGGGAAGATGCCCCACAGCGCGTAGGCGCCGACGCCGGCCGCCAGGCCGCGGGACGTGCGCTGGGACTCGGGCACCGGACGAGACTAGGTGCGTGGCGTCGCGCCGCGGGCTCCGGTCCACGTCTCGGGCCGGGAAGGCGCCCCTGACCTCCCGAACTAGACTGACGTGAGCGCCATGTCACCGATCGGAAGGCCCGTTCTCGTCGTGAGCACCACCCTGCGCGTGGCCGTCGTGGGAGCCGGACCGGCCGGCATCTACGCCGCCGACATCCTGGCCCGGTCCGGCGAGGACGTGGCGATCGACCTGATCGAACGCCTGCCGGTCCCGTTCGGGCTGGTCCGGTACGGCGTCGCCCCCGACCACCCGCGCATCAAGCAGATCATCGTCGCGCTGCACAAGGTGCTCGAGCGCGGCGACATCCGGCTGCTGGCCGGCGTCGACTTCGGCACGGACGTGACGCTCGACGAGCTGCGCGAGCGGTACGACGCCGTGATCTTCGCCACCGGCGCGATCCGCGACGCGGCGCTGCCCGTCCCCGGGATCGACCTGGTGGGTTCCTACGGCGCCGCGGACTTCGTCTCCTGGTACGACGGCCACCCGGACGTGCCGCGCACCTGGCCGCTCGAGGCGCGCGAGGTGGCGGTGATCGGCGCGGGCAACGTGGCGCTCGACGTGTCGCGCATCCTGTCCAAGCACGCCAAGGACCTGCTGCCGACGGACGTCCCGGCCAACGTCTACGAGATCCTCGAGGCCAACCCCGTCACCGATGTCCACGTGTTCGCGCGCCGCGGCCCGGCGCAGGTGAAGTTCTCACCGCTGGAGCTGCGCGAGCTGGGCCACGTCCCGGACGTCGACGTGATCGTCTACCCCGAGGACTTCGACTTCGACGAGGGCTCGAACGCCGCCATCCACTCGTCGAACCAGACCAAGCAGGTGGTCAAGACCCTCACCGACTGGACGCTCAAGGAGCCGGAGGACCTGCACGCGTCACGGCGCATCCACCTGCACTTCCTGCACCGGCCCGTCGAGGTGCTGGGGCGCGACGGCCGCGTCGTCGGGATCCGCACCGAGCGCACGGCACTGACCGGCGACGGCAGCGCCGCCGGTACCGGGCAGCTGCACGACTGGCCGGTCCAGGCGGTCTATCGCGCGGTCGGGTACTTCGGCTCGCCGCTGGCCGGGCTGCCGTTCGACGAGGTCGCGGGTGTCATACCCAACCGCGAGGGCCGCGTCGCCGGTCCCGACGGCGCCCCGATCCCCGGGCTGTACACGACGGGCTGGATCAAGCGGGGGCCGGTCGGGCTCATCGGCCACACCAAGTCCGACGCGAGCGAGACGGTCGCGCACCTGCGCGAGGACGCGGCGTCGCTGCCGAAGGCGGCCGACCGCTCGCCCACCTCGATCGACGAGCTGCTCGCCGGACGCGGCGTGCGGGTGGTCGGTTGGGCCGGCTGGCTGCGGCTCGACGACCACGAGCGGGCGCTGGGCGAGATCCAGGCCCGCGAGCGGATCAAGGTGGTCCCGCGCGACGAGATGGTCGACGTCTCGCTCGGCACGGTTTCCGCGCAGACGGCCTGAGGCGGCGGCGAGCTCACCCGGGCGGGTCGGACAGGGCTCCCGAACGACCGCCGAGGACATCGTTCTCCGTCCGTGGCCCGCCGGTACGACCGGATCCGACGACGCCGTGCTCGTCTCGGCGGCCACCGTCGGTCCGCCTCGACGAGGCGGAGCGGATCGTGGAGATGGTGGCGCCCGCGTCGTCGTCGACGTCGCCGACGACCGGATCGGGCTGGTGCGGCTGCACGTCGGCTGACCCGTTCGCAGTTCCTCGTCCGCAGCTCCGCCGGCAACCTCGCGCCGATCCACGCGCTGCGCGGCAGCCTCGCGACGGCGGAGAGGTGGATCGCGATGTTCGACGAGCTGCACCAGATCGCGGCCGGTGGGCCACATGCCGAGCAGATCGAGCGGCTGCTGGCGGACCCACGCTCGACGATCCGAACACCCCGGGAATCGCCTTGGCGTGCCCTGAGCGAGGACCTGGGTCCTGGATCAATGGGAGGCGGCTCCACGCGGCCGGGTGGTGCCCTGCCCGGTCGTCGGGAGCGACTCCTCCCAGCGACCGATGGATGTCAAGCCGCGATGCCCGCGAACCCGCTGCACGCCCGGCCGGCTCGTCTACCGCTCCGAGGCCCGCGCGTCGTGGCTGCGCCGCCCCGTCGCGGCGACGTTGGCGCTCGCCGTGCCCGCCAGGTGACGCTGGCCAAGGAGGTCGAACGGCAGGTCAGGCACGGGACAGGGCGCGCGTCCGCCTCACGCTGAGCGCGAACGGCACGGGGACGCGGGTGACGGCCGGGAACGGCGGGGTACGGCCGCGCGTTGCACTCGCGAGACGAGGGGAGACGTGGGCCGGATGGGTCGTCAGCACTTCAACGGGGTCAAGACCGCCGCGCTGTTCGGCACGCTGTGGGCGCTGCTGCTCGGCATCGGGTGGCTGCTGGGTGGTGGGCGGCCGCAGTTCATCTGGCTGTTCGCCGGCCTCGGCCTCGTGACGACGGCCTACGGCTACTGGAACAGCGACAAGGTCGCGATCCGCGCCATGCACGCCCAGCCCGTCAGCGAGCTGGAGCAACCGGGGATGTACCGGATCGTGCGCGAGCTGTCGACCGCCGCGCGCCAGCCGATGCCCCGCCTCTACGTCTCGCCCACCGCCTCACCGAACGCGTTCGCGACCGGCCGCAACCCGCAGAACGCGGCCGTGTGCTGCACCGAGGGGATTCTCCATCTGCTCGACGAGCGCGAGCTGCGCGGCGTGCTCGGCCACGAGCTGATGCACGTCTACAACCGCGACATCCTCACGTCGTCGGTCGCCGCGGCGGTGGCGGGCATCGTCACGTCCCTGGCGCAGTTCGCACTGTTCTTCGGCGGTGGCGGCGACCGCCGCAACGCCAACCCGATCGCCGGCCTGCTCCTCGCCCTCCTCGCGCCGCTGGCCGCGACCATGATCCAGCTCGCGATCAGCCGCACCCGCGAGTTCGACGCCGACGAGGACGGCTCCCGCCTGACGGGCGACCCGCTGGCCCTCGCCTCGGCGCTGCGCAAGCTCGAAGCGGGCACCAAGGCGCGGCCGCTCCCGCAGGAGCAGCAGCTGGAGAACGTCTCGCACCTGATGATCGCGAACCCGTTCCGCGGCGCCGGAATGGTGCGGCTGTTCACCACCCATCCGCCGATGAAGGCGCGGATCGAGCGCCTGACGGCGATGGCCGGCGGCCCGGCCACGCCCGGCGGCACCAGGCCGGCCCCGCCGCTGTACTGAGGCGGGACAGCGCCTGCATCAGCGCACCGGCGCCGCCGAGCGTGAGGCCGACAACGACCGCGAGGAGCGTGCGCCGGGGGGAATGACGTGTGCGCAGGCGCGGGGCAGGCTTGGGGCATGGACCCGAAGGAGACGCTCTGGCACTACCTGCGGCAGTCGCGCGACGACCTCGTCGGGAAGCTCGACGGCGCGAGCGAGTACGACGTCCGCCGCCCCCTGACGCCCACCGGAACCAACCTGCTGGGCATCGTCAAGCACGTCGCGTACGTGCAGCTGGGGTACTTCACCGAGGTGTTCGGGCGCGACCCGGGCCGGGTGCTCACCGAGCCGGAGCACGGCTTCGAGATCAACGCCGACCTCTGGGCGACGGCCGACGAGACCCGCGAGGACATCCTCGAGCTGCACCACCACTCGGCCGAGCGCTCCGACGACACGATCGGCGACCTTCCGCTCGACGCGCCGGGGCGGGTGCCCTGGTGGCGCCCGGAGTCCCGCGACGTGACGCTCCGGCGGATCCTGGTGCACATGGTCGCCGAGACCGCCCGGCACGCCGGCCACGCGGACATCGTGCGCGAGGCGATCGACGGGCAGGCGGGGATGCGGCCCGGTGACCCCAACGTGCCCAGGTGGTCGCCCGAGGAGTGGACGGCCTATCGGGAGCGGGTCGAGTCGGCAGCACGTACGTGGAAGACGGGGTAGTCCGCGGCGATCCGCTCGAAGTGCGCCAGGGGCGCCCGCCGGTCCACCGGGATGTGCGGGCAGGCGCCGGGGGCCCGCTCCAGGTAGCGCCTGAGCAGCGCCGGCCGATCGGCCGGCGCGACCTCGTCGAGCACCACCGCCTCGCGGGCGCGGCAGTCGCGCAGCACCGCCCGGCCCTCGTCGGCCCCGCACGTTGCGCACCCACTGCGCGCCGTCGCCCAGCATGGCGGCCAGGTAGCGCTCGCCTCCCTGGCGCACGACGACGAGCGGCACCTCGACCGTGCGGCCCGACGAGCGGCCACGGACCTCCGGCACCACGCCGCGGCCGCGGCACCCTCGTCTCGTGAGTCTCGCGTCGGACCCCGATTCACGTGTCCGGGTGGCCGTCGCCTGCAACCCATCGACTCCTGCCGAACCGCTCGTGCGATCGGCGTCAGACGAGGCGCCGGACGTCGTCGAGGTTGTCGCGAACCACCGGGCCGCCGCCGAATCGGTCAGGCGCCTCACTCGGCAACCGGGCTCCAGTCTGCCGCCCAGGACGACATCGCGTCGATGACCGGCCCCAGAGCCTGCCCCTTGGCCGTCAGCACGTATCGCGGGGCGCCTTCGGTGCCCGGGCAGATCCGCGAGAGGAGTCCTTCGCGTTCCAGCTCTCGCAGCCTTGCGGTCAGCAGGCGGTCGGACAGCCCGGGGATCGCGGCGCGGATCTCACCGAAGCGCTCGGTGTGGGCCATCAGAGCGCGAAGGATGACACCGTTCCAACGCCGACCGAGCAGCTCGACGGTCTGGTGGAACGACGGGCAGTAGCGTCCGCGGTCATCGCCCACCGGACCGATCGCCTCATCCGCCACCTCGACCCCCCACGTCCGCTCGAAGCGTGATTGACCTGCGCCCAAGGGTACTGCTATACCTCAACTACTTACACTTGGTAAGCGGCCGATCTTCGGGGAGCAAGGTGGACGTTCTGGTGCTCATCGGCAGGGTGCTCTTCACCCTGCTCTTCTTCGGATCAAGCTACGGCCACCTCGCACAGAGGCAGATGATGGCTGGCTACGCCGCCGGCAAGGGGGTGCCTGCCGCCAGCCTGATGGTCCCGCTGACGGGGCTGCAGATCCTGGTCGGCGCGCTGATGGTGGCCCTGGGAATCTGGCCCGACGTCGGTGCCCTGCTGCTGGTGGCCTTCCTGGCGCCCACAGCCTTCATCATGCACGGCTTCTGGGCCGAGACCGACCCGGGAACCAAGGCCATGGAACAGACCCAGTTCCTCAAGGACCTGGCCTTGGCCGGCGCGGCGCTGGTGATGTTCGCCGTCTTCGCCTACCTCGGTGACGATCTCGGCCTCGTCCTGGTCGGCCCGCTGTTCAGTCTGTCGTGAGCAATACCGTCCTCGTCGCGATGCCTCAGCGCCCTGGCCCGCGACCCTCGACGACCCCGACCAACCCGCACACCCAGCTCGACCAGCAGCCCAGCGACGACCAACCGCGACAGCGCCTCGTCGAGCAGCTCGCCGACCTGCCAGGTGTGGTCTGGGCGCGCTCGTTGATCTCCGTCCCGGGTGCACAAGCGCTCATGCTGCCCCGGGGCCCAGCCCAAGGGCCGCCCGAAGCGTTCATGATCGACGCCGAGTTCGCCCACCTCCACCCGGCCCCCGACTATTCCCTGCACCTGGTACTGCCGCCGGCGGCCGCCGAGGCCGCGATCGAAGCCGGCTGGGCCGAGCAGCACCCCATCGCCCGCCTCGGGATCATCTCGCCGGGTGCGGTCATGGTCTACGCCCCACGCGACGCGCACGAGGCGGACATCGCCGCCGGCCTCGTACGGGCGTCGTACGCCTACGCAACAGGGGCAGAACCGCCGCTCAGAACCGGGGACCAGAGCGGGCACTGACGGCACGGCCCGGCTCTCGGGTCGCGCTGGTCCGGAAACTACTCAAGGAGGAGTACGTCATGGCAGGACGACTCGAGGGCAAGGTAGCCCTTATCACCGGCACGGCAGACGGCCAGGGACGGGCGGCCGCCCTCGCCTTCGCCGCTGAAGGCGCCAAGATCGTGGGCTGCGATCTCAAGGCGGACCTAGCCGAA
>Ga0255334_1000500_pt1 | contig 30058 bp, 27 predicted proteins | sample EtOH5_35cm_T3_12_FD_202080 | JGI IMG/M metagenome (GOLD analysis project Ga0255334, IMG submission 202080) | Sandy soil microbial communities from University of British Columbia, Vancouver, Canada - EtOH5_35cm_T3_129 | ecosystem: Engineered > Artificial ecosystem > Sand microcosm > Unclassified ... | reverse complement strand
CATCATCGGCCGGCGCTTCCAGATCGTGCACGTGACCTTCTACGGCGGGCGCGAGCAGGAGATCATCGAGGTCTCCACCTTCCGCGCGCTGGTCGACGCGGTGGCCAGCGAGACCCTGCCCGAGGGGCGCCGCCTCAAGCGCGCCGAGCTCGACAGCAAGACCCACGCGATCGACGCCTCGGGCCGCGTGCTGCGCGACAACGTGTGGGGCTCGCAGGCGGAGGACGCGGAACGCCGCGACTTCACCATCAACGCGATGTACTACGACCCGGCCGAGCAGACGGTGTATGACTACCATCACGGCATGGAAGACATCCGCGCGCGCACGCTGCGCATGATCGGCGACCCGGTCACGCGCTACCGCGAGGACCCGATCCGCATGCTGCGCGTGGTGCGCTTCGCCGCCAAGACCGGCTTCGGCATCGACGAGGACACGCGCCAGCCGATCGCCGACCTGGCCTCGCTGATCCACAACGTGCCCAGCGCGCGCCTGTTCGACGAGATGCTCAAGCTGCTGATGTCCGGCCACGCCTGGGCCTCGCTGCAGGAGCTGCGCAAGGCCGGCCTGCACAAGGGCCTGCTGCCGCTGCTGGACGTGGCGATCGAGCAGCCGATGGGCCAGCGCTTCGTGCAGTTGGCGCTCGACAACACCGACCAGCGCGTGCAGGTCGGCAAGCCGGTCTCGCCGGGCTTCCTGTTCGCCGCGCTGCTGTGGCACCACGTGCTGCAGCGCTGGACCGCGCTGCGCGAGCAGGGCGAGCACGCCATCGCCGCGCTCAACACGGCGATGGACGACGTGCTCGAGCGCCAGACCGGCCAGCTCGCCATCCAGCGCCGCTTCGTCACCGACATGCGCGACATCTGGGGCATGCAGCCGCGCTTCGAGAAGCGCGTGGGCCGCATGCCGTTCCGCCTGATCGAGTCGCCGCGCTTTCGCGCCGGCTTCGACTTCCTGCAGCTGCGCTGCGACTCCGGCGAGCAGCCGGCCGAGCTGGCGCGCTGGTGGCAGGACTTCCAGAACGCCGACGGCGAGCGCCGCGAGGCCCTGATCGACGCCGTGCGCCCGCCGCGCGGCGGCAAGCAGGGCGGTGGCGGCGGCAGCGGTGGCGGCAGCCCCGACGGCGGCGAACCGTCCGGCGACTGGGACGGCGGCGATGGCGGCGACGGCAGCGAGAGCGGCGGCCCGGCACGCAAGAAGCGCCGCCGGCGCAGTCCGCGGAAATCGGATAAAGTTTCCTCCCGGAGTGATATGGACGCGAGCCAGGATGCCGGCTCGGCTGAAGACCGGAACGCCGGCAAGGTGCGCGTCCAGCCGGAGGAATCGTAATGACAGTTGCCTTTATCGGCATCGGGGCCAACCTGGGCGATGCCCGGCAGGCCCTCAAGGATGCCATCGTGTGCCTGGCCCAGCAGGTCGGCATCACGGTGCTGGCGAGATCGTCGCTTTACCGCACGGCCCCGGTCGACGCGGGCGGCGACGACTACTTCAACGCGGTGGTGAAGGTGGAAACCCCGTTCACCGCGGCCCAGCTATTGCGCATCTGCCACCACATCGAGGACCAGTTCGGCCGCGAGCGCCCGTTCCGCAACGCGCCGCGCACGCTCGACCTCGACCTGCTGCTGTTCGGCGACGAGATCCACGGCGACGAACATCTCACGGTGCCGCATGCGCGCGTGGCCGAGCGCGCCTTCACGCTGGTGCCGCTGCTGGAGCTGGACCCCGCGCTGGTGATCCCGGGCCGCGGCCCGGCCGCCGACTTCCTGCCGGCGGTCAATACGCAGCGCATCGAGAAATTCTCGTTCTGCCAGTGCACGCGGCAGAAAACGGAAGCGCGCGACGCTTCCTGACGACGCGGCATCCCGGGGCGCGCCGTCAGGAAACGTCGCGCTCCCCGGCCCGCCTCCCCTAGCCGACCGGACCCGCCCATGCTCGAACATCTGCGCAGGATCGTGGTGGAAGGCCCCATCGGCGCCGGCAAGACGGCGCTGGCGCAGCGCCTGGCGCAAACCCTGCGCGCCGGCGAGCTGCTCGACGGCGCCCGCGGCAATCCCTTCCTCGACCGCTATTACCGCGAGCCGGCGCGCTACGCGCTGCCGCTGCAGCTGTCGCTGCTGAACCAGCGCGCGCAGCAGTTGCAGGCGTGGCAGGCGGCGCTGCTGGCCGGCCAGCGCATGGTGGGCAATTTCCTCCATGCCCGCGACCGGCTCTACGCGGGCCTGACGCTGCCCGAGGACGAGCTGGCGCTGTACGACGCCCTCGCCGCGCGCCTGCCCGCGCAGAGCCAGCGCACGGACCTGGTGATCGTGCTGCAGGCCTCGCCCGCGCTGCTGCGCGAGCGCATCGCGCGGCGCAACGCGCCCGGCGAATCCAGCATCGACGACACCTACCTGGAGCGCCTGTGCGGCGCCTACGGCGAGCTGTTCCACCGCTACGACGAGGCGCCGGTGATGATCGTCGACACCGCCCACTTCAACCCGGTGGACAACGACGGCGATTTCCGTACACTACTGTCGCGCATCGAAGACATGCGCGGCCGCAAGGCCTTTCTCAATCTCGCTGCGCCCTGACAGGTTCCCGCCTGCCAGCCCGACCATAACGACAGCAGCCGCTGCCGCGCACCGCGGCAAAGCGGATTGCAGGGGACAACGGCCCGCCGCATGGCCTGAAGCGGCCCGCCCGCCTCCCGTCTCTCTACCGGCCCAACGTCATGAGCTACCTCCTCGATCCCTCCCGCAAGACCGTCACCATTCCCAAGCTGCAGACAATGCGCGCCGCCGGCGAAAAGATCGCCATGCTGACCGCCTACGACTCCAGCTTCGCCGCGCTGCTCGACTACTGCGGCGTCGAAGTGCTGCTGGTCGGCGACTCCCTCGGCAACGTCATGCAGGGCCAGCAGACCACGCTGCCCGTGACGCTGGAACAGATGGCCTACCACACCGAGTGCGTGGCGCGCGGCAACCAGAGCGCGCTGCTGGTGGCGGACCTGCCGTTCGGCACCTACCCCACGCCCGAGACCGCCTTCGCCAGCGCCGCCACGCTGATGCGCGCGGGCGCGCAGATGGTCAAGCTCGAAGGCGGCGACTGGCTCGCGCCGACCGTGCAGTTCCTGGTCGAGCGCAGCGTCCCGGTGTGCGCGCACATCGGCCTGACGCCGCAGTCGGTGCATGCGCTGGGCGGCTTCAAGGTGCAGGGCAAGACCGACGAGAGCGCCGCGCAGCTCAAGCGCGACGCCCTCGCGCTGCAGGCCGCGGGCGCGCAGCTGATCGTGATGGAAGCGGTGCCGGCGGCGCTGGCGGGCGTGGTCACGGGCCTGCTGACGATTCCCACCATCGGCATCGGCGCGGGCGTGGACTGCTCGGGCCAGGTGCTGGTGCTGCAGGACATGATCAACGTCTACCCGGGCCGCAAGGCCAAGTTCGTGCGCAACTTCATGGAAGGCGCCGCGTCGATCGAGGCCGCCGTGCGCGCCTACGTGGCGGCCGTGAAGGACGGCAGCTTCCCGGCGGCGGAGCACACCTTCTCCGCCTGACCCGCCTGACCCTGCCTCAGCCGGCGGCCAGCACCGCCGGCAGCACGCCGCGCAGCGCGTTGGCCAGCGCCAGCGCCTCGCGGCGCGCCAGCATGGCGCGCGTGACCACGGCCTCGCGCGCCGGCCCGCCCAGGTAGCGCGCGCCGTCGGCCAGCACCGCCGCGCGCATCACGCCGGGCAGGATGTGCGCCGCCAGCGGCGGCGTCAGCCACTCGCCATCCACCTTGACGAACACCGAGCTGCGCCCGCCTTCGAGCAGTTCGCCGCGCGTGTTGAAGAACAGGCTGTCGAACGCGCCGGCGCGCTCGGCGGCCTGCCAGCCGGCGTCGAACACGGCGCGCGCGCTGGTCTTGTGGCGGCGCAGCGGGTCCGCGTCCGGCAGCGGCTGCGGCGCCAGCAGCGCCGCGACCGGCGCGGCGGCCAGCGGCGCCAGCGCGCCGTGCGTCACGGCGAGGCCGCCGGCCTTGCCGAGCGCCAGCCGCAGGCGCCACGCGCCGGCGCCCAGGCCGGCCGCGGCCGCGCGCGCCGCCGCCCGCGCGCGCGCGGCGTCGAAAGCGAAACCGAGGCAGGCGGCCGACGCGGCCAGCCGCGCCAGGTGCGCGTCCAGCCGCGGGCACGTGCCGTCCTCCACGCGCAGGGTCTCGAACAGCGTGAAGCCCGGATCGTGCGCGGTCAGGAAGCGGGCCTTCCAGCCGCATTCGGCGTACTCGCCGGCCGCGTCGCTGTCGTGGACGATGCCGCCGCCCACGCCCATCTCGCCCGCGCGCAGGCCGTCGGCGCGCGGCACGCCCAGCACCAGCGTGCGGATCGCCACCGACAGCGCGAAGGCGCCCGGGAACGCCACCGGCGCCAGCGCCGGGGCAGGCGCGTCGATCCAGCCGATCGCGCCGGTATAGAGCCCGCGCGGCGACGGCTCCAGCTCGCCGATGATCTGCATCGTGCGCCGCTTGGGCGCGCCGGTGATCGAGCCGCACGGGAACAGCGCGCGCAGCAGCCCGGCCAGGCTCGTGCCGGGACGCGCGGTGGCGGTCACGGTGGACGTCATCTGCAGCACCTGCCCGAACGGCTCGACCACGAAGCGCGCCGGCACCGCCACCGTGCCCGGCACCGCCACGCGGCCCAGGTCGTTGCGCAGCAGGTCCACGATCATCACGTTCTCGGCGCGGTTCTTGGCGTCGGCGGCCAGCGCCGCGGCGGCTGCGGCATCGCGCGCGGGGTCGCCGCTGCGCGGCGCGGTGCCCTTCATCGGCCGCGTGAGCAGATGGCCTTGCCCGTCATGACGCACGAACAGCTCCGGCGACAGCGACAGCACCCAGCCGTCGCCGGGCAGGCGCGCCAGCACGGCGTAGGGCACCGGCTGCGCCGCGCGCAGCGCCGCATAGAGCGCCGCCGGCGCGCCGAACGCGCCGAAGCGCAGGCGCTGGGTGAAATTGACCTGGTAGGTGTCGCCGGCCTCGATCCACGTATGGATGCGGGCGATGGCCGCGTGAAAGGCCGCCTCCGTGGTATCGGAAGCGATCTCCATCACGCCGGCCGGCGTGTCGCCCTGTTCGCCGGCCAGCCACGACGCGACCGCCCGCGTGTCCAGCCTGCGCATCCGCCGGAACCACAGCAGCCGTAGCGCGCCGTCGTGGAACGGCAGCGCCTGGTCCGCGGCCACCGCCACGCCGAGCAGCGGGCCGCCGAATTCGTAGGGCGCGAACAGCGTGGCATGCCAGCCCTGGCGCCAGCCCTCGGCCAGCATGGCGTCGAGCGAATCGAGCGCGGCGCCGCCGGGCAGCACGTCCTCACGCACGAAGCCGGTGTACAGGCGCGAGACGGCCTCGCCGGGCGCGGCGGTGGCGTCGTCGAGCAGGACGAACGGTTCGGGGGAAGCGGAGGGGGAAGCGGGAAGAACTGCCACGGGGAAATCACCAGCGTCGGTTGGGGCGGCCGCGAAACGCGGCGATATCGCATTATCGCGCGCTGCGCACGCAGGAACCGCCAGCGGCAAAACCCGCCACCAGCCCCCAAAAAAAAGAAAGCCGGCCACGCCGTCAAGCGTGGCCGGCCACTCGCCGCGAGCCGAACCGGCTCAGCTGAAGAAGCTCTTCACCTTGTCCAGCCAGGATTGCTCCTGCGGGCTGTGGCGCGAGCCGCCTTCGTGCACCGAGCGGTCGAACTGGCGCAGGATGTCCTTCTGCGCCTCGGTCAGCTTGACCGGCGTTTCCACGTTCACGTGCACGTAGAGGTCGCCCGGATAACCCGAGCGCACGCCCTTGATGCCCTTGCCGCGCAGGCGGAAGGTCTTGCCGGCCTGGGTGCCTTCGGGCACCGGGAAGCTGGCCTTGCCGCCCAGCGTGGGCACTTCCAGGTCGCCGCCCAGCGCCGCGGTGGCGAACGAGATCGGCATCTGGCAGTGCAGGTCGTCGCCGTCGCGCTCGAACACCGCGTGCGGGCGGATGTGCACTTCCACGTACAGGTCGCCCGGGGGGCCGCCGTTGATGCCCGGCTCGCCGTTGCCCGAGGAGCGGATGCGCATGCCCTCGTCGATGCCGGCGGGGATCTTCACTTCCAGCGTCTTCTGCGACTTGATCTTGCCGGTGCCGTGGCACTTCGGGCAGGTCTGCTGCATCGAGAAGAAGCCCTGCGACACGCGCACCTGGCCCGCGCCGTGGCAGGTCGGGCAGGTCTCGACGTTGGTGCCGGGCTCGGCGCCGTTGCCGTGGCAGTGCTCGCACTCGTCCCAGTGCGGCACGCGGATCTGCGCCTCGTGGCCGTGCGCGGCCTGCTCGAGCGAGATCTCCATGCTGTAGCGCAGGTCGGCACCGCGGTACACCTGCGGGCCGCCGCCGCTGCGGCGCCCGGCGCCCTGGCCCTGCTGGCCGAAGATGTCGCCGAAGATGTCGCCGAAGGCCTCGGCGAAGCCGCCGTAGCCCTGGCCGCCGCCGCCGAAGCCGCCCGCCATGTTGGGGTCGACGCCGGCGTGGCCGTACTGGTCGTAGGCCGCCTTCTTCTCGGGGTCGGAGAGCATCTCGTAGGCCTCCTTGACCTCCTTGAATTTCTCCTCCGAATCCTTGCTGTCCGGATTGCGGTCCGGGTGGTGCTTCATCGCCAGCTTGCGATACGCCTTCTTGATATCGTCGTCGCTGGCGTTCTTGCCCACCCCGAGCACTTCGTAGTAGTCACGTTTTGCCATGGTGGCTGATTACCTGATTGGCCCCGCGGCGCGTGTGAGACCCGCCCGGGCAAATAGCAAAGAAAATAGCAAAAAAGCCGAGCGCGGCATCCGACGGCGGTAATCCGCTTGGTCCGATGTCCGTCGCCCGGCGTGGGGACAGGGGCTGGCGGCGGTGCCGCGCACCGCGCCCCTCCCCAGCTCATCCATTACTTCTTGTCGTTGACTTCCTTGAATTCGGCGTCCACGACGTTGTCGTCCTGCGGCTGGGCCTGCTGGTGCTGGCCGGCACCCGCGCCCGCGGCACCGGCCGCGCCCGCGCCGCCCGCTTCGCCGGACTTGGCCTGCATGTCGGCGTAGACGCGCTCGCCCAGCTTCTGGCTGGCCTCGGACAGCGCATTGACCTTGGCGTCGATCTCGGCCTTGTCGCCGCCGCGCGCGGCGTCTTCCAGTTCCTTGATCGCGGCTTCGATCTTTTCCTTCTCGCCCGCCTCGAGCTTGTCGCCGTATTCGGCGACCGCCTTCTTGGTCGAGTGGATCAGCGCGTCGGCCTGGTTGCGGGCGTCAGCCAGCTCGCGGGCCTTCTTGTCTTCCTCGGCGTTGGCCTCGGCGTCCTTCACCATGCGCTGGATCTCGTCTTCCGACAAGCCCGAGTTCGCCTTGATGGTGATGCGGTTTTCCTTGCCGGTCGCCTTGTCCTTGGCGCCCACGTGCAGGATGCCGTTGGCGTCGATGTCGAACGACACTTCGATCTGCGGCAGGCCGCGCGGCGCCGGGGCGATGCCCTCGAGGTTGAACTCGCCCAGCAGCTTGTTGCCGGTGGCCATTTCGCGCTCGCCCTGGAACACCTTGATGGTCACGGCCGGCTGGTTGTCGTCGGCGGTCGAGAACACCTGCGCATGCTTGGTCGGGATGGTGGTGTTCTTGGTGATCATCTTGGTCATCACGCCGCCCAGCGTCTCGATGCCCAGCGACAGCGGCGTCACGTCCAGCAGCAGCACGTCCTTGCGGTCGCCCGACAGCACCGAGCCCTGGATCGCGGCGCCCACGGCCACGGCTTCGTCAGGGTTCACGTCCTTGCGCGCTTCCTTGCCGAAGAACTCCTTGACCTGCTCCTGCACCTTGGGCATGCGGGTCATGCCGCCGACCAGGATCACGTCGTCGATCTCGCTGACCTTGACGCCAGCGTCCTTGATCGCGATGCGGCACGGCTCGATGGTGCGAGTGATCAGCTCTTCCACCAGCGCTTCGAGCTTGGCGCGCGTCATCTTCAGGTTCAAGTGCTTCGGGCCCGAGGCGTCCGCCGTGATGTACGGCAGGTTGATCTCGGTCTGCTGCGAGCTCGACAGTTCGATCTTGGCCTTTTCCGCGGCTTCCTTCAGGCGCTGCAGCGCGAGCACGTCCTTGGACAGGTCGACGCCCTGGTCCTTCTTGAACTCGCTGATGATGTAGTCGATGATGCGCTGGTCGAAGTCTTCGCCGCCCAGGAAGGTGTCGCCGTTGGTCGACAGCACTTCGAACTGCTTCTCGCCGTCCACGTCCGCGATCTCGATGATCGAGATGTCGAAGGTGCCGCCGCCGAGGTCATACACGGCGATCTTGCGGTCGCCCTTCTCGTTCTTGTCGAGGCCGAACGCCAGCGCGGCCGCGGTCGGCTCGTTGATGATGCGCTTGACGTCGAGGCCGGCGATGCGGCCGGCGTCCTTGGTGGCCTGGCGCTGCGAGTCGTTGAAGTAGGCCGGCACGGTGATCACGGCTTCGGTCACCGGCTCGCCGAGGTAGTCCTCGGCCGTCTTCTTCATCTTGCGCAGCACTTCGGCGGACACCTGCGGCGGCGCCAGCTTCTGGTCGCGCACCGACACCCATGCGTCGCCGTTATCAGCCTTGACGATGGAGTACGGCATCAGGCCGATGTCCTTCTGCACTTCCTTTTCTTCGAACTTGCGGCCGATCAGGCGCTTCACCGCGTACAGGGTGTTGCGCGGATTGGTCACCGCCTGGCGCTTGGCCGGCGCGCCCACCAGGATCTCGCCATCTTCCATGTAGGCGATGATCGACGGGGTGGTGCGGGTGCCTTCGGCGTTTTCGATCACCTTGGGCGTATTGCCTTCCATGATCGCGACACAGCTATTGGTGGTACCGAGGTCGATACCGATGATCTTACCCATTTATTCTCTCCTCTTGAGCCCCGCTATCCGCGGGCGCTGCAATTCGTCCTGGAGTCGGAAATGTGGCCGTCCGGGGCCATTTCAAGGGCCGGACGCGCAATTCCGAGTAATTTTCTCGGTTTTTCCGGGCGCATCGCGGCAGGACGGCGGCCGGCCGGCGGGGCGGCCCGCGCGCCGGCGGGCGCCGGCGGGCGCCGGCCCGTTTTTTATGCCTTATTTGTCACTTTCCGCGGCGCGGCCGCGCTGCCACAGCACGTCGCCGCCGCCGCCGGCGCGGTTCAGCACGCGCGCCAGCACGAACAGCAGGTCGGAGAGCCGGTTCAGGTACTGGCGCGGCGCCTCGTTGAGCGCCTCCTGCCCGCCCAGCGCCACCAGCGCCCGCTCGGCGCGCCGGCACACCGTGCGGCAGACGTGCGCCACCGCCGCGGCGCGGCTGCCGCCGGGCAGGATGAACTCGGCCAGGCGCGGCAGGCCGGCGTTGTAGTGCGCCAGCCAGTCGTCCAGTTGCAGCACCTGTTCCGGCTTGACCAGCACGTAGCCGGGGATGGACAGCTCGCCGCCGAGGTCGAACAGGTCGTGCTGGATGTGCAGCAGCGCCGCGCGCACCTCGTCGGGCAGCGTTTCGGCCAGCAGCACGCCGAGATGGGAATTGAGCTCGTCGACGTCGCCGATGGCGGCGATGCGCAGGCTGTCCTTGCCGGTGCGGCTGCCGTCGCCGAGGCCGGTGGTGCCGCCGTCCCCGGTGCGGGTGGCGATCTTGGTCAGGCGGTTGCCCATGCGGGTCTCCTGCGGTGGCAATCCCGCATTATGGCGCCCATCGGCGCCGCGGCGGCGGCGGTCGCGCGCATGCCGGGCGCCGGCGCCCGATGTGCTGTGGCGGACAGGCGCGGCGTAGAATAGCGGGATTCGCCCGCGACGCCAGCGGGCACCAGTGCCGGCACCGACGCGCGCCGCCCGCTCCCGGGCAGCGCCGCGCGGCAGCCTGCCGCCGCAGTCCCGCCGGAGACACCATGAACCATCCCACCCCCCACGCGGCGCTGGCGCGCCAGCCGCTGCCGGCCGCCGTGCGCGAGGCCCTGCAGGCCCGTTTCGGCGAGCGCTTCTCCACCTCCGCCGGCGTGTGCGAGCACCACGGGCGCGACGAGTCGCCGTTCCCGCCGGCCGCGCCGGACGGCGTGGTGTTCGCCCACAGCACCGAGGAAGTGGCCGAGGTGGCGCGCCTGTGCAACGCGCACCGCGTGCCGCTGATCCCCTACGGCGCCGGCTCCTCGCTCGAGGGCCACCTGCTGGCGGTGGCCGGCGGCATCAGCCTCGACCTGTCGCAGATGAACCGCGTGCTGTCGGTGCAGGCCGAGGACCTGAACGTGACCGTGCAGCCGGGCGTGACCCGCAAGCAGCTCAACCAGGAAATCAAGGACAGCGGCCTGTTCTTCCCGATCGATCCGGGCGCCGACGCCTCGCTGGGCGGCATGTGCGCCACGCGCGCCTCCGGGACCAACGCGGTGCGCTACGGCACCATGCGCGAGAACGTGCTGGCGCTGACCGTGGTCATGGCCGACGGCCGCATCGTCAAGACCGGCACGCACGCGCGCAAGTCGTCCGCCGGCTACGACCTGACCCGCCTGATGATCGGCAGCGAAGGCACGCTGGGCATCATCACCGAGGTCACGGTGCGGCTCTACCCGCAGCCCGAGGCCATCTCCGCCGCCATCTGCGCGTTCCCCAGCATGGGCAGCGCGGTGCGGGCGGTGATCGACACCATCCAGCTCGGCGTGCCGGTGGCGCGCGTGGAGTTCGTCGACGCGCTGGCCATCCGCGCCATCAACCGGCACGACAACCTGTCCATGCCGGAGATGCCGCACCTGTTCTTCGAGTTCCACGGCACCGAGGCCGGCGTCAGGGAGCAGGCCGAGACCGTGCAGCAGATCGCCGCCGAGCACGGCGGCCAGGGCTTCGAGTGGGCCACCCGGCCGGAAGACCGCAGCCGCCTGTGGAACGCGCGCCATACCGCCTACTTCGCCATGCTCCAGCTCAAACCGGGCTGCCGCGCCGTCACCACCGACGTGTGCGTGCCGATCTCGCGGCTGGCCGAGTGCGTGAGCGAGACCGAGCGCGACCTCGCCGCCTCCACGCTGCCCTGCCCGATCGTCGGCCACGTCGGCGACGGCAACTTCCACGTGGCGATCCTGACCGACCCGGCCAGGCCCGAGGAGCTGGCCGAGGCCGAGACCATCAACCGGCGCATCGTCGAGCGCGCGCTGGCCCTGGGCGGCACCTGCACCGGCGAGCACGGCGTGGGCCTGCACAAGATGGACTTCCTGGTCAGCGAGCACGGCGAGGATGCGCTGGACCTGATGCGCGCCATCAAGAACGCGCTCGATCCCAACCACATCCTCAACCCGGGCAAGATCTTCCGCGCGACGCGCTAGGGGCCGCGCATGGCCGCCGTGTTCAACCGCGTCCCGCCGCTGCACCTGCTGATCGCGTTCGAGGCCGCCGCCCGCCTGGGCAGCTTCGCGCGCGCGGCGGAGGAGCTGTCGGTCACGCCCAGCGCCGTGTCGCACCGCATCAAGAACCTCGAGGAGCTGTGGGGCGAGGACCTGTTCGTGCGCTCCAACGCCGCGCTGCGGCTGACCGCCGCCGGCACGCGCTACCTGCGCAACGTGCAGGACGCGCTCAAGTCCCTCAACGAGCTGGCGCGGCCCGAGTACAACAAGCAGCGCACGCGCCTGCGCGTGGCGATCCCGCCCACCTTCGGCCGCCAGCACCTGGTGCCGCGCCTGCCCGAGTTCACCGCGCTGTACCCGCACATCGACACCGAGCTGCACCTGGCCATCCCGTTCCTCGACGTGAAGGCCGAGGACACCGACGTGGAGATCCGCTACGGCACCGGCCGCTACCCGGACCTGAAGACCACCAGGCTGCTGGTCGAGCCGGTGTTCCCGGCCTGCGGGCGCGAATACTACGAACACATCGACGGCCGCTCGGTCACGCGGCCCGAGCACCTGCACAACCTGGTGCTGCTGCGCAGCCCGCTGGAGCCGTGGAAGCCGTGGTTCGAGACCGCCGGGCTGGACTGGCCCGAGCCGCAGACCGGCCCGCAGTTCAACGACATCGGCCTGATGCTGGAGGCCATCGCCTCCAACCAGGGCGTGGCGCTGGTGCGCCAGCGCATGGCCCGCCACTGGCTGGCGCTGGGCCAGATGGTGCGCCTGCTCGACATCGAATCGGTCTCGCCGCACGGCTACTACATCGTCGAGCGCGAGCAGGCGCCGCTCAAGCCCGAGGCGCGCTATTTCGTCGACTGGCTGCTGGGGCTGGAGTGGTAGCGGCGTAGCCGGCCATGCCGGGGCGTGGCGCCGGGATGTGGCGCCGGAGAGCCGCCGGCGGTGGCCACCGACATGGCAGCCGGCATGGCAGCCGGCGCCCGCTGCCGGTGCTAAGCTGGAATCGCGCGGCGCCCGCGCGCGGGTCCGGCCTTGCCCTGCCATGTTCCGGTCCGCCGCCGGCATGAGCGATTTTGATCGGCCTGCCATGCGGAATTCACGTCGCCGCCATGCTGCGCGGCGGCGCGGCTGCGCTATAGTCCTTGCTCCCCACCCGCTCGCGCCGCGCCCCGCGCCGCGCCCGCGGCCACTACAGGAGTTGTCATGAACGCCCCGCACGAAGTCTCCCTGGTCACCGACGACAGCCGCCGCGCGGCGCTGCTCGAAGGCCTGGCGAAAATCCTGCCCGATGCGGCCCTGTTGTGGAAGCCCGAGGACACCGCGCCCTACGAATGCGATGGCCTGGCCGCCTACCGCCAGTTGCCGGTGGCCGTGGTGCTGCCCGACAGCGAAGAACAGGTCTGCGCCATCCTGCGCCTGTGCCATGCGCTGCAGGTGCCGGTGGTGCCGCGCGGCGCGGGCACCAGCCTGTCCGGCGGCGCCATGCCGATCGCCACCGGGCTGGTGCTGTCGCTGGCCAAGTTCAAGCGCATCGTCGGCGTGGATGCGCGCGCGCGCACGGCGGTGGTCCAGCCGGGCGTGCGCAACCTGGCCATCTCCGAGGCCGCCGCGCCCCACGGCCTCTATTACGCGCCCGACCCGTCCTCGCAGATCGCCTGCACCATCGGCGGCAACGTCAGCGAGAACTCGGGCGGCGTGCATTGCCTCAAGTACGGCCTCACGGTGCACAACGTGCTGCGCGTGCGCGCGGTCACGATGGCCGGCGAGGTGGTGGAGTTCGGCTCCGAGGCGCCCGACGCGCCCGGGCTGGACCTGCTGGCCGCGATGATCGGCTCGGAGGGCATGCTGGCGGTCGTCACCGAAGTGACCGTCAAGCTGATCCCCAAGCCGCAACTGGCGCAGGTCATCATGGCCAGCTTCGACGACGTGGCCAAGGGCGGCAACGCGGTGGCCGACGTGATCGGCGCGGGCATCATCCCGGCCGGGCTGGAGATGATGGACAAGCCCGCCACCGCGGCCGTGGAGGAATTCGTGCGCGCCGGCTACGACCTCGACGCCGCCGCCATCCTGCTGTGCGAGTCCGACGGCACCACCGAGGAAGTGGCCGAGGAGATCGAGCGCATGAGCGAGGTGCTGCGCGCCTCGGGCGCCACGCGCATCGCCGTGTCGCAGAGCGAGTCGGAGCGGCTGCGCTTCTGGAGCGGGCGCAAGAACGCCTTCCCCGCGGCCGGCCGCATCTCGCCGGACTACTACTGCATGGACGGCACCATCCCGCGCAAGCACATCGGCACGCTGCTCACGCGCATCGAGGAAATGGAGCGCAAGTACGGGCTGCGCTGCATGAACGTGTTCCATGCCGGCGACGGCAACATGCACCCGCTGATCCTGTTCGACGGCGCCGACCAGGACCAGTGGCACCGCGCCGAGCTGTTCGGCTCGGACATCCTCGAGAGCTGCGTGGAGCTGGGCGGCACCGTCACCGGCGAGCACGGCGTGGGCGTGGAGAAGCTCAACTCGATGTGCGTGCAGTTCTCGCCCGAGGAGCGCGAGATGTTCTTCGCCGTCAAGGCGGCCTTCGACCCGGCGCGCCTGCTCAACCCGGACAAGGCCATCCCCACGCTGGCACGCTGCGCCGAATACGGCCGCATGCACGTCAAGCGCGGCCTGCTGCCGCATCCCGACCTGCCGCGCTTCTGAACATGGCGGGCCACAAAGCCGCCGCGCGCGGCCAGCAGCGACTCACCGCGCAGGTGCGCCAGCGCCTGGGCAAGCCCGAGTCGGGCTGGCGCGAGCGCTGGTACACCATCATCTTCGAGGCCGACACGCACGCCGGGCGGCTGTTCGACATCGCGCTGCTGCTGTGCATCGTGGCCAGCGTGCTGGTGGTGGTGTTCGACAGCCTGCCGGCGGTCAGCCAGCGCCTGGGCACCGCGTTCACGGCGGCGGAGTGGCTGTTCACGCTGGTGTTCACGGCCGAGTACGTGATGCGCATCCTGGTGGTGCGCCGCCCGCTGCGCTATGTGTTCAGCTTCTTCGGCGTGGTGGACTTCCTGTCGATCATCCCGACCTGGCTGGCCTTCTTCGTGCCGGAACTGGCCTTCCTGATCGACGTGCGCCTGCTGCGGCTGCTGCGCGTGTTCCGGATCCTCAAGCTGACGGTGTACTTCGAGGAGGCGCAGATCCTGTACCGCGCGCTGGCCAACAGCCGGCGCAAGATCTTCGTGTTCCTGGCCACGGTGTTCATCATCACCGTGATCCTGGGCACCGTGATGTACGTGGTGGAAGGCCCGCAGCACGGCTTCACCAGCATCCCGGTGAGCATGTACTGGGCGGTGGTGACGCTGACCACGACCGGCTTCGGCGACATGGTGCCGAAGACGCCGCTGGGGCAGTTCATCACCTCGCTGACCATCCTGCTGGGCTACGGCATCATCGCCTTCCCGACCGGCATCGTCGGCGCCGAGCTGGCCGCCAGCATCCTGAAGCGGCCGCTGACCACGCGCACCTGCACGCACTGCCTGAGCGAGGGGCACGACCCCGACGCGGCCTACTGCAAGCACTGCGGCAGCGCGCTGCCGCCGTACCGGGAAGACCACGACGAGCGCGACGAGCGCGACAGGCAAGACGAAAACGCGGGCAGCGGCAAACCCGCGCCCGGCGCCAGGACACCGCCGGGCTGACCCGCCCTCGCCCACAAAACCCACACAACCAGAACCAGCCAGCACCCATGCCAGCCGACCAGCAAGCCACCCTCGACGCCTTCCGCGACACCATCCGGCGCGCCACGGACGCACGCACGCCGCTGCGCCTGCGCGGCGGCGGCAGCAAGGATTTCTACGGCCAGCAATTGCAGGGCGAGGTGCTCGACACGCGCGGCTACGGCGGCATCGTCGACTACGACCCGCCCGAGCTGGTGATCACCGCGCGCTGCGGCACGCCGCTGGCCGAGATCGAGGCGGCGCTGGCCGAGCGCCGCCAGATGCTGGCCTTCGAGCCGCCGCATTTCGGCGCCGGCGCCACGCTCGGCGGCGCGGTCGCGGCGGGCCTGTCCGGCCCGCGCCGGCAGGCCGTGGGCGCGCTGCGCGACTTCGTGCTCGGCGTGCAGGTGATGGACGGCCGCGGCGACATCCTCGGCTTCGGCGGCCAGGTCATGAAGAACGTGGCGGGCTACGACGTCTCGCGCCTGATGGCCGGCTCGCTGGGCACGCTGGGGCTGATCCTGGAAGTCTCGCTCAAGGTGCTGCCGGTGCCGTTCGACGAGGCCACGCTGCGCTTCGCGCTGGGCGAGGCCGAGGCGCTCGAGCGCCTCAACCAGTGGGGCGGCCAGCCGCTGCCGGTGGCCGCCTCGGCCTGGCACGACGGCACGCTGCACCTGCGCCTGTCGGGCGCGGCCGCCGCGGTGCGCGCCGCGCGCGAGCGCCTGGGCGGCGAGGCCGTGGCGCCGGACCAGGCCGGCGCGCTGTGGCAGGCGCTGCGCGAGCAGCAGCATCCGTTCTTCGCCCCGGTGCAGGCGGGCCGCGCGCTGTGGCGCGTCGCCGTGCCCACCACCGCCGCGCCGCTGGCGCTGCCGGGCGGCCAGTTGATCGAATGGGGCGGCGGCCAGCGCTGGTGGCTGGGCGGCGCCGACAGCGCCGCCGATGCCGCCGCCGTGCGCGCGGCCGCCGCCGCCGCGGGCGGCCACGCCACGCTGTTCCGCAACGGCGACAAGGCCGCCGGCGTGTTCACGCCGCTGGCCGCGCCGCTGGAGGCGATCCACCAGCGCCTCAAGGCCAGCTTCGACCCCGCCGGCATCTTCAACCCGCGGCGCATGTACGCCGGCTTCTGAGCCGCGCGCCAGGCAACCCATTCCCCAGCATCCCGAGCAAAGGCACCGGAGAGTCCCCCACCATGCAAACCACCCTGGCCGAGTTCCTGCGCGGCACGCCCGAAGGCGAAGAGGCCAAGTCCATCGTCGGCAAGTGCGTGCACTGCGGCTTCTGCACCGCCACCTGCCCCACCTACCAGTTGCTCGGCGACGAGCTGGACAGCCCGCGCGGGCGCATCTACCTGATGAAGCAGGTGTTCGAAGGCCAGCCCGTCACCGAAAGCACGCGCCTGCACCTGGACCGCTGCCTGACCTGCCGCAACTGCGAATCGACCTGCCCCTCGGGCGTGCGCTACGGCCGCCTGGTGGACATCGGCCGCAAGGTGGTGGACGAGCGCCTGGCGGCCCAGGGCGTGCAGCGCCCGGCCGGCGAGCGCTTCGCGCGCTGGGCCCTGCGCGAAGGCATCACGCGCCCGGCGCTGTTCGGCCCGGCCATGCGCCTGGGCCAGCGCGTGCGCCCGCTGCTGCCGCAGGCGCTGCGCAACAAGGTGCCGAAGCCGACCGCCGCCGGCGCGTGGCCGCGCAACGCCCACGCGCGCAAGATGGTGCTGCTCGACGGCTGCGTGCAGCCTTCGATGTCGCCCAACATCAACGCCGCCACCGCGCGCGTGTTCGACCGCCTCGGCGTGCAGCTGCTGGTGGCGCGCGAGGCCGGCTGCTGCGGCGCGGTGCGCCACCACACCGGCGACCACGACGGCGGCCTCGACAATGCGCGCCGCAACATCGACGCCTGGTGGCCGCTGGTGGAAGCCGGCGCCGAGGCCATCGTGATGACCTCCTCGGGCTGCGGCGTGATGGTCAAGGAATACGGCCACCTGCTGCGCAACGACGCGCGCTACGCCGAACGCGCGCACCGCATCTCGGCGCTCACGCGCGACCTGTGCGAGCTGCTGCCGGACTTCGCCGACAATCTGCAGGACATGGCCAGCGCCGCGCCGCGCGCCGCCGACGGCCAGCGCGTGGCCTACCACCCGCCCTGCACCCTGCAGCACGGCCAGCAGATCCGCGGCCGCGTGGAGGCGCTGCTGACCGCGCTGGGCGTGGAGGTCAAGCTCTGCGCCGACAGCCACCTGTGCTGCGGCTCGGCCGGTACCTACTCGGTGCTGCAGCCGGCGCTGTCCCAGCGCCTGCGCGACGACAAGCTCGCCAACCTGCAGGCCTCGAAGCCGGACGCCATCGTGTCGGCCAACATCGGCTGCATCACGCACCTGCAGAGCGGCACCGACACGCCGGTGCAGCACTGGATCGAACTGGTGGACCGGCTGCTGGGGTGAGCGGCCGCGGCTAGCCCGGCCGCTCGAGCTGGAACAGATCGGTGGAGCGCGCATACCAGCCGCTGCCGTGCATGCGGCTGATCAGGTCCAGCGCCGGCGCGTCGATGTAGCCCCGCGCGGGATCGAGCAGCACGTCGTCCCGCACGTGCATCGACAATACCCTGCCGATGACCACGAACTGGCCGGGGCCGGTCATGATGCTGGTGTGGCTGGCGCACTCGAGCGCCACCGGGCAGCCGTCGATCCGCGGCGGACGCACGACCCTCGACGCGAGCGGCGCCAGGCCGGCAAGCGCGATCTCGTCCTCGCCCGGCGCGTAGTCGGCGGCCGTCATGTTCATCGGCCCGGCAAGCGCCGCCGGCACGAGGTTCACCACGAACTCCCCCGTGTCGAGGATGTTCGCCGCCGTGTCCTTGGTTCCGCGGCTCTGGTGCCGGAGCAGTCCCAGCGCGACCGTGGGCGGCTCATGCCCCATCACGTTGAAGAAGCTGTAGGGCGCTGCATTGACGACGCCCTCCTTCGAGACGGTCGTGACCCATGCGATGGGCCGCGGGGTGACCGCCGAGGTCAGCAGGTTGTACACCGTGCGCGCGGGCAACGATCCGAAGTCCAGATCCACCTCACGCCTCCTCGTCGCCCGCGCCGGAAATGCAGGTGAGCGCCGCCTTCGGGCGGGTATCCACGGCGAGGCGGAAGACGTCCGGGCGGGCATAGTGCCCGGCGACGTCGAAGTCGAACTTACCGCGGATGATCTGCCGCGGATCGACGGTGGCGTACAGCACGGCTTCCCGGTTGAACTCGGGGCCGGCCAGGACCTGGCCGAGCGGATCGACGATGGCGCTGCCGCCGCGCAGCAGGACCGTCTCCGGGGCATCGCCGAGCGCGCACTCCATGTCCTCGGGATAGGCGCCGCGGCGCAGGTACTGGCAGGCGCTCAGCACGTAGCAGCGGCCCTCGAGCGCGATATGCCGCATGCTCGGCAGCCAGGTGTCGCGGTCGTCGGCGGTCGGCGCGCAATACAGCGCGACGCCCTTGCCGTACATATACATGCGCAGCATCGGCATGTAGTTTTCCCAGCAGATGACGGCGCCGATGCGGCCGTAGGGCGTGTCGACGACGGGCATCGTCGAGCCGTCGCCGAACCCCCACACCAGCCGCTCGCCGGCGGTCGGCATCAGCTTCCGGTGCTTGGCGACCAGCCCGCTGCTGCCGTGGAAGAACAGCGCGGTGCAGTACAGCGTGCCGCCGTCCGCCTCGATGCACCCGATCACGACGAACGCGTCGCTGTGCGCGACCGCCTCCGCGATCAGCGCCACTTCCTTGCCGTCGAGCGCGATGGCCTGTTCGTGGTAGGCCGCGTAGGCGTCGCGGCCCGCGGGCGTGCGCATGCCCACCGGCGCGCCGAAGCTGTTTCCTTTCGGATAGCCGCCCAGGAAGGCTTCGGGAAAGACGATGACCTTGGCGTCCTGCCCGATGGCCTCGCGCACCAGGCGCGCGGCTTTCTCCGCGCAGGCCATGCTGTCGGTGGGAATCGATTCGGCCTGGACAACGGCCACTTTGAATGGGTTCATGATGATTGCCGGTGTGTGGTTCAGTGTTCGAGATCCGGGTCGATGGCGGTGGCGCGGAGATTGGGAAGCAGGGCCGCGCCGATCACGCCGACGACGCCGGTGATGACGACCGGATACATCAGGCCGCCGAAGACGTTGCCGGTCGACTGGGACAGGAAGGTCGCGACGAACGGCAGGATGCCGCCGAAGATCCCGGCGCCGATGTGATACGGGAACGACAGCGCCGTGTAGCGGATGCGCGCCGGAAACAGCTCGACCAGATAGGCCGCCACCGGGCCGTAGACCATCGCCACCATCGCGGTCATCAGCACGAGGATGAACACGATCATGGCGCTGTCGATCTGCGCGGGGTCCGCGCTGGCCGGATAGCCCGCCGCGGCAAGCGCCCTGGCATAGGCCGCCTTGTCGAAGCCGGGAATCAGCGAGGATGCGCCGATGCCGAGCGCCACCTCCTGGCCGGCGACGGCCGGCGCGAACGTGAAGCTGACGCCGCGCGCGACCAGGTATTTCTTCACCTGGACGCACAGCTTGCGGTGGTCGGGGTGGGTGCCGATCAGCGCGGCCTGGAGGCTGAAGTCGCACTGGCCATGCGCGTTGTCGACGTGCAGCTGCACGGGAGCCGCCTCGGTGGCGTGGACCAGCGCGGGATTCCCGGCCCGCATCAGCGCGCCGAACATCGCGTGATAGGACAGCGCGGCGAGCAGCAGGCCGGCGACCATGATCCACTTGCGCCCGATCCGGTCGGACAGCCAGCTCATCAGCACGAAGCTGGGCGCGCCGATCAGGAAGCCCAGCGCGACGAGCCGGTATGCGCTCTCCTGGTCGATCAGCACGGCCTGCTGCAGGAAGATCATCACGTAGAACTGGCCCGTGAAATAGGTGGCGCCCTGGCCCGCGGTCACGCCCAGCAGCGCGAGCACGACGAGCTTCAGGTTGCGCCACTGGCCGAAGGTCTCCTTGAACGGATTGGGCGAGAGGCGGCGCTCGCGCTTCATGCGCGCGAACACCGGCGACTCGTGGAGCCTGGCGCGCACGTACACCGAGATCACCAGCATGACCAGCGACAGCAGGAACGGCACGCGCCAGCCCCAGGCGCGAAACGCCTCGGTGCTCATCGACGCCTGCGTCGCCATGATGACGAGCAGCGAGAGGATCAGGCCGGCCGACGACGTGATCTGGATCCAGCCCGTCAGCAGGCCCCGCCGCTTCGGCACGCAGTGCTCGGAGACGTAGATGACCGCGCCGCCGTATTCCCCGCCGACCGCCAGGCCCTGCACCACGCGCAGCGCCAGAAGCAGGATCCACGACAGGTGCCCGGCGCTCTCGTAGGACGGCAGCAGCCCGATCAGCACGGTCGAGCCGCCCATCATGACCACGGTCATCAGGAACGTGTACTTGCGCCCGAGCTTGTCGCCGAGGTAGCCGAAGAAGATCGAGCCGAGCGGCCGGATGACGAAGCCGACCGCCAGCGCGCCGAGCGCGGCCAGCAGCGATACGGTCGGATTGTCGGCCGGGAACAGCACGCGGCTCATGAAGACGGCGAGCGAGCCATAGATGAAAAAGTCGTACCACTCGAAGAGCGTGCCCAGCGTCGAGGCGGCGACGATCTGCCGCTCCTCCTTGCGCGTCAGCTCCGCTGACGAATCGTGGCTGATGATGGCTTCTGCTGACATCTGTCTGGCTCCGTTTCTCGATTTCCTGAAAATCTGTCGAACACTTTCGACACATCGGTACGTTAGCAATTGCCGTGCCATCGCAGCCGGCAATATCAACGCTTATTAGTATATTTACGCACAAATATCGGCACTAAAAGCGAATTTATCAGGATCCGTCTTGGTGCACAAGCCACCAAATGGTGCAAAATTCCGGCGATCTGTCGAAGGATATGGACACATCGCAGGGTGGGCTTGTCGATGGATTTCGACACTCGGCTACACTGCGGTATCTCTCGACCCGATGTGGAGCCCGCCGCGGTGGAAGCTGAACTCGCCCAACTGGGCATCACGAAATCGTTGTTCAACCTTTACATGGCCGCCGCCGAGCTCGGCGAGGCGACCATCGCCGAGGTGGCGGCGCGGGCCGGCATGGTCCGCACGACCGCGTACCATGCGCTGCAGCGGCTCGAGGAAGAGGGCCTGGTGACGATCGCTGACCGCGACGGCAAGCGCATCGTGGTGGCGGAAGATCCGCGCAAGCTGCTCGAGCGCGGCAAGGCGCGGCTGCAGGCGATCGAGGCGCTGGTGCCGCAGATGCGATCGGTCTACAACCGCATCAAGGGCAAGCCGCAGATCCGCTTCTTCGAAGGCGAGGAAGGCATCCGCACGGTCCTGTGGGAATCGCTGACGCTGACGGGCGCGCCCAGGGTGCTGCGCGGCTACCTGTCGATGCACGAGCTGGAGCAGACGCCCGGCCTGGGCGAGGTGGAGCGCTTCCTGAACGAGCGCGTGCAGCGCGGCATCGAGCTCAAGGTCATCCGCTCGCGCCATCGCGACATCCAGCCGATCTGGCCCACGAGCCGCGCCGAGCGCCGCGAGCTGCGCTACGCGCCGCCGGAGATGGAGATATCGATGACCACCTTCATCTTCGACAACCGCGTGTCGCTGATCTCGTCGCGCCACGAGAACTACGGGCTGATCATCGAGAGCGAGGAGTTCGCCACCATGCAGCGCGGCCTCTTCGATACCGTCTGGAGCGTGAGCGAGGCCTCGCGGCCGCAGGACTCCATCTAGCCCGCGGCCCGCCGCGCGGCGGGCCGGCTATGACCACCCGGGCGCTTGCGGCCTTGCCGGCGCGGCCCGCCGGCAAGGCCGCGCCGGGTTACCATGCGGCTGCCCCAGATCCGCACGCTCCGGCGTGCCCTTCGCCATGCTCCAGACCTTCGCCATCCTCCTCGTCTTCCAGTCCGTCGGGGAAGCCCTCAGCTATGCCCTGAGCCTGCCCGTGCCCGGCCCGGTGATCGGCATGATCCTGCTGTTCTGCTGGCTCGCCATCGACGACCGCATCCTGCCGGTGATCCAGGGCACCACCTCCGAGCTGCTCAAGCACCTGTCGCTGCTGTTCGTGCCGGCCGGCGTCGGCATCATGGTGCATGCGCACCGCATCGGCGGCGAGTGGCTGCCGATCGTGGTGGCGCTGGTGCTGTCGACCTGGCTGGCCATCGCCACCACCGCGCTGGTGGCGCGCGCGCTGATGCGCCGCGCGCACGGCGGCAACGGAGAGCGCGCATGATGACGCCGCGCCTCAACGAGATCTGGGTCTACCTGGCGGCCAGCCCGCTGCTGGGACTGACCGCCACGCTGCTGGCCTACGTGTTCGCGTTCCGCATCTACGAGCGCGCGCGCTTCTCGCCGCTGGCCAACCCGGTGATGATCGCGGTGGCGATCCTGGTCACGCTGCTGACCGTGACCGGCACGCCGTACAAGACCTACTTCGACGGCGCGCAGTTCGTGCACTTCCTGCTCGGGCCGGCCACGGTGGCGCTGGCGGTGCCGCTCTATCTGCAGCTGCCCAAGCTGCGCCGCCACGTGCTGCCGCTGCTGGGCGGGCTGCTGGCGGGCTCGCTGGTGGCGGTGGTCTCGGCGGTGGGCATCGCCTGGCTGCTGGGCGCGTCGCCGGAGACGATCCGCTCGCTCGCGCCCAAGTCGGTCACCATCCCGATCGCGATGGGCGTGGCCGAGAAGATCGGCGGGCTGCCCTCGCTCACCGCGGTGCTGGTGATGCTGACCGGCATCATCGGCGCGGTCAGCGCGACGCGGCTGCTGAACCTGCTGCGCATCACCGACTACACCGTGCGCGGCTTCGCCACCGGGCTGGCGGCGCACGGCATCGGCACCGCGCGCGCGTTCCAGGTCAACCAGGAAGCGGGCGCCTTCGCCGCGCTCGGCATGGGCCTGAACGGCGTGCTGACGGCGGTGATGGTGCCGGTGCTGGCGGCATGGATGCCGCGCTGAGCGCGTCCGCGCACAGGGCGGCGGCAGCCGCACAAATCGCTGCTGACAGCACGTTGTCAGGAGCCCCCGCGCATGATCGGCCTCTCCAACCCGACCGCAAGGAGGTCATCATGAGTGGACTGATCAACTGGCTTGAAATCCCCGTCGCCGACATGCCGCGCGCCATCCGTTTCTACGAGCAGGTATTCCAGACCCGCCTCAAGCGCGAAATGATGGAGCAGATGGACATGGCGATATTCGACAACATGGAGCCCGGCGGCGCGCTGGTGGCGGGCGAGTCCTTCCGGCCCTCGGCCGACGGCTGCGTACCCTACCTGCACGCGCCGGGGCTGGTGGCGCTGCTGGCGCGCGCGCAGGCCGCGGGCGGCAAGACCGTGTTCGGCCCGCTGCAGTTGCCTGGCGACATCGGCCACATCGCGCATATCATCGATACCGAAGGCAACCGCATCGGCCTGCACCAGCCGCTGGCCGGCTGAACAGGCCGGCCGGAAGCGCCGCCAACAGGCGCGCCATTGCCAACCTTTCCGCCCGAGACATGAACCGAGTCCGATGAGCCGCCGCGCCGACCGCCTTTTCCAGATCGTCCAGGTGCTGCGCGGGCGCCGCCTGACCACGGCGGCGCTGCTGGCGCAGCGGCTCGGCGTGTCCGAGCGCACGGTGTACCGGGACATCCAGGCGCTGTCGCTGTCGGGCGTGCCGGTCGAGGGCGAGGCGGGCATCGGCTACCGGCTGCGCGCGGACTACGACGTTCCCCCGCTGATGTTCACCGCCCTGGAAGTCGAGGCACTGGTGGCCGGGCTGCGCCTGCTCAAGGCCTGGGGCGGCGGCGCGCTGGCCGCCGCGGCCGATCCCGCGCTGGAGAAGCTGGTGGCCGCGCTGCCGCCGGCGCGGCGCCTCGCGGCGCAGCAAAGCCGCGTGTTCGCGCCCGAGTTCGTCAACCATCCCCAGGTGCGCGACGCCTTCGACGTGGTGCACGGCGCCATGAACGCCCAGCGCCTGCTGCGCCTGGACTATACCGACGCGCAGCAGCGCGCCACCGACCGCGTGGTGCAGCCGCTCGGCCTGTTCTTCTGGGGCAACAACTGGCTGCTGGCGGCGTGGTGCACCACGCGCACCGACTACCGCAGCTTCCGCCTGGACCGCTGCCGCAGCATCATCATGCTCGACGACCGCTTCCACGAAACGCCGGACCGCTCGCTCAACGGCTTCCTGCGCGCGGTGCAGGCCAGCGGCGCGGGCGGCGACAACCCCGCGCGCGCGTAGCGTCGATGGCGCCGGCGATGCGGCTTACGCCGGCTCGGCCAGCAGCGTCTCGATGTCGGCCTTGATGTCCTCGGGCTTGGTGGTCGGCGCGTAGCGCTTGAACACCGTGCCGTCGCGGCGCAGCAGGAACTTGGTGAAATTCCACTTGATCGCCTCGATGCCGAGCACGCCGGGCTTCTCCGAGGTCAGCCAGCGGTACAGCGGATGCGCGTTGGCGCCGTTGACGTCGATCTTGGCGAACATCGGGAAGGTGACGTGGAAGCGCGCCTCGCAGAACTGACCGATCTGCGCGGCGTCGCCGGGCTCCTGCTTGCCGAACTGGTTGCACGGGAAACCCAGCACTTCCAGGCCGCCCGCGCCGTATTGCTCCTGCAGCGCCTGCAGGCCCGCGTACTGCGGCGTGAAACCGCATTCGCTGGCGGTGTTGACGACCAGCAGTACCTTGCCGGCGAAGCGCGACAGCGGCACCGCATCGCCGGCAAGCGAACTGGCTTCGAACTGGTAGACGTTGCTCATGGCGGCACTCCTTGGTTGGCCCGCGCGGCGCGCCGGCTTCAGATGACGTTGAGGTGCTCGGTGCCGGCGCCGAGATCGCTCTCGCGGTCGCGCGAACCATGCAGCTTGATCATCAGGCGCAGGTCGTTGAGCGAGTCGGCGTTCTTCAGCGCGTCTTCATAGCTGATCTTGCCGGACTCGTGGAGGTCGAACAGCGCCTGGTCGAACGACACCATGCCCTGCTCGCGCGATTTCTTGATGACTTCCTTGAGCGCGTGGATCTCGCCCTTGAAGATCAGGTCGGCCACCAGCGGCGTGCCGATCATGATCTCCACCGCCGGCACGCGGCCCTTCTGCCCCTTGCGCGGCAGCAGCCGCTGCGAAATCATCGCCTTGAGGTTGAGCGACAGGTCGATCAGCAGTTGCTGGCGCTTTTCCTCGGGGAAGAAGTTGACGATGCGGTCGATGGCCTGGTTGGCGTTGTTGGCGTGCAGCGTGGCCAGGCACAGGTGGCCGGTCTCGGCGTACTGCATCGCGTATTCCATGGTCTCGCGGTCGCGGATTTCGCCGATCAGGATCACGTCGGGCGCCTGGCGCAGCGTGTTCTTCAGCGCGATGTGCCAGGACTCGGTGTCGATGCCTACCTCGCGCTGCGTGACGATGCAGTTCTGGTGCGCGTGCACGTATTCGATCGGGTCCTCGATGGTGATGATGTGCCCGTAGGAATGCGCGTTGCGGTGGTCGAGCATGGCCGCCAGCGAGGTGGACTTGCCCGAGCCGGTGGCGCCGGTGACGATCACCAGGCCGCGCTTGGCCATCACGATGTCGTGCAGCGTCGGCGGCAGGTCGAGCTCGTCGACCGACGGGATGCGCGTGTTGATGGTCCGCACCACCATGCCGGCCTTGCCCTGCTGGATGAAGGCGGAGACGCGGAAGCGCCCGGCGCCCTGCACCGAGATCGCGAAGTTGCATTCGTGGCTGTGGTCGAACTCCGCGATCTGGCGCTCGTTCATGATGGAATGCACCAGGTCGAGCGCCTGCGCCGGAATCAGCGGCTGCTGCGAGACCGGCGTGATCTTGCCGTCGACCTTGATCGCGGGCGGGAATTCGGCGGTGATGAACAGGTCCGAGCCGCGGTTGTTCACCATCAGCTCGAGCAGGTCGTTGATGTACTTGGCGGCGGATTCGCGGTCCAGCATGGCAGTTACCTGTTTCGGGTACGGCGGTCGGGTGTGGGGATCGGCGGCGCGGCCGCGCCTCAACCCGTGAAGGAGTCGGGGTTCTTGGCGATGGCGCGCGCGTCGGTGTAGCCGATCAGCCCGCGCTTGATCAGGTCCGACAGGCACTGGTCCAGCGTCTGCATGCCCATGCCGCTGCTGGTCTGCATCATCGAGTACATCTGCGCGATCTTGTTCTCGCGGATCAGGTGGCGGATGGCCGGCGTGGCGATCATGATCTCATGCGCCGCGGTGCGGCCGTTGCCGTCGCGCGTCTTGAGCAGCGTCTGCGAGATCACCGCCTCGAGCGATTCGGACAGCATGGTGCGCACCATGTCCTTTTCCTCGGGCGGGAACACGTCGACGATCCGGTCGATGGTCTTGGCCGCCGAGCTGGTGTGCAGCGTGGCGAACACCAGGTGGCCGGTTTCCGCGGCGGTCAGCGCCAGGCGGATGGTTTCCAGGTCGCGCAGCTCGCCCACCAGCACCACGTCCGGGTCCTCGCGCAGCGCCGAGCGCAGCGCGTTGGCGAACGAATGCGTATGCGGCCCCAGCTCGCGCTGGTTGATCAGGCTCTTCTTCGAGGTGTGCACGAACTCGATCGGGTCTTCCACGGTCAGGATGTGGCCCATGTCGTGGTCGTTGCGGTGGTCCACCATCGCCGCCAGCGTGGTCGACTTGCCCGAGCCGGTGGGCCCCGTCACCAGCACCAGGCCGCGCGGCTTCATGCACAGGTCGGCGAACACCGCCGGCGCGCGCAGGTCTTCCAGCGTCAGCACCTTGGAGGGAATGGTCCGGAACACCGCGGCCGCGCCGCGCTGCGTGTTGAATGCGTTGACGCGGAAGCGCGAAAGCCCGGCGATCTCGAACGAGAAGTCGATCTCCAGGCGTTCTTCATACTGTTTGCGCTGGGTGTCGCTCATGATGTCGTACACCATGGCGTGGACGTCCTTGTGCGCCATCGCGGCCACGTTGATGCGGCGCATGTCGCCGTGGATGCGGACCATCGGCGGCATGTCCGCGGACAGATGAAGATCGGACGCCTTGTTCTTGACGGCGAAAGCCAATAGCTGCGCGATGTCCATCTATAATGACCCCACCCTTTTTTGTCGTACTTTGTTGTACTTCTTGATATGTTCGCCGGATTATGTCTGTAATCGCCGCCAACTTGCAAGCCGTGCACCGGCGCATCGCGGCAGCCGCACAACAGGCCGGACGGGTGGCCGCCGACGTCACCCTGCTGGCGGTTTCCAAGACCTTCCCGGCGGATGCCGTGCGGGCCGCCTTCGACGCCGGCCAGCGCGCCTTCGGCGAAAACTACGTGCAGGAAGGCGCCGACAAGATCGGGCAACTGGCCGACCTGCGCGATGCCATCAGTTGGCATTTCATCGGCCCCCTGCAAAGCAACAAGACGCGCGTGGTGGCCGAGCGCTTCGACTGGGTCCACGCGGTGGACCGCCTGCGCATCGCCGAGCGGCTGTCGGCGCAGCGCCCGGCGGGACTGCCGCCGCTGCAGGTCTGCCTCCAGGTCAATATCAGCGGCGAAGCCAGCAAGAGCGGCGTGGCCCCGGCGGAAGTGCCCGCGCTGGCGCGCGCCGTGGCGGCGCTGCCCGGGCTGCGGCTGCGCGGGCTGATGGCGATTCCCGAGCCGGCCGCCGATGCCGCCGCGCAGCGCCGGCCGTTCGCGACCATGCGCGCGCTGCTCGAAACCCTGCGCGCGCAGGGCCTGGACGTGGACACGCTGTCGATGGGCATGTCCGCGGACATGGAGGCCGCCATCGCCGAAGGCGCCACCCTGGTGCGCATCGGCACCGCGATCTTCGGCGGCCGCGACCACGGCCGCGCGCCCCAGGCCAGCGCCACGCACGGCTGATTGCCACCCGCCCGCCGGCGGCCCCTTTCCGAATTCCAGCCAGAGACAAAGACAAGCGATGCTCGACACCCTCACCTTCGGCTTCCTCGGCGGCGGCAACATGGCCACCGCCCTGATCGGCGGCCTGATCGCCCGCGGCGTGCCCGCCACCTCGATCCGCGTGGTCGACCCGTTCGAGGACGCCCGGGCGCGCCTGCGGCGCGACCACGGCGTGCATGCCGCCGCCGCGCCCGACGCCGCCTTCGGCGCCAGCGACGTGCTGGTGCTGGCGGTCAAGCCGCAGCAGTTCCGCGACGCCGCCGCGTCGCTGGCGCCGTATCTCGCCGACAACCTGATCGTCAGCGTGGCCGCCGGCATCCGCCTGTCCGACATGCAGCGCTGGTTCGGCGGCCACGCGCGCCTGGTGCGCGCCATGCCCAACACCCCGGCGCTGGCCGGCATCGGCATGACGGGCCTGGCCGCCGCGCCCGGCCTCGGCGAGCGCGACCGCGCGATCGCCGGCGCGCTGGCCGAAGCGGTCGGCAAGTGCGAATGGGTGGAAGGCGACGCGCAGATCGACGCCGTCACCGCGATCTCCGGCAGCGGCCCGGCCTATGTCTTCTACTTTGTCGAGGCGATGGAAAAGGCCGCCGCCGAACTCGGCCTGAGCGCCGCGCAGGGACGCGCGCTGGCGGTGGAGACCTTCCGCGGCGCCGCCGCGCTGGCCGCGCAGTCGGCGGAGCCGGTCGGCGTGCTGCGCGAGCGCGTGACGTCGAAGGGCGGCACCACTTACGCGGCGCTGACGTCGATGCAGGCCTCGGGCATCGGTGACGCTTTCGTGAAAGCCATGCACGCGGCCGCCGCGCGCGCGGCGGAAATGGGCGCGGAATTCGGCAAGGACTGAGCCGGGAAAGCAAAGCGCAGGAAGACGCGGCACAAACCCGCGATTCCAGGGCACCAGCCGAAGCCGGCGGATGGGCCGACACCGTGCGGGCGGGCCCAGGCAAGGTGTCCTCCCCAGGAATCAGCGCAGCGCGTAGGCCGCCGCCGTCCCCGCGAACACGAACGCGCCGAGCCAGTTGTTGTGGCGGAACGCGGCGAAGCATTGCATGCGGTCGCGGCCGCGGATCAGCGTGTAGTGATAGGCCACGCAGACGGCCGCGGCCGCCAGCCCGGCCCAGTAGGGCCAGCCCAGCCCGAGCCGGGCGCCGGCCCACGCCATCAGGCCGAGGAAGGCGGCGTAGCACAGCATGATGGCCGCCACGTCGAAGCGGCCGAAGGTGATGGCCGAGGTCTTCATGCCGATCAGCAGGTCGTCGTCGCGGTCGACCATCGCGTAGGCGGTGTCGTAGGCCACCGCCCAGAACACGTTGGCCAGCAGCATGATCCACGCCACCGCGGGCACCTCGCCGCGCACGGCGGCGAAGGCCATCGGGATGCCGAAGCCGAAGGCGATGCCGAGATAGGCCTGCGGAATGGCGAAGAAGCGCTTGAAGAACGGATAGGTGGCCGCGATGATGGCCGCCGCCACCGCCAGCCATTTGGTCAGCGCGTTGAGCGGCAGGATCAGCACGAAGGCCAGCAGCGCCAGCACCGCCGCCACCGCGATGGCTTCCCACGCGGCGATCTTGCCGGCCGTGAGCGGGCGTTCCTTCGTGCGCTTGACGTGCTTGTCGAAGTCGCGGTCGGCCCAGTCGTTCATGGCGCAGCCGGCCGAGCGCATCAGGAAGGTGCCGGCGAAGAAGATCCAGAACAGGCCCCACGCGGGCGGCCCGCCGGCGGCCATCCACAGCGCCCACAGCGTGGGCCACAGCAGCAGCAGCGTGCCAATGGGCTTGTCGATGCGCACCAGGCGCGCGTACAGGGCGAGGCGTTCGAGCATGGCAGGGGTCCGCGATGCGGAGGGCGGACGGAAAAGCTGGGACGTTGAACGAAAAACGCGCCGCGGCCCGGTCGAGGCGCGGCGCGCGAGGCGGCTGATGGTCAGGCGGTCAGGCGGCGCGGGAAACGCGCCCGGATGACAGGCGCGTGACACGCGATTGACGCCCGCCGGCAGTCGGCGGAGGGGCGGCCGGCCTTCCGGCGCCCCCGTCAGCGGCGCCAGCCGGCGCCGACCGGCAACTCAGGCCAGCATCGAGCGCAGCATCCACGCGGTCTTTTCGTGCGTCTGCATGCGCTGGGTCAGCAGGTCGGCCGAGGGTTCGTCGCCGGCGGCGTCGATCACCGGGAACAGCGAGCGCGCGGTGCGCACCACGGCTTCCTGGCCTTCG
>Ga0255334_1000499_pt1 | contig 30102 bp, 23 predicted proteins | sample EtOH5_35cm_T3_12_FD_202080 | JGI IMG/M metagenome (GOLD analysis project Ga0255334, IMG submission 202080) | Sandy soil microbial communities from University of British Columbia, Vancouver, Canada - EtOH5_35cm_T3_129 | ecosystem: Engineered > Artificial ecosystem > Sand microcosm > Unclassified ... | reverse complement strand
AGGCCGAGTTCTTCCAAAGCGATATGGACCTTGTGGCCGTTCGGGGTCGGCCAGGTCCAGACATCGATGGGCATGGGGGTCTCTCCTGCGCAAACCGTCCCCGCGGGCAGCGCCGATCCGCACTGCCCGCGACGCGCTCCCCGCCGCACCGGCGCATCGAGCACCAGCCAATCTACCCCGGATTGCACCGCCGTGGCCACGCACGGCCCGCCGCGCGCGCGGCGGGGGCAAGGAACGGGGCTGCACTGTCCCGCCCGGGCGGGACAGCGATCGCGGAGATGTGACCGGCGCCGGCGGAAGGGCGCGCCGGGGCAGGGAAATGGCGCGTGCCGCGCCGGGGCAGGGAAATGGCGCGTGCCGCGCCGGGGCAGGGAAATGGCGCGTGCCGCGCTGGGGCAGGGAAACGGCGCGTGCCGCGCCGGGGCCACCCGCGTCAGCTGTTCCCGGCCAGGTAGTCGATCGCCGCCCGCACGCCTTCGGGCCGATGCGGTACGCCGGCGGCGCGCAGCCCCATCTCCACGCCCGAGAGCGTGCCCATCAGCGACAGATCGTTGAAATCGCCCAAATGGCCGATGCGGAACACCCGGTCCTTCAACTGGCCGAGGCCATTGCCCAGGCTCATGTTGAATTTTTGCAGGATCGTCGCGCGCAGCCCGTCGGCGCTATGCCCCTCCGGCAGCCGTACCGCGGTGAGTGCGGAGGAGTAGTGCCGGGGGTCCTCGCATTGCACCTCCAGCCCCCAGGCGCGGACGGCGCGGCGAGTGGCCTCGGCATGGCGGTCGTGGCGGGCGAAGACGTTCTCCAGCCCTTCCTCGTTCAGCATGTCGAGCGCGGTATCCAGCGCGTAGAGCATGTTGGTCGCCGGCGTATAGGGGAAATAGCCGGTGGCATTGGCCGCCAGCATCGGCCGCCAGTCCCAGAAGGAGCGCGCGCATTTCGCCGTCTCCGCCGCCGCCAGCGCCTTTTTGCTGACCGCGTTGAAGGACAGGCCGGGGGGCAGCATCAGCCCCTTCTGGCTACCGGAGACGGTGACATCGACCCCCCAGGCATCATGCCGGTAGGCGATGGAGCCGAGCGAGGAAATCGTGTCCACCAGCAGCAGCGCGGGGTGGCCGGCGACGTCCATGGCCTTGCGGACCTCGTCGACGCGGCTGGTGGCGCCGGTGCTGGTCTCGTTGTGGACGACGCAGACGGCCTTGATGGCGTGGCCGGTATCGGCGCGCAGCCGCGCCGCGATCGCCGGCACATCCGCACCCCGCCGCCAGTCGGTGGCGATCAGCTCCGAGGCGATGCCGAGACGCCCCGCCATCGCCTCCCACAGATGCGCGAACCAGCCGGTTTCGCACATCAGCACGCGGTCGCCGGGCGAGAGCGTGTTGACCAGCGCCGCTTCCCAGGCGCCGGTGCCGCTGGCGGGGAAGATGATGACCGGCTGGGAGGTGCCGAAGACCGGTTGCAGCTTGGCCAGGATGCGTGCCCCCAGGATCCCGAAATCCGGGCCACGATGGTCCATGGTCGGGTTGTCCAGCGCGCGCAGCACGCGGTCCGGCACATTGGTCGGCCCCGGGATCTGCAGGAAGTGGCGGCCCGCGCTGGGCTTGGACTGGAAATAGGCCATGGCGAAAATCTCCGGCGGATCGGGGCGGTTTCTAGGCCGGCCGGCCCGCCGCGGCCAATGAGTTCCCCCGCTTGAACCCATGAGCATGACTGATGCGACAGGATCGCGGCGGCCGGCTAGCCTGCCCGCCATGAATGCCATCACCCAGTCCCGTATCGCCGCGGGCGGTCCGCGCCTCGCCGCACGGCTGAAGCGGGAGACCGAGGCCGAGGTGCTGTTCGGCGCCGGCGACCGCGGCCGCTACGCCACCGATGCCAGCATCTACCAGATGGCGCCGGTCGGCGTGGTGGTGCCGCGCAGCATCGCCGATGTCGCCGCCGCGATGCAGATCGCCCGCGAGGAAGGCGTGCCCGTGCTGCCCCGCGGCGGCGGCACCAGCCAATGCGGCCAGACCGTGAATGCGGCGCTGGTGCTGGATTGCACCAAATACCTGCGCGAGATCCTGGCGACGGAGGGCGACACCGTCACCGTGCAGCCCGGCATCACCTTGGGCGCGTTGAACGAGGCGCTGAAGCCATCGGGAAAATTCTTCCCCGTCGATCCCTCCACCTGGCAGCGCTGCACCATCGGCGGCATGGCGGCGAACAATTCCTGCGGCAGCAAGTCGATCCGCTACGGGCTGATGGCAGACAATGTTCTGGCGATCGAGGCGATCCTGGCCGATGGCAGCACGGCGCGCTTCTCCGAAACCGGCCCGCAGAACGAGCTGGCCGCGCGGCTGCATGCGCTGGGTGCTGCCGAAGCCACCGAGATCGCCGCCCGCTTCCCGCAGCAGCTGCGCCGGGTCGGCGGCTACAACCTGGATGCGCTGACGCCGGCGGGGCGTGCCGCCGGGCGCGGCAACCTCGCGCGGCTGCTGGTGGGCTCGGAGGGCACGCTGGCGTTTTCGGCGGCGCTGGAACTGAAGCTCTGGCCGATCAAGCCACGCAAGGTGCTGGGCATCTGCCAGTTCCCAACCTTTCGCCGCGCGATGGAAGCAGCACGGCATCTGGTGACCTTGGACCCGGAAGCGGTGGAGCTGGTCGATCGCACCATGATCGACCTCGGCCGTTCCATCCCGATCTATCGCGCCACCATCGACCGCATGGTGCTGGGCGAACCGGACAGCATCCTCATTGTCGAATTCCACGGCCATGACGATGGCCCGCTGCTGCAAAAACTGGCCTTGCTGGATGAGATGATGGCCGAGCTCGGCCTGCCGGGTGCGGTGGTGCGCGCGGTGGAGGCCCCCTTCCAGGCCGCGATCGCCGAGGTGCGCGAGGCCGGGCTCAACATCATGATGAGCATGAAGGGCGACGGCAAACCGGTCTCCTTCATCGAGGATTGCGCGGTCGGCCTCGACGATCTTGCCGACTACACCGAGCGTTTGAACGATGTGTTCGAAAAGCACGGCACCAAGGGCACCTGGTATGCGCATGCCTCGGTCGGCTGCCTGCATGTGCGGCCGGTGCTGAACATGAAGGATGGCGCCGACATCCGCACCATGCGCGCCATCGCCGAGGAATGTTTTGCGCTGGTGCGCGACTACAAGGGAAGCCATAGCGGCGAGCATGGCGATGGCATTGTTCGATCCGAATTCCACGAGAGCATGTTCGGGCCGCGCATCGTGCGGGCCTTCGAACAGGTCAAGGACGCCTTCGACCCCAGCGCGCTGCTGAACCCCGGCAAGATCACCCGCGCACCGCGCATGGATGACCGCAGCCTGTTCCGCTACGGCCCCGACTACGCCGCCGATGCCGCGGTGAAGCCGGTGCTGGACTGGTCGGCCTGGCCGGGTCCGCTCGGCGGGCTGCTGGGTGCAGTGGAGATGTGCAACAACAACGGCACCTGCCGCAAGTTCGATGCAGGGACCATGTGCCCTTCCTACCGCGCCACGCGCGACGAGGCGCATCTGACCCGCGGCCGCGCCAATACGCTGCGCCTCGCGCTGACCGGGCAATTGGGGCCGGAGGCGCTGGCCTCGGATGCGGTGGCCGAGGCGATGTCGCTTTGCGTCTCCTGCAAGGGCTGCAGGCGCGAATGCCCGACCGGCGTGGACATGGCCCGGATGAAGATCGAAGTCCTGGCCGCGCGGGCAAAAACCCATGGCGTGCCGCTGCGCGAGCGGGTGGTGGCGAGCCTGCCGCGCTGGGCGCGCTTTGCCGCCATCGTCCCGGCATTGGCCAATATCCGCGAATGGTTTCCGGGCGGGCGCTGGCTGGCGGAACAGGTGCTGGGCATTGCCGCGGCACGTCCCCTGCCCCGCTTCGTCGGCAATGCCTTCCACGATGCCGAGGCCTCGGGCGATGCGCCGGGCGTGAACGGCGACGTGCTGCTGCTGGCCGATACCTTCAACCGCTACTACGAGCCCGAAAACCTGCGCGCGGCGCGGCGCGTGCTGCGCGCGGCGGGGTATCGCGCCATCATTGCCCAGGCGCCGAAGGGCGCGCGGCCGCTGTGCTGCGGGCGGACCTACCTTGCCGCCGGCATGGTCGAACAGGCCCGCGCCGAGGCGCGCCGCACGCTGGACGCCCTGGCGCTGCATCCCGATCTTCCGGTGCTGGGGCTGGAACCTTCGTGCCTGCTGACCCTGCGGGACGAGTTTTCGGCCCTGCTGCCCGGCCCGGAAACCACGACGCTGGCGGCACGCGCCTTCCTGCTGTCGGAATGGTTGGCGGCGAAGCGCCCGGACATCGCCTATCGCGACACGCCGGTCACCGCGCATGTGCATGGCCATTGCCACCAAAAGGCCTTTGGCGCCTTTCCCGCCGCGCTGGCGGCCTTGCAGGCGATCCCAGGGCTGCGGGCAAGACCCATCACCTCCTCCTGCTGCGGCATGGCCGGGGCTTTTGGCTATGCCGCGGAAAAGCAGGAGGCCTCCCGCGCCATGGCCGGGCTGTCGTTGCTTCCCGCGGTGCGGGCGGCGGCGGCCGAGGATATCATCATCGCCGACGGCACCTCCTGCCGCCACCAGATCGCCGATCTCGCCGGGCGGCCCGCGCTGCATTCGGTGCGGGTGATGGATGCGGCGCTGCCGTGACCCCCGAAATTCTGCTGGAATTCTGGTTCGCCGAAGGCCCCGATACCGCGCGGCCGGTCTGGTTCCGCCGCGACGACGCCTTCGACGCCGCGCTGCGGGAAAACTGCGGCGCGCTGCGCCCAGCCCCCGGCTGGGCCGATACGCCGCATGGGGCGCTGGCGCTTTGCCTGGCGCTCGACCAGCTGCCGCGCAACCTCAACCGCGGCAGCTCCGCCGCCTTCGCCCGCGACGCCGAGGCCCGGGCCGTGGCGCGCCAAGCGGTGCTGGCGCGGCGCTTCGACCTGGCACTGACCCCGACCCAGCGCGTGTTTCTCTATCTGCCCTTCGAACACGCCGAAGTGATGGCCGACCAGGACCTCTCCGTCGCGCTTTTCGAGGGTTTGCGGGACCATCCGCGCCATGCGGCCCCCGGTGGCAGCATCGATTACGCTTGGCGCCACCGCAGCGTCATCGAGCGTTTCGGCCGCTTTCCGCATCGCAACGCGGTACTCGGCCGAACCGGCACGGCGGCGGAGCTTGCCTATCTCAGCCAGCCCGGGGCCGGGTTCTGACAATTTTATTGCACCGCACAAAACCCCCGCCGTAAACTGCGCCAGGGAAGACTCGCTGCGTCACGGCCTTCACATCGGAGGTTGAGGATGCGCTATAGCGCCATATCGCGTCGTGGTTTGTTGGGGATGGGCTTGGCCCTGGCTGCCCCCGCGCTCATCCGCCCGGCGCGGGCGATGGAACCGGTCGATGTCGAGCTGGTGCTCGCCGTCGACGTCTCCCGCTCGGTCGATACCGAGGAGCAGGAGATGCAGTTCCGCGGCTATGCCAACGCCTTCCGCGACCCGCAATTGATCGAGGGCATTGGCCGCGGCGCCATCGGCGCCATCGGCGTCACCCTCTTCACCTGGTCGGACTGGAACATCCAGAACACGCTGATCCCCTGGATGCGCATCGGCGATGCGAGAGAGGCCGAACGCGTCGCCGCCGCCATCGATGCCGCGCCGCGGACCACCTGGCTCTACACCTCAATCAGTGGCGCGATGGATTACGCCGGCCGGCAGTTCGGCCGGGTCTTCGAGGGCACGCGCCAGGTCGTCGACATCTCGGGCGATGGCGTCAACAACTCCGGCCGCCCGGTCGCGGCGGCGCGGCAGGATCTGCTTGGCGCCGGGGCGATCGTGAACGGGCTGGCGGTGCTGGACCGCGCGCCGCAGCCGCCGCAGCTCGTCGCCATCACCCCGGCCCTCGACGACTACTACCGCGATGAGGTGATCGGCGGCCCCGGCGCCTTCCTGATGGTAGCCGAGGGCTTCGAATCCTTCGAAACCGCGGTCAAGCGCAAGATCGTGCGCGAGGTCGCTTCCGCCCCCGGCCCGCTGGTGGAGCGCTCTTTCGCGTAGCGAGGGGAAGGTCCAGGAAACTCTCAGTTTCCTGGTAGGTGGGTGTGGGAGGGCGACGCCCTCCACACCGGCTGTCAACGCACCGCGGCGCTGACCCGCCAGACCACATTGCCGACGTCATCGGCGACCAGCAGCCCGCCACGCCCGTCGAGCGCGACCCCGACCGGGCGCCCCTGCGCCTGCCCGTTCTCGTCCAGGAACCCCGTCAGCACCTCGACCGGCGGGCCATTCGGCCTGCCATCGGCGAAGGGCACGAAGATCACCCGGTAGCCGCTCGGCGGCCGCCGGTTCCAGGACCCGTGCTGGCCGACGAAGGCGCCGGCGGCAAAGGGCGCCGGCAGCCCGCTGTTGCCGGTGATCGCCAGCCCGAGCGAGGCGGTATGCGCCCCCAGCGCGTAATCCGGCACAATGGCGCTGGCGACCAGATCCGGCTGCTGCGGCTCCACCCGCGCATCCACATGCTGGCCATAGTAGCTGAAGGGCCAGCCGTAGAATCCGCCGTCCCGCACCGAGGTCATGAAATCGGGCACCAGGTCGCTGCCGATCTCGTCGCGCTCGTTCACCGCGGTCCAGAGCACCGGCGGCGTGCCCGGCGCCATGGCCAGCCCGTTCGGGTTTCGCAGCCCGGTCGCATAGGGCCGATGCTCCCCGGTCAGCGGGTTCACTTCCCAGATCCGGGCGCGGTCGGCCTCGACCGCCAGGCCATTCTCCCCGACATTGCTGTTCGATCCGATGCTGACATAGAGGAACCGCCCATCGGGGCTCGCCACCAGATTCTTGGTCCAATGATGGTTGATCCGCCCCGCCGGCAGTTCCGTAAGCTGGGTGCCCGGATCGGTGATGCGGATCTGCCCGGCCTGGTAGGGGTAGCGCCGGATCGCATCGGTATCGGCGACGAACAGGCTGTCGCCGATCAGCGCGATGCCATAGGGCGAGTGCAGCCCTTCCAGGAAGGGCCCGCGGGTTTCGGCCACGCCATCGCCATCGGCATCGCGCAGCAGCGTGATGCGGTTCGCGCTCGGCACCCCGGCGCCGGCCCTGGCCATGACCTGGCGCATGATGAAGCCACGGATGCCCGGGCTGTCGTCGGGCTTCGGCGGCGCATTGGTCTCGGCCACCAGCACATCGCCGTTCGGCAGCACGAGGATATTGCGCGGATGATCGAGCCCGGTGGCGAAGGCCACCACCGCGAGCCCCGCGGCCGGGGTGGGCCGCGCCCCCTCCGCCCAGCCCACCGCCTTGGCGATGTTCACGGTCGGCACCAGCGTCGGGTTCGGCGGCGGCAGTTGCGGCTGCGGGCCGATGCCGGCGGCCAGCGGCAGTGTCGCGCGTTCGCTGCAGCCGAACAGCGCGAAGCCTCCGCCCCCGAGCACGAGGAGCACGATCACCACCGCCAGCACTCGCTTCATGTCTCGCCGCTCTTGTCGCCGGCCAAGATAACGCCTGGGGCGCACCGGCGTTGCCGGGTCGCGGCCGGGTGTCAGCGGTCGGTATAGCCGCCGATGATCGGCAGCACCTCGCCGGTGATGTAGCTCGACATCTGCGGGGAGGCGAGGAAGACGTAGGCGGGCGCGATCTCCTCCGGCTGGGCCGGCCGCTTCATCGGGCTGTTGGACCCGAAATGCTCGACCTTGGCCGGATTGTCGCTCGGGTTCAGCGGCGTCCAGACCGGGCCGGGCGCGACCGCATTCACCCGGATGCCGCGCGCCAGCAGGCTGCCCGAAAGCGCGCGGGTGAAGGCATGGATGCCGCCGTTGGTCATCGAGTAGTCGATGATGGTCGAATTGCCCATCAGCCCGGTGACCGAGCCCGTGTTCACGATCGCCGAACCCGGCTTCATATGCGGCAGGCAGGCCTGCGCCATGTGGAAATAGCCATAGAGGTTGGTCTTCACCGTCAGGTCGAAATGCTCCTCGGTCAGATCCTCGAAGCGGCTGACATGCAGCTGGAACGCCGCATTGTTGACCAGCACATCGACGCGGCCGAAGTCGCGCACCACCTGTTCGATCGCAGCGAAGCAGAAGGCGCGGTCGGTGACATCGCCGGCGATGGCGACCGCCCGCCGCCCTTCGGCCGCAACCGCGTCGCGGACGACGGCGGCATCGCCCGCTTCCTCCTCCAGATGCAGCAGGACGACATCCGCGCCCTCCCGCGCGAAAAGCACGGCGACGGCGCGGCCGATGCCGGAATCGCCGCCGGTGATCACCGCGACCTTGCCCTCCAGCTTGCCGGAGCCCTTGTAGAAGGGCGCGTCATACATCGGCGCCAGATCGAGCTCGGCCTCGATCCCGGGCTTGTCCAGCATCGCCTTGGGAAGGGGCGGTTCGGGGTAGCGGCGGGCGCCGGCCTGCATCGCCCCCTGCATCTCCTCACGCGGGCGCAGGCGGTCGGCCTCGGCCACCTGGGCCTGGATCGCACGCTGACGTTCGGCGATGTCGTTGCTCGTGGCCATGGGATGCTTCCTTGTTGGTGAGCGGCTGCACGCCCAGGCTTGGTGAGCGGCTGCACGCTCAGGAACGGCCGGACCCGCCCCGGGTTTCCCCACCGTCATGCAACCGACATCCCATTGTCGCACCAGCATCACCGGGCTTTGGCACAAGGCGTGGCTTCACTTCTCCGAATGGGGCGCCCTGATGTTCCGACGCAGCCTTCTCGCCAGCGGCCTCGCCGTTCCCCTGATCCGCCCGGGCTTCGCGCAGACCGGCGGCAGCGATGCCCGCCCGATCCTGACGGTCGGCGTGGCCGAGGTGCCGCCGACGCTGGAACCGGCGCGCGAATTGTCCAATGTCGGCACCCGCGTCACCTATTCCCTCTTCGACACGCTGATCCGCCGCGACTTCCTGGGCTCGCCCGATGGCGGCGGCTCCGGGCTCAAGCCGCATCTGGCGACGAGCTGGACGCGCAATGGCGCTTCCGAACTCGTGCTGCAGCTGCGCGAAGGCGTGCGCTTCCACAATGGCGATGTGCTGACGCCCGATGACGTGGTCTATACCTTCACCTCCAACCGCATGTTCGGCGACCAGCCGCTGATGCGGGAAGCGAAATCCTATTTCGCGACCCTCGCCGCGGTCGAGGCGCTGGACGAACGCACCGTCCGCTTCCGCACCAACGTGCCCGATGTGCTGCTGGAACAGCGCCTCGCCTCCTGGTGCGGCTGGATCGTCAACAAGCGTGCCTATGAGGCGCTGGGTTTCGAGGGCTTCAGCCGCGCGCCCGTCGGCACCGGCCCCTACAAGCTGCGCACGCTGCAGGCCGACCAGAAGATCGTGCTGGATGCGCATGACGACTACTTCATGGGCCGGCCGACCGCGCGCGGCGTGACCTTCCGCCAGATCCCCGAGCTTGCCGCCCGCGTCGCCGCCCTGCAGGCCGGCGATGTCGACCTGATCACCAATGTCCCGCCCGACCAGGTCTCGACCCTGCGCGCCACGCCGAATGTGGTGGTGGCATCCGTGGTGCTCGCCAATGTCCATGTGCTGACCTTCGACGAACGCAGCCCGCTGACCCGCGACAAGCGCATCCGCCAGGCGCTGGCGCTGGCGATCGACCGCCAGCTGCTGGTCGACACGCTGTGGGATGGCGAGGCGGTGGTGCCGCAGGGGCACAACTATCCCGAATACGGCCAGATGTTCCTGGAAGGACGATCGCTGCGCTACGACCCGGCCGAGGCCCGCCGCCTGCTGGCCGAAGCCGGCTACAAGGGCGAGGAAATCACCTACCGCACCATGCCGAACTACTACACCAACGCGCTGCGCGCGGCGCAGGTCGCGGTCGAGATGTGGCGCGCCGTCGGCATCAACGCCCGGCTCCAGGTCGTCGAGAATTTCACGCAGATGCGCGCCGCCGGGCAGCAGATCGGCAACAACTCCAATTCCACCCGCCTGCCCGATCCGCTGGGCTCGATCTGGATCTCCTGGGGGCCGGGCAGCTGGTTCCAGACCTCGGGCGCCTTCGCCTCCACCGCCGAATTCAACGCCGCCGGCCGTGCGCTGCAGGCCGAGACCGATCCGGCCAAGCGGAAGGCGCTGTTCGCGCAGCTGCTGGATGCCTGGGAAGATGCCGCGCCGGGGACGGTGCTGTACCAGCCGGCTGAATTCTACGCGATGCGGAAGGGTGTGAACTGGCGGCCTTATACCTTCTATTTCATGGATTTGCGCCCGGACAACCTCAGCTTCTCCTGATGCCCGGCGGGCCGGCGTGCCGCCGCCGGCCCGCGGGTTGCGATCGGACGCAAGCCAGGGCTTGCGTCCGGCCGCGCAAGCGCCATACGGGGCAGATGATCCATCCCCCTGCCGTGGCGCGCCCATGACCGCCGATGCCGCCATTCCGGAGGCGATCCTGGCGCTGACCACTGCCGCCGGCCCCGGCAAATCCATCTGCCCGACCGAGGTCGCCCGCGCCCTGGAACCCGAGGAAGCCGCCTGGCGCCCGCTGATGGGCCGCATCCGCCGCGCCGCCCTGGCCCTTCAGGCCGAAGGTCGCATCGACATCCTGCGCAAAGGCAAGCCGGTGGCGGCCGATGCGGTCCGCGGGGTGATCCGGCTGCGCCGGCACCAGGAGGCCTGACCCGATGCCCAAGGCGCTCTCGCTGATCTTCAGCTCCGGCGCCAAGGGGCTTGGCGAACCGCAGCCGCTGGACCTGCCGCATCTGGTGCTGCCGCCCTCCCCCAATACCTGCCTTGCCGCCCCGCCCGGCGCGCCGGGGCCGGCCCCGCACCGCATCCTGCCGCCCTATCCGGTGCCGGCGCCCCGGCTCTGGGCCGCGGTGCAGACGGTGGCCGCCGCCCAGCCCCGCACCAGCCTGATCGCCGCCTGGCCGGAACGGCTGGAGGCGCAATGGGTCGAACGCAGCGCGATCATGAACTTCCCCGACATCATCGCCGTGCTGCTGCTGCCGGCGGGCGATGCGACCGGGCTCGTGCTGTATTCGCGCAGCCTGCTCGGCTGGTCCGATCTCGGCGTGAATGCCAGACGCATCGACCGCTGGATCGCCGCCATCGGCGCCACCCTCGCCTCCCCCTAGGACATCCGCATGGACGAACGTACCGGCTGGCTCACCGATGCCTGGAAGCTGACGCGCCCCTATTGGAGCAGCGACGAGAAATGGCGCGCCCGCGGGCTGCTCGCCGTCGTCGTGGCCCTGAACCTCGCTTTGGTGGGCATGAGCGTGCTGCTGACCTTCTGGCAGAACGCCTTCTACAACGCCTTGCAGAACAAGGAGCAGGAGGCCTTCTTCGGCCTGCTGCTGCTCGGCCGCACCACCGCCGAGGGCACCTTCCCCGGCTTCAGCCTGATCGCCGCCGCCTATATCATCATCGCGGTCTATTCGCTGTATCTGCGCCAGGCGCTGGAGATCCGCTGGCGCCGCTGGCTGACGCAGCGGATGCTGGACGACTGGCTGAACGGCCAGGCGCATTACCGCATGGCGCTGAAGGATGGCGCGACCGACAACCCCGACCAGCGCATCGCCGAGGACAGCCGCATGTTCGTCAGCAATACGCTGACGCTCGGGCTCGGGCTGATGAATTCGGTGGTGACGCTGTTCAGCTTCATCTTCGTGCTCTGGCGCCTGTCCGGCAGCATCGAGATCCTTGGCGTCACCATCCCCGGCTACATGGTCTGGGTCGCCATCATCTATTCGCTGATCGGCACCTGGCTCGCGCATCTGATCGGCCGGCCGCTGATCCGGCTGAGCTTCTTGCAGGAGAAGGTGGAGGCCGATTTCCGCTACGCGCTGGTCCGCGTCCGCGACGGCGGCGAGGGCATCGCCCTGCATGGCGGCGAGGCGGATGAGAAACGCGGGCTGGAGGATCGTTTCGACGTGGTGCGGCGGAACTGGTGGGCGATCATGGCCGCGACCAAGCGGCTGACCTTCTTCACCGCGGGCTTCGGCCAGGTCGCCAGCATCTTCCCGATCGTGGTCGCCTCGCCGGCCTATTTCGCCGGGCTGATCCAGCTCGGCGGGCTGATCCAGACCTCCAGCGCCTTCGGCAGCGTGCAGGGGTCGCTGTCCTGGTTCGTCGATTCCTACCGGCTGCTGACCGACTGGCGCGCGACGGTGCTGCGGCTGGCCGGCTTCAACGATGCGATCGACGAGGCGCGGGGGGAAACCGGCGGCCCCGTCGTCACCGCCAATGGCGCGAGCGGCGTGGTGCTGCACGATGTGACCCTGGCGCTGCCGGATGGGCGGGTGCTGCTGTCGGGCGCCGATGGGCCGCTGGCGCGGCCGGGCGAACATGTGCTGGTGACCGGCGCCTCGGGCAGCGGCAAGTCGACGCTGTTCCGGGCGCTGGCCGGCATCTGGCCCTTCGGCCGCGGCGGCATCGACCGGCCCGCCACCGGGCGGGCGCTGTTCCTGCCGCAGCGGCCCTACCTGCCGCTGGGCTCGCTCAAACGCGCGATCTGCTACCCGGACCATGTCTCGGCGCATGACGACGCCGCTGTGGCCGAGGTGATGCAGGCGACCGGCCTCGGCGCCCTGATCCCCCGCATGCATCAGGAGGAAGCCTGGGAGCGCCGGCTCTCCGGCGGCGAGCAGCAGCGGCTGGCGATCGCCCGTGCCCTGCTGCTGCGCCCCGAATGGCTGTTCCTGGACGAGGCGACCGCGAGCCTGGATCCGGAAGCCGAGGCGGAGCTTTACGCGCTGCTGCGGGCGCGGCTGCCGGGCACGGCGCTGGTCTCGATCGCGCATCGCCCGGCGCTGGCCCGGTTCCACGACCGCGGCTGGCGCGTGGCGGATGGGCGGCTGGCGGAGGTGCCGCTGCCGGCCTGAGGGCGCCCGAAGCCGAGCCGGCGCTATTCGTGTTCCACGCGCCAGCGGGTCCAGGCGGAAATCTCCACCGTGCGTGACGCCGAGGCGGAAGGGCCGGCGAGGCGCAGGACCACCGGCGGCCCCTCCCCGGTCGGCACGCCGACCTGCAGATCCACGGTGCCGCGGGCGACATCCACATCGCCGCCGAAGCGCGCCACGGCACCGCCCTCGGCGACCAGCCCGGCATCGGCCAGGCGGCCGCGGCCGCTGTCCAGCGTCAGCGCCGCATCGAAGCGTTCCAGCGTGGTGGCGCCGGTCATCAGGCCGCGACGGATGCCGATCGCGGCCTCCTCCTGATCCGGCAGCCGCGCCGCGGTCGCCACCGCCGGCACGTCGATCCCGGTGAGCAGCCCCGAGGACACCCCGATCCGCGCGGTGCCCGACAGGGTCGCGAGCAGCGCCACCGGGGCATTGCCCTGGCCGCGCAGATGCACCTCGGCTTCCAGCCGGCCGGCGGTGACGTCGAGCGGCAGGTCGAACAACGGCCCCGAGATCGCGGCGCCGGCCAGCCGGGCGTCGAGCTGCATCTGCGGCGCCGCCCCGGATTCCACCCGCAGCGTGCCGGTCAGCGTGCCGCCCGCCACCCGCGCCGCACCCATTTCCGCCACCATGGTCCCCGCGGCGATGCGAAGCTGGCCCTCGGCCTGTTCGACCACCGGCAGGCGCGGGATCTCGATCCTCTGCGCGCGCCAGGCGACATCCGCATCCCAGCCGAGCAGCCGCTCCAGCGGCAAGGGCGCGCCGCTGCGCGGCGACGGATCGGGCGAGGGCAGGCGCTCGATCGCCAGCCGTCCGGTCAGCTTCGGCACGCCCCCGCCGAGCACCAGCGCCCCCTGCCCCGAGGCACGCAATTCGCCGGCGACGACATCGAAGCGTTCGGCGGTGACGGTGCCGGGGCCGGCCGAGCCCTGCGCGACGATGGAAATCGACCCCTCCCCCAACCAGCGCGGGGTGCCGGGGCCGAAGGCCTCGGCCAGCAGCCGGGGCGCGCCCGGATGCCGCAGGGTCAGCGAGCCGGTCGCCTTCAGCGTCGGCATATCCAGCGTGACCTGGGTTTCGGCCCGCGCCTCGCCAAGTTCGGCCGCGGCCTTCAGCACCAGCCCCTCGCCAGGGCCGCCGCCGGTCACGCTCAGCCGCAGCGGCAGTTGCGCGAGCGGCGTGCCATCGGGCCAGCTGCCCGGCAGCAGCGACAGCACCCCGGCCGCCGACCCCGCCGATAATTCCAGCGACAGGTCGGAAAACCGCGGCGTGGGCGTCAGGGAATAGGCGCCGGAGGCGGTCACATCGGCCTGCTGCAGCCGCGCCGTGCCGCGGCGCAGGGTCACCCGCCCGGATTCCAGCGCAAGGTCGAGCGCGACCCGCTCCATGGCCGCGCCATGCCAGTCGAGCCGCCCCGCGTCCAGCCGCAGATTGGCGTCAAAGCCCGCCAGGGCCTGGCGCCAATTGGCGAGGTCCCAGCCTTCCGGCAGCAGCCCGTCCAGCGCCAGCCGGTCGATGGTCAGCCCGAGGCCGATCGCCGGCCGCGGCCCCCTGCGATACAGCCCGGCCCCGGACAGCCTTGCGCCATCGACCACCGCGGTCAGCTCGGGAATGGAGACCTGGCCGTTCTCCAGCACCATGCGGAAGCGGCCGCTCGCCTCGCGCAGCCGGGCCGGGTCGGTGGCGCCGATCGGGGCGCCGATGGCATCCAGCGTGCTGCGCAGATCGGGGGCCGTGAAGCGTACCGACACCTCCATGCGCGTCGCGGCGCTGGCGCCGGCGATGTCGACCTCGGCATCGCCGGGCAGCAGGGCGGAAACGTCGGAAAGGGTGAGCCGGTCGCCCTCCATGAAGGCCGCCCCCCGCAGCCGGCGGAGCGCGATGCCGCGGAAGGTCGCGGCCTCGGCCGACAGATCGACCGACAGCGGCAGCCCGCGCGGCCCCGCCGCCAGCAGTGCCGCCCCCCAGGCATCCAGATCCAGCCTTGCCGCGGCCAGCGCCAGATCCAGCCGCGGCTGCGGCGACAGGCGCAGCGCGACCGCGCCCCGCGCCGGGGCGCCCTGCAGGTCCAGCGAGAGGTCGTCCAACGCCATCAGATCGCCGCCCGCGACGAAATGCCCGGTGGCGCGGAACGGGCCCGGGGGGGCGGGCACCAGCGCCGAGAGATCGGGGCCGGAGGCCTCCACCCTGCCCTCGAAACCGCCTTCGGGCGCGAGCACGCCGGTCGCGCGCAAAGCCGCGCCCGCGACCGCCAGCGACACCTCCAGCGGTGCCACCGCATCCCAGCCGGCGCGGCCGAGGGTGGCGGCGAAGCGCACCGGCCGCTCATGCCAGGTGAAGCCGCCGTCGAAGCGCAGCGCATCGGCCACCCCCCCGGTGTCCAGATGCCCCGAAAACCCCTCAAGCTGCAGATCGCCGATCCTGAGCTTGCCATCCTCGATCCGCGCATCCAGCACCGTCATCCAGGCGGGGGCGCGAAAGGCGGAGATGCTGCTGGGCGGCCAGGACAGGCGCAGATCGGCGCCCGAGAGCACGATTTCCCGCGGCTGGATGCGATTGGCGAACAACGCCGGCAGCGCCACCCGCATCCGCAGCACATTGGCGGTCAGCGAAAGATCCTGCTCCGGCCCGCCGATCGAGATGCCGGCGGCCTCGATGGTCGGCTGCGGCAGCAGCACGAGGCGGATGGGTCCCTCGATGGTGACCGGCCGGCCGAGACGCTCCGAGGCGATGGCCGCGATCTCCGGCCGCCAGCGTTCCCAGTCCAGCAGCCGCGGCGCCTCCCAGACGATCCCGAGCAGCACGAGCGCCGCGGCAGCGATGGCGAGGAGGATACGAAGCATCGTTTCGACGGGAAGCACCCCCCCGGGCGCGACGCAAGCCTTGTTCCGACGAAGCTTCGCTCCGCTTGGGCGATTCAGGCGGCGCCCCAGCCGCCGCCGCCCGGGGTTTCGAGGCCCAGGACCTCGCCGGCCGCCAGCATCGCCTGGTCGCGGCCGCCCAGGGGTTCGTCGGTCGCATCCAGCCGTTCCACCCATTGCCGGCCGGGCAGGCCATCGGCGCCGCCATGCAGCCCATGCGGGGGGACCTCTCGGCGGCTGGCGACCACGATCGCCTGCATGGGCTTGAGGAAGCGGATGCGGCGGCGGCAGCCATCGCCGCCATGCCATTGGCCCGCCCCGCCCGAACCGCGGCGGATGGAAAATTCCTCCAGCCGGACGGGGTAGCGCATTTCCAGGATTTCCGGGTCGGTCATGCGGGTATTGGTCATATGGGTCTGCACCGGGCCGGTGCCGTCAAAGCCCGGGCCGGCGCCGGTGCCGCCGCAGACGGTCTCGTAATATTGGACCTCGGCATCGCCGAACAGGATGTTGTTCATGGTCGCCTGGGCGCTGGCGCAGGCGTCCAAAGCGGCGAGCAGCGCGTTGCAGGTGACCTGGCTGATCTCGGTATTGCCCGCGACCACCGCCGCGCCCGGCAGCGGCGAGAGGAACGATCCCTGCGGCACCACCAGGGTCAGCGGCTTCAGGCAGCCATCGTTCAGCGGCAGATCGCCCCCGACCAAAGTGCGGAAGCAATAGAGCACCACCGCCCGGCAGACCGCCGCCGGGGCGTTGAAATTGCCGGGCCGCTGCGCGCCGGTGCCGGTGAAATCGACGGTGGCCGAGCGCGTGGCGCGATCGACCCGCACGGCGACCTTCAGCGGGGTGCCGTCGTCCAGCGTGGTGGCGAATTCGCCGTCCTTGAGCCGGTCCAGCACGCGGCGGACGCTTTCCTCGGCATTGTCCATGACGTGGCCCATATAGGCCTGCACCACCGGCAGTCCCCAATCGGCCACGGCGCGGCGCAGCGCCTGGGCGCCGGTCTCATTGGCGGCGACCTGGGCCTTGATGTCGGCGACATTCACATCCGGGCTGCGCGCCGGGTAGCGGGCACCGGAGAGCAGCGCGCGGAACTCCGCCTCCCGGAAGTGGCCCTGCTCGACCAGCAGGAAATCGTCGATGACGACGCCTTCTTCTTCCAGCGTCTTGGACAGCGGCGGCGTCGATCCCGGGGTCAGCCCGCCGATATCGGCGTGATGCCCGCGCGAGCCGGTGTAGAACAGGATGGTTTCCCCCGCCTTATCGAAGACCGGGGTGATGACGGTGATGTCGGGCAGATGCGTGCCGCCGTTGAACGGGTTGTTCAGCGCCACCGCATCGCCCGGGCGCAGGGTCTTGCCACGGCTGTCGATGACGGTGCGCACGCTCTGCCCCATGGCGCCGAGATGCACCGGCACATGCGGCGCATTGGCGACCAGCGCGCCGGTCGCATCGAAGATGGCGCAGGAGAAGTCCAGCCGCTCCTTGATGTTCACGCTCTGGCTGGTGTTTTGCAGGACGGCGCCGGTTTCCTCGGCGATCGCCATGAACAGGTTGTTGAACAGCTCCAGCAGCACCGGATCCGGCCGCGACGGATCGGCCACCCGCAACGCCGCCGAGGCGCCGATCTTGCGCAGGATCATGTGGTTGGCGGCGGTGACCTCGGCCTGCCAGCCGGATTCGATGATGGTGGTGGCATTGGCTTCGCGCACCAGCGCGGGGCCGTCCAGGCGATCGCCGGCCAGCAGCGCCTCGCGGTCGAAGACCGGGGCGGCATGGGCAGCGCCGGCGGTGAAGATCGCGACCTCGCCGAGTTTTTGCGGCGCCTCACCTTCGGGGCGCGGGGGCAGCACGGGTTCGTTGACGGCATCGCCGGGCAGCACGGTCTCGACCACCGCGGCCTCGACCACCACGGCGCGGCCGGGGCTCGCAAAACCGAAACGGGCGCGGTGCTGGGCGGTGAAGGCGGCCTCCAGTGCTGCGGCATCGCCGGCCTCCTCCAGCACCAGCACGGCATCGGTGCCGGCATAGCGCAGGTGCAGGCGGCGATGCGCGACCAGTTTTTCCGGGGCCGCACCCTGGGCGAGCAGAGCGGCGCGGCCTTCTTCCTCAAGCCGCGCAAAGATCGGCGGCAGCAGCGGCATGGCGGCGGCCAGCGGCAGTTCCACCGCGGCCTCCCGGATCACGCCCTGGTCGGCGAGACCCATGCCATAGGCCGAGAGCACGCCAGCAAAAGGATGCAGGAACACCGCCTCCATGCCGAGTTCATCGGCGACCAGGCAGGCGTGCTGCCCGCCGGCGCCACCAAAACAGGCCAGCGCATGGCGGGCGGCGTCATGCCCCTTCTGCAGCGAGACCTGGCGGATCGCGGCGGCCATGTTGGCGACGGCGATGCGCAAAAACCCTTCGGCGACATCGCGGGGATCGGGGGCCGGGGTGCCGGTGGCGGCGCCGATCTCGGCGGCCAGAGCGGTGAATTTTTCCCGCACCACCTCGGCATCCAGCGGCTGGTCGCCATGGGGGCCGAACAGGGAGGGGAAATGTTCGGGCTGGACCTTGCCGAGCATGACATTCGCATCGGTCACGGTCAGCGGCCCGCCGCGGCGGTAGCAGGCGGGGCCGGGCACGGCGCCGGCGCTGTCCGGGCCGACCCGGAACCGCGCGCCGTCGAAATGCAGGATGCTGCCGCCGCCGGCCGCGACCGTGTTGATCGCCATCATCGGCGCGCGCATGCGCACGCCGGCGACGGTCGTCTCGAAGGCGCGTTCATAGCTGCCGGCGTAAAGCGCGACATCGGTGCTGGTGCCGCCCATGTCGAAGCCGATGATCTTCTCGAAGCCGCCCATGGCGGCGGTGCAAGCGGCGCCGACAATGCCGCCGGCGGGGCCGGAGAGGATCGCATCCTTCCCCTGGAAGGCACGGGAATCCGCAAGCGCGCCGGAGGACTGCATGAACAGCAGCGACACCCCCGGCAGCTCGGCCGCGACCTGATCGACATAGCGCCGCAGGATCGGCGACAGATAGGCATCCACCACCGCGGTATCGCCGCGCGGCACGATGCGCGGCAGCGGCGAGGCCTCGTGCGAGAGGGTGACCTGCGCAAAACCGATCTCACGCGCGATGGCGCCGACGCGCTTTTCGTGGTCGGGGAAAGCCCAGGCATGCAGCAGCACCACGGCGACGGCGCGGATGCCATCGGCGAAGACGGCGGTCAGCGCGGCGCGGGCCGAGGTCTCGTCCAGGGCTTCGATCTCGGCGCCATCGGGGCCGATGCGGCCGCCGATCTCGGCCACCGTCTCATGCAGCAGCGAGGGCAGCTTCACATCCAGGTCGAACAGCCGCGGCCGCGCCTGGTTGCCGATGCGCGGCAGGTCGCCAAAGCCGCGGTTGGTCAGCAGCAGCACGCGTTCGCCGCGCCGTTCCAGCAAAGCGTTGGTGGCGACGGTGGTGCCCATCTTCACCGCCTCGATCAGGCCTTGGGGGATCGGGGCGTCCTCGGCCAGACCCAGGATGCGGCGGATGCCGGCGACGGCGGCATCGGATGTGCGGGTCGGGTCCTCGCTCAGCAGCTTGGCGGTGGAGAGCACCCCATCCGGCGCGCGGGCAACGATGTCCGTAAAAGTGCCGCCGCGATCGATCCAGAACTGCCAGGAGGCGGGGAGCGTGGCAGCCATGGGCGTGATCCTTCGGTCGGTGCGGCAAAACCTTGACGATTTACCGGCGATTCGTCAACGTTCCCGCATGGCCGGACCTCCCGTGAGCATTGTCTCCTCCGCGCATCTCGCCGCCGGCAGCGCGCCGGCGCTGTCGGAGGCCGAATACGGGCTGTTGCTGGCCGGGCACGCCTTCAGCCGCTGGATCATCCGCTGCATGGCCGCCGCCGGGCAGCCAGGGCTTTCGGCGACCGATGTGCTGGTGCTGCATACCGTGCACCATCGCGACCGGCCGAAGCGGCTGGCGGAGATCGGGCTGGTGCTGGGGATCGAGGATTCCCACACCGTGGTCTATGCCGTGCGCAAGCTGGCGGGGCTGGGGCTGGTGGAGACCGCCCGCGCCGGCAAGGAATCCCTGGTCAGCGCCACGGCGGCGGGCCAGGCGCTCTGCGCGCGCTATGCCGAGGTGCGCGAGGCGCTGCTGGCCGAGACGGTGGCGGCGGGGGGGCCGGCGGAGGAATCGCTGGCCGCGGCGGCGGCGATCCTGCGGGCGCTGGCCGGGGCCTATGAACAGGCGGCGCGGGCGGCGGTGACGCTCTAGGCCGCCTACCGCCGCCGCCGCAGCCACAGCGTGATCACCATCACGCAGACCAAAATGATCATCCCCGTCCGGTTCTGCGCGATCCAGTCCAGCGTCGGTTGCAGCAGCATAACTTTCCTTTCCCATGGTCCCTGGTCCCTGGTCCCGTGGCCCGCCGGGTGCGCGCGTTTTTTGCCCCGCCCCAGCCCGGCCGGGTTTAGACTGCAATCGCCAAGGCCCCCACCCCCGGCGGACCTTCGGCGAAATGCGTAAGATAGTAATATGGTAAGGTGGTAAGGGGCGCATCGGCCTCGGTGCGCGCCGCCGGTCGGCATGCCATAACCTGCCGCGACAGCACGGAACCGACACAGCTTGAGCATCTGGGGCAAGATTATCGGGGGCGCGGCAGGCTTCCTCATGGGCGGACCTGCCGGTGCGGTCATGGGCGCCTCGCTCGGCCACGCGGCCGATACCGGGGCGCTGGGCGGGATGGGGCGGCCGGCCGATCTCGCCGCCATGCTGGGCAACAAGGAAACGCTGTTCGCGGTCTCCGTGGTGGTGCTGTCGGCCAAGCTCGCCAAGGTGGACGGGCCGGTGAAACGGTCCGAGATCGCCGCCTTCCGCGCCCAGTTCCGCATCCCGGAGGAAAACCTGCGCGAGGTCGGGCGGCTGTTCGACCAGGCGCGGGAAACCGCCGAGGGCCATGAGCCTTTCGCCCAGCGCCTCGGCCATGCCTTCCGCGACAACCCGATGATGCTGGAGGATGTGCTGCATGCCCTCTTCGCCATCGCCCGCGCCGATGGGCCGCCGAACCGGGCGGAGATGGCGTTCCTGGGGGCCGTCCATGCCCGCTTCGGGCTGGAGGCCGGCGCCTGGGAACGCGCCTTGCGCGGCCAATCCGCCCGCCAGATGCCGGAGATGGACAAGGTCGATCCCTATGCCGTCCTCGGCGTGCCGGCCGAGGCGCCGGATGCCGAGGTGCGCGCCGCCTGGCGCCGGCTGATGCGCGACCACCACCCCGACAGCCTCGCGGCGCGCGGGGTGCCGGAAGCCTTTGCCAAGCGGGCGACCGACAAGGTCGCCGAGATCAACGCCGCCTGGGACCGGATCAAGCGCGCCCGGGGGCTTTAGGAGGGGGCTTGTGATGGTGGTCGGTGCCGGTTGCTTCGGGGCGCCCCTGGCCGCGCGGCTGCGGGGGCGGCGCATGCCGGGGCGGCGCTGATGCGCATCATCGAGGCCCCGAGCCCCAACCACGACGCCCGCGACACGCCGGTCGATATGCTGATCCTGCATTATACCGACATGCGGACCGGCGCCGAGGCGATCGCAAGGCTGCGCGACCCCGCCGCCAAGGTCTCGGCGCATTACGTCGTCGAGGAGGATGGCACGGTGTTTCGCCTGGTGCCCGAGGACCGCCGCGCCTGGCACGCCGGCGTCTCGCATTGGCGCGGACATGACCAGTTGAACGGGCGCAGCATCGGCATCGAGGTGGTGAACCCCGGCCATTCCTGCGGCTATCGCCCCTTCCCTGCGCTGCAGATGGCGGCGGTCTGCGACCTGTGCCTGGAGATCCTGTCGCGCCACCCGATCCCGGCGCGGAATGTGGTGGCGCATTCGGATGTCTCGCCGGACCGGAAGCGCGACCCCGGGGAATTGTTCGACTGGCAGGGGCTGGCCGAGAACGGCGTCGGCCTCTTCCCCGCCGGCGTGGCGGGCGATGACGCGACCGCCGCCGACCCGGCGGAATTGCGCGGCGTGCTCGCCGCCATCGGCTATCGGCAGGATCTGGCCGATGCCGTGCTGTTCACCGCCTTCCAGCGCCATTGGCGCGCGGAACGGGTGGATGGCCGCGCCGATGCCGGCACGCTCGCCCGGGCGAGGGCGGTCATCGCCGGGTAACACCCGGGACCTTACGGACCGGCCCCCGTGTCGGAGAGGCTATTTGTCCGAAACAGGGCCCAGAGAGGAAGGACGATGATGCTGGATCACATCGGTTTCGCCGTGGCCGAGCTGCAGCGCTCCAGGGCCTTCTTCACCGCCGCGCTTGCACCGCTCGGCATCGCTGTTCAGATGGAGGTGACCGCCGAGCAGACCGGGGGCGCCGCCCATGTCGGCTTCGGCAGGAACGGCAAGCCGTTCTTCTGGATCGGCACCGGCCGCGCCCCCTCCGGTTCCGCGCATGTGGCTTTCGCGGCCCCATCGCGCGCGGCGGTGGATGCCTTTTACCGGGCGGCGCGGGATGCGGGCGGGGCCGACAATGGCCCACCAGGGCTGCGCCCGCATTACCACCCGAACTACTACGCGGCCTTTGTCTTCGACCCCGACGGCAACAACATCGAAGCGGTCTGCCGCGCCGAGGCGTGACGGGCCGCCCGCCGGCTTGACCTGGCCCGTCGGCGCGCGCATCTCCGGCGCGGTGCCAGGTGGCCAGACGACCGCGGGCCGGGGAGCGATCCCCGGTCGGAGGAAAGTCCGGGCTCCATGGAAGGACGGTGCCGGCCAACGGCCGGCGAGGGTGATACCTCAGGGAAAGTGCCACAGAAAACAAACCGCCGGGACAGGGCAACCTCTCCAGGCATGGGTGAAACGGTGGGGCAAAAGCCCACCGCGCCCCCGGCAACGGGGGCGGCACGGCAAACCCCACCGGGAGCAAGGCCGAATAGGGGCGGCCGGGCCGAGGCGGAGCGATCCGCCGGACGCCAGGGGCCTTTCAACCCGCCGCCCGGGTTGGCCGCGTGAAGCCTGCGGTGACGCAGGCTCCAGAGGAATGGTCGTCCGCGTCCGCAAGGGCGTGACAGAACCCGGCTTATCGGCCGCCTGGCACCTTTTTCATCCGCCACTTTTGTCTGCCGAACCGGCGCCGAGGCGGCGCGGCGCCCCCTTTGTGACTGTTGGGACACCATGGATCGCGCGCGCGTGACAGTAGTTCGTTGTTTGTTCGTGTCACTGATGCAGGAATCACAAAAACCCGCGTTCGCCCAGCATCAACCCTTGGTTGCCCAATTCTACCCATGCTATCCCGTGTTCACCCGTGAGAGGCCCAGTGCTCAGGGGGGTGAGGGGCCTCCGACCAAACGGGTGGGTCGGGCGAGCCGGCAAGGTCGGGGGGCCTTGCCGGCCGCTTCGACCGGGACCGAGCCAACCAGGGGAGGAGGCGCCGGCACATGACGCTTTTCCCCCGCACCGCCCCGCGACGGGCCGATCTATGAGCGCCTTCCTCGGCACGCACGCGGTCAAGCTGGATCGTAAGGGCCGCCTCTCGGTGCCTTCCGCCTTCCGGGCCGCGCTGTCGCGCCTCGGCACCGAGGATCTGGTGCTGCGCCCGTCCCGCCGCCTGCCTTGCATCGAGGCCCTGCCCCAGCCCGCCTTCGATGCGCAGGCCCGGGCGCTGGACGCGCTCGATCCCTTCTCCGAGGAGCGCGAGGATCTCGCCTCCGCGCTTTATGCCGACGCCTTTCCACTGCGCCCGGACGCCGAAGGCCGCATGACACTGCCCGATACGCTGGGGAAACATGCGGGGCTGGACGACAGCCTGCTCTGTGTCGGTCTGGGCACACATTTCCAGATGTGGGAGCCCAACGCCTGGGCCGAACGCGCCGCCACCCTGCGCAACCGATCCCGCGGTGCCGCATGAGCCACATCCCGGTCATGCTCGGCGAAGTTCTCGACGCGCTGGCGCCGCGCGACGGCGCGACCTATTGCGACGGCACCTTCGGCGGCGGCGGTTATGCCGAGGCCATCCTCGGCGCCGCCGATTGCATCCTGTTCGGCATCGATCGGGACCCGGATGCGATCGCGCGCGGTGCCTCGCTCGCCGCGCGCTACCCGGGCCGGCTGCGACTCGTCGAAGGCCGATTCGGCGATATCGCAACGCTGATGGCCGCGCAGAATGTCGCGATGCTCGATGGCGTCGTGCTCGATCTCGGCGTCTCATCCTTTCAGATCGACCAGCCGAATCGGGGCTTTTCCTTTCGCACCGAGGGTCCCCTCGACATGCGCATGGAACGCGCCGGCCCGTCTGCCGCCGACCTCGTGAACACCTTGCCGGAGAAGGATCTGGCCGACGTGCTTTTCACCTATGGTGAGGAACGTCACTCCCGCCGCATCGCCCGGGCCATCGTCGCGGCGCGGGCCGAGGCGCCGATCGAGACCACCCAGCGCCTGGCCGAGATCATCCGCGCCAATGTGCCGCGCGATCCTTCCGGCATCGATGGCGCGACACGCTCGTTCCAGGGGCTGCGCATCCGCGTGAACGACGAGTTGGGTGAGATCGAACGCGGCCTTGCCGCCGCGACCGCGCTGCTGGCGCCGGCGGGGCGGCTGGTCGTGGTGGCTTTCCACTCGCTTGAGGACCGCATCGTGAAGCGCTTCATGGCCGCCGCCTGCGGCCGCAGCCCGAGCCCCGGGCGCCACAACCCCGCGGCGCTGATGGCCCGCCCCGCGCCCACCGATTTCCGCCTGCTCACCCCCCAGGCGCTGCGCCCTGGGGCCGATGAAACCCACCGGAACCCGCGCGCCCGAAGCGCGCGGCTGCGCGCGATGGAGCGCCTGGCCGCATGATCCGTCCCCTCACCGTCCTGATCCTGCTCGGCGCCGCCGGCGCCGGGCTGCATCTCTATTCGGTCAAGCAGAGCACCGCGGTGCTGGAACGGGATCTGCGCGACATCCTGCGCCGCACCGAAGCCGCGCGCGACCGCAGCCAGATCCTGCGCGCCGAATGGGCGATGCTGAACGAACCCGACCGGCTGCGGCAGGTAGTGGAGCGGCATCTGTCGCTGCAGCCGATGCTGCCTTCGCAATTCGTCCGCGAATCCGATCTCGACCGCCGCCTGGCGCCGCCCGTTGCTTTCGCCGGCGCCCCCAGCCTCTTCGCCGATCCCACCGCGCCCGATGCGCGGGAGACGGTGCTGGCCGGCCGCGTTCCAGCCGCGCCGGCGCCAGCGGCCGTCCCGGCGGCCAGCGCGGCGGTCACCCTGGCCAGCGCCCAGGCCCCCGCCCCGCGGCCACAGGTCCCGCCAGCGGCGATGGCCCAGCCCGCCGCGGCCCCGGCACCCGCGCCCACGCCGGCTCCCACATCGGCACCGGCACCACGCGCGCGCGCCGTCGCCTCGGCCGAACCGGCCGCGCCCGCGCGTCCGCCGACGCCCGCCCGCGCCACCACCGCCCACACCAGCTATGCCCGCGCCGCCCGGCCCGCGCCGACCCTGGTCAGCGCCGCCGACCCGGTCGGCGGCAGCGCGCTCGGCGCGATCCCGCATGGCGACCGGCCGCTGCTGCCGCCGCCGGTGCCGTACAGCGCCGGGCTGGTCAGCTCCGCCAATGCCGCCACGGTCTATGGCGGCCAGGCATCGCGATGACCGGGCAGCCGCGCTTCCCCCCGGGCGCTCCCTCCCCCGACGCCGAGCCGCCGCGCCGGGCCCCGGCCCCCGAACGCCCGGCCATGCGTATCCCCGGCACCGCGGTCAGCGCGGTCGCCGACCCCGGCCTGCGTGGCGCCCGCGCCATGCGGGCGATGACGCGCAGCCGGCTGAAGCTCGCGGCCCTCGGCTTCGGCCTGCTGTTCGGCGCGGTCGGGCTGAAGCTCGCGGATGCGACCCTCTTCGATCCGGCCACCCCGCGCCGCGTCGGCGCGGCGCTGCGCCCGGTGCTCGCCGCCGCCACCGAACCCACCGTCAGCCGCGGTTCCATCACCGACCGCAACGGCGAGATCATGGCGGTCTCGCTGCCGATCACAGCACTCTATGCCAATCCGCAGCAGATCGAGAATCCGCGCAGCGTCGCCACCCGCCTCGCCACCGTGCTGCCGCAGCTGGATGTGGAGCGCGTGACCGCCCGGCTCTCGACCGAACGGCAATTCGTCTATCTCGCCCGCGCGCTGACCCCGCGTGAGGTCGCCGAGGTCAATGGCCTCGGCATTCCCGGGCTGAACTTCGAGGAAGCCGAGCGCCGCTACTACCCCCAGGGCCGCGCGGCGGTGCATGCCCTCGGCCTCGTGGATGTGGACGGCAACGGCATCGCCGGCGTCGAACGCTATTTCGACGAAAGGCTGCGGCTGCGTGCCTCCGAGCCGCTGCGGCTGTCGCTCGACATCCGCGTCCAGCTCGCGCTGCGTGAGGCGGTGGCCAAGGCGATCGCCGACTACAGCGGGATCGGCGGCGCCGGCGTGGTGCTGGACGTCCGCACCTCGGAGGTGCTGGCCATGGTCAGCCTGCCCGATTTCGACCAGGCCGATGTCAGCCATGCGACCCAGGACCAGCGTTTCAACCGCGTCACCGTCGGGCTCTACGAACCGGGCAGCACCTTCAAGCTGCTGACCACCGCGATGGCGCTGGAGGCCGGCACCACCACCATCATGGGCGGCTATGACGCCTCCCGCCCGATCCACATCGGCCGCTTCACCATCAGCGACTATCGCGGCAAGGGCCGCTGGCTCGCGCTGCCGGAGATCCTCGCCTATTCCTCCAACCTCGGCGCCGCGCATATGGCCGAGGCGGTGGGGCCGCTGCGGCATCGCGCCTTCCTCGGCGCCGCCGATATGCTTTCGCGCCAGCGGATCGAACTGCCGGAACGGGCGACGCCGCTCGCGCCCTCGGTGCGGAACTGGCGCGACATCAGCACGCTGACCATCGGCTTCGGCCAGGGCATTTCGGTCACGCCGCTGCATGTCGTGAACGCGGTGGCGGCGCTGGCCAATGGCGGCATCCTGCACGATCCCACGCTGCTCGCGCAGCCGCCCGGCACCGAGCGCGAGGGCCAGCGCCTGGTCTCCGAACGGACCTCGGAAACCATCCGGCGGCTGATGCGGCTGGTGGTGACGACCGGCTCCGGCCGCTCGGCCGATGTCCCCGGCTATTTCGTCGGCGGCAAGACCGGCACGGCGCAGAAGACCGGCACGACCGGCGGCTATCTGCCGAACAAGCGCATCGCGGCCTTTGTCGGTGCCTTTCCGATGTATGCGCCGCGCTACGCCGTCTATGTGATGGTGGACGAGCCTTCGCCGAATGCGCAGAGCCATGGCTTCGCCACCGCCGGCTGGGTCGCGGCCCCGGCGGCGCATACGGTGATCAGCCGGATCGCGCCGATCCTGGGCTTGGTGCCGGAAAATCCCGAAAACCCCGCGCTGATCGCCGCGACCGTGATGCCGCTGCAGCCCCGCCACAGCGGCCCGCCCCCGATCACCGCCCCGGCCGCGCAGCCGGGCAGCATCACCGCCGCCGTCGCCGCGATGACCGCTGCGGTTCCCCCCGCCGCCGCGCCGGCCAGCGCACCGGCACGCCGCGGCGCCGCCGCCTCGGCCGATGCCGAGCCTCGGCGCGGGGCGGCACCCGCCCGCGGGGGGCGCGGCCCGGCCGCAGCGCCCCGCGAACCGCGCCCCGAAACCGTGCAGTCGGTGCCCACCGGCAGCCTGCCGCCCCCGGTGCCGATCCGCCGCGGTTCGCCGCTGCGGCTCACCTCCGGCACGCCGCCGGTCCTGCGTTCGGCGGTGCTGGAGCTTGGCGTGCTCGAGTCTGGCGTCCTCGAGTCTGGCGTCCTCGAGTCTGGCACGCCGGGGCCGGAGCGCCCGCGTGACGCTCGCTGAGATGCTGGCCATGGAGCCTTCGTTGTCCCTGCGCCCCAGCGACGCCCTGGCCGGCGATGCCCTGGCCGGCGATGCCCGGGCCGAACTGGCCGGGTTGACCGCCGACAGCCGCGCGGTGGCGCCGGGCTTCCTCTTCGCCGCTTTGCCCGGTGCCCGCGCCGATGGCCGCGGCTTCATCGCCGAAGCGGTCCGGCGCGGCGCCGCCGCGGTGCTGGCGCCCGAGGGCACCGAATGGCCCCCCGGCGTGCCACCCCGCCCGCTGCTGACCGCGGCCGATCCACGCCGTGCCTTCGCCCGCATGGCGGCGGCGCATTACGGGCTGCAGCCCGCCACCGTGGTCGCCATCACCGGCACCAACGGCAAGACCAGCACCGCCGAATTCCTGCGCCAGATCTGGGCCTTCGGCGGCGGTGCGGCGGCGGCCTCGCTCGGCACGCTGGGGCTGACGCGGGACGGGGTCTCCTCGGGCCCTGGGCTGACCACCCCCGACCCGGTGGCGCTGCATGCGATGCTGGCGCGACTGGCCCGCGAAGGGGTCGGGCGGCTGGCCATGGAGGCCTCCTCGCACGGGCTCGACCAGCGGCGGCTGGATGGGGTGCGGCTGGCGGCGGCGGGGTTTTCCAACCTGACCCGCGACCACCTGGACTACCACGGCGACATGGCCGCCTATCGCGCCGCCAAGCTGCGGCTGTTCGACACGCTGCTGCCCGATGCCGCGCCTGTGGTCGCCAATGCCGACATGGAGGCCGCGACCCTGGCCGCCTTGACCGCCATCGCCACCCGCCGCCGGCTGCGGCTGCTGACGGTGGGCGAGGCCGGGCGCGACATCCGGCTGGTTTCGGCGCGCCCGATGCCGGAAGGGCTGGCGCTGGACCTGCTTGCCTTCGGCGCGCGGCAGCAGGTGGTGCTGCCGCTGGTCGGCCGTTTCCAGGCCGATAACGCGCTGCTGGCGGCGGGGCTGGCCAGCGTGACCGGGGTCCGCGCCCCGCTGGCCGCACTGGCGCATCTGTCCGGCGTGCGCGGACGGATGGAGCTGGCGGCGCGCCTGGCCAATGGCGCCGCCATCTATGTCGATTACGCCCATACCCCGGATGCGCTGGCGCGGCTGCTGACCGCCCTTCGCCCGCATGCCACGGGGCGGCTGCTGGCGGTGTTTGGGGCGGGCGGGGACCGCGATCCGGGCAAGCGGCCGCTGATGGGCGCGGTGGTGGCGGAGCACGCCGACCTCGCCTTCATCACCGACGACAATCCCCGCGGCGAGGATCCGGCCCTCATCCGCGCCGCGATCCGCGCCGCCTGTCCCGCAGGCATCGAGATCGGCGACCGTGCCCAGGCCATCGCCGCAGCCATGGCGGCGCTGCGTCCCGGCGATGTGCTGGCGGTCGCCGGCAAGGGGCATGAGCCCGGCCAGACCATCGCCGGCGTCACCTATCCTTTCGATGACGTCGCCGTGGTACGAGGACTGGCCGGATGAGGACGCTCTGGACCGCCGCGGCACTACGCGAAGCGACCGGCGGCAGCGGCGGCGCCGATGTGTTTGGCGTGGCCATCGACAGCCGCGCGGTCGCGCCCGGCGACCTGTTCGTCGCCTTGGTCGCCGAACGCGACGGGCATCTTTTCGTCGCTGATGCCCTGGCCCGGGGTGCGGCCTGCGCCATGGTCGCCCAGGACATGGCGGGACCCGTCTTGCGCGTCGCCGACACACTGGCCGGGCTGACCGCGCTCGGCACGGCTGGCCGCGCCCGGGCGGCGGCGCAGGTGGCCGCGGTCACCGGCAGCACCGGCAAGACCACGGTGAAGGAGATGCTGCGCCACGGGCTGGCCGCCCAGGCGCCGACCCATGCCAGCGCCGCCAGCCACAACAACCAATGGGGCGTGCCGCTGACCCTGGCGCGGCTGCCGCCCAAGATCCCCTACGCCGTCATCGAGATCGGCATGAACAACCGCGGCGAGATCGCCCCGCTGGCCCGCCTCGCCCGGCCGAATGTCGCGGTGGTGACCAATATCGGCACCGCCCATGTCGGCAACCTCGGCAGCGAGGCGGAGATCGCGGCCGAAAAGGGCGACATCCTGCTGGGGCTGGAGCCGCTCGGCGTCGCCGTGCTGCCCGCCGACAGCCCGTATTTCGCGGCCCTGGCCGCGCGCGCGCCGGGGCGCGTGGTCAGTTTCGGATGGGCCGAGGGGGCGACCACCCGGCTGCTGGAAGTGACCGAACACGCGGCCTCGGTCGAGGTCACCGCCTTGTTCTATGGCCACCGGCTTGATTTTTCGGTGGGCGCCCCGGGCACCCATATGGCGGTGAACGCGCTGGCGGCGATCGCCGCGGCCGCGGTTCTCGGCGCCGATCCGCTGCGTTTCGCCACAAGCCTGCGCAGCTTCGATGCCGGCGCGGGGCGCGGACAGCGGGTCACGCTGGCGCTGCGCGGCGGCGGCAGCGCGGTGCTGCTGGATGAATCCTACAACGCCTCGGTCGCCTCGGTCCGCGCCGCGCTATCGGTGCTGGCGGCGCAGGAGGCGCGCAGGCGGGTCGCCGTGCTCGGCGACATGCTGGAACTGGGCGCGGCCGGGCCGGCGCAGCACCTCGGCCTCGCGCAGGATGTCGCCCATGCCG
>Ga0255334_1000498_pt1 | contig 30231 bp, 30 predicted proteins | sample EtOH5_35cm_T3_12_FD_202080 | JGI IMG/M metagenome (GOLD analysis project Ga0255334, IMG submission 202080) | Sandy soil microbial communities from University of British Columbia, Vancouver, Canada - EtOH5_35cm_T3_129 | ecosystem: Engineered > Artificial ecosystem > Sand microcosm > Unclassified ... | reverse complement strand
CACTAGCCCCCGACGAGCGCCGGCTGCCGCTCGGGTTCCGCGGGAGCGCGCCGCGTGGGCCGCCGCGCCGACGAGCGCCGCCACGCCCCACTGGAGCCCGCGGCGCATCGAGCGGGACCTCCACGCGGCGACCACCCGGGAGCGGCGGCCGCGAGCGCGTCGAGGACGGCCGCGGTCTACGGTGACGGTCTGCGGTGACGGTCCGCGGGTACGTGCCACGGCACGAACATCTACCTCGGTAGAGAGACCCGCGAGCCCTGAGCTCTCACGGGCGCGCGAGCAGCGCGTTCGCCCGCTCGCGCGCCCAGCGCTCGGCGGCGAGCACCGCCTCCAGGTCCGGCTCCGCGGTCCCCTCGTGCTCGCCGAGCACCCGGGCCACCACCTCGACGATGTCGAGGAAGCCGATCCGGTGCGCGAGGAACGCCGCGACGGCCTCCTCGTTGGCGGCGTTGTACACGGCGGGGTGCGTGGCTGAGGCGGCGAGCGCCTCGCGGGCGAGCCGCACGGCCGGGAACGCCTCCTCGTCGAGGGGTTCGAACGTCCACGCGGTCGGTTCCGACCAGTCGCACGCCGGCACCACCGGGTCGAGCCGGTCGGGCCAGGCCAGGCCCAGCGCGATCGGCAGCCGCATGTCCGGCGGCGAGGCCTGCGCGATCGTCGAGCCGTCGACGAACTCCACCATCGAGTGCACCACCGACTGCGGGTGCACCACCACCGCGATGTCGTCCGCCGGCACGTCGAACAGCAGGTGCGCCTCGATCAGCTCGAGCCCCTTGTTGACGAGCGTGGCGGAGTTGACCGTCACCACCGGGCCCATCGACCACGTGGGGTGGGCCAGCGCGCGTTCCGGCGTCGCCGCCTTGCGCTCGTCGTACGACGAGCCCCGGAACGGCCCGCCGGACGCGGTGAGCACCAGCCGCCGGACCTCTGCCCGGACGCCGGAGCGCAGCGCCTGGGCGATCGCCGAGTGCTCGGAGTCCACCGGCACGATCTGGTCGGGACGCACACGCGCCGAGCGCACCAGCTCCCCGCCGACCACGAGCGACTCCTTGTTCGCCAGCGCGAGGGTGGAGCCCGCCGCGAGGGCGACGAGCGTCGGCCGCAGGCCCACCGAGCCGGTGATGCCGTTGAGGACGACGTCGGCGCCCGTACCGGCCAGTCGCGTCGCCGCGTCCGGGCCGGCCAGCACCCGGGCCGACGAACCCGCGGCGGCCAGCGCTGCAGCGACGGCGGGCGCGCCGGCCTCGTCGGACACCGCGACCTCGCCCACACCGAACCGGACCGCCTGGGCGGCGAGCAGCTCGGCCTGTCCCCCGCCGGCCGCGAGGCCGACGACGTCGAACCGGTCGGGATGGGCGGCGACGACGTCGAGCGCCTGGGTGCCGATGGAGCCGGTGGAGCCGAGGAGCACCACCGAGCGGGTGTCGCTCATGTCACTCGACGCCGAGCAGCACCTCGACCGCGCGGCCGCAGAAGGCGTCCACGGACACCTCGTCGTACGCGTCGCGGCCCTTGCGGCGGCGGAAGGTCGCGGTGCGCACCTCACCGGCAGACAGCGGGGTGCCGTTGTCGAAGTACGCGATCAGCCGGCGGCACAGCTCGTCGACGTCGGCCGGCTCGTAGCCCTGCGCGCGGCCCTTCGGCGGGGAGAAGCGGTCGCCGTCCGGGCGGCCGAGGCGGCCGTAGAGCGTGCGCGCCTGGTCGCCGAGCGTGCCGAGCCAGCCCTCCTGGCCGTGCTGGGCCACGTGGTCGGCCCGGGCGCGGGCGACGAAGGCGGCCTCGAGCCGGTCCAGCGCGGCGTCCACGGCGGCGGTGACGTACCCGCCGCGCACCATGTCGAAGGACACCTTGCGGATGTCCTTCCCGGACAGGGCGCCGGCCGGGCCAGCCTCGTACATCTGGCGGGCGTGGGCGAAGAACTCGTCGACCTCGTCCGGGTCGTAGCCGTGCCGCAGGCTCGACACCGTGCGGAACATCCCGTCGCTCACAGCCCGTCCCTCTTCCGCCTCGCCGCCTGGACTTCCGACTCGTCAGCCGCCAGCTGCCCGCACGCGCCGTCGATCTCGCTGCCTCGCGTGTCGCGGATCGTCGTGGGGATGCCGTGTGCGCGCAAGCGTGCCACGAACTCGGCCTCCACCGCGGGATCGCTCGCCGTCCAGCGCGAACCGGGCACCGGGTTCATCGGGATCGGGTTGCAGTGCACCCAGCCGCGACCGCGCGCGAGCAGCTTCTCCGCGAGGAGGTCAGCCCGCCACGCGTGGTCGTTGACGTCCCGGATCAGCGCGTACTCGATCGACACGCGCCGGCCCGTCGCGGCGAAGTAGCGGTGGGCGGCGTCCAGCGTCTCGTCGACCGTCCAGCGGGTGTTGACTGGCACGATCTCCGAGCGCAGCTCGTCGTCCGGCGCGTGCAGCGACACCGCCAGCGTCACCGGGATGCCCTCACGGCTGAGCTTGTCGATCGCCGGCACCAGCCCCACCGTGGACACGGTGACGTTGCGCGCCGACAGGCCCAGACCGTCCGGCGCCGGCTCGACGAGGCGCCGCACGGCGGCGATCACCGCGGCGTAGTTCGCCATCGGCTCGCCCATCCCCATGAAGACGATGTTCGACAGTCGCGTCGGCCCGCCCGGGACCTCCCCGTCGACGAGCGAGCGGGCGGCGACGCGCACCTGCTCGACGATCTCCGCCGTCGACAGGTTGCGCGTCAGGCCCATCTGTCCGGTGGCGCAGAACGCGCAGGCCAGCCCGCAGCCCACCTGGCTCGAGACGCACAGCGTGCTGCGGTCCGGGTAGCGCATCAGCACCGACTCGACGAGCGCGTGGTCGAACATGCGCCACAGCGTCTTGACCGTGGTGCCGCCGTCCGCGGTCAGCGTGCGGACCTTCTCCAGCAGCGGCGGGAAGAGCGCGGCGGCGATCGGCTCGCGCGCCGCTGCGGGCAGGTCCGTCATCGCCGCCGGGTCGGCCTCGAGGTGCGCGTAGTAGTGCGTGCCGAGCTGCTTGCCGCGGAACGCCGGCTGGCCCAGGTCGACGAGCGCGGCGGCCCGCTGCACGGCGTCGAGGTCGGCGAAGTGGCGTGGCGCCTTGCGACCCCGCGGCGAGGACAGGTCGAGCGCGACCGGAGAGCCGGTCACGACGCGGGCACCAGCAGCGCGAGCACCAGCCACACGGCGGGGGCCGTCGGCAGCAGCGAGTCGAGCCGGTCCAGCAGTCCGCCGTGGCCCGGCAGCACCCGGCCCATGTCCTTCAGGCCCAGGTCGCGCTTGATCATCGACTCGCCCAGGTCGCCGAGCGTCGCGGTGACCACGCTCGCCAGGCCGAGCACGGCGCCGATCCACGGCTCTGCCGCGAACGCGGTCTGCACGCCGACGACGCCCACGACGCAGGCCAGCACGATCGACCCGGCCAGCCCTTCCCACGACTTCTTCGGACTGACCGACGGCGCCATCGGGTGGCGGCCCAGCAGCGAGCCCACCGCGTACCCGCCGGTGTCGCTGGCGACACCGAGCAGGATGAACAGCGCGACGCGCGCCGGCCCGTCGCCCTCGGCGAGCATCAGCAGCGCGAAGCCGGCGAGGAACGGCAGGTAGGCGGTCGCGAATGCCGCCGCCGCCGCGTCGCGCAGCGCCGGGCGGCCGCTGCCGTCCAGCACGCGCCAGACCACCGCGCCGCCCACCGTCAGCAGGAACGCGACCACGAGGGCCTCGGACCCGGTGGTGTACGCGGAGACGAGGATGCCGACCGTCCCGACGAGCAGCGGCACCAACGGGAGGTGGATGTCCGCACGGGAGAACGCGCGCGCCAGCTCCCACATCGCCGCCGCCAGCGCGAGCACGGCCAGGAGCGCGAAGACGTCCTTGCGGATGAACAGGGACACCCCGACGATCACGAGCAGGCCGAGGCCGACGAGGACCCGGGTCGAGACGTCGCGCGTTCGCGTCGGGGCGAGCTGTGTCATCAGACCTCGAGCAGCTCGCTCTCCTTGGTCGCCAGCAGGTGGTCGACGAGGTCGACGTGCCTCTTGGTCAGCGCTTCGAGCTCCTTCTCGGCGCGCACCACGTCGTCCTCGCCCGCCCCGCCGTCCTTCGCGATCCGGTCGAGCGCCTCCTTGGCGTGGCGACGCACCGCCCGCACGGCCACGCGCGCCTCCTCGGCCTTGGCCTTCGCCATCTTGACGTAGTCCCTGCGCCGCTCGGCGGTCAGCTCGGGCAGCACCACGCGGATCACGCCGCCGTCGTCCGTCGGGTTGACGCCGAGGTCCGAGTCGCGGATCGACCGCACGATCGCGTGCAGCGACGACGTGTCGTAGGGCGTGATGAAGATCGTGCGCGCCTCGGGCACGTTGAACGAGGCGAGCTGCTGGAGCGGCGTCGGGCTGCCGTAGTAGTCGACGTGCAGCTTGGCGAACATCGCGGGGTTCGCGCGGCCCGTGCGGATCGCCGCGAACTCCTCCTTCGCGAAGACGACCGCCTTGTCCATCTTCTCCTCGGCCTCGAGGAGGGTCTCGTCGATCACGCCGAGCTCCTTCGTGTGTGTCCGATCTGGGAAGACGCGGGCGCCGGTGCCGGCGCTCAGCGCGCCGTGACCAGCGTGCCGATCTTCTCACCCTGGAGGGCGCGCGTGACGTCGCCCGGGGCCTCGAGGCCGAAGACCACCATCCGCACGTCGTTGTCGCGGCACATCGACAGCGCGGCGGCGTCCATCACCTCCAGGCCCTTGACGAGCGCCTCCGTGTACGTGAGGTGGTCGAGCTTGACCGCCGTCGGGTCGCGGCGCGGGTCGGCCGTGTACACCCCGTCGACGCCGTTCTTGCCCATGAGCACCTCCTGGCAGTGGGTCTCCAGGGCCCGCTGCACCGAGACGGTGTCGGTGGAGAAGTAGGGCATGCCGGCGCCGGCGCCGAAGATGACCACGCGGCCCTTCTCCAGGTGCCGGATCGCCCGCAGCGGGATGTACGGCTCGGCGACCTGGCCCATCGCGATGGCCGTCTGCACCCGCGTGGACACCCCGGCCTGCTCGAGGAAGTCCTGGAGCGCCAGGCAGTTCATCACCGTGCCGAGCATGCCCATGTAGTCGGCGCGGGCGCGGTCCATGCCGTTCTGCGCCAGCTCGGCGCCGCGGAAGAAGTTGCCGCCGCCGACGACGATCGCCACCTGCACGCCAGTCCGGACGGCCTCCGCGATCTCACCGGCGATCCGGCGCACCACGCCCGCGTCCAGGCCGACCGCCCCACCCCCGAAGGCCTCACCCGAGAGCTTCAGCAGGACCCGGCGGCCGCCCGTCGGGTCCGGGCTGATGGTGTGCGGCTCCTGGCTCACGGGACCTCCGGACGGCTCGGCTGGCGGGTGATGTGCGGCGGTCCCGGCCACCGGGGCCGGGACCGCCGTGATGCACTGCTCAGGCCCCCACGCGGTAGCGGGCGAAGCCCGTCACGGCGCCGCCGACCTCGGCCAGCACCTGGGAGACCGACTTCTTGGCGTCCTTGGCGAACGCCTGGTCCAGCAGCACGTTGTCCTTGTAGAACCCGACGAGCCGGCCCTCGACGATCTTCGGCAGCGCCGCGTCGGGCTTGCCCTCGTTGCGGGCCGTCTCCTCCGCGATGCGCCGCTCGCTCGCGACGACGTCCGCCGGGACGTCCTCGCGCGACAGGTACGTCGGCGAGTAGGCGGCGATGTGGGTCGCGACGTCGCGGGCGACCGCGGCACCGGCCGCGTCGGTCGCGACGAGCACGCCGACCTGCGGCGGCAGGTCCTTGTTGACCTTGTGCAGGTAGGCCTCGACGTGCTCGCCGGCGACGCGGGCCACGCGCCGCACGACGATCTTCTCGCCGAGGGTCGCCTGTACGTCGTCGACCGCCGACTGCACGCTGACGCCGTCGGTGTCGGCGCCGAGCAGGGCGTCGGCGTCGCGCGCGCCGGAGGCGACGGCGGCCGCGAGCACGCGGTCCGCCAGCGCGAGGAACGGCGCGCTCTTGGCGACGAAGTCCGTCTCGGAGTTCACCTCGACCAGCACGCCGACCTGGCCGTCGCCCGAGGCGAGCGGCACGACCTGCGCGGCCACGAGCCCGTCCGAGGCGGCCCGGCCCTCGCGCTTGCCGATGCCCTTGAGGCCCTTGACCCGGATGATCTCCTCGGCCTTGGCGGAGTCGCCGTCGGCCTCCTCGAGAGCCCTCTTGACGTCGAGCATGCCGGCGCCGGTCTTCTCGCGCAGCGCCTTGATGTCCGCCACCGAGTAGTTGGCCATCAGTTCAGTTCCCGTCCTGTCGTCGAAGAAGTGTGTGGTTCAGCGGTCGGCGTCGTCGGCCTCGGCGGCAGCCTCGGCCTCCTCGGCGACGGCCTCGACCGGCTCGGCGACCTCGGCCACGACGGTCTCGGCCTCCTCCACGACGGCCTCAGCCTCGGCGACGACGGCCTCGGCCGGCTCGTCGACGAGGACGTCCGCCGCGGCCTGGGCGACCTCGGCGGCCACCTCGGCGCTCGGCGCCGGCTCCTCGGCCACCACCGCGGCCTCGGCACCGGCGAGCAGCTCGCGCTCCCACTCGGCCAGCGGCTCCGCCACGTCGGTCGCCTCGCCCGCGCCCGCTGCCGCACCGCCGGAGTGGCGCTTGAGCAGGCCGTCCGCGACGGCGTCGGCGATGACGCGGGTGAGCAGCTGGACCGCGCGGATCGCGTCGTCGTTGCCCGGGATCGGGTAGTCGACCTGGTCGGGATCGCAGTTGGTGTCGAGGATCGCGACCACCGGGATGCCCAGCTTGCGCGCCTCGTCGACCGCGAGGTGCTCCTTGTTGGTGTCGACGATCCAGACCGCGGACGGCACCTTGGCCATGTCCCGGATGCCGCCGAGCGTGCGGGCGAGCTTGTCCTTCTCGCGCCGCAGGACCAGCAGCTCCTTCTTGGTCAGGCCGGAGGCCGCGACGTCGTCGAAGTCGATCTGCTCCAGCTCCTTGAGCCGCTGGAGCCGCTTGTGGACCGTGGAGAAGTTGGTGAGCATGCCGCCCAGCCAGCGCTGGTTGACGTAGGGCATGCCGACCCGAGCGGCCTGGTCGGCCACCGGCTCCTGCGCCTGCTTCTTGGTCCCGACGAACAGCACCGACCCGCCGTGGGCGACCGTCTCGGAGACGAAGTCGTAGGCCCGGTCGATGAATGTCAGCGACTGCTGGAGGTCGACGATGTAGATGCCGTTGCGCTCGGTGAAGATGAAGCGCTTCATCTTGGGGTTCCAGCGCCGGGTCTGGTGCCCGAAGTGGACACCGCTCTCCAGCAGCTGGCGCATGGTCACGACGGCCATGGCACGTCCTTCCGGCACGCACCGCGGACGGCACGCGCACTCCCGCGGCCCCGTGCGTGCCGGGACCGCCATCTCGGTTGTCGGCGCCGGCCGGGTGGCCGGTGCCCCTGGCGCCAGCCGGGACCCCGCGCCGGGCGAAGCCCGGACCGCTGCGGAGACCGGCCCCGCCGTGCGCCGCGTCGAAGCGGCTCGGGCGGGAGGTGACGCGCGAAGTCGACCGGCATGCACCGGTCGCCCGCACACTGTACCCGACGGCGGCCCTGGTCCGGGCCCCCGGTGGCGCCGCCCAGCCGCCCACAGCCCAGGCACCACGAGCCCCACGCACCCACCGGGACGCACCGGTCCCCCGGCGACGTCCGCGCGGCGGGCACCCTGCCGCCGTGGCCACACCACTCGTCCCCCCGGCAGCCGGCTCAGCACAAGCCTCGGCACCAGGTCCGGCACCGGGCCCCATGCCGCGTGGCCTGCCACTGCCCGCCCCGGGGCCGGCAGGCCCACCGCCGAGCGGGCGGGCCGTGGGCGGCGCGCTCGCCGCGGTGCTGACCCTGCTGGCCGCGGCGGGGGTCGTCGCCCCCGCGCGTGCCGCGTCGCCCGGACCCCCGCCGCTCGTCGTGCGCTACGCCTCCCCCGCTCCCGGCTCCCTGCGCGTGCTGCGGCCGTTCGCCGCGCCGGCGCAGCCGTGGGCCTCCGGTCACCGCGGGGCGGACCTCGCGTCCGACGAGGGTGCGACGGTGCTCGCGCCCGCCGCGGGAACGGTCGCGGTGGCGGGCAGGGTCGTCGACCGGGGCGTGGTGACGATCGCGCACCCCGACGGGCTGCGCAGCAGCCTGGAGCCGGTGGCCGCGAGCGTCGTCGTCGGTCAGGAGGTGGCGGCGGGCGAGCCCGTCGGCACGCTCGAACCCGGGCCGTGGCACTGTGCGGCCGCCTGCCTGCACTGGGGCGTGCGTGTCGGCACGTCCTACGTGGACCCGGTCGCGCTCCTGCCGGGCGCGGGGCCGGTGGTGCTGCTGGAGTAGCCGGTCAGCAGCGCTCGGCGTCGACGAGGCGCGTGCGCAGCCGCGACATCGCGGCGGTGTGCATCTGCGATATGCGCGACTCGGTCACCCCGAGCGTCCGGCCGATCTGCGCGAGGGTCATCCCCTGGTAGTAGTAGAGGACGACGACCATGCGCTCGCGCTCGGACAGCTGCTCGATCGCGCGGGCCAGGAGGAACGTGGTCTCCTGGTCCTCCAGCGCACCGGCCGGGTCCTCGCACCGCTCGTCGCCGAGGGTGTCGCCCAGGCTGACGGCACCCGGGCGGTCGTCGCCGCCGAGCATCTCGTCGAGCGCGACGAGGTTGGCCGTCGACAGCTGCGTGTAGGCGGTGCGCAGCTCGTCCATGGTCACCTCGAGCCGCTGGGCGACCTCGTGGTTCGACGGCGTGCGGTGCAGCGTCGCCTCGAGCTCGCCGGACGCCCGGTCGATCGCGCGGGCCTTGGTCCGCACGGAACGCGGGACCCAGTCCAGCGCCCGCAGCTCGTCGATGATCGCGCCGCGGATCCGGCTCGACGCGTACGACTCGAACCGCACCGAGCGGCCGGGCTCGTACTTCTCGATCGCGTCGATCAGGCCGAACATGCCGCACGAGACGAGGTCGGCGTGCTCCACCATGCTCGGCAGCCGCATGCCGACCCGGCCGGCGACCGACGAGACGAGCGGCGCGTAGTGCATGATCAGCCACTCGCGTGCCGACTCGACGCCGGTCGCCTTGTACTCCAGCCACGTCGCCTCGACCTCGTCGTCGCCGGCGAGCGCGGGCGGCACGTGGTCGGGCGTGATGCGCCGCGGTCGCGGGACGACCCCGCGCGGCGCGGTCGGGGCAGGCCGGCCGGCAGGCAGGCGAACACCTGTGGTGGCGATCGGCCGGGCGTCAGCCTGGGTCGTCATCGTCGGCTCCGTTCGGGGGCTCATGCGCGGGGATGGGCGATCTGGAAGGCCGAGCGCAGCCGCTCGGCCGTGACGTGGGTGTAGCGCTGGGTGGTGCCGAGGCTCGCGTGGCCCAGCAGCTCCTGCACGCTGCGCAGGTCCGAGCCGTGCTCGAGCAGGTGGGTCGCGGCCGCGTGCCGGAGCGCGTGGGGCGCGACGTCGTCGACGCCGGCGTGCAGGGCCATCCGGTGCACGGCCTCGCGCATGCGGCGCTGGTCCACGCGCCCGCCGCGGGCACCGAGGAACAGCGCGGGGCCCGAAGCCGGGCCGGCCAGCCGGGGTCGCGCGTCGCGCAGGTAGACGTCGAGCGCGTCCGCCGCGGCCCTGCCGAAGGGGACGACGCGCTCCTTGTCGCCCTTCCCGACGACGCGCAGCGAGCGCGTGGTCAGGTCGAGGTCGGCGACGTCCGCGCCGCACAGCTCGCCGATGCGCAGCCCCGACGCGTAGAGCAGCTCCGCCGCCGCCCAGTCGCGCACCGCGACGGGGCCCTCGGCCCGGGCGCGCCCCGCGGCTGCGACGAGGAGCTTGGTCATGTCGCCCTCGCGGAGCACGGTGGGCAGGTGCACCGGCGTGCGCGCCGTGCCGAGCCGCTCGCTGGGGTCCACCGCCAGGCGGCCGGTGTGCACCGCCCAGCCGAAGAACGTCCGGGCCGCCGCGGCGCGGCGGGCCATCGTCGCGCGGCTGAGCCGGTTGTGCGCCATCGACGCGAGCCACGCGCGCAGGATGCCGAGGTCGATCGCGTCGAGCGTCACCCGTCCGCGCCGGGCGGAAAAGCCGAACAGGTCCGTCAGGTCACCGAGATAGGCGCGCACGGTGTGCTCGGACAGTCCCCGCTGGGAGCGCAGATGGGCGGCGAAGTCGGCGCGCAGCGCCGTCCGCGCCTGGGCGCCCACCGCGATCTCCGTCTGCACACGCTTACCGTGACCTGTGCGGACGCGCGAATCAAGACACAAATTGGCGACGGATCAGGCCCGAAGGGCGAATCCGCCTGGAATGTCCGATTCCACAACCAATTGCGGGCTGTGACAACCCCATTTCACCCGCTCGGAGTATTCAGCATGCAGCCGAGGCAGCCGGGAAGGTGACCCGTTCGGGTGTGTCGCGCAGGGCCGAACGTGCTACCGGAGTCACGGCCGTACCGCCCGCCAGCCGTCGGACCGCCGCTCCGCCAGGCCCGCGAGCTCCAGGAGCCCGAGCGCGCTGCGCACGGCGTCCAGCGACACCCCCGCACGGGTCGCGACGACGTCCGTCTCGGCCCCCGCCCGCAGGCTCAGCGCGTCGTGCACCCGGATCGCGAGCGGGTCCAGCATCCGCTCGTCGGCCGGCCCGCCCTCCGCGACGGGGTCGGTGCCCGTACCACCGGGGAGCAGCTCGACGACCTCCGCCACGTCCGTGACGCACACCGCGAACCCCTCCCGCAGCAGGCGGTGGCAGCCGGCGGAGGCCATCGACGTGACGGGACCGGGCACCGCGCCGACCGGCCGCAGCAGGTCCGCGGCGCGGCGGGCCGTGCTGAGCGCGCCCGACCGCCACGCGGCCTCGACCACGACGGTCGCGCCCGTGACGGCGGCGATGAGCCGGTTGCGCTGGAGGAAGCGCGACTTGGTCGGCAGGGCACCGGGCGGCAGCTCGGCCAACACGCCCCCGCCGGTGGCGAGCGCCTCCTCGAAGAGCCGCGCGTTGCCCGCGGGGTAGGCCCGGTCGACGCCGCCGGCCAGCACCACGAACGTCGGACCGCCCGGGGCGATCGCGCCGCGGTGGGCGGCCGCGTCGATCCCGTACGCGCCGCCGGACACGACCCCGACGCCGCGGGAGGCGAGCCCTTCCGCCAGGTCGAACGCCACGCGTTCGCCGTAGCCGGTGCTCGCGCGCGAGCCGACCACCGCAACCGACCCGGCGGCCGGGGGCGTGCCGCGGCACCACAGGGCGAACGGGGCCGCGTCGCCCAGGTCGTCCAGGCCGGCAGGCCAGGCCGGGTCCCCCGGCACGACGAGCGTCCCACCGACCCGCGCGAGGTCCTGCTCCAGAGAACCCCCCGGACCCCCCTCGGCACGGGCCGCCCAGCGATGGGCGGCACCCACCAGCCGCAACCGGTCCGGGCCCGGCACGCCCGGCAGCGCGGACCAGTCGGGCGCCCCGCGCGCGGCACCGGACATCCAGTCGAGCGCCCGCGCCGCGCCGAGCAGCCGCACCAGCGCGCCCGCCACCTGGTCCCCCGGCTCGACGAGGCCGGACCACACCGCCCGCGCCCGCCGTTCCTCGGCCGGGACCGCCACGTCCCCGGTCATGCGACCTGCCCCCGCGTCCGCAGCGTGATCGCGGCACGGACGTCGTCGCGGCTCGGCGCGGCCCGCCCGGCGAGGTCGGCGATGGTCCACGCGACGCGCAGCACGCGGTCGACGCCGCGCAGGCTCAGCGTGCCGCGGTCCACTCCGCGATCCAGGTCGGCGACGAGCGCGCGGTCCGCGCCGAGGCGCTCGCGCAGCCATCGTCCGGACACCTGGGCGTTGGTGCGCCACCCCGTGCCGGCCAGCCGCTCGGCGGCCGCCTGCCGGGCCGCGGCGACGCGCTCCGCCACGACGGCGGTCGACTCGCCGGGCCGGTCCGTGGCACGGGTCCGGCCCACCTCGACCTGGAGGTCGAGGCGGTCCAGCAGCGGGCCCGACAGCTTGCCGAAGTACCGGCGGCGCTGGGCCGCGCTGCACGTGCAGTCCAGGCCCTTGCCCACCGAGCGCCCGCACGGGCAGGGGTTCGCCGCGAGGATCAGCTGGAACCGGGCCGGGTACCGCGCGGTCCCGGCAGCCCGGTGCAGCACGATCTCGCCGTGCTCGAGCGGCTGGCGCAGCGTCTGGAGCACGGCCGTGCCGAACTCGGGCGCCTCGTCGAGGAAGAGCACGCCGCGGTGCGCCCGCGACGCCGCCCCGGGCCGCGGCATGCCGGACCCGCCGCCCGCGATGCTCGCCGGGGTCGCGGTGTGGTGCGGGTCCTCGAACGGCGGCCGGAACAGCAGCCCGCCGGCCGGGTCGAACGTGCCCGCCAACGAGTGGACCGCGGTCACCTCGACCGCCCCGGCCTCGTCGAGGTCGGGCAGCAGCCCCGGCAGCCGGGCCGCGAGCATCGTCTTGCCCACTCCCGGCGGGCCGACCATCAGCAGGTGATGCCCGCCGGCGGCGGCGACCTCGAGGCACTGGCGCGCGTCCGTCTGGCCGATGACGTCCGCCAGGTCGGGCTGGCGTTCGAGACGCGCGCCCGTGGCCACCTCGTGGCGCACGGGTTCGGCGTCCGGGACGTCGACGTCGGCGCCGTAGCGGGCGGCGACCTCGGCGAGGCTGTGGGCGCCGAACACGTCCGCACCGGGCACGAGCCGCGCCTCGGCGGCGTTCCCGGCGGGCACGACGACCCGCCGCAGCCCCGCGGCCACGGCGGCCGCCACCGCGGGCAGCACGCCGCGCACGGGCCGCAGCCGCCCGTCGAGCGCCAGCTCCCCCAGGTGCACCGCGCCCGTCGCGGCGTCCGCGTCGACCAGCCCGGCGCCGGCCAGGGTCGCCACGGCGATCGCCAGGTCGAACCCGGACCCGGCCTTCGGGAGCGCGGCGGGTGACAGGTTGACGGTGATCCGCCGGTTGGGCCACGGCAGGCCGGTGGAGGACACGGCGGCCCGGACCCGGTCGCGGGCCTCGGCCAGGGCGGTGTCCGGCAGCCCGACGAGCGTGAACGCGGGCAGCGACGGCGCCAGGTGCGCCTCGACCTCGACGACATGGCCGGACAGGCCCAGCAGGGACACCGCGTGCGTGCGACCCAGCGCCACCTAGACCACCCCCACGAGGTGGTCCACCTGCGCCGCGCCGCGACCCGGCACGAGGACGGCGATGACGTCGATGCGCACCGAGGCCGGGTGCACGTCGTGCGCTGCGAGCCACAGGGCCGTCAGGCGGCGCAGCCGCGCCAGCTTGGCCGCGGTCACCGCCTGCGCGGGATGCCCGAACCGCTCCGAGCGCCGCGTCTTGACCTCGACGACGACGAGCTCCGTCCCGTCCATCGCGACGAGGTCCAGCTCCCCGTCCGCGCACCGCCAGTTGCGGTCCAGCACCTGCCAGCCCGCGGCCTGCAGGTGCGCGGTCGCAACCTGCTCCCCGTACTTCCCGACACCGTCCTTGGCACGCATGCCACCACCTCCGGCGGCACACGCTGCCGGGTCCGCGCGGGGCGCGAGCGCCCGCCGGCCCGGCCCGGAGGGGCTGGAGCCAGAAGCGGGGGTTGTGGGCGGCTGGGTGGGGCGTCAGCGGGCGAAGCCCGAGGAGCTCCCCAGGTCGAGCTCCGCCTTGGCGAGCTCCTCGACGTTGACATCCTTGAACGTCACCACGCGCACGGTCTTGACGAACCGCGCCGACCGGTAGACGTCCCACACCCACGCGTCGGCGAGCGTCACCTCGAAGTACACCTCGCCCGCCGCGGACCGCACCTGGAGGTCCACCTGGTTGGCCAGGTAGAACCGGCGCTCGGTCTCCACCACGTAGGAGAACAGGCCCACCACGTCCCGGTACTCCCGGTACAGGGCCAGCTCGGCGTCGGTCTCGTAGTTCTCCAGGTCCTCGGCGCTCACCGGGTCATCATCCCCCCACCGCGCCGGTCTGCAGAACGCCGTCCTCCCACGCGGGCAGCCGCCACGAGCGCCGGTGCAGCGGGCTCGGCCCGTGCTCGCGCAGCGCGGCGAGGTGCTCGGGCGACGCGTACCCCTTGTTCTCGGCCCAGCGGTAGGCCGGGTGCTCGTCGGACAGCGCGACCATCAGGGCGTCGCGCTCGCACTTGGCGAGCACGCTGGCCGCCGCGACGCTGGCGCAGCTCCGGTCGGCCTTGATCCTCAGGTGCACGCGCGGGTCCGGGCCGGGGAACGGGTCCGCAGGCTCGAAGAGCGTGCCGGGAGCGGTGAGCCAGTCGCAGTTGCCGTCGAGCAGCACGGTGTCGACCGGCCCGACCGTCGCGGTCACGACGGCCAGCGCCCGCCGGCCGGCCAGCCGCAGCGCCGCCATGATGCCGATGGCGTCGATCTCGTCCGCCGTCGCGTGGCCCACCGCGCGCGCCAGGCCCCAGCGCCCGAGCGCGGGCAGCAGCGCCTGGCGCGCCGCGGGCGTCAGCAGCTTCGAGTCGGCCACGCCCTGCGGCGCGGACCGCGTCGCCCGGTCGACGACGACGACTCCCACGCTCACCGGGCCGGCGAGCGACCCGCGACCCACCTCGTCCATCCCCGCGACGAGGCCGGCGCCGTCACGCAGCAGCGTCCGCTCGTGCCGCAGGTGCGGTGCGACTGCCGGCGTCATGACGGGTCCGGCACGCCCGCGAACGTGGCACCGGGGTTGCGCAGCACGGTCCAGCGGTCCGCCGGCCAGACGATGACGAACGCGACACCGACGACGTTCGCGACCGGGACCGCCCCACCACCCGGGTTGCCCTGGTGGTAGCGGGAGTCCTCGGAGTGGTCGCGGTTGTCCCCCATCACCCACAGCGAGTCGTCGGGCACCGTGATGTCGAACACCATCGAGGACGGGTCCGCGCCCAGCGCCAGGTACGGCTCGTCGACCGGCACGCCGTTGACGGTGAGCGGTTCGCCCGGGCCGGCGCACGCGACGCGGTCGCCCGGCAGGCCGATCAGCCGCTTGACCAGGTGCTGGCCGGCGTCGACCGGGCGCAGGCCGACGAACGTCAGCACGTTCGTCGCCGCGCGGCCGAGCGCGTTCGTCGGCGCCGGCGGAACCACGTCGAGCCAGCCGCCCGGGTCCTTGAACACGACGACGTCGCCACGGTGCAGGTCGAGCGGCCCCGGCACGAGCTTCGACACCAGGATCCGGTCGTCCTTGACCAGCGTGTCCTCCATCGACTGCGACGGGATGAAGAACGCCTGCACCAGGAACGTCTTGACCAGCAGCGAGAGGACGAGCGCGCTGACGAGCACGATCGCCGTCTCGCGCAGCCACGTCAGCGGGCCCGAGGGCTGCGCCGGCTTGCGGTGCCGCTCGCGGCGGTCGGTCTGCTCCGCGGGATCGGTCACGCGCCAAGCCTCGCACGCCGCCGGGTGGGCCGTGCGACAGGACGCACCGCGAGACGGCGGATGTCCGAACACGCGCGACGGGGCGGCCCCGGCAAGGGACCGCCCCGTCGTGGACCGGGATCAGGCGCCGGCGGCCGGCGTCGTCTCGCGGCGCTCGCGGATCTTCGCCTTCTTGCCGCGCAGGTTGCGCAGGTAGTACAGCTTCGCGCGCCGCACGTCGCCGCGGGTGACCACCTCGACGGAGTCGACGGTCGGGGCGTGCACCGGGAAGGTGCGCTCGACGCCGACGCCGAAGGAGATCTTCCGGACGGTGAAGGTCTCCCGCACGCCGCTGCCCTGACGGGCGATCACGACGCCCTGGAAGGCCTGGATACGGGAACGGTTGCCCTCGACGACCTTGACGTTCACCTTGACGGTGTCGCCGGGACGGAAGTCGGGGACGTCGTCGCGCAGCGAGGCCGCGTCGACCGGGTCGAGGGTGTGCATGGTCCTGTCGCTCTCTCGTCCTGCCCCAGGTCAGGGACGTGGTCGGCACCACCCTCGCCGCTCGTCGTGCACGCTGAGCGGGGCGGGGGGCCCGGGTCCGATGTGAGGTGCTCGCCGGCGGACCGGGCGCCGGGCGACCCTCCCCTGTGGCAGAGGACGCGGTCGGCGCACACCAACGGGCGATTCTGCCACACGCCGCGCCGCACCGCCCGACCGCCTCCACTCACCGTGGCCGCCCCGAGCCACGGATGGAGCGAACCGGCACCCGTCACCGGCGTGTCGCGGGAGGTTCGCTCCGGTCGCGGGAGGTTGGCCTACTGGAGGGTTCCGGTGCGGGTCAGGATGCGGTGGCCCGCTCCAGGTGGTCGTCGACGACCACCCAGCCGAGGACACCGAGTGTCTGCCTGTCGTGCTTGTCGAGGCTCGCCACCTCCAGCCGCGCCAGCAGGTCCGGCCGGCGCTCCGCCGTGCGCTCAAGCGCGCGGTCGCGGCGCCAGCGCTCCACCTTCGCGTGGTGCCCGGACAGCAGCACGTCCGGCACCTCGAGCCCCTCCCAGGTGGCGGGCTTCGTGTACACGGGGTACTCCAGCAGCCCGTCCGCGCCGTGCGACTCCTCGACGAGCGACTCCGGGTTCCCGACGACGCCGGGCAGCAGCCGGGCGACGGCCTCGACCACGACGAGCGCGGCGACCTCTCCGCCGTTGAGCACGTAGTCCCCGAGCGACACCTCGCTGACCGGCATGCGCGCCGCGTAGCGCTCGACGACGCGGGCGTCGATGCCCTCGTACCGCCCGCACGCGACGATCAGCCGCTGCTCGCCGGCCAGCGCCTCGGCGGTCCGCTGCGTGAACGGCTCCCCGGACGGCGTCGGCACGACGAGCCGCGCGGGCCCGTCCTCGAGCAACCGGTCCAGCGCGCGGCCCCACACGTCCGCCCGCATCACCATGCCGGCGCCGCCGCCGAACGGGGTGTCGTCGACGGTGCGGTGCCGGTCGGCCGTCCAGTCACGCAGGTCGTGGACGCGCACGTCCAGCAGGCCCGCCTCGCGCGCCTTGCCGACGAGCGAGAGGTCGAGCGGCGCGAGGTACTCGGGGAAGATCGTGACGACGTCGACGCGCATGTCAGGCGCTCGTCCCGTCGTCCGACACGACGAGGTTCGCCGAGTCCGAGGCGAGCAGCCCGCCGGGCGGGTCGAGCACCACGCGCCCGCCGGGGACGTCGACGACGGGCACGATCGCGCGCACGAACGGCACGAGCGTGCGCTGCCCACCGGTCTCGCGCAGCACCAGCACGTCGTGGGCCGGCGCGTGCTCCAGGCCGACGACCTCGCCGAGCAGCCGGCCGTCCGTGCCCTCGGCGCGCAGCCCGGCCAGCTCGTGCGGGTACCAGGCGTCCTCGTCGCCCTCGTCGTCCGCGTCGACGACGAGCTGCACGCCGTTCAGCGCCTCGGCGGCGGTGCGGTCGCGGGCCTCGTCGAACGTCACGATCCAGCGCCCGTGCTGCACGCGGGTGCGCGCGATCGTCAACGGTCCCGCGGACGGCGGGTCGGTCGCGAGGACCGAGCCGACGGCGAGCCGCTCGTCGGGCGCGTCCGTACGGACGTCGAGCGCGACCTCGCCGCGCAACCCGTGCGCGCGGCCGATCCGGGCGACGGTCAGCAGCACACGAGCCTCCGGTGCGTCAGCGGCGGTCGACGTCGACGACGTCGACGCGCACGGACCCCTCACGCGACAGGGCGTTGATCACGGTGCGCAGCGCGCGGGCGGTCCGCCCGCCCCGGCCGATCACTCGGCCGAAGTCGTCGGGGTGGACGCGCACCTCGAGCAGCTCGCCGCGGCGCAGCGTCGCCGCGCGCACCTGGACGTCGTCCGGGTGGTCGACGATGCCGCGGACGAGGTGCTCGAGCGCGTCGGCGAGCATCAGGCCTGCTCGTCCTCTGGGGGCGCCACGTCAGCGGCGACCTCGTCGGCGGCGGGCTCCTCGACGGGGGCCTCGACCTTCTTCTCCGACGCCTTCGCCTTGACCTTCTCCGCGTCCTTGGCGGCGGCCTCGACAGCGGCCTTCGGGTCGACCTTGCCGGCCTTGACCCGCAGCGTGCCCTCGGCGCCCGGCAGGCCCTTGAACTTCTGCCAGTCGCCGGTGACCTTGAAGAGCACGAGCACCTGGTCGGTCGGCTGCGCGCCGACGCCGAGCCAGTACTGCGCGCGCTCCGAGTCGACCTCGATGACCGAGGGGTCCTCGGTCGGGTGGTACTTGCCGATCTCCTCGATCACCTTGCCGTCGCGGCGGGAGCGCGAGTCGGCGACGACGATGCGGTAGTACGGCGCACGGATCTTGCCCAGGCGCTTGAGACGGATCTTGGTGGCCACGAGAGGTTCGTTCTCCTGAATGTCTGGGGTGGTCTCGCCGTGCGAGCCCGTGGGGATGGGCGCCGGTCCGACCGGGACGCGGCCCGGCGCAGGTAGAGGGGCTGCGCCCGCCGAGTACAGCGGACCATTGTGCCAGACGCGCGCGAGGCTACGCGACGCGGGCGCCGCGCAGGATCACGGCGGCGGGCGCGGCGAGCACGCGCACGTCCTCGCGCGGGTCGGCCGGGTAGACGACGAGGTCCGCAGGGGCGCCCTCGGACAGGGCCGGTGCACCGAGCCAGCGGCGCGCGCGCCAGGTCGCGGCGGCGACGATCGACGCGGCCGGGATGCCGGCACGGGCGAGCTCCGCGGCCTCGTCGGGCAGCCGGCCGTGCGCGATCGTGCCGCCCGCGTCGGTGCCGAGCAGCAAGGGGACGCCCGCGTCGAACAGGTCGCGCACGTGCTCGTGGCGCCGCGCGTGCATCCCGCGCATCCGCGCCGCGTACACCGGGTACCGGCCGGCGCGCGCCGCGATCTGCTCGAACAGCCCCACCTGGAGCAGCGTCGCGGTGACCGGGATGCCCGCGGCGGCGAGGCGCTCGATCTGGCCCGGCGAGGCGCCCGTGGCGTGCTCGAGGCAGTCGACGCCCGCGTCGAGGAGCGCGTCGAGCGTCTCGGTGGCGAACGTGTGCGCCGTGACCCGGGCGCCGGCGGCGTGCGCCGTCGCGACGGCCGCCCGCAGCACCTCGTCGGGCCACAGCGGGGCCAGGTCGCCGGCCTCGCCGAGGTCGCGCTCGATCCAGTCGCCGACGAGCTTCACCCACCCGTCGCCCCGCGCGGCCTCCTCGCCGACCGCGGCCGGCAGCTCCTCGGGCGACGCGAGCTCGCGGCCGTAGTGCCGCAGGTAGCGCTTGGGGAGCGTGAGGTGGTGCCCCGCGCGGACCAGCCGCGGCAGGTCGGCGCGGCCGTCGATCCAGCGGGTGTCCGAGGGCGAGCCCGCGTCGCGGATCAGCAGCACGCCCGCGTCGCGGTCCGCGAGCGCCTGCCGCTGGGCGGTCGCCGCGTCGACGGCGCCGGCCGCGCCGAGCCCGATGTGGCAGTGCACGTCGACCAGCCCCGGCAGCACCCAGCCGGTCAGCTCGTCGTCCGCTCCCCCGCCCACGAACCCGTGCGGACGCTCGTACGTGACCCGGTCGCCGACGACCCAGGCCTCCGGAGCGACACGCTCGTCGTCGAGCAGCACGGGACCGCGCAGGTGCAGGGCCATCCGTCAGCCGCCGAACCCCGGCGGCAGCCTGAGCTCGGCCGGGTCGTTCGGCGCCTTGGACGCCCCGACGCCGAACGCGGAGCCCGGCGCGGGGGCGGCCGAGCGGCGGGACGCCGACTCCTGCTCCTGGATCGCCCGCTTGGCGGGGTTGCCCGACCTGCCCTTCACCTTGCGCGCCGGCGCCGCGGTGCGGCCCTTCGACTTCTTGCCGCTGCCGGGCAGGTTGCCCATGCCCGGCGTCGCGCCGCCGTTCCTGGCCATCTGCGCCATCATCTTCTGCGCCTGGCCGAACCGGTCGAGCAGCTGGTTGACGTCCTGCGGCTTGGTGCCGGAGCCGGAGGCGATCCGCGCACGGCGCGAGCCGTTGATGATCTTCGGGGAGTCCCGCTCGGCCGGGGTCATCGACTGGATGATCGCCTGGATGCGGTCCACCTCACGCTCGTCGAACGAGTCGAGCGCCTCGCGCATCTGGCCCATGCCGGGCAGCATCCCGAGCATCTTCTTCAGCGGGCCCGCGTTGCGCAGCTGCTGCATCTGGACCAGGAAGTCCTCGAGCGTGAACCCCTCGCCGGAGGCGAGCTTGCCGGCCATCTTCTCGGTCTGCTCGGCGTCGAACGCCTTCTGCGCGTGCTCGATCAGGGTGAGCACGTCGCCCATGTCGAGGATGCGCGAGGCCATCCGGTCCGGGTGGAACACCTCGAAGTCGGTGAGCTTCTCGCCGGTGGACGCGTAGAGGATGGGCCGCCCGGTCACGGTGGCCACGGAGAGCGCGGCGCCGCCCCGGGCGTCGCCGTCGAGCTTGGACAGGACCACGCCGGTGAAGCCGACGCCCTCGGCGAAGGCCTGCGCCGTGGTGACGGCGTCCTGGCCGATCATCGCGTCGACCACGAACAGGATCTCGTCGGGCTGGACCGCGTCCCGGATGTCGGCGGCCTGCCGCATCATCGCCGCGTCGACGCCGAGGCGGCCGGCGGTGTCGACGATCACCACGTCGTGCTGCTTCTCCTGCGCGGCGACCACGCCGCCCCGGGCGACGGCGACCGGGTCCGCACCGGTCGGCAGGTCCTCGAGGTCCACGGAGGCCTCGTTGCCCGGGTGCGGGGCGTAGACCGGCACACCGGCACGCTCGCCGATCACCTGGAGCTGGGTGACGGCGTCGGGCCGCTGGAGGTCCGCGGCGACGAGCAGCGGCGTGTGGCCCTGCTCCTTCAGGTGCACGGCGAGCTTGCCGGCCAGCGTCGTCTTGCCCGCGCCCTGGAGGCCGGCGAGCATCACGACGGTCGGCGGCCGCTTGGCGAGCGTCAGCGTGCGGGTCTGCCCACCGAGGATCGCGACGAGCTCGTCGTTGACGATCGTGACGATCTGCTGCGCCGGGTTGAGCGCGCCCGAGACCTCGGCGCCCAGCGCTCGCTCGCGCACGGCGGCGGTGAACCGGCGGACCACGGGGACGGCGACGTCCGCGTCGAGCAGGGCGCGCCGGATCTCCCGGACGGTGGCATCGACGTCCGCCTCGGACAGCCTGCCGCGCGTGCGCAGGTTCCGGAACGTCGACGCCAGTCGGTCGGAGAGAGTTGCGAACACAGCGAGTGCCTCGTGCCTCGATCGGGACTACGGACGTCCCAGGTTACCCATCGCCGACTGCGCCCTGGCGACGAGGTCGTCGACGAGGGTGGCCCGCCAGGCGGTCCACGCCGCCGGCCCGGCAGCCGAGGCGTCCGCCTCCGTCAGGGCGCGCAGCAGGACGAGCAGGTCGGCGCGGTGGTCGACGGCGTCCAGCAGCCGCCGCGCGGTGGCCGGGTCGTCGAGGTCCTCCTGCGTGGCCAGCTCCGAGAGCGTCAGGTGCTCACGGACCAGCCGCGCGACGTCGTCGGCCACCGCGTCGCCGAAGCCCATCCGGGCGACGATCGGCCCGGCGAGCCGGCCGCCCTCGATCGAGTGGTCGGCGGCGCCGGCGCGCTTGCCGATGTCGTGCAGCAGCGCGGCCAGCAGCAGCGTCTCCGAGCCTTCCGCCCGCTTGTCACGGCTCACCCGCGCCACCGTCTCGACCAGGTGGCGGTCCACGGTGTGGCGGTGGATCGGCGAGCGCTGCGGCCGGTTGCGCACGCCCGCCCACTCGGGGATCCAGGTGGTGACGACGCCCGCGAGGTCCAGCGCCTCCCAGACGGGCACCTGGGACTGGCCGGAGCCGAGCAGCGCGACGAGCTGGGCGCGCGCCGCCCTGGGCCACGGCGCCGGCAGCGGCGGGGTGGCCTCGAGGCTGGCCACCGTCACCGGCGACAGGGCGAGGCCGGTGCGCGCCGCGGTCGCGGCGGCGCGCAGCGACAGCACCGGGTCCTCGCCCGCATGGGCGTCGACCGCGAGCACGATCTCGCCGTCGTGCTCGACGAGGCCCTCGGCGATCGCCCGCAGCCGCGGCGGCTGGCGGCGTCCGCGCACCAGGAACGGCCTGGGGGCGGGCCGCAGCAGCGCCTGCCGGGCCTTGCGGGCGGTGGTGTCCACGGCGTAGGAGATGACCCGCCCGGCCTCGGCGATCGAGGCGAGCAGGTCGTCGCGGTCGTCGAAACCGACGCGCGCGGCCACCTCGTCCTGGTCCGCGAGCAGCAGGCGGTTGGTGTGCCGGCCCGTGACGAGCTGCACCGTGTCCCGCACGTCGAGCAGGTGGTGGTAGGCGGCGTCGACGGCGCCGTGCGGGCGGTCGGTCAGCCACGTGGCCGCCAGCGCCGAGAGCACCACGGCGTCCCGGATGCCGCCGCGCGCCTCCTTGAGGTCCGGCTCGATCAGGTACGCGAGCTCGCCGAAGCGGTCCGCGCGCGACCTCGTCGACGAGAGCAGCTCCGGCAGCCGCCGACGGGCGGCGGAGCGCCAGTCCTCGAGCAGCGCCGACATCGCGCGGGCGACCACGACCGGGTCGCCGGCGACGTGCCGCAGCTCCAGCAGCCCGACGGCGGCGGGCAGGTCCTTGGAGGCGACCTGCCTGCACTGCGCGAGCGAGCGCACCGAGTGGTCCAGGTCGAGGCCGGCGTCCCAGATCGGGTACCAGAGCCGCTCGGCGAGCCGCGCCAGCTCGGCGGGAGACCGGCCGCGCCCCTCGTGGACCAGGAGCAGGTCGAGGTCGCTCACCGGCGAGGCGTCGCCGCGCCCGATGCTGCCGACCGCGCCGAGGGCGATCCCCGCGGTGTCGAGGTCCGCCGTGGCGGACTCCCACAGCTCGGACAGGCGGAGCACGACGAGGTCCGCGACGGCGCGCCGGCGCGCGACGCCGTCGGAGCCCGCGCCGGACAGGTCGCCCGCCAGCGCCAGGCGCTGACGCCGCAGGTCCCGCACCCCGGGCCGGGGGGGCGGGACCTGCGGCTGGCCCGCTCCGGCCGGTCCGGGATCGGACGGCCGGAGGGTCACGGGACTAGAGCGCCTCGGCGCCGTGCTCACCGGTGCGGACGCGGGCGACGTCCTCGACCGGGACGACCCAGACCTTGCCGTCGCCGATCTTCCCGGTCTGCGCGGCCTGGATGACCACGCGGACGATGCCTTCGACGTCCTCGTCGGAGACGAGCACGTCGATCCGCACCTTCGGCACGAGGTCCACGGTGTACTCGGCACCCCGGTACACCTCCGTGTGACCCCGCTGTCGGCCGTAGCCGCTCGCCTCGCTCACGGTCAGGCCGCGCACGCCGGCCCCCTCGAGGGCCGACTTCACATCATCCAGCCGGTGCGGCTGGATGACCGCTGTCACGAGCTTCGTCATCACTTCACCTCCGTCACGACACGGGCACCAAGGGTCTCGTACGCCGACTCGCCGTGCACGGCGAGGTCGATGCCGCCGACCTCGACCTCCTCCGAGAGCCGAAGGCCGCCGACCGCCCTGATGATCAGGCCGATGACGTAGGTCAGGACGAAGGAGAACACCGCCGCGATGGCCGCGACGACGATCTGGACGATCAGCTGGTTCGCACCGCCGCCGTAGAACAGGCCGTCCTTCGCCCCGTCCGGGTACCAGCCCCCCTGGTTGGTGGTGGCGAAGAACCCGATGAGGATCGTGCCCGTCATTCCACCGACCAGGTGGACGCCGACGACGTCGAACGCGTCGTCGTAGCCCAGCTTGTACTTCAGGCCGATCGCCAGGGCGCAGAGCACACCCGCGACGGCGCCGATCGCGATGGCGCCCCAGGTGTCCACCGCGGCGGCGGCCGGCGTGATCGCGACCAGGCCCGCGACGATTCCGGACGCCGCCCCCAGCGAGGTCGCCTTGCCGTCCCGGATCCTCTCCGTGACCAGCCACGCGAGCATGGCGACGCAGGCGGCGAGGAACGTGTTGAGCCACGCGCGGCCCGCGGTCGAGTCGGCGGCGAACTCCGACCCGGCGTTGAAGCCGAACCAGCCGATCCACAGGAGGGCGGCGCCCAGCATGACGAACGGCAGGTTGTGCGGGCGCATCGCCTCCCGGGGCCAGCCCTTGCGCTTGCCGAGCAGGAGCGCGAGCGCGAGGCCAGCGGCACCGGCGTCGATGTGGACCACCGTGCCGCCCGCGAAGTCGATCGGCGTCGCGATGTCTGCGAACGGACCGTTGCCCGAGAGGAAGCCGCCGCCCCACACCATGTGCGCGAGCGGGAAGTAGACGATCGTCGCCCACACGATGGTGAACGCGACCCACGAGCCGAACTTGATCCGGTCCGCGATCGCACCCGTGATCAGGGCGACGGTGATGACCGCGAACGTCACCTGGAAGGCCACGGCGACGAACGCGGGCACGCCGCTCGCGATCATCAGGCTGGACTCGTCGGTCAACCCCTGGAGCCCGAACCACTCGAACGGGTTCCCGAAGAACTGGTTGATCCCCGTGGTCCCTGTCCCGAAGGACATCGAGTAGCCCCACAACAGCCAGACGACACCGACCGTGCCGGCCGTGACGTAGTTCATCATGAGCATGTTGAGGACGGACTTGCTCCGGGCGATGCCGCCGTAGAAGAACGCCAGCGCCGGGACCGTCATCATCAGGACGATCGTGGCGGAGGTCAGCATCCAGGCGGTATTGCCGGAGTCGAGCTCGAATTCAGCAAGCATCCGCAGTATCCGTTTCTCCCGTGGCCAGCCGGGCGGCTGGACGCAGGTCCAACGGTGATGGCGCCCCGTTTCTCCCGATCGCAGCGCGCGTTACGGCAGCGTCACGGCGTGGGGGCAGACGTAAACATCGTGTGAAGGCACCGCACGTCGTCTCAAGGACCGAGCAGGCCGTCCACGAACGCCTCCGGGTCGAAGGGTGCCAGGTCGTCCGGTCCTTCACCGAGCCCGACGAGCTTCACGGGCACGCCCAGCTCGCGCTGCACCGCGACGACGATGCCGCCCTTGGCCGTGCCGTCGAGCTTGGTGAGCACGATGCCCGTCACCCCGGCGACCTGCGTGAACACGCGGGCCTGCGACAGGCCGTTCTGGCCGGTGGTCGCGTCGAGCACGAGCAGCACCTCGGACAGCGGCGCGGTGCGGGTCAGCACGCGCGTGATCTTGCCGAGCTCATCCATCAGTCCGGCCTTGTTCTGGAGCCGGCCGGCGGTGTCGACGAGCACCACGTCGACGTCGGTCGCGCGCGCCTGCCTGACGGCGTCGAACGCCACCGCCGCCGGGTCGGCGCCGTCGCGGTCCGCGCGCACGGTCGCCACGCCGACGCGGGCGCCCCACGTGGCGAGCTGGTCGGCGGCGGCGGCGCGGAAGGTGTCCGCGGCGCCGAGCACCACGCTGCGGCCGTCGGCGACGAGCACACGGGCGAGCTTGCCGACCGTGGTCGTCTTGCCCGTGCCGTTGACGCCGACGACGAGCACCACGGCCGGGACGGGCGAGCCGTCCTCCCCCACGCCGGGCTCGGTGTTCAGCGACCGGTCGAGGCTCGGGTCGACGAGGGCCAGCAGCTGGCCGCGCAGCATCGCGCGCACCTGCGCCGGGTCGCTGGTCCCGGTGACGCGGACCTGGGTGCGCAGCGCGTCGATCAGCTCGCCCGACGGTCCGGCGCCGACGTCCGCGAGCAGGAGCGTCTCCTCGAGCTCGTCCCAGTCGTCCTCGGCGAGCCGGTCGCGGGACAGCACGGCGAGCAGGCGCGCGCCGAGCGGCGAGCCGGAGCGGGCGAGCCGGTCCCGCAGACGGGTCGCCCGCCCCGCGGTGGGTGCGGGGACCTCGAAGGCCGGCGGCGCGGCGGCCTCCGCGGCAGTCCTCTCCGCCACCGCGACGTCCGAGGAAGGTGACCCCGGGGCGTCACTTTCCTCGGACGCCACGGAGGGTGCGGGGCGCCGGCGGCGGCGCGAGACGAGCACCGACATGGCGCCGGCGGCGACCAGCGGCACGCCGCCGGCCAGGAGCCAGATGAGGAGGTCGTCGGTCACCGGGACAGTGTGTCAGCCGGTGGCGTCACCATGGTGTCCGGGCAGCACGCGCGCGGCCGCCGCCTGCCACGTCTCGACGATCTCCTCGGGGCGCAGGTATCCCCCGCCGTCCTCGACGTTGGCGCGGAACATCTCGGCGAGCGTCACGTCGACTGGCTCGACCGTCGCGGCGCGCAGGTCGGGACCGGGGTTGCGCCGGGCGCGCAGACCGCTGCGGAACGCCCGCAGCGGCCGCTCGCCGTCGGTCCTCGGTGGCGCCTGCGTGAGTGCGAGCAGCGCGACGGCCGCGGCGGCGAGCAGCGCGACGAGCGCGAGGATGACGTAGCCCATGCCTGCCATCGTCGCCCCGCTCCTGCGGGTCCGCCGACCGGGGGTGCGAAGCCTCACCGGGGCGCCACGAGACCTTCACAGGCTCAGGCCGGGACGTCCTCGCGCAGCCGCTGGCTGATCACCGTGCTGACGCCGTCGTCGCGCATGGTCACGCCGTAGAGGGCGTCCGCGATCTCCATGGTCCGCTTCTGGTGCGTGATGACGATCAGCTGGGAGCCGGACTGGAGCTCGTGCAGCAGCTCGAGCAGCCGGCCCAGGTTGACGTCGTCGAGCGCCGCCTCGACCTCGTCCATGACGTAGAACGGGCTCGGCCGCGCCCGGAAGATCGCGACGAGCATCGCGACCGCGGTCAGCGACCGCTCGCCGCCGGAGAGCAGCGAGAGCCGCTTGACCTTCTTGCCGGCGGGGCGCGCCTCGACCTCGATGCCGGTCGCCAGCATGTCGTCCGGGTCGGTGAGCACCAGCCGGCCCTCGCCGCCGGGGAAGAGCCGGCCGAACACCTGCTCGAACTCCGCGGCCGTGTCCCGCCACGCGTCCGCGAACACCTGCTCCACCCGCTGGTCGATGTCGGAGACGATCTGCATCAGGTCGGCGCGGGACCTCTTGAGGTCGGCGAGCTGTTCGGTGAGGAACTGGTGCCGCTCCTCCAGCGCCGCGTACTCCTCCAGGGCGAGCGGGTTGACGCGCCCGAGCAGCGCGAGCGCGCGCTCGGCGCCGTGCAGCCGCTTCTCCTGCTGCTCGCGGACGTAGGGCACGGCGGCGGGGGCGTCCGGGTCGGGCTCCGCGCCCGGGGGCACGACGAGCGGCACGTCCCGGTGCGGCCCGTAGTCGTCGACGAGCACGTCGGGGTCGATGCCCAGCTCGTCGACCGCGCGCTGGGCGAGCGAATCGATGCGCACGCGCTGCTGGGTGCGGGCGACCTCGTCCTTGTGGGCGACGTCGGTCAGCCGGGCGAGCTCGACGCCCAGCCGGTCGGCAGCCGCCCGCGCCTGGATCAGGTGCACGTCGCGCTCCGCGCGCGCCGCCTCGCCCGCCGCACGCTCGTCGGCCGCCAGGGCGAGCGACGACTCCAGGACGGCGAGCGCCCGGACCGCCCCCGCCTGCACGGCCCGCGCGACCGCTGCCTGCCGCGCCCGCGCCGCCTCGCGCCGGGCCACCCGCTGGCGCGCCTCCCGTTCAGCGGCCGCGGCACGCTCGAGCGCCTCGGCCCGCCCGGCGAGCGCGCGGGCGCGCTCCTCGGCGGTGCGCAGCGTGAGGCGCGCCTCGGTCTCCCTGCCGCGGGCGTGCGACGCTGCCGCCGAGAGCCGGTCGCGCAGCGCGGTGCCGTCGGCGATGCGGGCATCGGACTCCCCCGGCTCGGCCTCGACGGCGGCCAGGCGCTCGTCGAGCTCGGCCAGTGCGGCGGCGTCCTCCTCGAGCGCTCTCGCCGCGGTGTCGAGCGACGCCTGTACCCGTTCGGCCTCGGCGCGCGCCGCGCGGGCGACCGAGCCGAGGTTGCCGAGCTGCTCGGCGACGGCGGCGAGCGCCGCGTCGGACTCGTTGAGGCGGTCGAGCGTGCGGTCGTACTCGGCCTGGGCGTCGGTGCGCTCCTGCCGAGCCGCCGACAGCTCGAACCGCAGCCGCTCGGCGGTCCCCGTCGCCTCCTGGGCCCCGGCCCGCGCCTGGTCCAGCGCGGCCTGGAGGTGCAGCGCGCTCGGGGCGCCCGACGAGCCGCCGGAGGCCCGCCGCGCCGAGAGCAGGTCGCCGCTGCGCGTGGCGACGACGAGGTCGGGCCGCTTCGCGACCACGGCGCGCGCGGCGGCGAGGTCGTCGACCACGACCACGCCGGCCAGCAGAGCGCGCACCGTCGGGCGCACGCGGGAGGGGGCCTTGACCAGGTCGACCGCGGCCACCGCACCGGCCGGCAGGTCGCCGACGGGCCGGGCGTCGTCGTCGGTGGAGCCGACGAGCAGGGACGCCCGCCCGGCATCCTCGGTGCGCAGGTAGCGGATCGCGTCGACGGCCGCCTCGACGGACTCGACGGCGACCGAGTCGGCGAGCGGGCCGAGCGCGGCGACGATCGCCTCCTCGTCGCGCGAGTCGACCTGCAGCAGCGCGGCGACCGAGCCGATGGTGCCGGTCAGGCCGTCCGCAGCGAGCAGCGCGCCGGCGCCGTCCTTGCGGGCGAGCGACATCTCGAAGGTCTCGGCGCGGGCGGACAGCTCGCTCCTCGAGCGCTCCGCGGCGGCCAGGGCGTCCTTCAGCTCGGCGACCTTCGCCTTCGTGGCGTCCAGCGCCTCGGCGGCGGCCTCGTGCGCGGCGTCGAGCCCCTCCTCACCGGCCTCGGCGCCCGTCACCTGGTTCTCCAGGGCGGCGAACCGCGTGTTCGCGTCGAGCGCGCGGTTCTCGGCGGCGGCCAGCACCTCGCGCAGCCGCCCGATCTCCTCGCCGGTGGCCTCGAGCCGGCTGCGGCGCGCCCCCACCTGCCCGGCGAGCCGGGCGACACCCTCGCGCCGGTCGGCGGCGGTGCGCAGCGCGGTCGCCAGGTCTCGCTCCGCGGCGGCGGCCTCCTGCTCGGCGGCCTGCCGCGCACTCTCCGCCGCGGTCAGCGCGGAGCGGGCGACCTCGACCTCGGCGGCCAGCTCCGCCTCGGCGGCGCGCACGCGTTCCGCCTGCGCCACGAGGTCGTCGATGTCCTGGCCCGCGCGCTCGGCCTCGGGGGCGCCGAGCAGGCGCACCCGGTCGGCGGCGAGCGACGCGGTGCCCCGCAGCCGCTCGCGCAGGGCCGAGAGCCGGTACCAGACCTCGCCGGCCTCGGTCAGGCGGGGCGCCACCTCGGCGGCCTCGTGCTCGAGGGCGGCGAGCCGTCCCCGGACGGCGGCGAGCTCGGCCTCGACCTCGTCGCGCCGGGCGCGCACCGCGGTCTCGTCGGCCACCTCCTGGGCGAGCTGGGCCTGGAGCTGGGCCAGCTCGTCGGCAAGGAGGCGTGCCTTGGCGTCGCGCAGGTCCGCCTGGACCACCGTCGCCTTGCGCGCGACCTCCGCCTGCCGGCCGAGCGGCCCGAGCTGGCGGCGGATCTCGCCGGTCAGGTCGTTGAGGCGCGTCAGGTTGGCGGCCATCGCCTCGAGCTTGCGGAGCGCCTTCTCCTTGCGACGGCGGTGCTTGAGCACGCCGGCCGCCTCCTCGATGAAGGCGCGGCGCTCCTCGGGGGTGGCGCGCAGCACCTCGTCGAGCCGCCCCTGGCCCACCACGACGTGCATCTGGCGGCCCAGCCCCGAGTCGGACAGGAGCTCCTGGATGTCGAGCAGCCGGCAGACGCCGCCGTTGATCGCGTACTCCGAGCCGCCGTTGCGGAACAGCGTCCGCGAGATCGTCACCTCGGAGTACTCGATCGGCAGCACGCCGTCGGCGTTGTCGATCGTCAGCGAGACCTCGGCGCGGCCGAGCGGCGGGCGGGCGGCGGTGCCCGCGAAGATGACGTCCTCCATCACCCCACCGCGCAGCGTCTTGGCCCCCTGCTCGCCCATCACCCAGGTCAGCGCGTCGACCACGTTGGACTTGCCGGACCCGTTGGGCCCGACGACGCACGTGATGCCCGGCTCGAAGGTCAGAGTCGTCGCCGAGGCGAACGACTTGAACCCGCGCAGCGTCAGGGACTTCAGGTGCACGGGGGCAGCCTAGGCGGGCGGGGACTCTCGGGCGGGGAGGCCACCGCCTACAGGCCGGGGAACCAGAGCGCGATCTCGCGCGCGGCGGACTGCGGCGAGTCCGAGCCGTGGACGATGTTCTGGATCACGGACGTCTCCCACTCGCGGGCGAGGTCGCCGCGGATGGTGCCGGGCGTCGCCGCCGTCGGGTTGGTCGCGCCGGCCAGCGAGCGGAAGCCCTCGATCACGGCGTGGCCCTCGACCACGACCGCCGCCACGGGGCCGGAGGACATGAACTCGACGAGGGCGGGCAGGAACGGCTTGCCCGCGTGCTCCGCGTAGTGCTCCTCGAGCAGGACCGGCGTCGCGGTGCGCAGGTCGAGCGCGACGAGCGCGTACCCCTTGGTCTCGATCCGGCGCAGCACCTCTCCGACGAGGCCGCGCCGCACGCCGTCGGGCTTGACGAGGACGAGGGTGCGCTGGATGTCGGCCATGGCAGGAAACCCTAG
>Ga0255334_1000497_pt1 | contig 30258 bp, 16 predicted proteins | sample EtOH5_35cm_T3_12_FD_202080 | JGI IMG/M metagenome (GOLD analysis project Ga0255334, IMG submission 202080) | Sandy soil microbial communities from University of British Columbia, Vancouver, Canada - EtOH5_35cm_T3_129 | ecosystem: Engineered > Artificial ecosystem > Sand microcosm > Unclassified ... | reverse complement strand
CGATAATATGCCCAACGGGTGGGGCGTATGTACGCCATGTGATGAGGGCCTGGGCCGCTACACGGGCTACTGGCGCGACGGTTTGCGCAATGGGCGCGGCACTCTGGAGATGCCCACCGGCCTCGTATACAGAGGCACTTGGGGCGGTGGGTTGTCGGGCTTTGCAGTCCAAGAGGCCAACAACGGCGATCGTTACGAGGGGCAGTGGAAAGATGGCAAATGTTCAGGATATGGTACAATGCACATGGCCGATGGGACGTGGTACCGTGGCAACTTTGATGCTGATGCTTTCGATGGACGCGGAACCCTTGTTCTCGCCGATGGGACCCACTGGAGCGGCCATTGGAGGAACGGCTATCTCTGCGGGTTTGGCACGTACTCGTCCATTACCGGCGACCACCGTAGGGATGGCGCAGAGCGGCCAGAGCACGCTGGCAAGCGCGATCGCGCAAGCGCTTGGACCGGGGATGACGACCACAGTGATGGTGCATCCCTTGGTGCCGCGTCCGTCACAGAGAGTGGCAATGATGTGGACCTTTCTTTGCCATCAGACACTATGACCAAGCGCCGCCGCACAGATTGTAAACACGACGTTTGTTCTGCCGAGTAAACAGTGTTTGTCATCCATTCCCAGCAGCCTTTTCCCTCGAGAGAGAGGGAGAGAGAGAGAGAGAGAGTTTGCATTTTGCATTCTATTGTGTGTTGCCAGAGGCATCCATTGCGGGCGCGTTCATAGCAAACGAGAAATCGCGTGTTGCGCACCTTGGATGTTTGCGCCTCTACCAATGGCATTTCGTGTTCGCCAAGGATGCGCCACGGTCGGTGGATTACTTGCGCCGCAGACCCCTTTGGCTAATGGATCAACGCGAGTGCGTCCCCACCCATTGCATCCGTCAACAGTTGGGCTCGCCTGGTTTGTATCGTGTTTTTTGCCATCAAAACAGGCACCCAGAACGGAGCACGCTCATTGGCCTCCCCCAATGGTCGGTCGCTCGATGGATGCTTGTGTGTTTTGTTGCCTATGAAAATCCCACACTGCACAGCGATTACCGTGTGCGTGCGCGCCTGATTCCCCCAAAAACGAAAAGGATGTCCAACGATTTGCAATGTTTTTGGTGAGGATCATGTTTAGCAGACGCAATGCCGAGCGTTCAAGAGACCTACAGGGGTAGATTGCCACTCAAAGAATGACTCCCACAGGGTGAGCATACACCGCTCGTCGGTCGGCGCCGTCGTGACATTCAAACGCTCTTGCTCCTGCCGTTGGTGTTGTTGCTGCTGGACACAGGGGACGGGCCACGGAAGAGGACTCCTTGCACTCTGCTCTGGTGACCGAGCCTTCTTGTCCACGAGGGGGGATTCAGCCTTTTTGGTGGGCGACAGCCTCTTTTGCTGGACACGTAGAACGGCGCTCACGAGGCCCATTACATCGACATCGACGGCGGGCTGTTTCGACCTCTTTTGCGCGGGCTGCGGCGTGGCCGACTGTAGCGCAGACCTGGGCGATCGCGGACGTTTGTGCCCCTCTGCCGACATCATCAAATGGCACTGGGTCTGCTCGAACCCCGGAGGCGGTGTCCTCGCTCTCTTGGGCGTCTCTGCTACGGTCTCGTTCGTCTTTTGAGGTTTGGCAGCGGATTCGGGTCGCCGTCCCTGGGGCTGGACCTTGGCGGTGGATGCAGGTTCGGACAGTGGCGCGCGTGCACCACTTTGCTGTTGAGGAGAAGACGAGGAGTTGTCCTTTGCCGGCGGGACCAAAGACCGTTGACGCATGGGGTCGATGCGGCGGTGCGGTGGGCCATCCATGTCCTGGCGCGTGCGGCGCCTCCTGATGCGCCCGACATAGGCCTCGCCACTGTTTAAAGGAGCCTGGGCAGCAATAGTGTCCTCTGGCTGCGTGACGGGAGGTGATGCCTGTCGCAGAGTCGACGAATGAGAATCGGCATCACTTCGGGACCACTTGACCTTGGGCCGCATTTCGACCCCGTCGGGCCCGCGCTGGACGAGTGAGACACGCGCCCACACGCCCCAGCAGTCGGGCGTGGGACATGGGACACCGCCGCGCGACGAAACGGTGGCAGCGTCGATAGCGGCCGGCGCGAACGAGAGGCCCATATCGGTCCAACATTTGCGGTGAAAGACCAGGGAGCATTTGGCCGTACATTCTAGAGAAACTGTGTGGCCGGCGCGCACGCGCTCCAAGCAGTCTTGCCGTGCGCAGCGCGGGGCGGCCGACACGTGCTCCACCGGGGCGGCGATAGCGGTCTTTTCCGTGGTGGGTGCCTGCCCCACATTAGGTCCTACAGGCGACGGTTTCCGAGACAGACGGCGTTGCTGTCTCATCGGGCGACCAGAGTCGAAGCGGTCCTGCATGGTCATTATTTTGTGTATATGGAAGAGGTTTGTGTGGGTACGTGACTCTCTGTTGCCGCTAGCCTTTCTATATATACCCTCGCCCATTTGAATGCGGGGCTGAAAACAACGTACATTGGTGGACGAATTACTGCCGACATCCAATGGCGCAGAGTCTGCGGGCGCACTCTGCTCGGGCCGTTCGGTGGCGTCGCACGGACCGGCGATGGTCGGCCGTTCGATCTCCTTTGGCGGTTGCGTCTGTCGCTTGGCAAGAGGCTGTTTCTGCTTTTGCTGCCGATGGACAGTATCCAAGGCGGGCGTCCACGTGATGGTGCTGCCGCTCTTTGGGCTCACTGCCACCGACGGCGCCGTGGCCCTTGTCGTTTTACTGGGCTTTGCATAACATGCGCGGGACGGGGGCTCGATCAGCCGTTCGGCCGATTCCCACACCGTGTGGCACATGCGGCACGCGGGTATGGGTGCCCCGTGCAGGGTATCCCTCGCGGCAGCGTGCGACGCCAAAGAGATCGACTGGAGTAGGCGGGCCGCCGACGTGCTCGTTTCACAGTGCGCCTTGTCGGTCTCGTGGCAGGTGCACCCCGTGCCGTGGACAAACGCAGCTTTGGCCAGATCAAACATTCGCCGCCGTGATTCATCATTGGTACCAGCGTGGCCGCCATCGCCATTATTATCACCATCATCGTGGGGTTTGTTCTGCTTGCCCTGTTGTGCATCGTTGCAGGCCTTGACCGCTGCGGCGAGGGCGTCCTGGTAGCGCTGTTCGGCCTCGTCGCGCTGCTTTTGCGTGTGCAGGCACCGTGGCCGGATAGAGCCGTCGTGGCACACCTCGACGCTGTCGACCAGTGTCGGACTCACGGCCGTGATGAAAAAGGGCTGTTGCGTACAGGTGTGGGTGAGCCACGACGTGTCGCCCGAGAGACCGCCGCCCCACATGGCGCGGCCCACGTCGGTGCGGTAAAAGTCGGACAGGAGCGTGTCCGGTATGGGACCCCTGGTCCCGCTGCCGGTCTTGGCCTCGAGATCAGAGGCCACCCACACCATATTGCTCGGGCCGCACCATCGCATCACACACAGATAGGTGCACTGGCGACTGCCGGGTATATACGAATCGTGCTGCAGCGACGTGAGGCTCAGCACGCGCGCGCCCGCATAGATGCGCGTGGCGTTGATGGCCTCGGCGATTTTGGCCGTCGCCACCGTGTGGAGCATGATCACGTCGCGCTCCTCGGGCAGATACGACCTCAGTTCGCACACGATGAGGCGCTGCATGCAGCTGCTCCCATGGGCAGCCCCCGGCTTCCTCCTACGACTGCTGATCGCGCCCGGCGGCGATGGCGGCAGGGGGAGGACGATCGCGAGCGCCCTCTGATCCTTTTTTGACGCCCGCTCGGTTTGAGCAGTGTCGCCGACCAAAATCGATCCTTCTTCTAGGTCACGGGAAACACGGTCGCACTCGGTCAGCTGCTGCTCGAGTATGCGTTTGCGTGCTTCCAGCGAAGTCGACGCTGCCATGACAGCTTCTGCCAGCGCGCCCAGGGCATCTAGCGTATGGGCATGCGCCTCTTCTATCGCACCGCTCACGGCCGCATTCATGGCCCTCTTTTCGTCCATAGGGTGTTTGACCTTGCGACACTTGCCTGTCCTTGTGCCCGTCGCCGCCGTGACCTGCGCTATCGACATGTGCGGTTGGTGTCTGTCGCGCTGGACTAGACTGATGGGGGGAACGATGATAGGGGCCCTGGACCCTATGACAGCGAAAAAGGCCGCCGCTCTCTTGCGTGTGGTTTGTCCCTGGCGGTTGGTTTGGCTGTGTGTGTGTTTTTTTTGGAAGGGAGAGGGGCAATCACGGTCGGCGCGTCTGGTTACCAGAGTCGCCCCACCATTCCCTCCGCCCGAAATGTGCAAGCGCGCGAATAGCCGGCGAGCATGGCAGGAAAGCGTTTCCCCCAACAACGTTTTATTGCACTTGGGATCGCGTGGCGATATCTGGGCAAAACAGAGGCCTCGTCGTGCGCACAAAGTCCCTGCGCAAGGTCCGCCGTACGTGGGGATCTTCTTCCGGCGCAAGGGCGTCCCGCAGGACGAGCGAGGCCAATCGGTCGGCGGGCACCCACGCCATGGCGCTCTTTTCATAGTAGCCCTTGGGCGGAAAGACGTGTCCGTCTCCCATCGCGTTGGCGGCGTCATAGGCGTACCGGACGGCCCGCTCAAAGTATACGGGCAGGGCCGGATCGTGGTCTACTTCGAGCAAAAAGATGACGGCCCCGCGCGGCGAGTAGAGGCGCCCCAGTTGGCCCTGGTCATCGGCTCGGCGTAGCATATCGGCAATGTCGGCGCGCGAACCGAGCATGCCCATGGTCTCTTCGTAACACTCACGCGCGGCGGCCTCGATGGCATTGGCGTCCTGGTCGCGTTCCACCCCGCCGCCAAAGTCGGACCATAGGGACGATTCGTCCCACCCGTCTTCGTGACGCTCCTGGCCCAACAGAAAGACTATGGAGCCATCGCCTGAACGCGCCCATGGCAATATGCCCGCGTAGGGCCCCACAAAGGTGCCCATGACTGTGCGCGTGCCACTATGTGTCGAAACGTGGGCGAGAAAAGTGTCGCTGCCCTTGCCTAGAGACCAGAGAGCAAAAGAGGGCGTAACCCTCTCTCCCTACAGATACCGGCTCCTTGCCACCATCCAGGGATGCACCCATAGACTGTTTTCTCTGGCCTTTACTGTGGCATGTTTGCTGTGCATGCTTGGCCCCCGCACGTGTGCGTGTCATGGCGCTGTGTGACTGCCGCCTGCCGCCTTACAACATGTGAGAATATGCGGCAGATAGTGTCGACCGATTGCTTACAAATACACGACACACTGTGTAGAGTCTGGATCTGCATGGCCAAACAAAAGGAATGTGATTGCGCTGTGCACCGCTAGTAAAAGGTGCAAAACGGCAACTGCGTTTACAACAAACAGTGGCATGCAAACACGTTATGCTCATGGACCTATTCCATCGATCAAAGTGCATCGGCACTCATTACAAGGCTATTGCTCGGCGGCGCGCAGGCAGGCGCCTTTGTGCGAGTGCCCCGACGCCTAGCGTTATATCAGAGCGTGATCATTTCATCAAGCCACGCTTTGATGTGGGGCCATCGTATATACGGAGCAATCTTGCGGTACTCACTACCCTTTGGGACGAGGCCTTTGCCGTGCACCCACTTTGGCACGTCCAGATGGCCACACATGGCCGCGCACGTCCACGTCGTCTTGTCCCACGGACATACTTTGGCTCTGAGCCATTTGAGCAAATCGAGGTGGCCCCCGATCGCTGCCGCTGCGCATGTACCTGCATCCCAGTCGCACCCGTTGGCTCGGGCCCACTCGAGAACGTTTCGGTGACCGCCCTTGGCAGCAGCCTCGCAGACCCCTTTGTTCCACGGACATCCATTGGCCCTGGCCCATTGGAGCACCTCTATATGTCCTCCCTCGGCGGCTGCGGCGCATGTATCCTCATCCCATGGGCAGCCGTTGGCCCTCGCCCAGCAGAGCACGTCAAAATGGCCACCGAGGGCCGCGCGCTTGCACGTCTGTTCTTCCCAAGGGCACCCGTTGGCTCTGGCCCATATCAGGACCTCCATGTGGCCATATTGAGCAGCAAAGGTGCACGTCCATTCGTCCCACGGGCACCCGTTGGCCCTCACCCACTGGAGCAGGTCTAGATGGCCCGCCCCTGCCGCGTAGGCGCACGTTTCCTCATCCCAGGGGCATCCATGGGATCTGGCCCATTCGAGTATATTTGTGAATCCTCCTGCAGCCGCCCATGCGCATGTCCACTCGTCCCAGGGATAGTTGTTGGCCCTTGCCCACGCGAGCACCTCCAATTGTCCACATTCAGCCGCATAGGTGCACAGGGTCTCGGACGAGGGACATCCGTTGGCGTGGACCCAGCGCACAACATCCATGTTGCCTCTGGACACGGCCGACGACATGGTGTTTCCGTTCCACGGGCATCCATTGGCTCGGAGCCACACGAGCACATCGAGGTGGCCGCCCGCGGCAGCCCTTGCGCACGCTGACTCGTCCCATGGGGAGCCGTTGGCGCGAGCCCACTGGAGCGCTTTGAGGTCTCCTCTGATTGCCAAATGAGCAGAGTAGCATGCCGGATGCTCCAGAGCATGCAGTGCCTGCGCTCGGGACGAAAGAAGGGTGGCCCACTGATGGCACACAAAGCGGCAACAAAACATGTCGACATCGTCGACGCAACGCAGTATGGCATCGACGAGTTCAGCGGGGAGGTCTTCTATGGTCACAGAGCGAATCGTGCCATTGCTCTCGTCTGTGGGCAGAACAAGCGCGGGATCCCTGGAACCCATGGTATCGTTTCCTCGCTCAACACAGACGTGTTTGCCAGGGCGCGTCACGTTTAGCGCTTTTGGCCCGGTATCGCGTTCGTGCCGCTTTCCCCTGTCCATGACGGCGTCAAACACGAAGAGACGGTCGTTGCCAACTCTGGGGTGCTAAATAACGCTCGGCCTGGAATAGGTGTTTTGCGGGCCAATCAAACGATAGCAAAAACATGAGTATGCTCTCTTTGCCCAAAGCCTGGTGCACCCAGGGACGACTCTTGTGAGCACGGGACGCGCCCAGGACCACAAACGACGGGACCAACTCTATTCTGCAAAGGTCCACGGTGTCTTTTTGATTTATTTGTACGACCAACCAAGCAAACGATGGAATTGGCACGCCCATTGTGGCCGGCATACGCTATACTCTGTCGGGCAAGAACCAAACATGTGTCCCTTGTGTGTGTAGCGGGTTGAATCCTCTCGAGCGCTAGGCTAGAGTGGCCAAAAGTAGGGGCACATAAAGATATCGTCCGCGTCGGGCAGATGCAGCGACCTTTGGCGTGTGGACACTGTCACTTCGGGCGCTGCCAGACTTGGCGGCACAGACGCGCTCCTAGGTTTCGGTGCTGGCGTAGAGTCGTTGGGCGTTGCGCTCCTAGGGCGGGGGTTGGGACGCTGCATCACGAGCAAACAATACAGAGCATCTGTGCAGTGTGAACCATTGGCGGTGGTGAACGCAGTGGGGGAGAGGAGTTAAAAAGGGAAAAAGAGCAGAAAATGACATTGTTTGGCATCCACCCCAGATACAGGGGCCCGACAAAGTGGTCAAGAAGAAGAAGAAGAAGAGGGAGAAGGAGGGAGAAGGGGCACGACGATGGCCTCGGTCTCAAAGTACCACATGAGGGTCGATGGATCGCACGCCTGGTCGAGGGTGACGGCGTCGCCCGCAGCCGGGTTGAGCGGGGGCGCCCATGCGCACGCGCCGAGGGCCGTGTTGGCCAGCGAACCCGCGCTCGACACATTGTCTATAGGATCGCGCACGAGGACCCACGAATCGGTCGACTCGAGGGTGCCCGGAGTGGTCGTGACCATCAGGTACATGGGCACCACGTGCAGGGGGCCCGTAGAGAGCACGCGCCCGTGCGGCGCCGAAGTGGCCGTCAGCGTGCCTCCGGTGCCGGCGGTGTTTAGCCTATAGGACCATGTGATGGCCTGCGTGGCGGGTACGAGCACCACATAGTTGTGCTGGTCGATGCCTATGTAGAGGCCCGAGTTGCCCCACCGGAAGCGATAGTAGCCCGAAGGCATGGTCACGCGCGGGGGCGGTCCACGGGATGCTGGCGCTGCGCTGGCCTTTTTGGCTCTTTCGTACCAATAGGCTGCCAGAGTGAGCAGGGAGACGATCAGGGTGGCCACCATCAGGGCCCACCCCCATCCGGGCACCGCGGCCGTTATTCGGGGCATCGTCGCTGTTCTTTGCATCGCCAATGTCTCGTAGGCTGTACCTCGTACTCTTTTGACAACAAGGAGAAGGACCTTTGTGGTGCTAGAGCCTCACCCCCATCCACGCCCGATGGCACTATTGTCATGAGCGAAAGCGCGATCCATACGAACCCATCAAAGCCGGCGCACCAAACCACCGCACAAACGAGAGCCAGAGGCCGATTCGCCTTTCATAAGGTCACAATTCTCGTAAAGCGCGCATAGCGCTCGCTTTGCATTCGTGATATGCAACGACGCAAAGGCTTTTTTATGGCGGCGTGTTTTACCAATATCCTTGGCCAATAGAGTAATACGATATGATAGGCGTGGGAGCAGACTCGCGCCAACGCCCTAAGTTCCTCCTCACTTTGCTCTCCCGGCGGTGCCTGCTTGAGTCCCTCCTTGGCCAAAGATCTCTTGCTGCCTCTAGCCATGCCTACCGAGTACGCTCAAACAAATGATGTTCCTCTCAAAGGTACTCTCTCCTAGAGGAGACGGCTAGAGTCACCCCTAGTAACATGACTTTTGAACAAAAGGCTCCTCTATCACGAGCCTTGGCGGCTGGACCGTTGTCACCGTGGAATGGGAAACCGAACCCGAGATGCCCTGGGAAGATTGCATCAGGAATCGTCGTGCGTCATCGCATACCCCACGTGCTATTCATGATGACGATGAATACCTGTACAGTGACTAAGCGGTTTACAGTTGGGAGCCGAGCGACCGACTTGCACGGTACCAGCAGGATCGAACCTGTAGTTTTCGACCGACGCGGGTTGCGACAAAATTGTAGACGCTGGTGATCCAATTTGGCGTTTCCGCGTTGAAGCCCCTTCCCCTCCGAGACTGCGTTGTCTCTGTGCTGTCGACCGGGGGCAACCCGACAAGCTGGGCCTCGTCCCTAAGATGTAGCAGGATAAAAATGGCGTTTCCTTAATTACCCTCGACTCTCGGGATGGACCTTTTGCCTATCAAGGTCCTTCCATCCGATACGGGTATGCACAAACGAAACACGTGCACCTCCTTTGGGGCGTCTCTGTGGGGCAGGAGACCATTCACAAGGATAGGTATACCGCGCAACAACAAAACGGTCAATGTATGGCTCAGAATCTTGACAACAGCACGGCGTCAGAGTAGACCTTATGCGGACCGTCAACAACGTCCATTACTCGGACGGCTCATTGACTAGAAATCGACAGAACCCCCACGAATAGCAGGGACAGGCGCTCGCTCCAGATTACATCCATCGAGGACCGTAGAGCACTATCGGTGAGCGTGGCATTAGAGGAGGAAACAAAGAAAGACACAGTGACCTCTTTCCAAGCCCTCGCCACAAGAGGTAGTGCCGAACCAGCAAGCCATTCGCCGCATTAGCGAGGGGTGTACCGTGCCTGTGGATGACATCGATCGCTCCTATATCGAGTCTCGTCCTCCTCTTTTGTCGATCCCAAATTCTATCGTACCACGACAAGACCGCGAATGATGTGGGGGTAAGCTGATTGCTGGACTATATTCTCTAAACGGAATGTAGTGGTAAACTTTATTGTCCCGTCAGATACTTGTCGAATTCTTCTTTGCGTTGTCTCTCCTCCCGGTCGGTATACTGACGCGGTTGAGGATAGTTGGCAAGTACGCGTCGGCCTTTCTCTGTCGCCGCCCACACCCGGTACTCTGTGAATGACATAGGACCTCTTGGCATACCAGATTCACGACCTTGTCTAGTATCGTCCCACCTATGGTATCTGCGCTGTGTAGGAACGCCCACCTCGCCACGGGTCTCGGCTTTGCGTGCTTCTCCCATGCAAGGAAGAGGGAGTCGACTGTGTCCCAAGGGTGGTGATGAAGGAAATGATTGAAAGGTGCGATGTGCGTTTGTGTGCGGAAAGCAGACGCGTGGGGGCAAATCGTGGTGAACGAGATGCTTTGCCTTCAAAACTGCACTCTTTTATTTATAAATAGGGGTGGCCAGTTTGGGCGCTGTCGGACGTCGACGTGATGATGCGATACGTGCCCGTAGGAGAACGCGCCAAAAATACGTCTGTGCGTGCGAGAACAAGGAAAATGAAAGGAATTGTTCGGTAGACTGCACGCAATGGCGCATGGGTTCGATTCCCACTATAACCATAACTTGACAAATGCGCGCAAAACGCGTAATTTTTGTTTCCTGCAGTCTATAGTTCGAACACCACCGCTGTCGACTAGGGTCGCTGTTAACCAGCTATTCGTCATTTTCGAATTAACCAGTTGGTTTTTGTGACGGGTTAAAACAAACAAGCGCTGAGCACGCACCATTGACACCATGTCCCCATACCGTGCCATCTTTTGTCACCGAACCGAAACCGCCTTTTCGACCTAAAAGTGCGCGATTGGCTGACACCCTGTTCATATTAGGAAGAGGTAATATGACTCGAGTCCTATGGCTGTGCAAACAAGTGCGGCGACAATGTATAGACTGCGTGCGAGGCTCGCCGCCTATGCAAGACAAAGGGCAAACGCCATTAGACCCTATTTGTTTCGGCTGTCCTTGAGATGCACATGCAGTTGGCTTCCGGCGGACGACGCCGTGCTCGATTTGTTGATTGCGGCGACCTCATTTGTGCTCGCCCTCTTGACCGACTTTTGCCTGTGGCTCTACTTTATGCTGTCTGGAGTCGGCGCCACCATGAACAACGCAGGCGTCATTTACGTTATCACGCCACTCTTTGGTTACGCCTTGTGGGCAACGGCACTCTCGAGTGCCCAACATGGAGTGCGATCAATGCGCCTCTACCGCCTTGACTGTGGGCGCCGTCTCTTTGCCCTTGGCTTTGACATTGAAAGTGGCGATCCTGTCGGAGACAAACTCACCAGGGCCTGCCGCCTCCTTGCATGCTCTGAATCCCATGACGACGTTGAGAGCCCCGCGGGGAGTATGGGTGTCCCATTTGAACCGAGTAACGGTGAATGGTACCAAATCCTGACCGGCCCGGTACGGTGGTCAGGCACCGTATCTCGTGACCATGTGCTCTCGTTCTATACCATGCGTATTACCAAGATCGAGCACATTGGCCCAAGCGGTACTGAACTGGTGCGGTTCAAGGGCACATGTGTCGACTTGACCAACTCCTTTATATGTGCGGGATACGCTTGCCATCGTGGGGGTCGCATCTGCCTCTCATGGGGACACGCATACGGCGAGTCTGGCGACGTAGGCCCGCACTTTGCATTCGGTGACGGTGGAGATGGACGGTCTCGCGAACAGTGCGGCGTCGTCACCCTAGATAAGGACAACAACATTGCGCTCACGGGCAGCTGGCGCATCGATTCCATTCGCCCCTCTTATGTTTCCTCCGGCTCCCTCTTGAGCGGCACTCTCGCCCTTGTCGCGCGTTATTCCTAGCATAAAGGACGATTCGTTGCCTGTTCTCTCTCCATTCGTGCGTTTGCCAACGCCGCGCGGTCGTCGCGCGCAGGGTCCTAAAGGGGACGACGTCGCATGCATTGCCGGCGTTGCGTCCGCCTTTGCGCGTGCTATCGGGCAAGCGATATGGGGGATCACCACTGCAGGAGGATACAATGGGTTATGTGCGTAGAGACGGCGTGATCACGTTGACATGGTGCAAGCGTTCCACACCTGATGCTACGTGCGGATGTGTGGTAAACCATGTCAGAGCCGTATATGGCTGCTATCATTGGCATCGTATACTGGGGGTGAGCCAAGTCGTCAGGTCGCACACCTTTGCCTGCATCCCACGCGAGTGTCCCACCACACGCGCACACATCGTCAACGGCGCCGATCCCTCATAAGGGTGCGCGCGCAACTCCCAGACAATGGTACACGATGCGCGAGCGCACACATATGGAGATTGGGTGATCAGAGGACGACATACATGCGCCCAAATCAATCTCTACTCGGTTTCGGTGGATGCACATTGTCCTGGTACGCAATGACACGATGGAACCAGTGACTCTTTTTGGTCATCGACCTATATCTCTCGTCCCAGAGCACCGTAGGATGGGAGCGAAGGCAAGCTGTTTCTCATTGGTCACGCCCAAACAGCCTCCACGATCGAACGGATGGAACCACCCTATCGACAATGTTGGACGACCTATCCCAAGACTGCTTTCCTTGGTCGAACAAACGTTCTGGCGCGGCCCTTGCTGGGAGTGCATCGCCCGCAGTCTGCTCGACATCGCGCCTTCTTTAAAGGGCCAATCGGCGTTGCCTTTTATGCACAGCATGTGGATTGGTTGGCACTTTGCCATGCCGCCGAATACGCTGTCTGGGAGCGCATCATTATATCTAGAGAGTCACACCAGTGATGTACCAGTCGGTCGAAACATCTGCAGGCTCTGCAAAGCGATGGCGCGATACGGTAAGCAATGCAGCGAGGCCCTACCTGTTTCGGCTCTCTCTGGCGTGCACGTGTAGTTGGCTCCCAACGAACCACATCGCGCTCGCTTTTATACCTGCGACGGGCTCTCTGGCCCTTGCCCTCCTGAGCGGCGCCTGCCTGTGGCTCTACTCTGCGCTGTTTGGGCCCAGCACTACAACGCATTTCGATAGCTTTGGCAGTGTCTATGCACTCACGGTGGTTCTCGTTTACATTCTATCAGCGGCGATACTCATGGCCGCCTTGTGCGCAGTGCAGTCGATGCGCCTCTACCGCCTCGATTGCAGGCGCCGCCTCTTTGCCCTGGGTTTCGACCTCGAAAACGTCGACCCGATGGGTGACGGGCTCGCCAGAGCCTGCCGCCTTCTCGCTCGCTCCGAACCTGACGACGATATAGAGAATCCCTCCATGGAGGGTGCAGGCATACCATTCGAGCCCAGCAACACCGAGTGGTACCGATCCCTGGCCGAACCGGTACGGTGGTCGGGCACCCTCGCGCAGGACCACGTGATCTCGTCCTACACGATGCGCATCACCAGGATCGAGCGTGTCGGCGGAAACGACAGCAAACTGGTATGGTTCAGGGGCGTGGGCGCCGATTTGGTCGACCCATTTACATGCACGGGGTACGCGTGCCGCAACGGTGGGCGCGTTCGCCTTGCGTGGGGCCACACGTACCGTGAACTCGATGCACGAGGCCGCTACCTTGCGTTTGGCGACGGCTCCAACGGGCCGTCCTGCGAGCAGCGTGGCGTTCTCACTCTGGATGAGCACAACAATGTGGCGCTCACGGGCCACTGGGCCATCGAGTTTATCCGCCCCTCTTGTGCCCCTCCTGGATCGCTCCTGAGTGGCACGCTTGCCCTCACCGCACGCTGCCGATAATAGGAAAGCATCACTTTATTATCTGCCTCTTTATGCATCCCATACTCGCGCAGTGCCCGCTTGTTGTCGCTGCTCTGACACCATAAAGAGCGTCTTGGATAATGGTGGGTAATGACTAGCCGATCGGCTTGGCCGTCCTATTATGTGTGGGCAAAGCCTTGTTTTGTGAGACAATGTCGAGCCGTTACCCAGCACTAGTCAGGCAGCCAATTTCTTTTCTCATGGGCGTTACAGTTTTGGTAGAGCGCGCATACGCCATTGACGTGCGCGCATCCTCCCCCCCCCCTTTAAATGTCGTGTCGACTTTGTTCTGCCAACCAACACTGCCTTTTCAAGGCACAGGTCTAAGATTGGATGAAACAATGCCCATGATTAAGAGGAGGCAGTATTCGAGCCCCGTCACTGTTTCAAACGAGCGTACCGGCATGATGCGCAGGCTGGGCAAAAGGCTCGCGGCCTACGCAGGTCAAGGGCCAAACGCTGGCAGACCCTATCTGTTTCGGCTCTCTCTGAGGTGCACGTGCACTTGGCTTCCAGCAAGCTATGCGACGCTCGACTTGCTGATTGCGGCGGCTTCCCTTGCACTCGCCCTCTTGGCCGACATCTGCTTGTGGCTGTACCTTACAGTGTCTGGAGCCAGCGCTACCATGGATATCTGTAAGACGATCACTTTCTACATCGTCCTACCGCTCCCTGTCTATGTCTTGTCGGTGGTGGCGCTCACGTGCGCCTTCTTGTTTGGCGTGGGGCCGATACGCCTTTACCGTCTCGACTGCAAGCGCCGCTTCTCTGCTTTGGGCTTTGACGTCGAAAGTGACGACCCCACGGGCGATAAACTCACCGAGGCCTGCCGCCTCCTCGCGCATCCTGAATCGCTCCGTGACGCCGAGAATCCGGCAGAGGATGTGGGCGTTCCATTTGAGCCCAACAGTGCCGAATGGTACCAATCCTTGACCAACCCGGTGCGGTGGTCGGGCACCTTTGCGCAGGACCATGTGGACTCGTCCTACACCATGCGCATTACTCAAATCGAGCGCATCAATGGAAACGGTGTCGAGTTGGTGCGGTTCAAGGGCGTGGGCGCCGACTTGATCGACTCGTTTGTATGCAGTGGATATGCATGCCGCAGAGGCGGACGTGTTCGCTTCGCATGGGGACACACTTATGCCGAACTCGGCGCACAGAGTCGTTACTTTACGTTTGGCGACGGCGTTCATGGGTCGTCGTGCGAGCAGCGTGGCATGCTCACCCTTGACAAGGACAACACTATCGCCCTCGTGGGTCGCTGGAGTATCGAGTTTATCCACCCCTCTTATGCCTCTCCCGGATCGCTCCTGTGCGGTACCTTCGCCCTCACCGCACGCTGCCGGTAAATGGAAAGCACTGCTTTTATCGTCTGCATCTGTCCCAGCCCCCTACTTACTTTGTTGCTGTTGTCGATTGAACTTTAAGAGCGTGTTGGCTCATTGTCACCTATGTCGCGACAGTGTGTTTGAAGAGGTAGGCGCTCAAAGAACTTCTAATCGTCGACGGTCCGCATGCATGGAAAGGACAGTCGACGCAGAGGGTCCAATGCGTGCCAAGCCACCGAGGCGGGGTCCCGCGGTCTCGGCACTGTATAATCAATGGCGGGGGGGGGGCTTATCGATGCCCACACATGGATATCACCATCGGGGTCGTAGCACCATGAGGCGAGCGGGTCGGCAGGCCGGACGCTTTCCACATTTCCCATATCGGCGTTGGACCGTCAAGCAAGCGCATATGTTTCGCAAGCAAGCCTCAATCCTTTGAAAAGCCAATACATGCGCGATGCGAGGTCTGAATACAAGCATTCTGGTCGATCCAATCTTTGCGCGCCTCTTGGCAAGGAAGCAATGCGTTGCACCAAAGACGCACTCATATCTCTTCCGGGACGGGCAACCTGTATACTGCTTCCAAACGCCGCGAGACAGCGTCCAAGGGGATTGTTTCTCATTAGCCGTTCCCAAACAAACATCCTTTGTGATCGAGAGACGGAACCGCCACTTTGTGTAGGGGCAAATCGTCCAACATTATCAAACGGCTTTCGCTGGTTCTCGACCATGCAAACGCTCTCGCGCAGCCTGTATGGACAGAGTCACGCACAAATGGTGCACTCTCGTCGATGTCGCGCCGCCCCCCTAGAGAGCCAATCTGTGTTGCCATTTTTTGAATACGCAACGCATGGATTGGTTGATGCCATACCACCTCTCAAACATGCGTCGTTTGAGCATACACTATTGTATCTAGAGAATCACGCCAACGATGTACCAGCTGGTTAGAGCACTCGTAGGCCATGCAAAGCGATGGAACGACGTAATGGGTAACGTTACGAGACCTCATCTGTTTCGACTCTCTCTGTGGTGTACGTGCAGTTGGCTTCCAAAGAACAGCCTAGTGCTTGGCTCGCTGCCTGCGGTAATCTCTTTGGCGCTCGCCCTTTTGAGCAGCGTCTGTCTGTGGACCTACCTTAGAGTGTCTGGCAGCACCGATGCTGCCATGCTCCCCCGTGCATTCGTCGACATCTGTATGGTCGCGTTCTTTGTTGTTTATATCCCGTCGGCGGTGGCGCTCGTGTGTATCCTGCACTGTGTATGGTCGATGCGTCGCTATCGCCTCGACTGTAGACGCCGCCTCTTTGCCCTGGGCTTTGACGTCGAGACCGGGGATCCGGTGGGCGACAGACTCGACAAGGTCTGTCGGTTGCTCGCGCACTCTGAGCCGCTTAATGACACCGAAAACCCTGTGGGGAGTGAGGGCGCGCCGTTCGAGCCCAGCAACACCGAGTGGTACCAGTCCTTGACCGATCGGGTGCGATGGTCGGGCACCTTCGCCCAGGACCACGCGATTTCGCCGTACATTATGCGCATCACCCAGATCGAGCGCGTCGGCGGTAACGGCACCGAATTGGTGCGGTTCAGGGGCACGGGCGCCGATTCGGTCAACCCGTTCATGTGCAGTGGATATGCGTGCCGCAGAGGTGGGCGCGTTCGTCTCGCATGGATGCACGCGTACTACAGGCTCGGTGAAGGGGGCCATTACTATATAATCGGCGACGGCACCGACGGGTCGTCATGTGAGCAGCGCGGCGTCCTCACTCTGGACGAGCACAACAACGTTACGCTCACGGGCCGTTGGGCCATCGAGTTTATCCGCCCCTCTTATGCTCCCTCTGGATCGCTCCTGAGTGGCACTCTTGCCCTCACCGCGCACTACCAATAGATGAGAAAACACTGCTTTTTATTGTTCTTCTCTCTCTCTCTCTCTCTCTCTCTCTCTCTCTCTCTCTCTCTCTCCTATTCGCTATTTACTCTGTTGGTGTCGGTTAGACTCCAAGGGCGTCTCGGCTTGTCGTCACCATGGACTGACCATGTGCTTGGGGAGGTAGCCGCAAGGGACCTCTAATCGTCGACGGTCCGCGCGCACAGAAAGGGCAGTTGGTACAGGGGGCCTAGTACGTGATGAGTCAGCAAAGGAGGGTTCCACGGTCTCGACATTGTATGATCGACGGGAGCGGGCCTTCTCGATGCCCACACGCAAGTGTCACCATCAGGATCGTAACACTGTGCCGTGAGTGGATCGGCAGGTCGCATGCTTTCCTCGTTTCCCATCCTGGTGTTGGATCGTCAAGCAAGCGCGTACGCTTTGCAAGCAAGCGACAACTTTTTGAAAAGACTATACATGCGCGATGCGAGGTCTGAATGGAGGCAATCTGGGCGATCCAATTTCTGCTTGCCTCTTGACAAAGAAACAGCATGTCCCACCAAAGGCGCATCATATTTCTTTCCAAACCGACAACCTGTGTACTACTCGCGAGTATCACGGTCTGGTGCCAAAGGGAATCGTTTTTCCCATTAGTTGTGCCCAAAACGTCCTCTGCGATCGAGAGTCAAGATTGCCATTTTCGATCATGTTGGACGACCTGCCGCACGAACTGCTCTCTCTGATCCTCGGCCATGCAAACGTCCTCGCGCAGCCCGTGTTCAGGTGCGTCACGCGCAAATGGTGCGCCATGGTCGACGCCAATCAGGCGATCATGCGCGATCAAGAGAGCCACGCATGGGGTCTCGACTATGTCTGTGTGCACAAGTGTGCGTGGTATGGCTGCGCCGACAAGTACGCGTGCAAGGTTGCCAGCATGTGCTGGTGGTCGGTCTTTGACTGGATGATCGGCTGCGCCGGCGAGCGTGGGTCCGCCATGGAAAAGGCGTGCATCGTGGCCGCAGAATTTGGCGATTTGGAACGCCTGGGTTTGTTTCACAACAAGCGTGGTAGCTACCACATATGTTCGGAGGCAACCACCGTCGCTGTCCGATGCGGACAACTCCCCGTCGTTGAATGGCTGCACTCCAAGGGACTCTTGAGGGTGCCCTTTATGCTCCACGAAGCCATAGAGTATGCCCGATGGGAGATACTCGAATGGGCGCGCGAAAAGGCCCTCTACAAGGTCTCGAGCGTGTATAGCGCTGCTGCAACGTCGGGCAATAGCGACACCGTCGAGAGGGTTCTGTTTCGCGAGAACCGCAGCGACGCCGTGCCCTATCTGGCCAACGCCGCGGCAGCGTGCGGCAGCATTCGCCTTCTCGATTTGGCTGTAGAACGCGGGTGCTCGCCTGACGCGTGCACGTACCAGCGCGCTGTAGAGGCCAACCATTTGCACATTGTTGAATGGCTACATGTACACGGCTATGGACCGCCGACCGCGGCGTGCGCTGCAGCAGCGGCCAGACGCGGGCTCTTGGACATGCTCCAGCTGCTCCACGGGTATGGATGCCCCATGGATCCCCACGTTTGCCGCGAAGCCGCAGCCGGTAATCATCTGGATGTCTTGGTGTGGGCGAGCGCCCGCGACTGCCCGCGGGACGACGCCGCCTGTCTAGAGAGCGCTGCCGCGCAAGGACACCTGCGCATTCTCGAGTGGATGATGGATCATGGCTACGTGTGGTACCTTCATGCTATGACCTGTGCTGTCAGAAATGGGCATAATCACATCTTGGCGTGGGCCATCAAGAGGCGCTACGCGCTCCCCACGAGTTTGTGTGCCACTGCGGCCGAGCGCGGGCGTATCGGCGCCCTCCAGATGGCATTCCAAGCCGGCTGCGGGTGGGACGAGCGCGTGTGCGCTGCGGCCGCCGCTAGCGGTTCCATCCGCACGCTCCAGTGGGCCCGTGCGCGTGCCTGTCCGTGGGACATCGAGACCACATACAGGGCCGCACAAAGAGGTCACCTGGGCATTCTTCAGTGGCTCTGCGCCAACGGGTGTCCCCACGATTTCGAGGTACTGCGCTTATGCGCCCATGAACAAAGCACGCAGCACATGTTGGAGTGGATCGACGCAAATAGTGCCCCGTCTACCGTCGAGGCACCGGCCCGTACCCTTGCTTGATTTCCCTGCATATAGGGGATAAATACATGCCCATGCTCGTACTCTGTGACGGAATCTCAAAAGAAGAAGGACACATAAACATGTGGGGACACACGCAAGGAAGCGCTTCTCTGGCGCAGTGTTTGGGGATCAAAAGAGTGTATTAGGAGCGAACGCGCGAATCGCCTGGTCGAGAGTCGTCGGCCTCGATGCCGCCAAAGTAATAGTCCAAATCGTCGGGTAGGGGGTCGGGCTCGACGCCGCGCTCGATCGGTCGCGTCACACGGCCCACGTAGGTGACCTCGCCCATCTCGGGGCCGTAGCCTCCCCTAGGCACAAACGCCGGCGTCGTGTGGGTGGCCTCTTTGCGCTCGCCCTCTGTGGTCTCGTAGATGATGGTGCCCATCAGAGGTACGGCCCTGCTACAGTACCATGCGTGGCTGTGCTCCACATAGATCGCTTCTGCCTTGTTGCTCGCCATCGTACCGTTTGTGGGGAAGAGGAGGGGGGAGAGTGCGTTGGTGTCTGCAGACCGTGTGACCTTGGAGTGACGACCTCGCGCTTTTATGCCCCCAGTGCGATGGTCCCGTTGGTCGAAAATATGTCGACTCAGACCGAGCCTGGCTGCCAATGGAAATAGTCGGTTTTTCGGGATATCGGTATGTCCCGTGTCTCAAAGAACCGTCTCGTCACGCGGGGCCCGTTTTGATACAACAACACGGGCCTGGGTGGCGCACGGAAAGTGGGCCCGTCTGCAAGGAGAACAACCGGCTCTGTGAGTGGCCCGCAAAAGGGCGCACCTTACCATCACGCGCATCATTGAGCGTACTGGCGCCAAGGTGGATAATCTCACGGCGCGCGATGGATCGGGCGACGGGGGTCACATGGTATGAACAAGCGCACGCGGCATCGTCATGGTGCGCGGGTCGGCCGGAGTGACGCGCGGTACCGCGCACACCACCAGCCCACGCACTGTCGGCGATCGCATGTGGGGGTGTAGGCGTCCCGCTGTTTGTGGTACCCACCGCACACCATAGATGTCCCCGCGGTTGCGGTAACAACGGCTCTCTTTACTCGTAATCGGCAGTGCAGGCACTCCCACTCCCTCCCCCATATGCGCGATATATCGATTTGTGGCTCTCGACAAAAGTCGTTGCCGATGCGGCCTGTGGTGCTCGTCGTTTGTGCCATGCCTATCAACGTACTGGCACGTACCGACGCATATGGATGATGCCGCAAATGCCCATAGAGGTTGGACACGACCACCACCTGTCGCGGCGGTTACGCGCTGAATGGGACGATCACATTCATTGGGGAGGGGGCACGTGTACGCCAACCTCGACGCTAGATAGTGCACCCTCTCGTTGGACTTTACGACGCTCTCGGACCGCTGGCCCTTGGCCGCAGTGTCCCAAAATGCGTTCTCTAGCGTACGCTATTTTGGCGATCGCAGCGTGCACCACCATGACTATAAAACGAGACTTTTATGACGACGTGGGAAGAACTAGGTGGGACAGGCACCCGGCACAAGGGCTGCCCATATGATTCAGAGTCAACTGCCCATCGAGGTGTTTGTACCAGGGGATGTCGTTTGATGTCGAGTCATCATCTGGATCGACCAACCCGGCATTGTGTTTGGCCACGCACACTGGCACCGTCAATGTACCGGGACGATGCACCGGCGTCGCGCCGACCGTAATGACGATGAGGGTGTGTTGCGCAGTACCGTCCCTCGTCGTATTGAAGAGGAGGCGTGCCCACATGGCCTCCCACCACAAGCCAAACTCGCTGCGCCCTAGTGGTCGATCTGCGCGCGGTGCGTGCAGCAGGCGTAACGGAGCAAAGCGGCTTGATCCTTGGGGATCGGGCGCCGCATCGTGCGCCACGAGCCACACGTCCATTCTCAGAAGCGGCATCCCAAACTCGCTGGCCACGGCGTTGGCCAAAGCGCGCGACGTGCGCACCTTGCGCAGAGGCAGCCTCCTTGTCCGACACTTCCATCCGAGGTTGGCACCTTCAGCCCACACTGTGCGCGCCCGATCTTCGCTCTCGCTGTACGTGTCAAACATGACGGTCTCGACAACCGTCGTAGTAAGGAGGCGCGTCCACTCTTTCCAACAACGTTGCTGCCCGTCCTCCCGATCGCCAAAATCGTGGGCCCTTTCGTCATCTTTCGGATCTAGAACTGCGTTCGAGTCGTCGTCGTCATTGTCCGGGTCACCGTTGAAAGAAATTCGAACAGCCGCGACATCGGTCTGGTCCAGCCCTTTGTCCAGGTGATGCTTGCGCGTGGCGCACATCCGCTCGATACGGGAGACCAGGTGAGGGCTCGATAGACGCTTAAAGGTGGGCTTCCACAGTATGTTGTCTGCGCTCAGTCGGTAAAAGCGGCGGCTCACCAAGTAGAGGGTGCGCGTGCGAGGATGCGCAACGTGACCCAGGATGTTGAGGACGCATTCGTCGGGCAGGCCATCCAGGGTCAGCGGCGATCGTGGGCTGGTTTCCATCGTCTTTTCTTGATGCACTCGTCCATCTGATGTTCCCTTTAAATAGTCTGCCGGCACTCGTATTATTGGGCAAAGGCAGCCAATACCAAAGATCATGGGTTCAAGTCGACACGGTGACGACTGGCGAGGGTCCTCATTCGCAACGCCATCTATCTTTGGCGCAAAAAGGGTTTGTAGGTCGCCCGACCCGTTCGCGGCGGTTGGCTTGTGCAAACCAGGGGCGCGCGCTTGCAAACTCGACCACACAGATGATTCTCATTCGTGCGTGTGCGAGAACCAGAGAAGGGGGGAAGGCTTTCGTGGCACACGACGGCAGTGACGAAGTCGCTCAGCCGGTCTGACCCTCTGCGATCGCGCGGATGTTGGCGGCCAGCGTCGACTCTACTCGGAGGTTCTTTATGTCCCATTTAATGGTGGAAGGGTGTAATAATTGGTGGGCTAACCGAGAAGGCACGACGGTCGCACCCTGGTGGAGCACTACTGCACGAACGTGCCGTCGTGTCGGTGGGATAGAGGGGGGGGGGATGTAAAGAGGTATTTTTTTATGAAAGACATCAGCCACATGCGACGGTCAACAGGTGCAGGTACTCGCGGTGTGGGTCAGTGTCAACCGGCCGTCTGGGCAGAGTTTGTACCACACACCCCTCCATGTCGTCTGGTCGTCCGGATCGACCAACGTAGAATTGAGCCTCGCCGCACACTCGGGCACGGTTAGCATAGGCATCTCCTCCCCATCACCGCGATGATACACGGTGGCCAGAACGGTGTAAATGACGATGTTTGGCAAAGGACCAGACGTGGCCTTGTGCGTGACCCCATCGTGAGCCCCCATCACACTGAAAAGGGAGCGCACCCAAAAGGGTTCCCACCAGCACCCATCCTGATCGTACTTGAGCGGCTGGGTGGCGCGATGGGCAAACACCAGGCGGAGGGGAACAAAGCACCTGCACGAGTCGGGAAAAGTCGTGGTAACCAGTCCATCGTCATGTGCGACGAGCCACGTGTGGGTGCGTGCGAGCGCTAACATGTGAATGCTAGCCGCAGCGTTGCCCAGCAAGCATGATGTGCGCACCATGCGCAGGGGCACGGTTTTAACCAAGAAGGTCCAGTCCAAGACCTGGACCGCATCGCGTACGTTCTGATACGCGCGCAGTCCATTGAACAATGCGCGGCCCTCGTTGCGATACGCGACCATCTCGACGGTCGTCGTGATGAGCAACCGCGTCCACTCCTTCCAGTTCTTTCGCCCGTTCCAGTCGCGCTCTGCTGTGTCTGTGCGGCCGGCGACATTGTCTCCTCGGATGTCCTGGGTGGTGTTGGGGTTTGCGCTCGACCGTGTCTCACTGCCTGCAGTGTCGTTGGTTGTTTGGTCTCGACGCCTTGCCCCGTTGGCGCTGTGTGCCCGCTCAATGCGCGCGACGAGATGGGGACTCGAGAGGCGCTCGAAAAGGGGTTTCCATAGCGCATTGTCGCCACTCATCTGCTGGAAACGCCGATTCACCAAGGCGACAGTGGCCAGCATGCGCTTCATGGTGCAGGCATGGCTCAGCACGCGCAAGATACATTCGTGCGGCAGGGCGTCCAAGGTTGGGAGTGAGTCATCCATTGTTGGGGTGCGTTTTGTTGCGAATGCATCACCTCACATTCTCTTTCTCTTTGCATCGCCCTGCCATTGGCTTGAATCGTCCAATTGGGCGTCCTTGCTACCGCGCTCGGAATGGGGCACCTCAGTTGGCGCCTTACAAAATGGCAATGCCATGGCGCGCGCCGGTCTTTAGAACCACGCGCCTGGTGTTTGGGTTTCACCAAGCATGCGCGCCCTTTCAAAGTGCCCTGTGCGCCATTGGATGCCCTTTCGAGTGAGCAACGCGATACCGATAGTGTTATTGTGATAATGACGGTACACCGTCGCTGGGTCAGCACAGGGCACCGTGTTTGGTAGACACTTTGGGTACACTACCGTGCACTACCCCATCGCGAACCGAAAAACATGTCAAAGATGAGGCACTTCCAAGAGGGTTCTCGTCAGTATCCGCCGCGGCCGGGAGCCCGAGTCGTGCAGTACGCAAGAACCTCATTAGGACAAAACACCCAACTGATGTCTGATTCTGTGCGGTTGACAGTGGGCAGCTGTCGTTCGCATCCAAAGGAAAACATGGTGCGGGTTGCAAGACAATGCGACTTGTGCGGGTAAATAGACTTTTAATAGCAGGGGGAAAACGCGGGGTTTTGGTCCCGACGCGGTACAAAACGCGGTATAGCTAATGAAACAGATATGTTGATGGGCGGCGGCTAGGTCAGATAGGCGCTGTTGGTGTACAGGCGCACACGCGAGACGGGAGGTCGCCCATCACCGAAAAGGAATCAATGATGGTGGACGGGCGTGAGATAGTCCTCGAGCATGCCGATGGTGCGCTCGGCAATGGTCCAGCAGGTGGCGTTCCAGCACGTGAAAAAGGTGTCGGTAGAGCACGACTCTTGCGGATAGTAGTAGCTGTTGACGACGCCGCCGACCTTGACAAAGGGGATGCCATTGATCAGGGCCTGCTGGGCGACGGCGGCTCCCTCCTCTTCGACCATGTCGGCGCCCCAGGCCGTGAGGCGCGCGGCCTCGTCGGCGGGGGCCACAAACGAGTGGTGAGTGGCAATGTTGGCCAGCTTGATCTTGTTCTTGTCGAGAATCGCCTGCGGGATGGTGGCACAGGGGTAGTTGCCCCAACCATAGAGATAGTCGCCATAGTTGCCGTCGGTGATGTTGCGGTCGCTATAGTAGGCGACGCGGCCGTTGGCACAGATGCCCGTGTCATTGACGTGGAAATTGGCGCTCCAGCCACCGGTGGCGCCCGCCGAGACGAGGAGGTCGGGCGCAAAGCCGTCGGCGAGCAGGGCGAGCACCGAGGGGATGGCGCCCTGGTCCTGGATCTGGTCGACGCCATACGACGCATTACAGTAGGGGCACAGGCCATTCCAGGCGGCCCTGTAAAAGATGCCATTGTGTGTGCCCTCATACAGCTTGAGAGGCTGCTTTCTCACCCACGCGAAAGGCGACGGGGTCTCGTGGAGGCCGAGAAGACTGAGGTAGGGCTGCAACTCGAGGTTCATGGCGATGATGAGGCCGACCTTGGGCACGCGCTGGTGGCTGCCGGCGCTGGTCTCGGTAGCAGTGGCGGTGGTCAGGGCGACAAACGGCGAGAGCAGCAGCACGAGGGCCGCAGCGAGGACGAGGAAGCGTGTGCGGTTCATTTGTGTGCCTTTTCTAGGGTTCTGGTTTCGGTGCGTATGCGTGTGTGTGTGTATGTTGCAGAGGTTATTGGGATTATGATATCCGTGGGCCGCCACTCGGTTAAATAGAGTGCCCATACGCATGCGATTGGCCGATCCGAGGTATCACCCGCACGCCGTGGTTGGCGCAAATGTGGTTTTCCGCGAATGCATCCCGCTGTTGCCAACGACACGGTGGGGCGTATCTACGACACGTGACCTCGTTGCCGCGACAACCATAGCCCGAGGTCAACGGGTCCCTGTGTGCGGGCGCGTTACGGTTGCTGCCGTCCAACGCACATGCTGGTCCGGCGCATGTCATCCGTAGCCGTAGACCGACTCGAATATGTCCTTTCTTCCCACCACATCGGTAGGACTGTTGGCGTGAACCGCATCCCTGGACACTTTGATGTAATCCTCCTGTGTGGCGACGTTCATTTCTATCGGGACCAATGACAATTAGAAAACCCCTAGTGTGCTCGAACTGCGATCCCGCCCAAAGGTGCGCGCCCATAGCGGGGACGAAGCCGTGCTCGATACTACTTTTACGGAAAATGTTTGGATGGGTTGGCGATAATGGACAAATTCAACACCAAAACTTCATGGGGAGCATTGTGCAGCATTATACCAATCGGCTCATCCAGTCCGTTTGCGATACGATCGATGAAAGTGTCAACGGCGATGCTCGACGATGGGGTGTCGTCCGACAATGGATTGCTGACCGAAAGAGGGTGTAATGACCGAAAAGGGAATGACGGTTGGGTCCGATATACACTTTGGACTCACGGAATATACCATTGTCTTTTTAGTTGTTGGGTTTAACGAGTACACATGGGGCGATGAAAAAGGGTCGCCCGTCGGTGGTAGCACGGCCGCCGAGGCTCATACGGCGCTACCGTCGACCTTGCCGTTGAGAAAGACGAGCACGTCCTCTATGGTGGGCCGGTTCTTGGGCTCGGCGCTCCAGCAGCGCTCCATCATGCGGCCAAAGTCGCGCGGGCAGTCGGACGGTATCTCGGGCCGCACGCCGTCGAGCACGTCGCCCACGACGTTTGCCATGGGCGCGCCCTCATAGGGCACGCGCCTGGTGAGCACCTCCCACATGACGATGCCAAACGAGTAGACGTCGGCGGGCGTGCCGCAGGGCTTGCCCTTGATGACCTCGGGGGCCGTCCAGCAGGGCGTGCCGCAGCGGGTCATGGTACCATTGTCCACCTTGACGGTGGCAAAGCCGAAATCGCCCACCTTGACATTGCCGTCGCTGTCCACGAGCAAGTTCGAAGACTTGATGTCGCGGTGGATGATTCCGCGTTGGTGCAGGTAGGCGATACCGTGCGCGGCGCCCGCGAGCATGGCGTACCGCTGCTTCCACGACAGCGGTCTGCGTTTGTCCGACAGGCGGGTGCGCAGGTTGTCGCCGTCGACAAACTCCATGACGAGCATCGGGACGCCGCCGCCGCCGGTGATCGACAGTCCAACGAGTTTGACGACGTTGGTGTGGTTCATGTCCGAGAGGATGGCGGCCTCCTTGCGCATCCTGCGCATGCCCTCTTCGCCCAGTTTCGAGTTGGCCAGCCTCTTGACGGCAACGTCGCTGCCCAACCACGTGGCCCTAAAGACCTGGCCAAAGTTGCCCCGACCGATGCACGCGCCCAGGGGCAGCTTGGTGCCGTCGAGGATCCACGGGCACTGGTTGGATGAGCACAGATACGCGTCCTCTTTTCTCTGCTCCAGTTCCTCTTCCTCCTCCCCGTCGTCATTGTCGCCATTGTTGCCATCGTCATTGGCCTCGACTCTTTGGGCCGCATCAGCGGCAGCATCGGGCGACTTGACAATGAGGAGAAGGAGGGACGTGTTGCCAAAGCGCGCAAACGAGTGGCCCCTGTCAGAGACGGCCTCGCCAAAGGTCGCGGAACAGATGACGGCGCCCATCGGACAGGCAACGTTGAGATCGCAGGTCTCTTTGTACAGGCGCGGGTCATAGGGTGAGCGCGCGTGACCGTCGCGCAGGGGATCGTTGGGACCGGGTCTGTACGAGAGGCTGATCCTAGAGTGCTGCGCGAGGCACGGGTCGGCGAGCGCGTCGGCAGCGAGGTCCGCGGCAAAGGCTGCCGCCGCAGCCGGCTCGAAAAAGGAGAGCATAAAGGTGCCCCCGCTGTGCAGACTGGCGTTGGAAAACAGGTAGCCATTGTGCTGGTCGCGGCACGCGTGGACCATGTGGCTGTAGCGTTTGATGGCGCGACATGCGCGCGATGCGTCGGCCTGCCATTCGGCCATGAAACGACCAAGGTCGCAAACCACATAGGACACGTCGCGCCTCGGCACGTCCCTGAACCGAAACGCGTCGGCGCTCATCGATCCGCCGGTGTGCGCAGACGACGACGAACTGCCGCCGTCGCCGCTGGCCTGGCTCGTCCATGGGTCACGCGCGCGACCGTTGCTGGTGCTCGTGCTGGTGCTCGTACTGGTCATGTGGCTGCTGCCGCCGACCGACTCTCCTGTCATGCTGCCGAGCCTGGTCATGATGTCGAGAAAGACGGGCCTCAGGGTGGGATCTCGGAGCCAGCACTCTTCGAGGAGTTCGATGTAGAGGGCCTCGTGCTCGTTGCGCGGCACCGGCTCGCCCGGGCGCGCGTTCTTGCGGATGACCGCGACGGCGACCTTTGCGGCGGTCTCGCCCGCGTAGGGCTCCTCGCGCGTGTGGATCTCCCACAGGACGACGCCAAACGCATAGACGTCGCCGAGCGTGTAGTCGATACCGTGCTCGTCGGCCAGGATCTCGGGCGCCATCCAGGGCACGCTGCCCTCGAGGGCCGTCTCATTGTCGCGGATAGAACTCTTGAACTTGGTGAGGCCAAAGTCGGCCACCTTGACGTTCCACTTGTTGTCCAGCAGGAGGTTGAGCGACTTGAGATCGCGGTGGACGATCCCCGACGAGTGGAGAAAGTGCATGCCCTTGGCCGCCTGGTAGGCCAGCTTGACCCTGAGTCCATAGGGCAGTTCCGGCACGAGTTCGTTGTGGAGCAGGTCAAAGAGGGACCCGAGGGCCATGTGCTCCATGACGATGCACATGTTGGGCGGCTTGGTGCAGGCGGCCATAAACAGGACCACGTTCGGGTGGCGCAGATGGCTCATGGCCCGCATCTCATTGGCGAAACTGTCGCGGGCGGCCTTGCTGTCGGGGTCCGTCATGACCTTGACGGCAACGTCGCCGCCCTTCCACTTGGCCTTGTGCACGGTACCATAGCCGCCGGCACCCAACTGTTCGCCAATCTCTAGTTCGTCAAAGGCAATGTTCCAGTCGTCGTCGGGCTCGCTGCGACTCTTGATAACATAGGCCAGCACGAGCACGACGAGGATCAGCAGCAGGAAGGCTAGCAGCACGACGCCCGAGACCGATCCGATGACGATGCCGACGATGGCGCCCGCGCTGATGCCCCCACCACCGCCGCCACCCGAGGCGTCAGCGGCGACAAACGCGCACAGGGCGCCGGCGGCATTGTGGGCGGTGCACACGCAGGCGCCCTCGTAGCAGTAGCCATTGTTGTTGCATAGGGTGCCGTTGGCCGACGAGAAGCAGGTGCGGCGGGTGAGGTTGGTGGCGGCGATGCGTCCGTCGACCGTCACATTGAGCGGGTCCGCAAAGGAGGCCTGGAGGTCGGCCAGCAGGGGGTCGCTGGCAAAGACCCCCGTGTTGACCACATCGACCGCGTCGTTGGCAAACATGGTGTAGCCGTCGCCGCCCTTGGCGTTATAGTCCACGGTGGTGATGTTGTACAGGGTGCCGGCATCGAGCAGTTTCCACATGTTGGGGGAAACCTCGACCCAGACATCGACGATCCTGGTACCGACGGTCTCTTGCGGGTTCCACGTGAACCGAACGCCAGAGGCCTGGAGGAAGCGGCCGGTGCCGGCGCTTACGGGCAGCCAGGTCTGGTCGGCGAGCGAGACCGACTGCTCGAGTGCCTGAAGGAGGTACTTGCCACTCAGGTAAAAGGTCCACAGCTGGTTCTGGCCCACGTAGGGAAAGTTGGTGACCTCCTCGCCCAGGGAGATGGCACCCCTGGGAAAAGGCCCGTACATGGCCCCGCCGCCGAGGAACCCGATCTGGGTGCCGCCCGTGCGCCTGAGCACACCGGCAGACCAGTCGCCGATGGCGCACTCGCCAAACACGCACGTGTGCTGGTACTGGATGTCGGCGGCGGCCTGGCCCACGGCGTCGCCCATAGAGGTCTGCACCTGGGCGTATTGCTGGACGATCAGTTGGCGCACGGTGGCGTTGGGCACGATGGCGTCTGACATTTGGACCGCGTTGCCGCTCCACGACGTGACCACGCCGTTGGCGTCAAACGACACATTGAGCACGCCCAGGTTCTTGCCAAAGCGGCCAGATCCGACGACGAGCACCGGCTGGCCCCACGGCACATTGTACACCTGCGGGTAGGCGCCCGTCGGTTGGTCAAAGTCGAGGACAGAGTTGTTGCCCGGGTTGGCATAGTAGGCGTCGGCCAGGATGACAATGTCGATGCCAGGCACGCTGGCAATGATCGTATCGAGCACGACGCTGCTGCTCACCGACACGATGATCTTGTCGACACCGTGGTTGAGGAGGGCGCCCACGCCCTGCACCATGCCCTGAAACTCGCTGGTCGAATTGAGCGGGTAAGAGTTGCTAAAGAGGGGCGCAATGTCGCCCGTGAGCGTGCCCGTGTAGCCCACCCTGCTGCCGTCGGCAAACTGAAAGATGGCGTAGGGCACGATGGGCGCGCCCGCCAGCCGCGAGTCGTTGGCCTGGCCCACGAGGTTCGAGGCCACCACGGGGATGCCGTTCACGTGCTCGATAAAGTAGGCCAGCGTGGATACGCCGCCGACAAACTCGTAGATGTCCACCTTGATGGCGTCGTACCCAAGCATCTCATAGTAGGGCGCCAGGATGGTCGAGTTGTACAGGTACCAAAAAATCGACCCGGTAAACATGTAGCCGGCGTCGATCAACAGGGAGTTGGGCGCCGAGGCACGAATGTGCTCGATGAGCGCGCTCCTGCGGTCGATGCCGCCCAGGCACGGGTCGTACCCGCTGGTCGAGCGATAGGTGCCATTGACCGGGTCGCACGGGCTATTGAGCAGATCGACGGCCGTGATCTGGGCAAATGTCTCGCCGGTGTGCATCAGGGTGAGGTCAAAGGGCGCGCCGGCCTCGGCCACTCCTCCGTGCACCAATATGAGCAGGACCGCGGTCAGTGCCACGCGGCGCGTCAGAGATTCGAGGGTCGTCATTCCCACAATATTTACGGTGACAGCGATGGTACTCTTAAGGATGGTATGGGGGCCTAGCCGGAATGGGTTGGGTTGGGTTGCGTTCTTGCCAGGTGGATGTGATTGCGTGTGCAAGTTGTATGAATGACCTTTTGACCGCGTGTATTTATTTTTAGAACGATGTTTGGTGCCAGGAATGGGCGCCGTCCTGGGCCACTCGCGTGCATACGTCCAACCCATTCACGGAGGAAAGGGGTGACAAATTGGATATGGGCCAATAGAACAATGTTGCCGACATGGCCGAGGCACATCATTATACTGATACACGGGATGTGGCGCTCCCGTTACAATGTGACTCTTTCCGTGAACAGCCCGCAAATGTACATTTGGAGGGGGGGGGGGC
>Ga0255334_1000496_pt1 | contig 30306 bp, 14 predicted proteins | sample EtOH5_35cm_T3_12_FD_202080 | JGI IMG/M metagenome (GOLD analysis project Ga0255334, IMG submission 202080) | Sandy soil microbial communities from University of British Columbia, Vancouver, Canada - EtOH5_35cm_T3_129 | ecosystem: Engineered > Artificial ecosystem > Sand microcosm > Unclassified ... | reverse complement strand
CAGTTGCCTCTCCAGATCATCCTGCGGCCGCCGGCAAGAAAAGCCCCTTAGGTGAAGAGCAACTGGTCAACGTTCGGCAGATAATCGTTGCTACTGGAGGACCTACAGACTCTGACCCACGTGTTGTGCTGTCACGCCGGATTTGGCTCAGTGACAGTTATCTGGCAACGCTGGATCTGGTGCAGCAAGGATTGGGCTGGGCTTATCTTCCACAACCGCGGGTACAACCTCTAATCACTTCGGGCGCATTGACGGAGGTGGTGTTTGACTACATGCCGAGTCAGATGCGGTTATGGGTCGATATCATCTGGGTAAAGAACCGACCTCTGGGGCTGGGAGCGAGTCGTTACCTGAGTCTGATGCGCGAAATTGTCGAGGGCGAGCCTCGTCGTGTTTGAGGAATAAAAATTACTTGCCATACATTAGTGGCCGCTAACTCGCGCCGGACTGCCACGCCCGAGCTCCAGGCGTACGCGTTCCACCGTCGGCTGCTCGCCGCGCGCCAACAAGACCGGCGCAGCGAACTTCGCCTACGGACATCGAAGGACTCTATAGATCTCAGAAATCACCTGCATCGTTGCGTCTTCGAGCGTTCCTTCATTTCGGCATAAAACCCAGCCGTGATCTGCAATCGCTTGCTCGAACGCCTTGGTACAAGCGACATGTTCTTCCAGCTTATGGATCACAGTACTGCTCAGCCCACGCCGTCGTGCTGCTGCCCTCGCCCATGAAATATCAGGGGCGGTGACAACCCCAACATGCAGGTCTGGCACTCGCACGTTCCGATCAATGTTCAACTGTAGAATCTCAGTAAACGGGACTATCCGGCGAAACGCGGCATCAGACGGGTACCAGCGATCGATCAGGATGATGCTGCCTGGTGGCTGTTTAGCCAGCACGTGCTGGGAAATCCAGGTACGGCTATCAGCAAAACGCTCACAAACCTCCAACTCCAAATCCCGGGTGGGATTTCTGACGAGTTTGTTAACGAGGGTCATTGTTTCACCCCTGTAGGGATCGCTTTTTCTCTCGCAAAGTCGGATCACCTTTTTGTTGTCTGCCCTCAGTGCTTTCGTAACGGCCTCCAACAGTGTGGTTTTGCCGGCTCCCTTGGGCCCATCTAGAGAAATAAACAGCGGAGGATTCATTCTTCACATAACGATTGATATACGGTTTTTTTTGCCCGGTTCGTTCGCTGAAACCGCTTGGCGCGACTATGCGAATCGAGTGGAGGGCCCTTATGAACAGACATTGATGAACACTCTAACCTGATTTGCAGCTATTGCTGACATCACCCAGGTCATTCCAGTATGGCGGAGTGCCAATGGCGATTGCTCCACCGAACCTTCCCAATCAGGCAAAAGCCGAATAAGTCAGTTTGACTGACGGGATTAGGAGCGACCTCGTTAGAGCGTCGCTCCGCTGAATCCAGAAACGCTTACGTCTTCTTCAATGAAATCGCCAGGCCAACCGCGAGCATCGGCAGCGCGGTGGTGAACTCCGCCCCGGCATTACGCAGGCCAGCGAAGCTGGACCCCTGTCCTGCAGCATGTGCCCATTGATGTGCTGCGTTAACCCGCGATCTTTTTTGCAAGCTCAGCGACGTGTTTGCCTTGGAAACGCGCAATATCCAGTTCGTTTTGTGACGGTTGCCGTTTACCGTCGGCGCCTGCCAGGGTGGTCGCGCCATAGGGCGTACCGCCGGTGATCTCGCTCATGTTGGTCAGCCCTGCGCAGGTGTAAGGCACACCCACGATGACCATCCCCTGATGCAGGAGTGTGCTGTGGAACGACGTAATAGTGGTTTCCTGACCACCGTGCTGGGTGCCGGTCGACGCAAAGACACTGCCGATTTTCCCGACCAGCGCGCCGCTCATCCACAGTCCGCCGGTCTGGTCGAGAAACGTGCGCATCTGTCCCGCCATATTGCCAAAGCGCGTCGGTGTACCAAAGATGATGGCATCGTAATTGCCCAGCTCGTCAGGTGTCGCCACCGGAGCCTTCTGGTCAAGTTTGACGCCAATGGCTGCTGCCTGTTCGGCCGGGATGGTTTCGGCGACACGCTTGAGCGTCACGTCGGTGCCGGGGACGGATCGTGCGCCTTCGGCCACTGCGCCAGCCATCGTTTCGAGGTGACCGTACATTGAGTAATAGAGAACCAGTACCTTCGCCATGATTTTTTCCTCGATTAAGTGCCATTCGATGGATCAGGAAGATCTTGGATTACACCGCTGCCAACGACCAACAGCGGCAGGGCTTGGTCACGAACAAAACTGCGGCTCACACCTACCCGACTGCAGAGACTTTGACGGAATGCGGACTTAACACTAGCAGCTCCATATGCTGCCTGCCGGCAGGCTGAAATGCTTTTATTGCCCTTCCCCACTCCAGAGCAGGACCAGACTTGCTTGCGCATCCTCCGGTGGTTGGGAATACCCAATCTACTCTTGCGCCGAGGTAACCGGCATCCTCGCCCCGGCGCCACATGCGCAATCCCGGTACAAGATGCCTGTCTCAAAGATCCCCTTCTTCGAGTTATCTGCCTGACCAATATAGGCGCAGGGCTTATCAATAATTGAAGGCAGAGGGAAAGTTCATTTATTAGTCCGAAATAACACTTATTGCATCATGACAATATACAGGCGTCAGTTCAGTGACTATCATAACCCTCACGCTAGAAAGCCAGACCGCAAGCGCATTGATCGCGACCGTTATAACGAATGAATAATTCATTAAAGTTGACGAGCGGGGATAAAATAAATAATAGTCATGAAAAACAATGAGTTAAATGAATAGTAATAGTCAGGAAAAACCTTCTTGAAATCATGGAAAAACTAAACAAGACCGATCACAAACATAAAAGTTTCAACCGTTAATCATTAAAACGAATTACACATATAACGCTTTGAAAGATTCGCTATCAATGCTAATAATCCGGCCGGTTCCGGGTTCTTGGGCAGCGCACCACCTCACATGAAGTGAACATCTGATCTCACGCTGATTATCCCGGTCTTTACTCAATTCAAATAACGATGGCGCGCTAAAGTTCAATAAAACTTGGGCCGTTGTTGTGCTGCGCACTAAAACTGCGCAAGGAAGACATCATCGCTCGCCATCATTCAAGGATTAAAATCCTTTCGATCTTTGGTACCCGTCCAGAAGCCATCAAGATGGCGCCTTTAGTCAAAGCCCTCGCTGCGGAACCAGGCATTCATTCGCAGATATGCATCACCGGTCAACATCAAAGCATGCTTAAGCAGGTGCTGGATCTGTTCGACCTCAAGGCCGATTACACCCTCGATGTGATGACGCCGCACCAATCGCTCAACTCGTTGACCGCGGCGCTTTACGGGGCGATTGACCCCGTGCTGGAAATGACCCGCCCGGACCGGGTGCTGGTACACGGCGACACCACTTCGGCCATGGTTGCCTCAATGGCTGCGTTCCATCGACGCATCCCGGTCGGTCACGTCGAAGCCGGACTGCGAACCGGCGATATCTACAGCCCATGGCCGGAAGAAATGAACCGCCGCTGCATCGACCTCAGTGCGGACATGCTGTTTGCACCGACCCACGAATCGCGCCAGAACCTGCTCGACGAACGTCTTCAAGGTCGCGCTTTCGTGACCGGCAATACGGTGATTGACGCTTTGCAGATGACGGCGCGGCGCATTGAGCAAGACGCTGACCTGCGGGCAAGCCTTGACCAACAGTTCTCGTTCCTGCAAGCCGGTCGCAAGGTTCTGCTGGTGACCGGGCATCGCCGGGAAAACTTCGGCGAAGGCTTCCTGGATATCTGCAAGGCCCTGAGCCATCTGGCCCGGCGCACGGATATCCAGATCGTCTATCCGGTGCACTTGAACCCCAATGTCATGGGCCCGGTCACCGAGCAGCTGGGCGATTTGCCCAACGTGCACCTGATCAAGCCGCTGGACTACCTGGCCTTCGTGCGCCTGATGCAACGTGCGCATGTGATCCTCACCGACTCCGGTGGCGTGCAGGAAGAAGCGCCGTCGCTGGGCAAACCGGTGCTGGTCATGCGCGATGTGACTGAACGCCCCGAAGCTGTCGCCGCGGGCACCGTTCGGCTGGTCGGCACCTCGCCGGACTCGATCATCGCTGGCGTCAATGCACTGTTCGATGACGACCTGCTGTGGCGCCGATGCTCCCAGGCGGCCAACCCTTACGGCGATGGCAAGGCCAGTGCGCGCATCGTCGATGCCCTGATGGGGCGCCCGGTCGATGATTTCGTCGTAACTGGGGTGCGGTTGCCAAAGTTCCAGCACCAGCCGTCAGGGCTAGCTGTACCCGAGAAAAGTCTCCCGGCTTTCACATCTTTATAAACCAAACCGCTCCTCCCCTTATCAGCTCGAGATCTACCTGAATGAAGTCTTCCGTTGCCATCCATACGGGCACGCTCAGCGCCCTTGCCTGTGGCGTGAGCCTGCTCGCGCTCATGCCGACTTTCGCCCTGGCCGCGGACAGCCCGCTCACCCAGGCGATCAACCGACTCAACGCCGACACGCGACAAGAGCGTGAGATCCGCTTGAGCGATCTGGGGATCGATGCACCGATCATCCTCGGTTCCACCGACGCCCGACGCGAGCTGTATCTGCCCGTGCCGGCGGGTGTGCCGCTGACGGATGCCACACTGAATTTCGACGCCAGCTACCTCAATGGCGAAGGCGGTCGCAACACGCTGCTGTTGTCGCTGGACGGTTATCCGGTGCGCGCGCAAGGGCTCAGCGAACCCCAGGGTGACGCCAGCGCCACGCTCGGCGTGGATAAGAAAGCGCGCGAAAACGGCTCGTTGCGCCTCGGAGTTGCCTGGTCGTCAATCGTGTCCCGTGTGCTGTGCGAAGACGAACGCGCGATCGGCAATGTATTGCGTATCGAACCGGACACCCGCCTCAATTACAGCTACGACGCCAGCCAGTTACAGGACGTCGGCGCCGCCTGGACGGCATTGCCCGGCAAGCCGGGAATCATGGTCGCGCCGGGCAGCTTGTCCGCCGACAGCTACGATGCGGCCTGGCGTCTCGGTGTCGCATTGGAGCGGATTGGCAAGCACAGCCGCGTTCTGCCCTTCCCCGCCGTACAGGACACAGTCGACCTGACCAGCCTGCGCATCCCGGCCGAACTGCTGGCTATTCCAGCGTTCGCCAGCCTCAATGGCAAAGGCCCGCTCGTTCTGGCCAACCCGGCGCAAATCGGTGCGCTGTTGATGTTGGGCCATACCCCGAACGTCCAGGCGGATCTGGCAATCAACGACCCGCAACTGCTCAAAGCCGTCAACGAATCGCTGGATGCGCTGCAGAGCCAGCTTCAAGGCCTCGACGCCACAGCCGCCAACGCCTTCACGCAATGGCGTGAGCGGCATATCAATGCAGGTCTGGCCGCCACCGGCACTGACAACGTGCGCCTGGCATTGCTGGGCACCCGCCCGGTGCTGATGATCGCGCCGCAAGCAACCGGTAAGGCGCTGGCCCTGTTCAGCACGGCCTGGAACGCACTGGCACGCAGCCGCCAATTGACCGTCAGCGAAGCACAAATGCCCTTGAGCGCCGACGGTCGTGTGGCCTTGTCGCGCCTGGGTGGTAACCCCGGCGCCATTGACGTGCTGGCCAAATCCGACTGGAGCACTTCGTTCCCTCTTGGCAGCGTGGCTTACGACGGTCGTCTGCCGGTCAAGGCGGTAGTCGATGTGTCTGCCGCACCCGGTGCCTCGGACACCGCGCCGGTGGCCTCGCTGTTTCTCAACGATTACCTGATTGGCGCGCAACAGCTCGTGGCCAACGGTGAACAGCAACGCATCGAAGCACGAATCCCTCGTTACGCCCTGGGTTCGAAGAACGTTTTGCGCGTGTCGTTCCAGCGTCAGCCGGTCAGTGATCGTTGCCTGGAAACGCCACAGGCCTTCCCGGTCTCGGTGCTGCCGACCAGCCACATCGTGCTGGATAAAACGGCCCTGGGTGATGACTTCTCCGGCATGGCCGCGCGCTTTGCCATGGACGCGCAAATCCTCGTGCCACAGGCCTACCTCGAGCATCCAGCGAGCAGCTTGCCACACGTGATTTCGGTGGCTGACGCCGCCGGTGTTTCGCCGCTGCGGGCGCAACTGAACGTCAGTGCCGACCCGAAAGCCTTGGTCGCACCGGACAAAGCCTTCCTCGCCTTCGAGCTGCCGGTCAAGGACAGCAAAGAGTCGGTGCAGGTCGATGAGCAGGGTCGCCTGCGCATCAATCACAAGGATCAGGTGCTGCTGGACGTGCATCCCCTCAACCACCTGGCCTCGTTGCAAGTGGTGGATGCCGGCGGCCAGCACGGTCTGGTCTATCGCGCCCTGGGCAATGACGCGCCCCGCTTTGCCAGGCAGATTCTGCTGACCCGCGGCGACGTGGCCATCCTCGGTGACAACGGTGCACTGACCACCTTCGACACTCAGGACCCAAGTGGCAGCCAACTGATCGACAACGAAGAACCCAAGGGCCTGGACGCCTGGCGCAAGCCGTCGCTGTTGTGGCTGATCCCGGGTGGCATTCTGTTGGCCCTCATCCTGTTGCTGGCCGGCCGTAACGCCCGTCGCAATCGCCAGTAACGGAACCTTCCGATGACGTCGCTCTATTGGCCCTATTGGCTGGCCCACTACTACAGCTTCCTGGAAATCTCGACCATCGTGATCGCGGTGCTGATCCTGATCTCCAGCCTGGACGATTTGTTCATTGACCTGTGGTACTGGTCTCGCCGCCTGTTTCGCAAGTTCACCGTGGATCGCAAATACCGGCCGCTGACCGCCGAGCAACTGATGGCCCGGGATGAACAGCCGTTGGCGATCATGGTCCCGGCCTGGCTGGAATATGACGTCATCGCACCGATGATCGAGAACATGGTGTCGACCCTGGATTACCAGAACTATGTGGTCTTCGTCGGCACCTATATCAATGACCAGCGCACCATCGATGAAGTGGAACGCATGCGTCGGCGCTACAAGCAGCTGCATCGCGTGGAAGTCCCGCATGCCGGGCCGACCTGCAAGGCCGACTGCCTGAACTGGGTGATCCAGGCGATCTTCCTGCACGAGAAAACCCACGGCATGACCTTCGCCGGCGTCGTATTGCACGACAGCGAGGACGTACTGCACCCGCTGGAATTGCGGCTGTTCAATTACTTGCTGCCGCGCAAGGACATGATTCAGCTGCCCGTGGTTTCGCTGGAACGCAACTGGTACGAATGGGTGGCGGGCACCTACATGGACGAATTCGCCGAATGGCATGGCAAGGACTTGGTCGTGCGTGAAAGCATGACCGACACGGTGCCGTCTGCCGGGGTTGGCACCTGTTTTTCCCACCGAGCCCTGCGAGTGCTGGCCGGGGAAACCCAGAACCAGCCGTTCAACACGGACAGCCTCACCGAGGACTATGACGTCGGCGCACGCCTGGCCAAGGTCGGCATGAACGCGATCTTCGTGCGCTTCCCGGTGCAGTTTCGCGTGCTGCGTAAATCCTGGTTTCGCAAACCTTACGAATCGACCCTGAAGATGCCGTTGTGCGTGCGGGAATTCTTTCCCGATACTTTCCGTACCGCATTCCGCCAGAAAGCCCGCTGGACGCTGGGCATCGGCCTGCAAGGCTGGGAGCAAATGGGCTGGAACGGCTCGCTGGCCAACCGTTATCTGCTGTTTCGTGACCGCAAGGGCGTGGTGACGGCGTTCGTCAGCATCATCGCCTACGTGATTCTGGTGCAGCTGCTGGGCCTGGTTATCCTGCGCCAGAGTGGCCTGTGGGATGTGAGCTTCCCGACGCCGTTTGAAACCAACGGCTTCATCAAATACCTGCTGCTGGCGAACGGTATCGCGCTGGCCTGGCGTATCGCGCACCGCTGCTATTTCACCACCGTGTTGTACGGCTGGCAGCATGGATTGCTGTCCATCCCGCGCATGGTGGTGGGCAACTTTGTCAACTTCATGGCTGCATCACGCGCCTGGCGCATGTTCATCGTCGGCAAGGTAATGAACCGCAAACTGGTGTGGGACAAAACCATGCACGACTTCCCGTCCACCGACCTGGTTGCCTTCGCACCGCGCAAGTTGGGCAGCGTGTTGCTGTCCTGGCAGGCGATCAACGAAACCGACCTGCAAAGCGCTCTCCACGAACAGAAAACCCGGCACATGCCATTGGGACGGATCTTGCTCAGCAATGGCTGGCTGGACGACGAGACACTGGCGGAAGCCATCGCCTTCCAGAACGATCTGCCGCGGGTGTTCGATGTGGCCAACAAGGCACAGGCGTCGCCCCCTACCCTGGACGATGAATTCGCTCTGCGCTGGCGCGTAGTGCCGGTCGGCTTGAATGCCGACGGCCGAGCACAACTTGCCGTGGCCAGCCCGCTGCCGGCCGAAGGTCTGCAACAAGTCAGCGAGGTACTGGGCAGCGAACCGGTGCAGCTGATTGCCCGGGAAAGCGAAATCGTCGCGCAGTTACGTCAACTGAACGTGCGCGAAGGCCAGTCCGTGCCGGATGCCCGCGCGCCACTGCTGGGTGACTTGTTGATCGAAATGGGCCTGCTGGATCGCGACGTATTCAATCGCACCATGTTGCAGTACCGCCCGCAGCGTCACGGACGCATCGGCGACTATCTGGTCGACAGCGGCGTGCTGCCCCGCGCCACCATCGAAAAGGCCGTGGCGCGTCAGCACAGCCACTACCCTGCGGAGCTTCCGGCATGAAACGCCCCTTCCTGACCCTCATGGCCACGGGGCTAAGCCTGTTACCTGGGCTTGCTCTTGCCGAGACGTTGCCGCTGCCATTGACTGGCCCGGCCTATGTCACTGCCAACGAGGCCTACAGCGCCTACGCGCGCAAAGATTACGACCTGGCCATCGCCAAGGCCCGCGAAGCCTTGCGTCAGCGGGCTGATATCACCCGTTTGAACACCTTGATTGTGCTGGCTCAGCGCGACAAGGAACTGCGTGATCATCCCAAACGCTACCCACAGTCGCGTCAGGCCCCAGGCTTCGGCGCCGCGTCCCAGGCGTTCAAGGCCTACGATCGCGATGACTTCGGCACGGCTGCCCAGGCATCACGCAAAGCCATCGCCCAAGCGCCCAAACGCATGGATTATCGATTGCTGCTGATCGAGTCCTTGCAACGCCAGCAGCACTTGCAGGAAGCGGATCAAGCCACCACCCAGGCGCTTGTGGTGTTCCCGGATGACGATACCTTGCTGATGCGTCGCGAAGCGATTCGTCGTCAATTGTCCGCTCCGCTGGCGGTTGAGGGTTATCGTGCCCTGGAGCAAGGCCAGGTGTCCCTGGCCGTGGACCAGGCCAGAAAAGCCGTCGCCTGGGCTCCGGAAATCGGCGCCAATCAGCAACTGCTGATCAGTGCCCTGCTCGCGGCCAAGGATTATCCTGGGGCCGAACAGGCCGCGTCAGGCGCTTTGGCGCAAGACGATGGGGAAATCGCTCCGTGGATTCTGCGCAGCTACGCCCGTGATCGTCAGGGTAAAACCCAAGCGGCCGAGGCTGACCTGAAGCATGCCCTGGCCATCGATGGTTTGCTGGAAGCGGAAAACCGCGACATTCGCTTCTTCGCCGCCGATGCCGCACTGGCCCACGGCGAGCCTCAGCAAGCGCTCGATCATCTGCAGCCATTGGCCGACGATGAAGGCGGTGAAGTGGCCCGCCGACGCACCAATGCCCGCTTGGCGTTGCGGCAGCAAAACAACGGCGCGAACGTTATTGCCCACTTCCCTGCTCCGGCCTTGAACTGTCAGGAAACGGCTTTCGGCCTGGTCTGTGATATCTGGCCGGGCAACCAGCGTGATGGCGGAACCGACATGGCCGGCCAAGCCTACGCGGCCCTGGCCCGCAAAGACGCCGCTTCGGCGGTGGTTCTGGCCAACCAAGCCATTGTCCGCGCACCACAGAATCCGGCGTACCGCCGACTGCTGGTCAGCGCCCTGAGTGATCAGAAACGTGTGCCCGAAGCCATCGCGGCAGCCAGCGAAGGTCTCAAGTTCACGGGCGATGACGCTCGTCTGCTCGCCCAGCGCGGCCGTCTGCGTCAGCAATCGGGTGACGATGCCGGGGCGCGCAAGGACTTTACCCAGGCACTGGCACTGGCCAGCCTTCCCGCCTACGAAGAAGCCAGTCTGTATGCCGCCATCGGCCAGCGCCGAACCGCGCGCGAACGGTTGCAACAAGCGCGGGACACGGGCGAGCTGGAATCGATGAGCGACCTGCAAATCGCTTATTTGTCGGTCCAGGCCGGCGACGATGACGGTGCCCACACGTCCTTCCGCAAGGCCGATGCCGACACCCGACTCACGCCGATAGCAACGCAGGATGCGGCGTACACCGCCATGCGGGTCAATGACGACGAGCAAGCCGTCACCTACTTCAAACGAGTCATCGACGCAAAAAATGCCGGTGAACTCGACATGTCCCCGCAGCAGCTGTTCGACACCCGTCGCGCGGTGGCCGATGTGTCGCGCACCTGGGGATTGACCAACACCACCAGTTATCGCGGCAACAGTTCGAGCAGTGGCCTGAGCTCAGCCCCGAGTGGCGGCAGCAACAGCAATGACAGCCTGCAAAACAGCACCGAGCTTTCCTGGCGTCCCTTGGGCTATCGCAACGCACGTTTTGTCGAACTCTACGGACGCATCACCGACACGCTGTGGAGCAAGAACGGCGATTCGGATACCGGTTTCGATGCGCTGCAAGGCGCCGTGGGTGTCCGGATCAAACCCTTCACATCGCTGAACGTGATGGCCGCCGTCGAGCGTACATTCCCCTTGGGGTCGTCGGACGTCGACGGTGACTGGCTGGTGCGTCTGGGCTACGGCTCAAGCATCGGCACCGATCTGCGGGTGGATGCCTCCAGCTGGTGGACCTCGCAGTTGTTCGCTGAAGCCGGTCATTATGTCAACGACTCGCGTGACTACTTCAACAGCGAATGGCAGGTGGGTCGCAGCTACGCCATCGGCGGCGCAGGCTCGCGCTGGGTGAGTTTCCCCCACGTCGTGGCCGCGTTCGACTACGACTCCAAGATGAACAGCAAGACGGACACCGACGGCAGCACGGACTCATCATCGGGCAAGGCCGGCGGCGTTGGTATCGGCAACAACGTCCGATACTGGTTCCGCGAAGATGCGTACAACGCCCCCCGCTCCTATGTGGACTTTTCTTTGCAGTACCGCGTGAAGGTGCTGGGCGATGATCGCGCTGAAGGCGTGTTCGCTCGCCTCACTTATTCCTATTGAGGACTTGCATGAACGTTCGAATGTGTTTGTGGCTAGGTCTTGGCCTGGTCCCTATGTGGGCACAGGCCGCCCCTGAAATCGCCCAGCTGTATGCGCCAAAACTGCCCGAGGGTTCCGCCTGGGTGCGAGTGGTCAATCCCGGTGATACCGCCATGCAGGTCCAGGTGGGCCAAGGCCCGGGTTTTGCCCTTGCCGCACAGACCGCAGTAGCCAGTCCCTTTCAGGTCGTGGACTCGCGACAGCCATTGCACGTGACCGTCAATGGTCGCGAGATAAAAGGCCTCAGCGCACCAAAAAATGCGTGGGTCACGCTGATTCTCGACAGCGACCCGGCACGGGCGCCACGCCTGGTCATCGACCCGCCGCTGCGCGGTAAAGACCTGCGCGCCGAACTGAATGTCTACAACCTGGCCAACGGTTGCGACAAGGCCGAGGTCAAACTCGCCAACGGTGCTCCTGTGTTCAACCAGCTGCCGTTCAACGGACAAGCCCAGCGCACGATCAACCCGGTGCAGGCGACGCTGGTCGCCAGCTGCAATGAAAATGCGAGCCTGCCGTTGAAGCTGGCGCCCTTCAAGGCCGGGGATCGTTATAGCCTGTTCCTGATCGGCTCCCGCCAGGCTCCAAGGCTAATTGGCCTTGTCGACCAGACCGCCCCATGAACCTTCAATCCAGACCCGAACGTTTTATCCGTCGATTGTCGATGCCCACCATGATCGCTGGCCTGCTGTCGAGCCTGTCAGGCACCGGCGTTCAAGCAGCCTCGGCGGTGATCACCGGCAACGATGGCTGGTTATTCCCGGCCTGGGAAAGCCTGAGCAAGGTCGACAACACCGGTACTGCCCGCAGCATTGCCCTGGTCAGGGAACTCCAGCAGCAACTTCAACGCGAACACATTGGGCTGGTCGTGCTGGTGGTGCCGATGAAAGCGCCGTTTTATGCTCAGCGCCTGCCCGTCGATCAACCCTTGAGCGTGGCCGTGATGCAGCGTTATGACCACCTGCAAAACGACTTGACCCAAGCAGGTCTGACCACGCTGAACATCAAGCCAATCCTGCACCGGACCGAGCAAGGCAAACAGACCGCGTTTTACCGCGCCGACTACCACTGGACAGCCTGGAGTGCCGAAAACACCGCAGACGCCACGGCGCAACTGATTACCGAGCGCTATCGCCTGCAAGGTGACCCCGGTGGTGGCGCGGCGCTGGGCCAATGGTTCGACAGACGCGCGTTCGGCGATCTGGCCAGTAATTTTCTGCCCGCAATCAAGCGCAAGGCGATTGGTCGCGACATCTACACCGTTCGCCATCAGGCCGAAAACGACTTGCTGATCGACGATGCGCCGGCACCGGTCCAAGTGATCGGCAACAGCTTTGTCCAGCCTTACCTGGGGTTTACGCAGAAGCTCTCAAATGCCTTGGACCGTCCCGTCGCACTGACCTGGAACCCCGGCGACGTCGGTCCGTGGGCTACGCTGCTGCAATACTTGGAGTCGGCGGATTTTGCCGAACACAAGCCGCAAGTGATCGTCTGGCAATTCAACGAGGGCCAGTTCCACCTGGGCCCTGATGCAGCAGCCAACTGGAACGCCAAAGGCGTCACCTCGCTGAGCCAATGGCATCAACGTCTCCAAAAGGCACTTCCGTGAACATTTTCGGCTACACCGCCAGTCGTGCGACCGTTGCGGCCCTGTTGTTTGCCGTCACCGTCGGCGCAGGCACCAGCATGCTCTACGTGACGAAGACCAAGGCCCTGGCCCCGGGGCTTGTCGGCATCGTCTGGCAGCCGGACAACAAGACCGTCGGTATCAGCGGACACTGGGAAAAACTGGGAGCGCGTGAGCTGCTGGTGCAATGGACAGTTGTCGACGATCAGGCCTTCGTTCCCGGTACTGGCCTGCCCGCCGTACCGGTGCTGCCCGATTGGGCGCGCATCGCCAAGGCACCCTGGGCGCAGGATGTGATCCTGGGACTGGCGGGTTATTTCAGCGAGAACCGCTCACGGGACAACATCGAACAGCTGGCCGCCGTCTCGGAACGGATCGCCAAATTGCCTACGCCGCTACACGTGACCGGCTGGTATTTCCCGGCTGAAGTCGACCCCAGCTGGACCCGTGCCAAAGAACTGCCCGCGCTGCTGGCCAAGCTGCCGCGACCGTTGTGGATCAGCGTTTATGACGGTGCCAATATCGGCCCCGTCGCCACCGCCGAATGGCTCAAGCAATGGCTGCCGGATGACATCGGCGTGTTCTTCCAGGACGGTGTCGGCGTGTACGCCCGCACGGCACCGGTCGCGCGAACCTACGCCGACGCGCTGAGCCAGCGCCTGGGCAAAGATCGTGTGCGGATCATCGTCGAAGCCTTCCGCCCCAACTTTGGTGGCGGCTTCCGCTCTGCGACCGCTGCCGAGCTCAAGCCGCAACTGGCGGCCTATGACGGATATCCGCTCTACCTGTTCGACGGGCCGCACTACGTGACGCCAGCGTTGGTCGAGCAACTGGTGCAGTAAAGCGTGCGCCGCTGACGTGTCAACTTTCAGCGTAAGCGCTTTCGGCCAGCGTTCGCAGCCCTGAATGCTTCGCGTGGACGCCAATCAAGTGTCCAATCGCCTGCGCATCCATAGGCCGGCTCAAGAAATACCCTTGAACCTCATCGCACCGGGCATCCTGCAAGGCCTGAAGTTGCTCGATCGTTTCCACCCCCTCCGCCGTGACTGTCAGCGACAGTGCCCTGCCCAGCCCGACGATGGCCTCGATAATCGACTGATCGTCACCGCTGGCGGCCAGCCCGGAGATAAAGCTGCGATCGATCTTCAACCCGTCGAAAGGAAATGAACGCAGGTAGCTCAATGACGAGTACCCAGTGCCGAAATCGTCCATTGCCAGGCGCACACCCAAGGCTTTCAAGTCGTGCATGATCTGCAGTGCGCCCTTGGCGTCGTCGAGCATGACATTCTCCGTCAGTTCCAATTCCAGCCGGGCTGGATTCAAACCGGTCTGCGTTAACACCGCCTGAACCCTGGACACCAACTGCCCACGCTGAAACTCTGTCGGCGACAGGTTCACCGAGACAAAGAGCTCTTCGGGCCAGGTCGACGCGGCCCTGCAAGCGGTGTCCAGTACCCAGTTGCTCAGCGGCAGAATCAACCCGGTTTCTTCCGCAATGGGAATGAAAACGTCGGGCGACAACAGCCCTCTCACCGGGTGCTCCCAGCGTACCAGCGCTTCGGCACCGGCCATGACCCTGCCGGCAATCTGATAGCGCGGCTGAAAGTGCAGACGCAACTCATCATGTTTGATCGCGTGACGCAGATCGCTTTCCAACTGACGCCGATCGAGAATTCGAGCATTCATGTCGCCCGCGTAAAAACGCCAGGTGTTGCGTCCAGCATCCTTGGCTTCATACAGCACGATGTCGGCATAGCGCAGCAACTCGTCGGCCAGGGTGGCGTCAGCCGGTGCCATGGCAATGCCGATGCTGGCACTGATAAACACCTCATGCTCATCAATCTGGAACGGCTGTTCGATGCAATCGATCAAGCGCTGGCACAGGTGCTCGACCTCATCCTGAGAAACCATATTCGCCACCACCAGCACAAACTCATCGCCACCGATTCGCGCGACCAGGTCGTCGGAGCGCAAGCACTGCCCTAGCCTTTTGGAGACCTCGTTGAGCACCTGATCGCCTGCGGCATGCCCGAGCAGATCATTCACCGGTTTGAAGCGGTCCAGGTCGACGCTGAGCATGACCAACGGATCACTCAGGGTCGGCGCAGCCTTGAGTTTGCCATCGAGGAATTCCTGCATACGGGCGCGATTCGCCAGGCCCGTCAGCGCATCGTGTTGCGACAGGTATTCGATCCGTCGGCGGGCCGCCACTTCTTCGGTGATATCGCTGGCCGTGCCGCGATAGCCCAGCCCCTCCATTTCTCGCACGGAAAGACGGAAAATCCTGGCTTGCCCGTCCCCTGACAGATAACTGCATTGCAAGATGGCGTTGGCCCGTCGCGAGTGGTTTTTCAACCACTGGGAAAGTGGGCCCTGATCAGACACCAGCAAGTCATCGATAGGACGACCAAGGCACTCGGCCCTGCGCAGTCCCGTCACGGTTTCGAAACGCTCTGACAGGTAGGTGAAGCGCAACCCGGTATCGATTTCCCAAATCCAGTCGGAGGACGCCTCGGCGACATCACGAAACCGCGCCTCACTGGCCGCCAACGCCGTTCGACTGACCTGCAGGGAGGTGTAACTGGCATCCATCACTTGCGCAGCTGCCGTGGTACGGCGCTGAAAAAGCCAGGTCATCAGTCCGATAATCAGCCCCGCGATACCGATCAGCGGCAACACCACGATCATCAACCGATGCCCCGGTTGCGCCGGTGTCCACTGCAGGGTGCCCGCCGTACCCCTTTCCCCCAGGCGCAAAAACGATGTGCCGAGCGCTGCACTATCACCTGAGGCCACGCGCAATTGAGCAATCCCGAAATCACTGGCCATGGTGCTCAATCGGGCAGCATCGAGCCTGGAGACGAACAACAGTATTGAGGCTGGCCTGTCATCCGTTTCGACCTGGAGGTTGGTGCCAGGCGTCAGGGGCGCGGCAGCGACCAACACCGGGGTGCCGTCAACATCGAGAAACGCCTTGATGGGTGTTTCGCCTTCGACATCAATGCGTGCACGTTCGATGAGCGCGGTGATGGGTTGTTTCAGCCAGTCTTCAGCGGTGACCGATTCCAGCTGCCCATTGATGACCGAGTACACCGTACGATCGGTCGGATCGATCACAAACACACCCTCAAACCCGAAGTCCTTAAACAGCGACGAGCCGGCATTCTGGCGGACAAATGCCCAGTCGATATCCACCTTCCTGTGCAGGTGCTCATAGGCATCGCCCCAGAATGCGTAGTCCTTGATCGTCAAAAGAACCGACTTCTCCAGGGACTGCACGGTCTTTTCCGCATAGAAGCGACTGCGGCGCTCGGCGTCCTGGTTTTGCTCGAAGGCGATGTAAACAATCAAGGTGCTGGCCAACAGGAAGATCGATAACAACAGACAAGAGAAGGCCATCAAAGACATGCGGGTCAGGGAAAGATTGGAGGTTTGCTTCTGCGGCAGACGGGCAAGTGGCTTGCTTTTCATAGGGCTTCCAGGCGGTACAACGACTACAGGCCTTATCGGCCCGACTGTCGATGCCTTGACCCGCTATCGCCTTCAACCGCTCAACGGTCGGGTCTTGCGAGACAAGCCAACCCTGAAGCTTCAGTCCACTTTTTCTGACTCTGTTTGCGGCGGCCGGGCTTTCGAGCGCGACGCCAGTAATCGCGGAACCTGTGGGAGCGGGATTGTTCGCTAGCTGAATGAGCGTCAACAGAACGTTGTTTTCTCGAAATACCGCATAACCACTGATCAGTTTGTTCGGTTTTTTGACACTTTCCCGATGTGCGGTCACAACTTTTGCGCTCCGCTAGGTCATAACACGGTGGCTGTCGATGGAATATTGGCATCTTTCGAGGTTTTAGGCTGATGCGGAGATAAGCTCATGATTTTTAACGTACAAAATTTTGGCGCCAAAGGAGATGGCATCACCGACGACACGGCGGCGATACAAAGTGCCATTGATGCAGCGGCAGCCGCAGGTGGGGGGCAGGTGTATATGCCGACCGGAACTTATATCGTTTCGGGAGGTGTGGAACCCTCCGACGGCTGCCTGATGCTCAAGAGCAACGTCTACCTGTACGGCGATGGCATGGGCGCAACCACTGTCAAAGTGGCTGACGGCTCCGACACCAAGATCACGGGGGTCATCCGCTCCGCCTATGGCGAGGAAACCCATGACTTTGGCGTCAGCAACCTCACCATCGACGGCAACCGTGATCACACTACGGGCAAGATCGACGGTTGGTTCAACGGCTACATTCCCGGCCAGGCAGGCTACGACTCCAACGTCACCCTCGACAGCGTCGAGATCAAGGATTGCTCCGGGTACGGTTTCGACCCCCACGAGCAGACCGTCAACATGGTCATCAAGAACAGCGTGTCCCACGGCAATGGCCTGGACGGCTTCGTTGCTGACTTCCTCAGCGACAGCACCTTCGAAAACAACGTCGCTTATGACAATGACCGCCACGGCTTCAATGTCGTTACCAGCACCCACGACTTCACCATGACCAACAACGTCGCCTACGACAACGGCGGCAATGGCATCGTGGTGCAGCGCGGCAGCGAGGACATTCCCTCCCCCAGCAACATCACCATCACCGGTGGTGAGGTGTACGGCAACGGCGCCGAAGGGGTGCTGATCAAAATGTCCAGCGAGGTGACGGTCAGCGGCGTTGATATCCACGACAACACCAGCGCCGGGATCCGCATCTACGGCAGCAACCACGTCGAGATCATCGACAACACGCTCAGCAACAACTCCTTGGGCAACCCCGTACCGGAAATCATCATCCAGTCCTACAACGACACCCTGGGCGTGTCCGGCAAGTACTTCAACGGCAGCGATAACACGATCCAGGGCAACATCATCACCGGCAGCAACCTGTCGACCTACGGTGTTGCAGAGCGCAATGAAGACGGCACCGATCGCAACGCCATCATCGGCAACACCATCAGCCACACCAGCAACGGTGCCACGCTGGTCTATGGCGACGGCAGCTACGTCAGCGCCACGGTGCCGATGACCACCGTGCAAGGTACGGCTGGCAACGACACCCTGCTGGGCGGTGCCGCCAGCGAGATTTTCTATGGCGTTGGCGGTAACGACACCATCAATGGCGGTGCCGGTGGCGACATTTTGGTGGGCGGCGCGGGCATCGACAAACTCACCGGCGGTACCGGTGCCGATACGTTCCGGTTCGTCGCTCAGTCCGACAGTTACCGCAACGCAACCGCAAGCTTCGATGACACCATCACCGACTTCGACGTCACCCAGGACAAGATCGACCTCGCCGGCCTCGGTTTCACCGGCCTGGGCAATGGCCGTGGCGGCACCCTGCAGGTCAGCTACAGCGCCAGCAACGACCGCACCTACATCAAGGACTACGATGCCGACGCCAGCGGCAATCGCTTCGAGTTGATTCTCTCGGGCAACCTGGCCAGCACCCTGACCGCCAGCAATTTCATCTTCAATCGTGTGATCACCGGCACCACCGGCAGCGACTCGCTTTTGGGTAGCGACTCGGCCGACACCCTGCTCGGCCTGGCGGGCAACGACAGCCTCAGTGGCGGCGCGGGCGACGACAAGCTCGACGGCGGTGCCGGCATGGACTCCCTCACCGGCGGCACTGGCGCGGACATCTTTGCGTTCTCCAATCGCCTGGACAGTTACCGCAACTACAACACCGGCGGTGCCAATCTTAGCGACGTGATCACCGATTTCGATATCACCGCCGACAAGATCGACCTCTCGGCCATTGGATTCACCGGCCTGGGGGATGGTAAGAACAACACCGTGTACGTGGTGCTCAACAGTACCGGCACCAAGACTTACATCAAGTCCCTGACCGCCGACGCCAATGGCAACCGCTTCGAAGTGACACTGGACGGCAACTACCTCAACAAGCTGACCAGTGCCAATTTCGTCTTCGCCACGTCGCCAACGGTCAACCATGCGCCGGTGGTGGCAACGGCGTTGCTGGATCAGAACGCGACCGAAAACACCCCGTTCAACTACGCGGTGCCGGCCACCAGTTTTACCGATCCGGATAACGACAGCCTCAGCTACACCGCGACCCTGGCCGATGGCAGCGCCCTGCCCGCCTGGCTGAGCTTCAATGCCACCAACCTGACCTTCACCGGTACGCCGACCAGCACCGCCTCCGGCAATTACAACGTGCTGGTCAAAGCCACGGACCCGGCCGGTGCATCGGTCAGTGACAGCTTCGCCCTGGCGGTGGCCGATGCGCCCGCCAACACCATCACCGGCACTAACAACGCCGAAACCCTCAATGGCACAGCGGGTGCAGACCTGATCCTCGGCCTCGGTGGCAACGACACCATCAAGGCCGGCACCGGCGCGGACATCGTCGATGGCGGCGCCGGACGTGATTCGATGTACGGTGGCGACGGTGCCGACACCTTCCGCTACACCAACGTACTCGACAGCTACCGCGACTACGACACCGGCGGTGTCACGGCCACCGACACGATTTATGATTTCACCGTTGGCGTCGACAAGATCGATGTCTCGGGCCTTGGCATTCTCGGCCTCGGCGATGGCAGCAATGGCACGTTGTACATGACCCTCAACGCGGCCGGCGACAAGACTTACATCAAATCCGCCGAGACCGACGCCGATGGCAATCGCTTCGAAATCGCCCTCAGCGGCAACTACCTCAATACCCTGACCGCCAGTGATTTCGTGTTCGGCGAGCGCGCCCAGCAGGACATCCTCTACCTGCCCACCCTAGGCCAATCCAACGCACGCCTGCTGCGCATGACGGAGGACGACAATCAGTCCGGCACCTCCATGCTGGTCAACGACCTGGACCGCTACACCACCTATGACGTGCGCAGCCAGTTCAACGACGCCGATGGCAACGGCATCGACATCGCGGTGGGCGGCAGCACGGTCACTGGCCTGTCGACACTCAGCGCCGAGGAACTCAAGTTGTGCTGGTGGCTGACCGACACCAACCAACCCGGGCCTGCGCTGTTGCGCGCCGTGACGCTGCTGCGGGACCAGCTCACCGAACTGCAATCCATAGACAACGTCACCATGGGCATCATTTGGGGCCAGGGCGAGGAAGCTGCCCAGGAGATCGGCCGCGCCACGGACAAAGCAGCGGCAGCAGCGGCCTACAAGGCCGCGACCCTGAAGGTGTTTGATTACCTGCATACCCAGTTCGGCAGCTTCAGCGTGTACCTGATGGAAACCGGTCACTACGAGCAGGACGCGGCGCGTATCCGTGGTTATTCGGAGGAGAAGATTGCCTCCATCGTCGAGGGGGTTGGCTATGTCCGCGCCGTCCAGGAAGCCATCGCTGCCGAGCGTGCCGACGTCAAGCTGGCGGTGGACTACACCGACCTCCCCTTGCGCCACGAAGTCGATCCGCAGGCGTATCCCGACGACGTCTGGCACCTGCACGAGGAGTCAGCGGAGATCGTCGGCCAGCGCCTGGCCGACTACATTGCCGGTGATCTCGGCTTCCAGGGCAACCCTAACGACAACAACAGCGTGCAGGACATTTTCGACAACGCTCATAACATGATTTCCGGCACCGACCAGGCCGATACCCTGGTGGGCACTTTGGGCAACGACACGATCGATGGTCACCTGGGCGCCGACACCATGACCGGTGGCGATGGCAACGACATCTATGTGGTCGATAACGCGTCCGACCGCGTCGTGGAAACCAACACCTCGACCTCGCAGATCGATACGGTGCAGGCCTCGGTCAGCTGGACCCTGGGTGCCAATCTCGAGAACCTGGTGCTCACCGGCACGTCGGACATCAACGGTACCGGCAATGAGCGGCAAAATTTCATCACCGGCAATGCCGCCAATAACGTGCTCAATGGTGCTGCAGGGGCCGACAGCATGAGCGGCGGCGATGGCAACGACACCTACTATGTCGACAACGCCGACGACATCGTGATCGAGACCAACAGCAATGCAGTGCCTGGAGGGATCGACAGCGTGCACAGCAGCCTGGCGGCCCATACTCTCGCCAACAACGTCGAGCGTCTGTATATCGATAGCACGGGCGCCGCCAATGGCACGGGCAACGCGCTGGACAACACGCTGTTCGCCGGAGCCGGCAACAACGTGCTGGACGGACGCGATGGCAACGACACAGTGTCTTTTGAACGCGCCCTGTCCGGGGTTACCGTAAACCTCTCGACGTCAGCGCAACAAAACACCGTGGGCTCCGGGCTCGACACCTTGAAATTTTTCGAAAACCTGACGGGAAGCGCCTACGCCGACAGTCTGTCGGGCAACAGCGCCGCGAACGTTCTGAACGGTGGTGCGGGCAACGATACGTTGGTGGGTGGTTCGGGCGATGACCGGCTGATCGGCGGTGCAGGCACCGACAACCTCACCGGCGGCACTGGCGCGGACACTTACGCGTTTGGTGCGTTGTCGGACATGGGCGTCGGGGCTTTGCGCGATGTGGTCAACGGTTTCAAGACCACCGAGGGTGATCATCTGGACTTCACCGGCCTGGACGCCAACCCGCTGACCGCCAATATCGACGCCTTCACGTTCATCGGCAGCAACGCCTTCGACCCCGCCAACGCCACCGGCCAACTGCGCTTTGCCGATGGCATTCTCTCCGGCAGTGTCAACGCCGACGCCACCCCCGAGTTCGAATTCGAACTGGTGGGCGTCAAGGAGCTGCACGCCAGCGACTTTACAGCCTGACGTTGTGGGAGCGAGCCTGCTCGCGATGACGGCGGCACATTTAGCACTGATGCAAGCTGACCTACCGCTATCGCGAGCAAGCCCGCTCCCACAAGGGATTTGCAGTGCCACCAAAATCGAAGACAACCACAGATCAAATGTGGGAGCGAGCCTGCTCGCGATGACGGCGGCACATTTAGCACTGATGCAAGCTGAACCACCGCTATCGCGAGCAGGCTCACTCCTACAGGGGATTTACTGTGCCTGAAAAATCGAGGACAGCCACAGATCAAATGTGTGTGGGCCTGCTCGCCACATAGGCATCAGTCTTGAACCTGGTCGCGACCCCGCGGCTCAGAACAGGTTCTGCACCTGCTCCAGGACGCCGCGGCTCATCTGGCCGGTGTGGGTGTGCAGGCTTACATAGCTTTGCAGCATGTCGAGTTTGGTGTTGAGCAGGTCTCGGCGGGCCTGGAACACCCGCTGCTGTGCATCAAGGATATCCACCGTGGAACGCACTCCACCCTGAAAGCCTTTTTCCGTCGAGGTCAGGGCCCGCTGATTGGACTCCACCGCCCGCTGCATCGCCTTGCTCTTGGTGAACCCGGCCACGACGCCCAGATAATCGGCTTCGATGTCCTCGGCCAACTGTTGACGCTGCACATCGTAGTCGGACTGGGCACCGGCCAGTTGCGCTTCGGCCTTCGCCACCGAGGCGCGTACCGCCCCGCCGCGATACAACGGAATATCCAGCTGCACCCCCACGTAATAGCTGTCCTGGCGCGGATCGAGTTCCTGGTACTGGCGGGTTTCCCGGCGGGTTAGCTGGGTGGTCAGCGACAAGGTCGGATAATGCCCGGCGCGCTGACTGTCGGCTTGCGCCTCGGCAACTTTCACCGCTGCCAGCCGGGCTGCCAGCTCGGGGCTGGCGTCACGGGCAACCGCCGTCCAGTACGGCAAATCCTGCTCCGGCGGGATCGGGCTACCGGCGGCGAGTTCTTCGCGCATCGGCTGGATGTCATCGATGGGTACGCTGGCGCGGCCGGACAATGCCCGCAACGCGGCCACGCGGCGGGCCTGGGCTTCAGTCTCCTGGGCTTCGACAAGATCGAGCCGCGCCTGGGCCTCATCAATATCGGTGATCGCACCTTGGCCGCCCTGATAAAGCTTTTTGCTCTGCGTCACCAATCCACTGATGGCAGCCTTTTGCTGGTTGATCAACTTGATCTCGTTTTCAGCCCGAGCGACGTCGAAGTAGCCTTTGGCGACCCGGTCGTACAGGCTCTGGCCGGCAACGTCGAATAGCTGGTTACCCAACTGTCCCCGCGCCTTGCCCTCCTGATACGCCGCCCAGCGCCCCTTGTCATACAGCGGTTGTTGCGCCGCCAGAGTGACGTTGTTTGCCTGGTAATCATTACTGTTGACGTAGCTGCGGTCGTCGCCGCCATCGATACGCCCACCGTAACCGTAGCGCGACGTCAACGACACTTGCGGATAGAGGCCGCCGCGGCCAATCGCCTCTTCCTGCTTCGAAGCATCAAAGGCATGGGTCGCTGATTGCACGGTCGGGTCATTGGCGCGCGAGGCGTCGTACGCCGCGGTCAGGCTCAGGCCTTTTTCGGCGGCCCATACGGGATTGATCGCGGCCCAACTGATATACAAACCCAGCAATGCACGGGAGCGATAGCGACAACGGTCGGTCATGCTCATTCCTCTTTGAAGGCTGCAAGCAAGCGTTCACGCAAAGGTTTCATCAGGTAATTCATCAAGGTGCGCTCCCCCGTCACCACCGTGACATCGGCGAGCATGCCGGGGCGCACTAGCAGGCCGGCGGCCTGGAGCGAGGCGACGGTGTCAGCGGGGATTTCGACCTTGGCGGAAAAGTACGGCTGGTGCGTCTGTTCATTGATCAACTGGTCCGCCGACACCGTAGTCACCGTACCGGTGACCGTCGGCGTATCCACCCGTTGCAGCGCGGTGAAATGCACATGCACCGGCAGCCCCGGGCGCAACTTATTGGCCATCAGCGGCTCGAAACGCGCGGTGATCGCCATCGGCGCATCCAGTGGCACCACCTGCATCAGGGTTTGGCCGGCCTGCGCAACGCCCCCGACCGTATGAAGGCTCACGTCCATGACCTGCCCGGACACCGGCGCACGGATCGCACCGTTGTCGACTTCAAACTGCAAGGCACGAATCTGATCGGCATAACCTGCCGCCTCGGCAGAAACCTCGCTGAGCTGGGTTTCGGCATCGCGGCGAAATTCCTGCTGCGCCTGCAAGGCCTTGAGGCGACTTTCGTTGATCGCCTGGCGGGTCCTGCCCACATCGCCCACCCCGGAAGCAATCTGCCCGGCCAATTGCGCTGCGTTGCGTTCGGCCTCGAAAAGTTTATTGCGCGGAACGTAGCCTTCACGGGCCAAATCACGCAGGCCTTCCAGCTCCTGCTGCTGGAAGCGCATCTGCGTGTCGTAGTTGCGCTTGACGCCTTCGTAGCCGAGCAACTGCTGCTGCAATGCCACGGCTTCGTGTTCGATGATCTGCAAGCGGCTGCCCAGTTCTGCGCGGCGAGTCAGAAACAACTGGCTCTGCAAGGCCATGGCGGCCTTGACCCGCGGCTCGTCGGCATGTTCCAGCAGTTCAGCGGGCCATTGGATCTCGGCCGAGCCCAGGCGCTCGGCAATCAACCGCGCTTCGACGCTGCGATCGTTGAGCAACTTGCCCAGCGTCACGTCCCGTTGCGATTGGGCCTGCACCGTATTGAGCTGCACCAGCAACTGCCCCTGGCTGACGCGGTCGCCATCGCTGACCAGCAGCTTTTCCACCACCCCACCGACCAACGACTGCACAGCCTTGCGTTCGCCCGCCACCACCACGGTGCCGCTGCCCACGACACCCTGGTCGAGCGGCGCCAGGCAGGCCCATAGCAGGAAGCCGCCCAGCGTCAGGACCAGGAAACCCACACCATAGCGTGCCGCGCCTCCGGCGTCGGTACTGGCGCAGGGCAATGTTGTGGCGCCGCGCACGCTCAGCCGCTGCTCAGGGGTCAGATCATGCATCTTCGCCAGTCTCCTTGACCGCGGCCGGTCTTGGCCCCTGCATCAATGCCTTGAGCACCTGGTCTCGTGAACCGAATGCTTGTTGAGTGCCGTCCTTGAGCACCAGGATGTAATCGACCACGGCCAGCACATTAGGCCGGTGGGTAATCAGCACCACGGTGCTGCCAGCAGCCTTGATCGCACTGATGGCCTGCACCAGTGCCAGCTCTCCGGCTTCATCGAGGTTGGAATTGGGCTCATCGAGCACAATCAGCGACGGGCGCCCATAGAGTGCGCGAGCCAGCCCGAGGCGTTGCTTTTGTCCACCGGACAAGCCAAGCCCGCCGGGGCCCAGAGGTGTGTCGTAACCCTTGGGGAACCTCAGGATCATCTCGTGAATGCCGGCGTGACGCCCGGCGGCGATGATCTTGTCGGCATCCTGCTCGCCGAAGCGGGCAATGTTGTCGGCCACACTGCCGTCGAACAGCTCGATGTCCTGGGGCAGGTATCCAAGGTGCGGGCCCAGGGCGTCGTGGGACCATTGACTGATCTCGGCGTCGTCCAGGCGCACCGAACCGCCCAACGCCGGCCATACCCCGACCATCGCCCTGGCCAGGGTTGATTTACCACTGGCGCTGGGGCCGACGACGGCGAGCACATCACCTTTGGCCAGGCTGAAATTGATGCCACGCAGGATCGGTTGCGAGGCGCCGGGCGGGCCGACATACAACTGCTCCAAACGCACTGCGCCGGTGGGCGGTGGCAAAGGCATTCGCAGACGCTCGCGCGGATGCTCGGCCAGCAGTTGGCTCAGGCGCTGGTAGCTCTGGCGGCCGGAGTTGAATTGCTTCCACGAGCCAATGGCGATTTCCACGGGTGCCAGGGCACGCCCCAGCAGCAGCGACATCGCAATCATCATGCCCGCCGACAATTGGCCTTCGAGCACCAGCAACGCCCCCAGGCCCAGGGCCAGAGACTGTCCGGAGATGCGCACGAAACGGGTCATCGAAGTGATACGCGCGCCGCGGTCGCTGGCATGGGCCTGGGCAGCAATGATGCGTTGCTGCAGCAGGCTCCAACGCTGGCGCAACGGCCCGAGCATGCCCAGGGCCTGGATGACTTCGGCATTGTGTAACGTGCTGTTTACATAGATCGACGACTGCACGCCCAGACGATTGGCTTCGCCCAAACGCGTGCGAGTCGCCAACTCGCCCCACAGCGCCAGACCGATCAGCACCAGGGCCAGAACCAGCGTCAGCACGCCGAACCAGGGATGAAAGATGAACGCCACCAGCAGGAAAATTGGCAACCACGGCGCATCGAGCAGGGCGATCAGGCCCTGGCCGGTGATCAACTGCCGCAGTGTCGCCAGATCGGTGAGCACCTGCGCCGGGTTGGCGTTGTGCTCGCGCAGACTGCGGGCGAAGGCGGCGTCGAAAATCCGCTCGCCCAAGGCATCGTCCAGCCCCGCGCTCATGCGAATCATCACCTCACCGCGTACCCACTCGATCAGGGCGCTGAACATGAACAGTCCCAGGGCGATCAAGGTGAGCATGAACAAGGTGGTTTCGTTGCGACTGGTGAGGACCCGGTCGTACACCTGCATCATGTAGAGCGACGGCACCAGCACCAGCAGGTTGATCACCCCACTGAACAGGGCCAGCGACCAGAACACCCGGCGATAGCTTAATAAAGCGGCATCAATGTCATGACGCGGATCGAGAAGCAAACCCATAGAGTGACGCCCGCAAAAGAAATAGTCGGTCCAAGACGCAATCCATCGCTGGTTTTTTGCCCTAAGGCTTTAGAGAAAACACTAAACGCAACCTGATGTGCCGCTATCAGAGACGATCCTCGTCGCTACAGGCGCCATTTACTGACCGCGCAACCACGGGTTAGTGCCGGTTCGACGGGCGGGGTTTGCATATGGGTGACGGGCGGGGATGTTGCACAGCAAGTGGACGAGCGCTTCGGCAAGCAGGATGTCGTGTACCTCCGTCAAAAAAAGCTGCCCCCGACCCGGCCGCCTGAGCCGGCTCAAATTCTGCTGGACGCACTGGAGGTTAAAGCCCGGGCGGTTTTGAGCACCGGTAGTACGTCCTCATCCCGTTGCTCCTCTTCCAAGTAGTCTGAAACTCCCACCCCGCTTGGGAGTATCGGCCGATGCGCAATCCCCGGCGCTTACACATAGTTGCAAGCCATAGCAGTACAAAGTCTACGGTCAGGCCTCGATGGCCCTACTAGTTGCTCTGGAGAAAATCATGGCTAATCAAAAGAAAAACTCATCGCTAACAAGTAACCAGGCCGATAACACCGGTGCCGATTCGTTACCCATCAGCCATGACGTCAACGCAAGCGACGCCCCCCTATATACTCCGACCGTCACCACCAACCTGAGCGACTACGCGCCTGGCAGCACCGCCACCATTACGGCCAGCGGCTTCGCCGCCGGCAGCACAGTGAAGCTCGATGTGGAACACGCCACCGGCGCCGGCGCGGATAACCTATGGGGCACGCCCGACGACGTGCTCGATACCGACACCGGCGAGGGACACGAGCCCTGGTACGTGACCGACGGCGGTGCCGGCGATCTTGACGGCCAAGTCAACGGCAGCGTCACGACCTCGTGGTACGTGAATCCAGACGACTCGGCTGGTGCGACGTTTCTGCTCACCGCGACCTCTTCGGGTGACGATCGTGTGTTCGGTACGAGTGACGACACAGTGGCGACAACGTCATTTACGGACAGCGGTCTAAGCGTCGTGGCCACCAGCGCGAACGTTACGCTGGACGAAACGGCCGGGTTGCAGAACGCCGCCGCCACGCCAAGCCCTGCGGGAGACGCTGACGACAACGACATTCTGGTGACCTCCCTGCCCTCGACCTTCTCTACCCGTTTGACTGCACTGGGTGCCGGTACCGCAACGGGTGCAGCGTTGAGTGGCTATACCGGTGCCGTGGGCAACACGGGCAGCAATGCGTTCACCGTCACCGCTGACCCCGGAGCCAGCATTACCAATATCAGCTTCGTCGACAGCACTGGTGCACCGCTCAATGGCCTGGACAGTGGACTGGATACCCTCAATGGCACCAGCATCTTTCTCTATACGGATGCGAACAACGACAACATCGTTCTGGGCCGAGCCGGTGGCTCGACCGGCGCGATCGTGTTCGCGGCCTATATCGAAGAAACCGGATCGCCGGTTTCGGGCGGCAAGATCTGGACCGTGGAGTATCAACCGCTTAAGCATCCAGATACTTCGAACGCCGATGACTCGCTCAATCTGCTGAATAAGGTGTTCATCGGAGCCAGTCAGGACCTGGAGTTCAGTCTGGCCGGTGTGCCCTCCGGTGCGAACCTGTTCCTGATGTTCACGAAGGCGAACCCGACAGTTGTCGATGTCGCGGGTGTCTTGCGGATCACGGATCCCACCATCATCGCCACCGGCAAGGACCCCGCAGACGAGTCAAGCGGCGCCAATATCAACACTGGCGACACGATCATCACCAGCCAGGCGGCCAACCCGACCACCTTCGGCACCAACAACCAGATGATTACGGAACAGGAAGGCATCCGTTTTTCATTCGTCACGGGTGCCAGGCAGGATGTGACCATTCCCAACCTGAGTCCGACCGAAGCAGATGTTGAGTCCAACATCGACTTTACCGACGTCTTCAATGCGAAGATGGCCAGTTTCGACGTCGTGCAGTTGCAAAGCGGCAAGAGTGCCGTGGTAAAAGTCAGTGCATTCACTACCGCTGCTGAACCTGGCGTGAACTTCATCAACGGCTATGCGGGTGATACGTCAATTGCCATCACCAATGTTCGCGTCTTCAATAGCGCCGGGGTGGTGATCGAGAATTCAAACGGATCGGTGAATGATCCGGCCATTGGTATCACCTTATCCGGTGGGGTTGCTACCATCACCGGCGTTTTGGCCGGGTACCAGATTGAATACACCACAGCGTCGGATCACAACCGCGTGCTCGTCGAGAACGGGGCAGCCCTCGACGCCAAGGGTAATAACCACGCCGATTTTGATGTGGGTGGCTTCACATTGGTCCAAGCCTCTATTTCGAAAACTGAAATCGGCTCCAAGATGCTGTTCGAGGACGACGGGCCGAGCATCAGCACCACCGGCACCGAGCCGACGCTGACAGTGGACGAGACAGTCCTGGCGACCAATGCCACGCAGAACTTTGCCGCCAACTTCACCTCGGCGTTTGGCGCCGATGGCGCGGGCACGCTGACCTATGCGCTCGGCGTGGTGGCGGGAGCCTCCGGGCTGGTGGACACGGCCACGAATGAGGCAGTGAACCTGTCGCTCAACGGCACAGTGGTGGAAGGACGTACGGCCACGACCAACCTGTTGGTGTTCACGGTCAGCGTGGCCGCCAATGGCGACGTCACGCTCGACCAGATACGCGCGGTGGTGCATCCCGATGCCAGCAATCCCGATGATTCGAAGAGCCTGACGGCGGACAACCTGGTGACGCTGACGGCGACCAAGACCGATGGGGATGGCGACAGCGCCCAGGCGGCCCTCAACATCGGCCAGAACCTGGTGTTCAAGGACGACGGACCGAGCGTCAGCACCACCGGTACCGAGCCGACACTGACGGTGGACGAGACCGTCCTGGCGACCAACGCCACGCAGAACTTTGCCGCCAACTTCAACTCATCGTTTGGCGCCGATGGGGCCGGCACGCTGACCTATGCACTGGGCGTGGTGGCGGGTGCCTCCGGACTGGTGGACACGGCCACGAATGAGGCAGTGAACCTGTCGCTCAACGGCACAGTGGTGGAAGGCCGTACGGCCACGACCAACCTGCTGGTGTTCACGGTCAGCGTGGCCGCCAATGGCGATGTCACGCTCGATCAGCTCCGCGCGGTGGTGCATCCCAACACCACCAATCCCGATGATTCGAAGAGCCTGACGGCGGACAATCTGGTGACGCTGACAGCGACCATAACCGACAAGGACGGCGACAGTGCCCAGACGACGCTCAACATCGGGTCGAACCTGGTGTTCAAGGACGACGGGCCAAGCATCAGCACCACTGGCACCGAGCCAACGCTGACGGTGGACGAGACCGTCCTGGCGACCAACGACACCAAGAACTTTGCCGCCAACTTCAGCTCGGCGTTTGGCGCTGATGGTGCCGGCACGCTGACCTATGCACTGGGCGTGGTGGCGGGTGCCTCCGGGCTGGTGGACACGGCCTCGGGCCAGGCAGTGAACCTGTCACTCAACGGTGGCGTGGTGGAAGGCCGCACGGCCACCTCCAACCTGCTGGTGTTCACGGCCACCGTGGCCGCCAATGGCGACGTCACGCTCGACCAGCTCCGCGCGGTAGTGCATCCCGACGCCAGCAATCCCGATGATTCGAAGACTCTGTCGGCGGACAATCTGATAACGCTGACGGCGACCAAAACCGATAGAGACGGTGACAGCGCCCAGGCGACGCTCAACATCGGCCAGAACCTGGTGTTCGAGGACGATGGCCCATCACTTGCGTTCGGCAACCTGATCGGCACCGGTAGCGTCCTGCCGCAATACGGGTTCTGGGATAATTCGGCCGGCGCCGACGGGTTGGGTGCGGCTGGTCTGGATATCTCGGTGAATAGCCAGTTCACCCTCGTAAGGCCAGACAACACG
>Ga0255334_1000494_pt1 | contig 30350 bp, 24 predicted proteins | sample EtOH5_35cm_T3_12_FD_202080 | JGI IMG/M metagenome (GOLD analysis project Ga0255334, IMG submission 202080) | Sandy soil microbial communities from University of British Columbia, Vancouver, Canada - EtOH5_35cm_T3_129 | ecosystem: Engineered > Artificial ecosystem > Sand microcosm > Unclassified ... | reverse complement strand
GCAGTTTCAAACTGCGCAAAGGTCAGCGTTTGCAGTTTACTCAGCCACTCCTGGGGGCGCGGGCTTATCTCGCGGCGCCGGGCGGTTTTGATGCGCCGAAGGTGTTGGGCAGCAGTGCGACGGTGGTGCGTGAGGAGCTGGGTGGGCTGGACGGCATGGGGCGGGCGTTGGCCAAAGGTGCGTCGCTGAGCTATTCGGCTGAAGCGCCGTTGCTGATGCGCGAGTTGCCTCGCGAACAAGTACCGGACTTCAAATCCGATTTGCCACTGGACGTGGTACTCGGCGCGCAGATCGGCGAGTTCAGCGGCCAGAGTCTGTTCGATGCGTTCAACAGCGCCTGGACCCTCGACAGTCGCGCCGATCGCATGGGTATTCGCTTGCTGGGAACAGCGTTGCAGTACCAGGGGAAACCGATGATTTCCGAGGGCATTCCGCTCGGCGCAGTGCAGGTGCCGCCGGACGGGCAGCCGATTGTGCTGCTCAATGATCGGCAGACTATTGGCGGTTATCCGCGACTGGGGGCGTTGACGCCGTTGGCACTGGCGCGGCTGGCGCAGTGTCTGCCGGGGGCGACGGTGCGGTTGCGGCCGGTAGTGCAGGATGTCGCGCATCGGGAGCAGGTTGAGTATTTGCGGCGGTTTCAAGGCAGTTAAAAGCTTCGCGGGCAAGTCGGATCGCCGCACCGCTCGCTCCTACAGATTTCGGAGTTACCCCTGTAGGAGCGAGGCTTGCCCGCGAAGAGGCCCTTACAGGCGATGAATTTCTATTTGGAAAGAAACCGCATCCCTTCCTCAAGCCCCCGCAACGTCAGCGGGTACATCTGGTCATCAATCAAATCCCGAACAATATTGGTCGAGGACGTATAGCCCCACGTATCTTTCGGATACGGGTTGATCCAGATGAGCTTCTTGTACTTCTCCTTGAACCGCTGCATCCACACGTAACCGGCTTCTTCGTTCCAGTGCTCGACGCTGCCGCCGGCCTGGGTGATCTCATAAGGCGCCATCGCCGCGTCACCGATGAAGATCACTTTGTAGTCGGCGCCGTACTTGTGCAGCAGGTCCTGGGTCGACGTGCGCTCGGAGGTGCGGCGCATGTTGTTCTTCCACACCGATTCATAAATGAAGTTGTGGAAGTAGAAGTACTCCAGGTGTTTGAACTCGGTCTTGCAGGCCGAGAACAACTCCTCGCAGATCTTCACGTGCGCATCCATCGAACCGCCGATGTCGAACAGCAGCAACAGTTTGACGGTGTTACGCCGCTCCGGCCGCATCTGGATACTCAGCAATCCGGCATCTTTGGCGGTGTGATCGATGGTGCCATCGATGTCCAGCTCTTCGGCCGCACCCTGACGGGCGAATTTGCGCAGCCGACGCAGGGCGACCTTGATGTTGCGCGTGCCCAGTTCCACGGAATCGTCGAGGTTCTTGTACTCGCGCTGATCCCAGACCTTGACCGCCTTGCCCTGGCGCTTGCCGGCATCGCCGACCCGAATGCCTTCCGGGTTGAAGCCGCCGGAACCGAACGGGCTGGTGCCACCGGTGCCGATCCACTTGTTGCCACCGGCGTGGCGTTCTTTCTGTTCTTCCAGGCGTTTCTTGAATTCTTCGATCAGCTTGTCCAGGCCGCCAAGGGACTGGATCGCCGCCCGCTCTTCGTCGGTCAGCGAACGCTCGAATTCCTTGCGCAACCAGTCTTCAGGAATCAGGGCCTGAAGGTGATCGTCGAGTTTCTCCAGGCCATTGAAGTACGCACCGAAAGCCCGGTCGAACTTGTCGAAATGCTTTTCGTCCTTCACCAGAATCGCCCGGGACAAGTAGTAGAACTCGTCCATGTCGGCGAAGGTCACGCGCTGTTTCAGCGCGTTGATCAGGTCCAGCAGCTCGCGCACCGAGACGGGCACCTTGGCTGCGCGCATTTCATTGAACAGGTTGAGCAGCATGGCGTTAGCCCCTAGTTAATCAGAGCTTAGCGAGTACCGCGACGACTCATGAACGCTAGGCGCTCAAGCAATTGCACGTCCTGTTCGTTCTTCACCAAGGCACCGGCCAGCGGCGGAATGGCCTTGGTCGGATCGCGTTCGCGCAGCACCGCTTCGCCGATGTTGTCGGCCATCAGCAGCTTCAGCCAGTCCACCAGTTCGGAGGTCGATGGTTTCTTCTTCAGGCCCGGCACCTTGCGCACATCGAAGAACACGTCCAGCGCTTCGCTGACCAGATCCTTCTTGATGTCCGGGTAGTGCACGTCGACGATTTTCTGCAGCGTGACGCGATCCGGGAACGCGATGTAGTGGAAGAAGCAGCGGCGCAGGAACGCGTCCGGCAGCTCCTTTTCGTTGTTGGAGGTAATGATGATGATCGGGCGCTTCTTGGCCTTGATGGTCTCGTCGATCTCGTAAACGTAGAACTCCATCTTGTCGAGTTCTTGCAGCAGGTCGTTCGGGAACTCGATGTCGGCCTTGTCGATTTCGTCGATCAGCAGAATCACCCGCTCTTCAGACTCGAAAGCCTCCCAGAGCTTGCCCTTTTTCAGGTAGTTGCGAACGTCATGGACCTTTTCCGTGCCCAGCTGCGAATCGCGCAGGCGGCTGACCGCGTCGTACTCGTACAGGCCCTGATGCGCCTTGGTCGTGGATTTGATGTGCCAGGTGATCAGCTTGGCGCCGAAGGACTCCGCCAGTTGCTCGGCCAGCATGGTCTTGCCGGTGCCCGGCTCGCCCTTGACCAGCAGCGGACGCTCCAGGGTGATGGCGGCATTGACCGCCAGCTTCAAGTCATCGGTGGCGACGTAGGCCTGGGTGCCTTCGAACTTCATCTGCTAATCCTCGAACGGTAACGCCGACCTGACAGGGCAGGGCGGGGCGCAATAATTGTAGTACCCGACTATAACGCGCTGTCTGGTCGACTGTGAACGCAGACGGCTTATTCAGTCTCTGAATGGGGCGTCACATCTTGACTCAGTCTCGGCGGCTGGCCAGTATTGAGCTATCGCCATTTTGGCGATAGCTTGCGGAGCATGTCTACTAAATATCGATTTCGCGATACGTACCGCATTCAGTTGCGAGAGAAGGACCATCCGCCGCCCCATGTCCACCTGACCGGTGGCGGGCTGGATGTGATGCTCAGCCTGGAAACGGTTGAAGTGATGGTCGGCAAGGCGCCGCCGTTGATGATCAAGGAAGCTCTGGAATGGGTCAGGACCCATCAGGTGCAGTTACTGGAGGACTGGAAACGATGTTACCCATGAAACGACCACGGTTGTCTGCTGTGCAGGCGTTGCCGGATTACCGTTTGGCGCTGACATTCATCGATGGTCAGCAATTGACGCTCGATTTGAGCCGTGACCTGCGTACCTTTCCTGGATTGCAGCCGTTGCTGGAGGCGGGGGCTTTTGCCAGTGTAACCCTGGGCGATGATGGCTGGAGCGTCGAATGGCCTGAGCAGGATATCCAGATCGGCGCAGACACCGTTTATCTGGATGCGCTCGCGCAAAACGCAGCGGATGAAAACACCCGGATCTTCATCGACTGGCGTGCGCGTACCGGGTTGCCGCTCAATCAGGCCGCCGAGGCTTTGGGGGTGAGTGCCCGCAGCATCACGCGCTACAGCAGTGGCCGTGAAGCCGTGCCCCGGTCATTGGCGCTGGCCTGTCTGGGGTGGGATTTTCTGCAGCTGCGAGATCCAGCGCGGGCGGCTGAAGAAACCGGCCGTTACACCGTTACACGCAAACCCTAACCGGACTCCGGCTTCGGCCGTTCATACTGGGCATTGAAGGCCTGGACAAAACCGTTACGTAAAATCTGCAAAAACGCGTGGAACGCGCTGATATCTTGCCGGTGAACGCTGCCACTTAATTCAACGCGTGTTGCAAACTGGTTCTTGCCCTGGTTTTTCAGCACGGTTTCGGAGCCACCGACAATGGCCTCCCAAATGGACCGGAACAGACCTTTGTCCTTGTTCTCGACGTCCTGTTGCCAGTTGAACACATCGACGTCTTTGAGCAGTGGCTTGATGTAGCCAGTCAATTGGGCTTTTTTCGCTTGCGCTTCAATCACTACATCACCATGCCCGGCATTGAAATCGAACTTGCCGTAGGCCGAGGCGAAGTCGTTCATGCGTTTGAGTTCGATGCCCGTGGCGCGTAGTCGAAACTGGAAATCCTCGAAGTCGCTCAGCGGATCGAAGGTCGCGCTGGTTTCCAGTGGCGCGTGCCCCAGCAGCAGCGCCTTGCCGTCGAACCGTGCGTCGCGCTTGCCTTTCTTGTCGACGACGTTGGTCAGGTTGTAAATGCTGGCGTTGACCTGGGTGGCGTTCATGTTCACGGGGGGCCTGGAATTGAAGTTCCGGAAGCTGATCTTGCCGTCGCTGATCCGCACTTCGTTCAGGGTGATCGGCAGCAATTTCTCCAATTGTGCTCGCCAATCGGTGCCTTCACCGGTCTGGGAGTTTTTCTTGTTGGCGCCGCCGTCGACGAAGTTCACTTCGGGTTTGACGAACTGCGCCTTGGCCACGACCGCGTGGTCGTACCAGAGCGAGTGCCAATTGACGGAAAGATCGATCAGCGGCGCATTGACGAAAGGCACCGGGACCTTGCCTTCGACCTTGACGACTTTCAGTCCGTTGATTTTGTAGGCGCCGCGCCACAGAGCCAGGTCCACGTCGGTGATCTGCCCGCGATAGTCACCCATATTCGCCAATCGTTCGTTCAGGTAGTCACGCACCAGATAGGGCAGGGCGATGTGCAGGGCAACCATTAACATGAGGAGGCCGGCGAGGGTCCACAGAGGCCAACTGTATCGACGCTTCATGGCGGCAAATCTCTGGCAGTGTAAAGCGATTGACTGCTGCGCTGGCCGGACGTTCGACTGACTGGACGACCACGGGCAACAGGCATACCGTGGAGGGCTAATTCAACGCTGCATAAGGACCCAGCCATGAGCCGTATCTTTGCTGACAACGCCCATTCCATCGGCAATACACCGCTGGTGCAGATCAACCGCATTGCGCCGCGTGGCGTGACCATCCTGGCCAAGATCGAGGGGCGCAACCCTGGTTACTCGGTGAAGTGCCGGATTGGCGCGAACATGATCTGGGACGCCGAAAGCACCGGCAAACTCAAGCCTGGCATGACCATCGTCGAACCGACCTCCGGCAACACCGGCATTGGCCTGGCGTTTGTCGCCGCAGCACGGGGCTACAAGTTGGTGCTGACCATGCCGGCGTCCATGAGCATCGAACGGCGCAAAGTGCTCAAGGCGTTGGGCGCCGAACTGGTGCTGACCGAGCCGGCCAAAGGCATGAAAGGTGCGATCGAAAAGGCCACTGAAATGGTTGCCAGCGACCCGTCCCTCTACTTCATGCCGGCGCAATTCGAAAACCCGGCCAACCCGGCCATTCACGAGAAAACCACTGGTCCGGAAATCTGGAACGACACCGACGGTGCCGTTGATGTGCTGGTGGCCGGCGTCGGAACAGGCGGAACCATTACGGGGGTTTCGCGGTATATCAAGAATACCCAGGGCAAACCGATTCTCTCGGTGGCGGTGGAGCCCGTGGTGTCTCCGGTGATCACGCAAGCGCTGGCCGGTGAAGAGATCAAGCCTAGCCCTCACAAGATCCAGGGCATCGGTGCTGGCTTTGTGCCGAAGAACCTCGATCTGTCGATGGTGGACCGGGTCGAGTTGGTCACCGATGACGAATCCAAGGCAATGGCTTTGCGCTTGATGCAGGAGGAAGGAATTTTGTGCGGCATCTCTTGCGGTGCGGCCATGGCTGTGGCCGTGCGCCTGGCCGAAACGCCGGAAATGCAGGGCAAGACCATCGTGGTGATTCTGCCGGACTCCGGTGAGCGTTATCTGTCGAGCATGCTGTTCAGCGATCTGTTTACCGAGCAGGAGAATCAGCAGTAATCGTGAACAAATCAAAGCAGTGATGTTTCGATTTTGATCCCGACAAGTGGGCTGATCCAGGTCAGCCCCCGTTCAGGAGACATATGTTAAGAAGTGCGTTGTTGCACAATCTTTAACAGTGAATGTTGAGGAAAGCGGGTTTTTCCCGAGGCCGGTAGTGTTTATCATGGCCGACTGCCACGTCGGGTAAATGGCGTAGTGCAGAGTTGCTAATTCTCAAGGAGTTGTAGATGACCTTTACCATTGCAGCGAAGGCATCGCTGTTACTGCTGTTCCTCGGCAGTACCCTCTTTGTGCACTTGCGCGGCAAGGCGCGATTGCCGGTCTTGCGTCAGTTCGTCAACCACTCCGCTTTGTTCGCACCGTATAACGCATTGATGTACCTGTTTTCCAGCGTGCCATCCAAACCCTATCTGGATCGCAGCAAGTTCCCGGAACTTGATGTGCTCAAGGACAATTGGGAAGTCATCCGCGACGAAGCGATGCACCTGTTCGATGAGGGTTACATTCGCGCTGCCGAGAAAAACAACGACGCCGGTTTTGGCTCGTTCTTCAGGAAAGGCTGGAAGCGTTTCTACCTCAAGTGGTACGACAAACCCCTGCCATCGGCCGAAACGCTGTGCCCGAAAACCGTGGCCCTGGTCAGCAGCATTCCCAACGTCAAAGGCGCCATGTTCGCCTTGCTGCCGGGTGGCAGCCATCTCAACCCGCACCGCGATCCGTTTGCCGGTTCTTTGCGTTATCACCTGGGGTTGTCGACGCCGAATTCCGATGATTGCCGTATCTTCGTCGACGGTCAGGTTTACGCCTGGCGTGATGGCGAAGACGTGATGTTCGACGAAACCTATGTGCACTGGGTCAAGAACGAAACCGAGAAGACCCGGGTCATTCTGTTCTGCGACATCGAACGTCCGTTGAGCAACCGTATCATGACCCGCATCAACCGCTGGATCAGCAGCCTGCTCGGTCGCGCCACTGCGCCGCAGAACCTCGATGACGAGCGTGTCGGCGGGATTAACCGGGCCTACGCCTGGAGCAAGAACTCCAGCGATAAGGTCAGCGGCGTGGTCAAGCAGTGGAAGCGGCGCAATCCTAAAGCCTACCGTGTGCTGCGGCCGGTGCTCGCGGTGGTGGTGTTGACGTTGTTGGGGTATTGGTTGTTTGGGTGAAACCGGACTTTGAATAAAGAACCGCTCCTTGTGAGCGGTTTTTTTATGAGGAAAAGGTGAACGAAGCTCCAGCGAGAACGCCCATTGGCTCTTCTGTTACCGGGTTTGCCAGTGTATCTCTGATGCGACGCAAAACACTTTCTGGCAACTCAGTGGGTGGTCGCTTCGGAGTTGCCTTGATCGGTTGTCTATCTGCAATATTTTTTTCAGCGAGAGCTTTCATTGAATCTCCAGCGTTGATCATTAAATGAGCAGTTGGCCCGATATTAGTCGCACTCCATAAGCATCACAAGCCGACCCTCTGTGTCGAATTCAAAACCAAGCTGCTGATAGATGGCGATGGCACCCTTTACAGGCTCCTGTATTTCGATCTGTCTGCAGCCAATGATTTGTGCAAAGTGAGTAACAGCGGTCAGTGCGAGCGAAGCAATCAGACTTTTCAGGGGATGACCTCTTTCTGGATTACCCTCCAATCGCACGATCTTTACTCGTTGACGACTCTGGTTTGGATTCGCAAAACACAGCCCGCATAACTCCAGATCAAACCAGATCAAACCAGATCGCCAGATCAAAACACATCGGCTCTTTTGCCTTCCATCCAACGACCTCATTCCATGAGTAGTGCGGATCATTCCAGTGCTGGAATGCATTCAATGCCTGTGCGTTGATTGGTTCGAAACGAATCCTGGAAAAATCGAAGCCGACGTGCCCTCCATGCTCCAGTTCTTGATGAAGTCGGGATAGGGTGGCAATTGCCAGCTTTCGAGCATTTGATCTGTACAGCTGATACCGAAGTTGAGTCCGTTCCCTTGGCATTAAATCTTTGTCATTCCATATTCCCACTATCGGGCGTTTGCTTTCCTCTCCAAGGTAGAACGCGGAGAACAACCTGTATCTACTGGCCCTTTGTCCAAGTCATTGCAATCCATGTCGAGCGCTGGTTATAGTCGGCGCTCGGTGATTTCCGTTCACCGTCCATCCCATCAAAAAAGATCAGCCCATGCCTGCATCCCTCATCAACGCGGTAGTCGATTCAGCGGTCCACGCTGGCGTCGTGCCGTGCGGGGATCAGCAGCCTGCGCAGATCAGTCATTACCCCCCACCTGTCCGTAGCACGCCGGTGTACGCAGTCGTATCACCGCCGGGCGTTGGCGTTTCGGGCTGATCAGCTTTCCCTGCTGTTCCCATGCCCTTCTAAAAGCGTTCGCCTGAAAAACTACTGGATTTCAGCTTCGGCTGAGTTGGCTTTTTATGCCTGACTACAGGTGGTATTCATGTTTGTCCTTTCGAAAAAATCCGCGCTCGCGGCGGCATCCACGAGCCTGTTCGTTTTGCTGTGGAGCAGCGGGGCGATCTTCTCCAAATGGGGCCTGGCCCACGCGTCGCCCTTCGCTTTTCTGCTGATTCGTTTCGCCATCGCGCTTTGTGGATTGGTGCTGCTGGTGCCATTGCTCAAGCTGAAACTGCCCAAGGGTGGCAAGCCGATGCTGTATGCGATGGCCACTGGCGTGGTGTTGCTGGGCGCTTATCAGATTTTCTATCTGCTGGCCCTGGACCTGAAGGTCACGCCGGGCGTGATGGCCACGATCATGGGTGTGCAGCCCATCCTCACGGTAGTAATCATGGAGCGCCAGCGCTCAGCGAACCGGGTGTTCGGTTTGATGCTGGGTTTGGCCGGATTGATCATGGTGGTGTATCAGGGCATTGGTCTGGCCGGCATGTCGCTGGCCGGGATGTTTTTCGGTTTGCTGGCGTTGGCGAGCATGACGTTCGGTTCGATCATGCAGAAACGCATCACCGATAATCCCCTCGGTACGCTGCCGGTGCAGTATCTGGCGGGGCTGTTGTTGTGCGGGATTTTCGTGCCGTTCCAGCCCTTTCACTTTGAACGCAGCAGCGGTTTTATCGTGCCGGTGTTGTGGATGGGGCTGGTGGTGTCGGTGTTGGCGACGTTGTTGCTGTATCGGCTGATCGCCCGGGGCAATCTGGTGAATGTCACCAGTCTGTTCTATCTGGTGCCGGCGGTGACGGCGGTGATGGATTATCTGTTTTTCGGCAACCAGCTTGCGGTGTTGAGCATGGTGGGGATGGTGCTGATTATTGTTGGTCTGGGGGTTGTGTTTCGTCAGGCGGGGTAGAGCGGTTGGGGGCATATCCTTTTTTTTGTGAGGGCTGATATTGGTTCCGCCCTTACGGCGGGTTACTTGGGGCTTTTCCAAGTGACTCGCCGTAAGGGCGAAACCAATAGCCGCCGTTACCGAAGCAACGGATATATACGCATACCCAAAGGCCTACTTACTCAAAGCATGCTCAGCCCGCACCGAATTCATAAACGCCTGCATCGCCGAAGACTGAATACGATGACGCCGGGTAATCAACCCATACGGCGGCAACCGCGCTTCAAACTTGATCGGCAACACCGCCAGCAAATCACGCCCCGGATAATCCTCGACCACCGACACCGGCGTGACGCCGAGCATGTCGGTCTGCTGGATCAACGACAGCAAGGTCATGATCGACGTGGTTTCAACAATACTGCTGGGAATGTCGACCCGCGCATTGTGAAACACCTGATTGATGATCGCGCGCATCGGGCTCGGTTGCTGCTGCAACACCCAAGTCATGTTCTGCAATTCCGCCCAGCTCAGGTTTTTCTCCCGCGCCAATGGATTCTGCGCACCGGCAATCACGCACAGCTCCTCTTCACCCAAGCTATCGAACAGCAATTCTTCGGCCCGCGCACCCGCCGGAATCCTCCCCAACACAATGTCGAGCTGATCCTGCAACAGTGCCTGCACCAGTACATCACTGGTGTCGACCTGAATGCTCATCGACAACCTTGGATGGCTTTTCTTCAAGGTGGCGATGGTGCGGGTCAGCAACCCCGAGGCCAATGCCGGAATCGCCCCGACGGCGACCCGCCCGAGGTTGCCGGATTCCAGGGCGACCAGTTCTTCACGCATGCCGCTGAGTTCGGCAAACACCATGCGCGCGTAGTAGATGACGGTCTCCCCGAACGGGGTAGAGCGCATGCCCCGAGGCAGACGTTCGAAGAGTTCGACGCCGAGCAAGTCCTCGGCCTCGTGCAACATCTTGGTCGCTGCCGGTTGGGTCATGCCGATGTGGTCGGCGGCGCGGCGCAGCGAGCCGAGTTCCTGCAACGCCAGCATCAGCCGCAATTGGCGCAGACGCAGTCGACTGTGGATCACATTGGCATCAGGAATTCGGGTCATGGGCCGTGCTCGCGAAAAAGACTGCAGCAAGCCTGACAACAAATGTCAGGCGTTGCCAGCATTGCTGTGTCACAGCACCGATTTGGTCTTGGCGACATGGGGTTTGCGCAGGCCCATCAGGCTGCTCAACCCTTTGGAAATCAGCGGCCAGAACAGCATCAGCAGCGCCGCCGTGGTCAGGCTGCCCACCAGCGGGTTGGACCAGAAAATCCCCAAGTGGCCGTCAGAAAACAGCATCGATTGACGGAACGCATCTTCAGCCTTGTCGCCCAGCACTGCCGCCAACACCAGCGGCGCAATCGGGTAACCGAGTTTCTTGAACAAGTAACCCAGCGCGCCGAAGCCCAGCATCAGCACCACGTCGAAGAACGAGTTGTGCACCGAGTAGGCACCGATGGCGCAGACCATGATGATGATCGGCGCAATGATCGAGAACGGAATGCGCAGGATCGAAGCGAACAGCGGCACGGTAGCCAGCACCACGATCAGGCTCACCACGTTGCCCAGGTACATGCTCGCGATAAGCCCCCAGACAAAATCGTGCTGCTCGACGAACAACGTCGGACCAGGGTGCAAGCCCCAGATCATCAAGCCACCGAGCATCACCGCTGCCGTAGCGGAGCCGGGAATGCCCAAGGTCAGCATCGGCAGCAGGGCGCTGGTGCCGGCCGCATGGTCGGCGGTTTCTGGAGCGATCACGCCTTCGAGTTCACCCTTGCCGAAGTTCTCGCGATTCTTCGAGAAACGCCGCGCCAGGCTGTAGCTCATGAACGAAGCTGCCGTCGGGCCGCCGGGCGTGATGCCCATCCAGCAACCGACCAGCGTGCTGCGCACAATCGTCCACCAGTAACGTGGCAACTTGGCCCAGGTACGCAGAATCACCATCGGTGTAATTCGCGCATGCTCGCCGCGAAACACCAGGCCTTCCTCGACCGTGCAAAGGATTTCGCCGATGCCGAACAGGCCGATCACCGCCACTTCGAAGCTGATGCCCGTCATCAGGATCGGCTGGTCGAAGGTCAGGCGCAGGTTGCCCGATACGGTGTCCATGCCGACCGCCGCCATGGCGAAACCGATCATCATCGCCACCACGGTTTTCAGCGGCGGGTTCTTGCTCATGCCGATGAAGGTGCAGAACGCCAACAGGTACACCGCGAAGAATTCCGGTGAACTGAACGACATGGCGAATGCGGCGATCTTGGTCGACAGGAACGTCAGCAGCAACACGCCGGCCAGTGCACCGATCAGTGCCGAACTGAAGGCGGCGGTGAGGGCTTCGGCGGCGCGGCCTTCGCGGGCCATCGGGTAGCCGTCGAAGGTCGTCGCCACCGATGAGGGCTCACCGGGGATGTTGAACAGGATCGAGGTGATCGAGCCGCCGAACAGCGCGCCCCAATACATGCACGACAGCAGAATGATCGCCGACACCGGCGACATGGTGAACGTCAGCGGCAGCAACAACGCCACGCCGTTCGGGGCACCGAGGCCGGGCAGTACGCCAACCAGAATGCCCAGTAGCACGCCAATCACCATCAGGCCGATGTGGCCCGGGGTCAGGATCAGGTTCATGCCTTGCAGCAGGGAATCGAACTCGCTCATTTGAAGTTTCTCCCGGCCAGGGCAATCCAGTCGCCCATCGGGCCGGCATCCAGCGGGACCTTGAACCACAGCGCGAAAATCAGGTAGCTGGCGAGCACCGCGCCAAGGGACACGCTGCCGATCATCAGTTTGCCGTAAGGCTTGGCGCGGACCTTGTCACGCCACATGAACCAGGCGATGAAGCAGGCCGACGCCACGTAGATGCCGGTGAACGGCATAGCGCCCACGAACAGCGCAATCGGGATGAACACCGACAGCACTTGCTTGAACGCACTGCGGCTGACGAATGCAATGCTCAGGGCGTGCCAGCGCACCAGGGTCAACACGCCGTTGGCCACGCTTGCGGCGCTGAGCATCAGGCCGATGTAGAAGGGGAAGTAACCCGGCTCGGGGCCAGAATCGCCCCAGCCGATACCTTGTTCGACACTGCCGAACATCACCACCACGCCGATCAGCGCGGTGAAGACAGTCAGGCCGAGTTCGACCCAGCGGGTACCGACCAGTGCCGGTGAATCCGAAGAATGGGACATGAAGACACCTCCAGAGGTGACGGCCGCGCGCAGGCGGACGGCCGTCGGCAACTCAGTTTTTCAGCCAGCCGGCTTCTTTGAACACCGGGGTGACGCGGGCGGTGTCTTTCTCAATGTAGGCGGTCAGCGGCTCGCCTTCGAGGAAGGTGGGCACCAGTGCGTTCTGTTTGACGTAGGCCTTGAACTCCGGGGTTTCGGTGACTTTGCGCATCAACTCGACATAGAACGCCCGTTGCTCGGCGGTGACTTCGCCGGGCATGAACACGGTGCGCGGGAAGCGGTACTGATCGATGCCCAGGCCCTGCTCGTGGCAAGTCGGCACGTCGGCCCAGGATTTGTCGCCGGCGACTTTCTCGGTGTAGCTCATGCGCTCTTTACTGAACACGCACAGCGGCTCGACCTGATCACCGCGCCATTGGCTGATGCTTTCGCTGGGGTTGTTGACGTTGGCGGCGATGTGTTTGCCGGCCAGTTGGGTCGCGGCTTCGCTGCCGCTCTTGAACGGGATGTACACCAGTTTGCTGTTAGTGGTCTGGTTCAACAGCAGGGTCAGGGTCTGGTCCACGTCCTTGGACTGGCTGCCGCCCATGCGCAGGTTCGACGGGTCAGCCTTGACCGCTTCGTAGAAGCCCTTGGCGTCCTTCCACGGCGCGTCTTTGTAGCTCCAGAGAATGAAATCGTCCTCGGCCACGGCGGCGATGGGGGTCAGTTCCTGCCATTGGTAGCCGAGCTTGGACACCAGCGGCAAGAGGTAGATGTTGTTGGTGCCGATCACCAGTTTTTCCGGATCGCCCTTGTTCATTTTCAGGTCGAGGAAAGCTTCGGCGCCATTGCCGCCGCCCTTGTTGAGGACGATGGTATTCACGTCGAGCAGCTTGTGGGTGGTGATGATCGACTGGATCAAACGGCCGAGCTGGTCGGTGCCGCCACCGGGACCGCCAGCGACGACGATTTCGACGTTCTTGTCCGGTTGCCAGGCTGCATGAGCGAGAGCGGGAAGGGCGCCGGCGGCGACCAGCGTGCAGCCAAGAAACAGACGGGATGTGCGACGGACGAATGCATTTCGCATGGAAGGGCCTCGTTTTTGTAGTTGTTATGAGTGACTTGTCAGAGCGGTAAAGCTGCAAGCCTGGCCCGAGTGTGGGAAGCCGCAGGCGTCGCGTCTAGTCAAAACAATACATACACCGATAGCCTGGGGTTATAGCTCAGGAGGGGAAAAATCGTGAAGATCGCCGCAGGCCTTGCGCCAGAGCAGTTTGAGTGGAAAGTGTGTGCAGGCCTTATCCATTGAAAGCCCCCTGAAAGCAGTGCATGACATAACCCGAGGCTATCGCCTTATTTCAAGTTTTGATTAGACGGTTATCAGTGAGCCTTCGATAGTGCTCACCAACACCGAACTTTGTAGGAGCCAGCAAGCCGGCTTCTACAAGGTCAGCGTTTGCAACTTCACAAAAATAATAAACAGAGGTACGCACCATGGCTCGTCCCAGTGCTTCCCTGCAATTGCCCGGCGCAGTTGCCCAACCCGCCGCAGCGGCCACACCGCTGACCGGCACCACCAAGGCCAGCAATGTGCGCTGGCGGATCTTCGCGATCATCTTCGCGTTGACCATGGTCAACCTCATCGACCGGGTGTCGCTGTCCATTGCGATGCCGACCATCGCCCATGAGTTTTCCCTGTCGCCGAGCATGCAAGGCCTGATCCTCAGCAGCTTCTTCTGGGCCTATGCGCTGTTGCAGATTCCCGGCGGCTGGATGATCGACCGCTTCGGCCCGCACCGGGTCATCAGTTGGTCCACCGGGTTGTGGGGGACTTTCCAGGTGCTGGCGGCTTTCGCAACCGGCGGCTTGTCATTGCTGTTCGCCCGGGTCGCACTCGGTGCCGCCGAGGCGCCGTTGTTCCCGTCGGGCGGCAAATTGATTTCGTTGTGGCTGGCGCCAAGCGAGCGCAGTCGCGGCGCGGTGCTGATGGACAGCGGCAGTCCGTTGGGCGTGGCGTTGGGCGGGCTAATCATTGCTTATCTGATCGCGTCGCTGGACTCATGGCGCCTGGCGTTCGTGATCGCCGGTATCGCGACGCTGGTACTGGCGTGGCTGGCGCGGCGGTATCTGCGCGATGACCCGGCCAGCCATCCGCAAGTGAATGCCGAAGAGTTGGAGAAGATCAACGCCGGGCGCGCCACGCCGGCAGCCGAGGCGGCGCGAGTGCCGGTCAAGGGCCTGGGCATCGCGGCGCGTTCCCTGAGCGGTTTGCTGATCGGCCGCGCCAGTTGGGCGATGGTGTATTTCGGCTTGCTGACCTGGGGCCCGAGTTATCTGGCGCAGGCTCGCGGCTTCGATATCAAGGGCATTGGCGCGGCGACGTTCGTGATTTTTGTCTGCGGTGCGCTTGGCTCGTTGACCGGTGGTTTCCTCTGCGACGGGCTGATCCGCAAAGGTGTCAGCCGCGGTGTGGCGGTCAAGAGCCTGCTGGCGTTTTCCGGCCTGGTGGCCCTCGGCGCGTTCCTGTTGTTGCCGACCCTGACTAACCCTTTTGCCGCCGTGGCGTTGTTGGCCATGACTGCGTTTTTCCTGATGTGGGGCAGCCTCTACTGGAGCTTCCCGGCATTGCTGGCGGCGCCGGCGCGGGTCGGCCTGATCGGCGGCGTGATGAACATGGCCGGCAGCACGGGCGGGATTGCGGTGCCGATCCTGGTCGGCGTGATCCTGCAAATGGCCGGTGGATTCGCGCCGGTGCTGGGGTTCTTTGCGGCGTGTTCGGCGGTCTTCGTTTTCGCCACGCTGTTCATCAGCCTCGACGAGGTGCGCCATGACTGAGTTGTATGCGGGCCCGATCATCGACGCCCATCACCACTTCTGGGACCCGACGATCAATCACCATCCGTGGCTCGCGCCTGAAGCCAGGATCCCGTTTCGCTACGGCGACTACAGCGCGATCAAACGGCGCTATTTTCCCGACGATTACTTCGCCGATGCCGGTCCGCATAACGTCGTGCAAACGGTGTACATCGAGACCGAATGGGACCCGCAAGACCCGATTGGCGAAACCCGATTCATTGAAGGTTTGGCGGCGCGTTACGGCGTACCGAATGCAATCGTCGCGCAGGCCTGGCTCGATCATCCGGACGCCATCGCGGTGCTCACCGAGCAGGCGAGTTTCAAGTGCGTACGCAGCGTGCGCCACAAACCCGGTGGCCCGACTTCGACGTCGCAGGTTGGCCATCTGCGCAGCCTGATGAGCGATGAACACTGGCGCCGTAGTTACGCCGCGCTGCAAGGGTTGGGGCTGCATTTCGATTTGCAGACACCCTGGTGGAACCTCTACGAAGCCGAACGGCTGGCCCGGGACTTTCCCGGCACCACGCTGATTCTCAACCATGCCGGGTTGCCCAATGACCGCAGCGCCGAAGGCCTGGCGGGATGGCGTCTGGCGATGGCACGACTGGCCGAATGGCCGAACGTGCAGGTGAAGGTTTCCGGCCTGGGCCTGAAAGGGCAGGCGTGGCGCGCCAAAGACAATGCCTGGATCGTGCGCGAAGTGATCGCCATGTTCGGCACCGACCGCGTGATGTTCGCCAGCAACTTTCCGGTAGACAGCCTGTGCGGCTCGTTCGACGACATCTACAGCGGATTCAAATCCATCGTTGCTGACCTGCCATGGGCGGATCAGGAGCGCCTGTTCTACAGCAACGCGCAGCGGGTTTATCGCTGCGAGCCTAGCGCCATTGACCGTACATGGCCCGAACCCTTGAGGAGTGAAGCATGAGCAAGACAACCATCGCCATGGTCCTGGGCGACCCGGCGGGCATCGGCCCGGAACTGATCGCACGCCTGCTCGCGGAGCCTCAGGTTCGCAGCCAGGCCAACGTGATCCTGATTGCCGACGAGGCGGAAATGCGGCGCGGCATGCGCATCGCCGGGGTGGAATTTCCGTACCGTCGCGTCGAGTCGCTGGATCAGCTGTCATTTGTCGATGACACGCCGTTGTTCTATGACTTTCGCGGCGACACCATTGGCGAATTCCCGCGCAGTGAAGCCAGCGTCATTGGTGGCCGCTACAGCCTCGACACTCTGGAAAAAGCCCTGCGCCTGACCGAGGCCGGCACCACTGGCGCGGTGCTGTTCGGGCCGCTGAACAAGACCTCGCTGCACATGGCCGGCATGGCCCACAACGACGAGTTGCACTGGTTCGCCGAGCTGCTGGATTTCCACGGGCCGTTCTGTGAATTCAATGTGCTCGACAGCCTCTGGACGTCACGGGTGACCTCGCATGTGGCCTTGGCCGAGGTGCCGGGCATGCTGACGCAAGCTCGGGTGGTGGAAGCGATCCAGCTGATCGACACCGCGCTCAAACGCAACGGCCTGGCGAAACCGCGCATCGGCGTGTGCGGCCTGAACCCGCACAACGGCGACAACGGCTCGTTCGGTCGCGAAGAACTGGACATCATCGGCCCGGCCGTACGTTCGGCGCAGGCGTTGGGGATTGCGGCCGAAGGTCCGTATCCGGGCGACACGATTTTCCTCAAGGTGCAGGGCGATGCGAGCGCCTTTGACGCGGTGGTGACGATGTACCACGACCAGGGACAGATCGCGATCAAGCTGATGGGGTTCTCCCGTGGGGTGACGGTGCAGGGCGGCTTGCCGATCCCCATCACCACACCCGCCCATGGCACCGCGTTCGATATCGCCGGTCAAGGCAAGGCGAACGTCGGCGCGATCCGCCAGGCCTTCGAAATCGCCTGCCGGATGGGTACCAATCACTACTGACACAGCGCACTTTCCTGTGGGGGATTCTCCGCGATGACGGTAGTACGGGCACGTTGTCAGTGACTGTGAGACCGTTATCGCGGGCAAGCCCGCTCCCACAGTGACCGGTGGTGTTGCGCGATGTTGTGATCCATTCAAAACCCTGTGGGAGCGGGCTTGCTCGCGAAGGCGGCGTATCAGTCAGCATAAATGTCGGCTGACACACCGCCTTCGCGAGCAAGCCCGCTCCCACATTTTTTTGTGTGGTTTCTGATAACTCGATCAGGCCAATAACCGCACTTACCTATCACCCCAGGTTATCGATGGATGTGCATAAGTGATTATCCGCCGCCCTGTGCGCTGGCTAAAGTCGCTCCATCGAATGACCAGAGCCGGCCACCCGAGCTGCCTCGATCGCACGATTCAACAACTACAAAAAGCCCGCCTTGTCACTTCCGCAAGGCACATACCGGCAGCAAAGGAACCTTCACATGACTCGTCCAGATTTCGCCCTGGCTCTGTCCAGTGCCATCTCCAAAAGCCGGCTGCGTCTGCTGCCGTTTCTGATCCTGATGTACATCCTCGCCTTCATCGATCGCTCCAACGTCGGCTTCGCCAAAGCCGCGTTGCAGGCTGACACCGGTTTGGGCGATGCCGCGTTTGCGTTCGGCGCGAGCATCTTCTTCATCGGCTACGCGTTCTTCGAAGTGCCGAGCAACTACATGCTGCACCGCCTCGGCGCGAAGGTCTGGCTGTGCCGGATCATGGTCACCTGGGGCCTGGTCTCGGCGGCAATGATGTTCGCCCACAACGCCGAAACCTTCTACGTCCTGCGCTTCCTGCTGGGGGTTGCCGAAGCCGGCTTCTTCCCGGGGATCATCCTTTACCTCACCTACTGGTTCCCGGCACAAAGCCGTGGCCAGGCGCTCGGTCTGTTCTACTTCGGCTTGCCCCTGGCGCTGGTGCTGGGCAGCCCGTTGTCGGGCTGGTTGCTGGATTTCCATGGCGTGTTCGGCCTGACCAACTGGCAATGGTTGTTCGTCGTCGAAGGCTTGATGGCGTCGGTGGTCGGTATCGCTGCGTACTTCTATCTGGTCAACCGCCCGGCCGATGCCACGTGGTTGAGCGTTGATGAAAAGCAGGCGCTGCAAACCGCGCTCAGCGAAGAAGACGCGAAGAAAAAAGACAGCAGCCCCCATGGTTTTCTCAGTGCGCTGCGCAACCCTCGGGTGCTGCAATTCTGCCTGGCGTATTTCACCATTCAGATGAGCGTGTACGGCGTGGTGTTTTACCTGCCGACGCGCATCGCCGGGCTGCTTGACGGCCACGTCGGCCTCAACGTCGGCCTGATCACCGCGATACCGTGGGTCTGCGCCCTGGTCGTGACCCGTCTCGTCACTCGCTACGCTGACCGCACCGGGCAACATCGTCGCCTCGCCGTATGCATGCTGACCATGGCCGCCCTCGGCATCGCCGCCTCGGCGCTGGGCACCAGCATGGTTCCGGTGGTCATCGCCTTCTGCTTCGCCGCTGCCGGTTTCGTCTCGGTGCAGCCACTGTTCTGGACCATTCCCACCAGCTACCTCAGCGGTGCCGCCGCAGCTGGCGGGATCGCCCTGATCAACTCCATCGGCAACCTCGGCGGCTTCGTCGCGCCGAACCTGAAAACCGTGATGGAAACCAGCTTCGCCGACCCCCGCGCCGGCATGTTCGCCCTGGCCCTGGTCGGCATTGTCGGCGCCATCCTGTTGTCCCGACTTCGCAGCACCCACACCCCTAAATCACCCTCGCAGCTCACACCGGCTCAGGTTGGCTGATCACTACCCAAGCGTTAGCAAGGAATTGAATTCATGAAAATCAAAGCAATCCGTACCCGCGTTTTCGAGTGGAAAGGCAAAGTCGTCCCACCACAAGCGCACTTCTGCACCAACGCCAGCGACATCCTGTTCGAACGTGGCGACGCCATGGGTTCGTTCCGTTTTCACGGCTGGCTGGTGGTGGAAGTCGAGACCGACACCGGTCTTGTCGGCATCGGTAACTGCGCCCTGGCGCCGCGTGTGGCCAAGGAAATCATCGACACCTACCTGGCGCCGATTGCGATTGGCGAAGACCCGTTCGACAACGAATACATCTGGCAGAAGATGTACCGTCAGAGCCACGCCTGGGGCCGTAAAGGCATCGGCATGGCGGCGATCTCGGCGATCGACATCGCGATCTGGGACATCATGGGCAAAGCGGTCAACAAACCGGTGTTCAAACTGCTGGGCGGGCGCACCAAGGAAAAGATCTGGACCTACGCCTCCAAGCTCTACGCCAACGACAACCTCGACTTGTTCCTCGAAGAAGCCCAGGGCTATCTGAACCAGGGTTTCACTGCGCTGAAAATGCGTTTCGGCTACGGCCCGAAAGACGGCCCGGCGGGCATGCGCAAGAACATCGAACAAGTGCGCGCACTGCGTGAGCTGGCCGGCCAGGACATCGACATCATGCTCGAATGCTACATGGGCTGGACCCTGGAATATGCGCGCCGCATGTTGCCGAAACTCGCCGAGTTCGAACCGCGCTGGCTCGAAGAACCGGTGATCGCCGATGACATCGAGGGCTACATCGAGCTGAAAAAAATGGGGATCATGCCGATCTCCGGCGGCGAGCACGAATTCACCTCCTACGGTTTCAAAGACCTGCTGGAACGCCGCGCCGTCGACGTGATCCAGTACGACACCAACCGTGTGGGCGGCATCACCGCTGCGCGCAAGATCAACGCCATGGCCGAAGCCTGGTCGGTGCCGGTGATCCCGCACGCCGGGCAGATGCACAACTATCACCTGACCATGTCCACCACCGCCTCGCCAATGGCCGAGTTCTTCCCGGTCTTCGACGTCGAGGTCGGCAACGAACTCTTCTACTACGTATTCAAGGGCGAGCCGCAACCGGTAAACGGCTACATCCAGCTCGACGACAACAAGCCGGGCCTGGGCCTGGAAATCTCCGATGACTACCTGAGCGACTTCAACATCATCGAGTGACCTTAAGGTGCCGCTCGTGAGCGGCGCCATTCACGACTTTCTGGAGGGCCGACATGCGCCTGATTCAATTTGAAAACACTGCCGGTGAGCGTCAGGTCGGCGTCGTCGAGGGCTCGCAGGTCCAGGTGCTAAAAGACACACGTAGCACCCGTGAACTGGCTCTCGCGGCGATCCGCGCCCAACGCAGCCTGCAAGAAGAAGTGGCCCAACGCGGCACTGAACCTGGCCCGGATTACGCGCAACTGTTGCAGCAGGGCAAAGTCCTGCCGCCGCTGGATCACGAAGACCCGGCGCACTGCCTGATCAGCGGCACCGGCCTGACCCATCTGGGCAGCGCCTCGGCGCGGGACAAAATGCACCAGCAGGAAGGCGCCGTTGAAGCCGGCATGACCGACACCATGCGCATTTTCAAGTGGGGTCTTGAGGGTGGCAAACCCGCAGCCGGACAGGTTGGCGCGCAGCCGGAATGGTTCTACAAAGGCGACGGCAGCATCGTCGTGCGCCCCGGCGCGGATTTCCCAGTGCCGCCGTTTGCCGAAGATGCCGGTGAAGAACCGGAGCTGACCGGCCTCTATGTGATTGGCGATGACGGTCAGCCGTATCGTGTCGGTTATGCCTTGGGCAACGAGTTCTCCGACCATGTCATGGAGCGGCGCAATTACCTGTACCTCGCGCACTCGAAACTGCGCTTCTGCGCCTATGGTCCGGAGCTGCGCGTCGGTGAATTGCCCAAGCACCTGGCGGGCACCAGCCGCATCATCCGCAACGGCGAAACCCTCTGGGAAAAAGAGTTTCTCAGCGGCGAAGACAACATGTGCCACAGCCTCGCCAACCTCGAATTCCATCACTTCAAATACGCGCAGTTTTTGCGTCCGGGCGATGTCCACGTGCATTACTTCGGCACCGCGACGCTGTCGTTTGCCGACGGCGTGAAAACCCGGCCGGGTGATCGCTTCCAGATCAGCCTCGACGCGTTTGGCGCACCGTTGGAAAACGGCATCGGCGAAAGCGCCCAGCCGTTGGCCATCGGCCAGATTCGCGCGCTCTAAAAGCCGGCTGCTACAGGTTCGTGCCCATCGATCAGGAACAATTTTATGACCACGCAATCCGGACACAACTACATCGGCGGACAGCGCAGCGCCAACGGCACGTTGCAACTGCAAAGCCTCGATGCCACCACCGGCGAACCGCTGCCCGGCACCTTCTTCCAGGCGACTGAAGCCGAAGTGGATGCCGCCGCCAACGCCGCCGCTTCTGCCTACCCGATCTACCGCAACCTGAGCGCGGAAAAACGCGCCACGTTCCTCGACGCCATCGCCGATGAAATCGATGCGCTGGGCGATGATTTCGTAGCCACGGTCTGCCGGGAAACGGCACTGCCGGCCGGGCGCATTCAGGGCGAGCGCGGGCGCACCAGTGGCCAGATGCGCCTGTTTGCCAAGGTCCTGCGACGCGGTGATTTCTACGGTGCGCGGATCGATCGGGCCTTGCCGGATCGCCAACCGTTGCCACGTCCGGATCTACGCCAGTACCGCATCGCCATCGGCCCGGTGGCGGTGTTCGGCGCCAGCAACTTTCCGCTCGCTTTTTCCACGGCGGGCGGCGATACCGCTTCGGCACTGGCCGCCGGTTGCCCGGTGGTGTTCAAGGCGCACAGCGGACACATGGCGACCGCCGAACGGGTCGCGGACGCCATCATCCGCGCCGCCGAACGCACGGGCATGCCGGCCGGCGTGTTCAACATGATTTATGGCGGTGGCGTCGGTGAGTGGCTGGTCAAGCACCCGGCCATTCAGGCCGTGGGCTTCACCGGTTCGCTCAAGGGCGGCAATGCCCTGAGCCACATGGCCGCGACACGGCCACAACCGATCCCGGTGTTCGCCGAAATGTCGAGCATCAACCCGGTGTTCCTGTTGCCTGAAGCCCTCGCCGTGCGGGGCGAGCAGATCGCGACGCAACTGGCTGGTTCGGTGACCTTGGGGTGCGGGCAGTTCTGCACCAATCCGGGTTTGGTCATCGGTTTGCGTTCGCCACAGTTCAGCGCTTTCCTTCAACAGTTCTGCGCCAACATGAACGAGCAGCCGGCTCAAACCATGCTCAATGCCGGCGCACTGGTCAGCTACAGCCAAGGCCTCGGGGAATTGCACGAACATCCGGGGCTGACGCACCTGGCGGGCAAACCGCAGCAGGGCAATCAGGCGCAACCGCAGGTGTTCAAGGCCGATGTCAGCCTGCTGCTCAAGGGCGATGAGTTGCTTCAGGAAGAAGTGTTCGGGCCGACCACCATCGTCATCGAAGTCGAAGATCGGGCGCAGCTCGCGGCGGCGCTGCACGGCCTGCGCGGGCAATTGACGGCGACGCTGATCGGTGAGGCCGAAGAGCTGCTGGAATACCGCTGGCTGACGGAAGTGCTACAGGAAAAAGTCGGGCGGATCTTGCTCAACGGCTATCCGACCGGGGTCGAAGTCTGTGAGGCGATGGTGCATGGCGGGCCGTATCCGGCGACGTCGGATTCTCGCGGGACGTCGGTGGGGACGCTGGCGATTGATCGATTCCTGCGGCCGGTGTGCTTCCAGAATTACCCGGATGCGTTGTTGCCCGAGGCGTTGCAGAACGCCAATCCGCTGGGGATTCGGCGATTGGTGGATGGTGAAGTGAGTCAGTCAGCTTTGTAGTGCCTGAACCACCGCCTTCGCGAGCAAGCCCGCTCCCACAGGGAACCTCAGTGTTCACAAATATTGTGTTCACAGGAGATCAAATGTGGGAGCGGGCTTGCTCGCGAAGGCGTCATCAGCAGCACCACAACTCTATTTGGCGGTCACCTCGGCGACCTTCATCACCGAAGTCTTCAACACCAACCACAACGCCGCCGCAATCAACACCCCGCCATACACGTGCGCCATCGACAACGGCTCATCCAGCAGCAACGCCCCCCACAACACCCCGAACGGCGGAATCAGGAACGTCGTTGTCATCGATTTCAAAGGCCCGATCGAGCTGAGCAGACGGAAGTAAATAATGTACGCAAACGCCGTGCACCCCAGGCCCAGCCCCAGCAACGACAGCCACACGCTCCAACCGCCCCAGCTCGCCGGTGGCTGGCTGATCACGCTGTAGCCGAACAGCGGCAGCAGGAACAAGGTCGCCCCGAGCATGCTGCCCAGTGCCGAAAGACGACTGTCGAGCCCGCCGGCCTGATCGAGCCAGCGGCGGGCGAGGAACCCGGCAAAACCGTAACAGGTGGTGGCGAGCAGGCAGGCGAGGGCGCCCATCAGCAGCTGCAGGTCGAAGGCCACCGGGCCGGCACGGGTCAGCACGCCAACACCGAACAAACCGAGAAACACTCCGCCGAGCTTGGCGGCAGTGAGCCGCTCACTGAAGAACAGGCCGCCTATCAACACGCCCATCAGTGGCGTGGTGGCGTTGAAGATTGCCGAGTAACCGGCGGGCAGCACCTGGGCCGCCACTGAATAGAGGGTCGCTGGTATCCCGGAGTTGATCACCCCGAGCAGCATCACGGTTTTGAGCTTGCCCTTGAAATCCCAGCTGATGCGCATCAACCCGACAATCACCAGCAACCCGACCGCCGCAATCGACACGCGGAAAAACGCCGTGGGGATGCTGCCAATCACTGGGGCGATGATGCGCATGAACAGGAAGCTCGCGCCCCAGATGGCCGCCAGCGACAGTAAACGAACGATATCGACAGGGCTCACGGTGCACTCCTTCCTTGATGGGGACGAGAGTGTTGCCGAGAGCCTTGCCTATGGCAACCGCTAACTGGGTATCGAAATCACAGGATCTACGTTTCGGTGCACTTTCGCTTAACGTTTGAAAGGATCAGCCTCACCCTTGCATTGTTTCAGGCGAGCAATAACCTCAGGGGCGGTTTTAGCGAGGTCGATCCTGCCTGACTGATCGAGATAGACGTCTATCGTCATTCCCCATTTGGGCGTGATATCGATGCAGCTCTGAAAACCTTTGTCAGTCCACCAATCGAACCTCATGAAAAAATTCTCATCAGGAAATATGTAGCCGAACTCAACAGCTGAACCGCCATGCTTAATATCACCTCTATGGATTCTGTTCTGAGTGTTCCAGACGTATTGGAATTCTTCCTTGCCTTTCGGTGAAAAATTGACCGCTACGACCGGGTAGGCTAGATACAAAAATACCGGTGGAAGGATAGCGAGAATAAGGAATACCCAGCGTCCGTATCGGACTTTAGGTTTGTTTACATGCATGTATTTTGACTCCCTTTCCCCACGCGTCGGGTGTTATTGCTAAAACTTCGTCCATGATTAACTTGGCGGTAACGCCTCCATCAGCATGTTGGCGGTACAGCTTCACGCCAATGCTTATGGATATTCGGTCGGGAGCATCATCCCAAGCCCTTAGGCCATCCATATCTGCTGACCGATTTGGGCCGGGTAGTTCCCACTGTGCTTTAGGTTTTTTTGTTACCTCTAAAACCTTCCTTTTAGCATCTGAAATTATCTGCTCAGCCCCGGCACCATCCAATAGGACGCTTTCGGAAAGGCCACCGGCCATGCCGACATATCCATAATGTATGTTCGACCAAATATCGTAGTAGTACGCGTACTTACCTTGCTTGTGCCAAACGTTTCCGTTGTACATCGCTAGAAGTTTTGGCTTGTGATCCCACTCTTGATCCTGGCCAACTTTCCGGGTCCAGATCGCTGCGGCTGCAACTTTTTTTGCTTTTGCAATGCCGGCGAAGTCAGGTGGTCCGTTCATACGAGCAGGCCATGGTAGCTGCGCAAATTCTTTCGCCGCCGAGTCGGGGTCGTAGTCAATCAGCTTTCTCATCTCCAACACAGCGGGATCACTGATATTGCGATTCATCTCCCCTGCAATGTAATCCGCCAATTCTTCCATCATGTCTGGATGAGGGCAGGACTGTGCAATGCAAAAGGATAGGTAGAACGGCGGGATTTGGCGAATACACAGCCTCGGATTTCCGGCTTGGCGAGCGCAGGTTGAGGTGTTGCATTGCGTCGGGCTTCATCGCGAGCCAGAGCTTGTTCATACCGCAGAGTGTCCGCTTCCTGGCGACGTATTTCGTTTACGGACGGATGGAGCCGGCATTGGGCACACTCACACATGATAAAAGCGTCCATACTTTTTTTGACAAGCGCACGCTAGCGGCATGTTCAATTGTCGGCTGTAGGGCTATTCCGAAATGCACTACTCCGTTTTCTTGTTTTGTTTGGCCTCACCAATCCTCGTCGCAAAATTCTACTTCTCCTGTACCCGGTTCACTGGCTAAGCTCAGGCCTTCCGAATTCCCGTAGAGGTCTCACCATGCCGCAGCAATGGCCAGCCGCCGACATCGCCCGAATGATCCTCGATGGCTTTGACGATTACCGCGAGCATTTCCGGCAGATCACCGACGGTGCCCGGGCGCGTTTCGAGCAAGCCCAATGGCAGGAAACGCAAATCGCCTCGGCGGCGCGGATCAACCTCTACGAAGATAAAGTCAGCGAAACGGTAGACCGGCTGCGCATCGCGTTTGACGCCGATACGCTGGATGTCAGCTGCTGGCCACTGGTCAAAAGCGCCTACATCAGCCTGATCGACCTGCGCTTCGACGATGAGCTGTCCGAGACCTGGTACAACTCGATCTTCTGCGGGCTGTTCAGCCACGACCTGATCAGCGACGGCTGCATGTTCATCCACACCACCCGGCCAAGCCTGCGCCGGGCGCGCGCAGCACAAACCCGCACCTACAAACCTCAGGGGCAGTTGTCGGGCATGTTGGCGAGCATTTTTGCCGACTACCGTTTCAGCGAGGATTACGCCGACCTCGCGGGCGATCTGCGCCGCCTCGAAGCACAGCTGCGCGAGAACCTGCCGGACTGGGTGTGCAAGGACCCCGAGCTGAGCGTCGAGCTGTTTTCCTCGGTGTTGTACCGCAACAAGGGTGCTTACCTGGTGGGGCGCATCTACACCACCGACGAGCAATGGCCGCTGGCGATTCCGCTGCTGCACCTTGAGGGCCGTGGCATCCAGATCGATGCGTTGATCACCGATGAAGCCGACGTGTCGATCATCTTCTCGTTCACCCGTTCCTACTTCATGGTCGATGTGCCGGTGCCGGCGGAGTTCATCGGTTTCCTGCGGCGGATCCTGCCGGGCAAACACATCGCCGAGCTGTACACCTCGATCGGTTTCTATAAGCACGGCAAGTCGGAGTTCTACCGGGCGCTGATCAACCACCTGGCCAGCACCGACGACCAGTTCATCATGGCCCCCGGCGTGCGTGGCATGGTGATGAGCGTGTTCACGCTGCCGGGTTTCAACACCGTGTTCAAAATCATCAAGGACCGTTTCTCACCGTCGAAAAACGTCGACCGCGCGACGGTGATCGAGAAGTACCGGCTGGTGAAAAGCGTCGACCGCGTCGGGCGCATGGCCGATACCCAGGAATTCGCCGATTTCCGTTTTCCGTTGAGCAAGTTCGAGCCGGCGTGTCTGGAAGAATTGCTGGACGTGGCGGCGTCTACCGTATCGGTGGAAGGCGACACGGTATTGATCCGTCACTGCTGGACCGAGCGGCGGATGACCCCGTTGAACCTGTACCTGGAAAACGCCAACGAGGCGCAGGTGCACGACGCGCTGGAAGATTACGGCCTGGCGATCAAGCAACTGGCGGCGGCGAATATTTTTCCCGGCGACATGCTGCTGAAAAACTTCGGCGTCACCCGTCACGGTCGCGTGGTGTTTTATGACTACGACGAGATCTGCTTCCTGACCGAAGCCAACTTCCGCCACATCCCGCAACCGCGTACGCCGGAAGACGAAATGGCGTCCGAGCCGTGGTATTCGATCGGGCCGCTGGATGTGTTCCCCGAGGAGTTCCCGCCGTTTCTGTTTGCCGATTCCGCGCAGCGGCGCTTGTTCGATCAGTTGCACGGCGAGTTGTACAACGCCGATTACTGGAAAAGCCTGCAAGAGGCGATTCGTGCCGGCAAGGTGATCGACGTGTTCCCGTATCGGCGCAAGGGCATGGATACCGAGTAGGGCAGACCGTTTGTGTTGTCGGGGCTGATGCCTTCGCGAGCAAGCCCGCTCCCACATTGGATCTTCGTCGTGACACAAATCCAGTGTGGGAGCGGGCTTGCTCGCGAAAAGGCCAGTCATGCTGTCGTGTCATGCGCTTGACCATCATTTATGCCCCCAAATCTGCGACAATCCGCCCCCTGCGCCACTAGACGACTTATTGCGTACCTGATGACTGACGAATCGCCTTCACTCGACAAACTGCTGAAAAACCTCGATCACGCCATGCTCGCCGACCGCCACCGGCTGCGTCGGCAGTTGCTTGAGCTGCGCAAGAAACCCGACGAAGCCAAGCTGGCCCAGTGGGTGGTGCGCATGCAGGCGTCCTGTGATCAGGTGTTGGCGCGACGTGCCAGCCTGCCGGTGATTCGTTACGACGACAGCCTGCCCATCGCCGCCAAGCGCGATGAAATCAAGGAAGCGCTGCTCAAGCATCAGGTGCTGATCATCGCCGGCGAAACCGGCTCGGGCAAAACCACCCAGTTGCCGAAGATCTGCCTGGAAATCGGTCGCGGCCAGCACGGTCTGATCGGCCACACCCAGCCGCGTCGAATTGCGGCACGCAGCGTGGCGAGCCGGGTTGCCGAAGAACTGGCGACGCCATTGGGCGCGCTGGTCGGCTATCAGGTGCGGTTTGAGGATCAGAGCGATTCCAACACCCTGATCAAACTGATGACCGACGGCATCCTGCTGGCGGAAACCCAGAACGACCGCTACCTCGAACGCTACGACACCATCATTGTCGACGAAGCCCACGAACGCAGCCTCAACATCGACTTCCTGCTCGGTTACCTGAAAACCCTGCTGCCCCGTCGTCCGGACCTGAAGGTCATCATCACCTCGGCGACCATCGACCTGGAGCGTTTCTCCAAGCACTTCGACGATGCGCCCATTGTTGAGGTCTCCGGCCGCACCTTCCCGGTGGAAACCTGGTATCGCCCGCTGACCCTGGAGCAAGACGAAGAGGGCAACCGCGTCGAGGATGACCTGACCGTGGATCAGGCGATCCTCGCCACCCTCGACGAAATCGCCGCGTTCGAACGCAGCGAGCGCAAGAGCCCCGGCGACGTGCTGGTGTTCCTGCCCGGCGAGCGCGAGATTCGCGACGCCGCCGACATGCTGCGCAAGGCGCAACTCAAACACACCGAGATCCTGCCGTTGTACGCACGTTTGTCGCCGGCCGAACAGCAGCGGATTTTCCAGTCGCACCCGGGGCGTCGCGTGGTGCTGGCGACCAACGTCGCCGAAACGTCGCTGACCGTGCCGGGCATTCGTTACGTGATCGACAGCGGCACCGCGCGCATCAGCCGTTACAGCTACCGCGCCAAGGTCCAGCGCCTGCCCATCGAAGCGATTTCCCAGGCCAGCGCCAACCAGCGTAAAGGTCGATGCGGTCGGGTTGAGCCAGGCATTTGCGTACGGCTGTTCAGCGAAGAAGACTTCATCGGGCGCCCGGAATTTACTGACCCGGAAATCCTGCGGACCAACCTCGCGGCGGTGATTTTGCAGATGCTGCATCTGCGCCTCGGCGAGATCACCGATTTCCCGTTTATCGAGCCACCCGATGGCAAGGCCATCAGCGACGGTTTCAACCTGCTGCAAGAACTGTCGGCGGTGGACCGCAACAGCCAGCTGACCCCGCTGGGACGCCAATTGGCGCGCCTGCCGGTGGACCCGCGCATGGGCCGCATGCTGCTGGAAGCGGCGAAACTCGGCAGCTTGCAGGAAGTGCTGATCGTCGCCAGTGCGATGTCGATTCAAGACCCGCGCGAGCGTCCGCCGGAACGTCAGCAAGCGGCGGATCAGGCGCATGCGCAATGGAAAGACGTGGATTCGGACTTCGCCGGGCTGGTCAATCTGTGGCGTGGTTTTGAAGAGCAACGCCAGGCGCTGACGGCCAGTCCGTTGCGTAACTGGTGCCGCAAGAATTTCCTCAACTACCTGCGGCTGCGCGAGTGGCGCGACTCGCACCGTCAGTTGAGCCTGATCTGCCGCGACATGCAGCTGAGCCTGAACAAAGAGCCGGCGGATTACCCCAAGCTGCACAAAGCCGTGCTCTCGGGCCTGCTCAGCCAGATCGGGCAGAAAACCGATGATGGCGATTACCTCGGTGCCCGGCAGCGGCGCTTCTGGATTCACCCGTCATCGGGCCTTGGCAAAAAGCGCCCGCAATGGCTGATGACCGCCGAACTGGTGGAAACCACCAAGCTCTATGCGCGTATGGTCGCCAAGATCGACGCCGACTGGATCGAGCCGCTCGCCGGGCACCTGATCAAGAAAAACCACTTCGAACCCCATTGGGAGAAGAAGCGCGGGCAGGTCGTGGCGTTCGAACAGATCACCTTGTTCGGGCTGATCGTGGTCGGTCGCCGGCCGGTGCATTACGGGCCGATCGATCCGCTGGTGTCCCGTGAGTTTTTCATTCGCGAAGGCCTGGTGCGCGGCGAGATTCAATCCAAAGCCAAGTGCCTGACCGCCAACCAGCAACTGCTGGAACAACTCGACGAGCTGGAAGCCAAGGCTCGCCGTCGCGACATTCTGGCCGACGAAGAAACCCTGTTCGCCTTCTACGATGCGCGACTGCCGGCGGAGATTCACCAGACCGCGACCTTCGACAGCTGGTACCGGATTAACAGCCAGAAAGATCCGCAGTTGCTGATCATGCGCGAAGAAGACGTGCTGGCCCGCGAGGCCAGTGAAGTCACCGCGCAGCATTACCCGGACACCTTGCACATCGGCGATCTGGAACTGGCGCTCAGTTACCATTTCGAACCGAACCACCCGCGTGACGGCGTGACCCTGCGCGTGCCGGCGCCGCTGTTGCCGATGCTGCCGCCGGAACGTCTGGAGTGGCTGGTGCCCGGCGTGATCGAGGCCAAGTGCATTGCCTTGGTGCGCAACCTGCCCAAGGCGTTGCGCAAGAACTTCGTGCCGGTGCCGGACTTCGTCAAAGCCGCGTTGCAGCGCATGACCTTTGCCGAGGGTTCGTTGCCTCAGGCATTGGGTCGTGAGTTGCTGCGCATGACCGGTGCGCGGGTCAGCGATGAAGCGTGGGC
>Ga0255334_1000493_pt1 | contig 30364 bp, 25 predicted proteins | sample EtOH5_35cm_T3_12_FD_202080 | JGI IMG/M metagenome (GOLD analysis project Ga0255334, IMG submission 202080) | Sandy soil microbial communities from University of British Columbia, Vancouver, Canada - EtOH5_35cm_T3_129 | ecosystem: Engineered > Artificial ecosystem > Sand microcosm > Unclassified ... | reverse complement strand
GGGTCGGTCATGATCGTGGCAGGGTTGCTGTTGATCAGGATGACCTTGTAGCCCTCTTCGCGCAGCGCCTTGCAGGCCTGCACGCCGGAGTAGTCGAACTCGCAGGCCTGGCCGATGATGATGGGGCCGGCGCCGATGATGAGGACGCTTTTGATGTCGGTGCGCTTTGGCATTATTTCTTCTCCTGGGCCGTGGCCATCAATGCCGTGAAGCGGTCAAACAGGTAGGCGATGTCGTGCGGGCCGGGCGATGCTTCGGGGTGTCCCTGGAAGCAGAAAGCCGGCTTGTCGGTGCGCACCAGGCCCTGCAGCGTGCCGTCGAACAGGCTGATGTGCGTGGGACGCAGGTTGGCGGGCAGCGATTCCATCTCCACCGCAAAGCCGTGGTTCTGGCTGGTGATGCTGACGCGGCCCGTGTCCAGGTCTTTCACCGGATGGTTGGCGCCGTGGTGGCTGTTATCCATCTTGAACGTCTTGGCGCCAGAGGCCAGGGCCATGATCTGGTGGCCCAGGCAGATGCCGAAGGTGGGAACGCCGCTGTCGATGATCTGCCGCACCGCGGTAATGGCGTAGTCGCAGGGCGCCGGGTCGCCGGGGCCGTTGGACAGAAAAACGCCGTCGGGCTTCATGGCCAGGACTTCGGCGGCCGGCGTTTGGGCGGGCACCACCGTCAGCCTGCAACCGCGCTCTGCCAGCATGCGCAGGATGTTCAGCTTCACACCAAAATCATAGGCCACCACATGAAAGCGGGGCGATGCCTGCTGACCGTAGCCCGTGCCCAGCTTCCACTCGGTCTGGTCCCAGGTGTAGGCGGCGGGTGTGGTCACCACCTGCGCCAGGTCCAGGCCCTTCATGCTGGGTGCGGCCTTGGCTGCGGCCAGCGCGGCGTCGATGCGCGCCTGCGTCACGGCTTCGCCTGCCGCCAGGCCGACGATGGCGCCGTTCTGCGCGCCCTGGCTGCGCAGCAGGCGGGTGAGCTTGCGGGTGTCGATGTTGGCAATGGCCACCGTCTTCTGGCGCACGAGGTACTGCGAGAGGGTTTCGGTCTGGCGGAAATTGCTGGCCAGCAGGGGCAGGTCCTTGATGATGAGGCCTGCTGCATGGACCTTGTCAGCTTCGATATCCTCGGTGTTGACGCCATAGTTGCCGATGTGCGGATACGTGAGCGTCACGATCTGCTGGCAATAGCTGGGGTCGGTGAGGATTTCCTGGTAGCCGGTGATGGCGGTGTTGAACACCACTTCGCCGACGGTGGTGCCCACCTCTGCGGATGAGGCACCAATCGAATTGCCGATAAAGACCGTGCCGTCTGCGAGCGCCAGGATGGCGGAGGGGAAGTTTCCCTGTAGAGACAAAAGCACTGGATTCTCCGGATGGTTACGGTCGCCCGGCGCCTGCAGGCCGCTCGCGCAACGAATGCCGGCGGCTGCTCTCAGATGGGTTGTTGCTTTGGGTGCGATCGGGCGACGCTGTTGCGAGAAAAGCCCCTGATTATACCCGGCAGCACCTGGCCCCCAATGCCCCCATGCCACGGGGCAGCATCGACGCGGGGGTCTGCAGCGCGCCACGCAAAGTGCTGCACTTTCACCCAGCGCAGCCCGCTCACAATTCAGCGCATGGCGCCGCTGGCATGCAGACAGATGGCGGCCGCGGCGGCCACGTTCAGCGACTCCTCACCGCCCGGCTGCGCAATCCGGATGCGCTGGGCGGCCTGCGCCTCGAGCGCGGGCGACACGCCCTGCCCTTCATGGCCCAACACCCAGGCGCACGGCCACGGCAAGGCGGCGCGGTGCAAAAAGTCCCCGGCGTGCGAACTGGTGACCAGCAGCGGCACATCCAGAGCGCGCAAATCCTCCAGAGCGAGCCCTTCAACCAGGTCCAGCGCAAAATGCGCGCCCATGCCCGCGCGCAGCACCTTGGGCGCCCACAGCGCCGCACTGCCCTTGAGCGCCGCCACCTGCCGGAAGCCAAACGCCGATGCGCTGCGCAGGATGGAGCCCACGTTGCCCGCATCCTGCACCCGGTCCAGCACCACCGTGGCCACGCCAGCCCGCAGGCCCTTCGGCGCGGCGGCATCCACCAGAAACCCCATGGGCGCCGGCGACTCCAGTCCACTGACGTCGGCAAACAAGGCATCGGAAATCACTATCACTTTAATAGCTGTTTGCGCATATTCAGCGGGCGCTAGAGGCCAAAAAGACTCTGAAAACACGGCAATGGCGGGCCGCACGCCACGCTGCAGCGCGGCGCTGCACAGGTGGTCGCCCTCCAGCCATACACGGCCCTGCTTGCGGTAGGCCGTGCTGTCCTGCGCCAGCCGACGCAGGTCTTTGACAAAGGCGTTGTCACGCGAGTGGATGACGGTCAGGGGAGCGGAGGTCATGCGTTGTCCCGGGCGGGCAATGAAAAGGCAAGCGGCGCGAGGTAACTCAGACCAGCACCTTGGCCACGGGCGCAAAGCTGCGCCGATGGTGAATGCAGGCGCCGTACTCGCGCAGGGCCGCCATGTGCACGGCCGTGCCATAGCCCTTGTGTCCGGCAAAGCCGTATTGCGGGTACTGCTCATCGACCTGCACGCACCAGCGGTCGCGGTGCACCTTGGCGAGAATGGATGCGGCCGAGATGGCGGGCACCAGCGCATCGCCTTTGACAATGGCCTCGGCGGGCATGTCCAGCGTGGGCAGCCGGTTGCCATCCACCAGAACCATCTTCGGCTTGAGCCGCAGCCCCAGCACGGCGCGGCGCATGGCCAGCAGCGTGGCCTGCAGGATGTTCAGGCGGTCGATTTCCTCGACGCTGGCTTCGGCAATGCTGCAGCACAGCGCCTTGGCGCGGATTTCGTCAAACAGGGCCTCGCGCCGCGCGGCCGTGAGCTTTTTGGAATCGGCCAGACCGGCAATAGGATGGAGGTCATCAAGGATGACCGCAGCGGCCACCACGGGCCCGGCCAGCGGGCCCCGGCCGGCCTCGTCCACCCCAGCCACCAGGCCAGGGGCGTGCCAGGGCAGGCTGGCTTGTTCAGGCGGCAAGGATTTTCTGGATCGCATCGGCAGCCAGTCGGGGCGTGTCGCGCTGCAGGCTTTCGTGCAGCGCGGTGAAGCGCTGCTCGAGCGCGGTGATTTTTTCGGGCTGGTGCGCGCGGGCGTCGAGCCACTGCAGCGTGGCCGCGCTGAGCGCCTGCGGCGTCGCGGCGTCCTGGATCAGTTCGGGCACGACAAAGTCGCGGCACAGAATGTTGGGCAGCCCGACCCAGAGCTGCAACTGCTTGCGCCGCATGAGCCACCAGCTCAAGGGATGCATGTGGTAGCCAATGACCATGGGGCGCTTGAACAGCGCGGCCTCGAGCGTGGCGGTGCCGCTGGCGATCAGCGTGACATCGCAGGCGGCCAGCACGGTGTGTGATTGGCCGGTGACGATCTGCAGGGCATCGCCCAGGCCGCTGGCCTGGGCCAGCTGCTCGATGCGCTCACGCAGGGCGGGCACGGCTGGCACTATTAATTTAATAGCTGGTCGCGCTTTAAGGATATGCGCTGCAGCCTGAAAGAAGGGCAAAGCGATGTATTCGACCTCGGCGGACCGGCTGCCCGGCAGGATGGCCAGCACTTCGTCGGCGTCGTCCAACCCCAGCTGCGCCCTGGCGGCACGGCGGTCCGGCACCATGGGGATGACATTCGCCAGCGGGTGCCCCACATACGTTGCGGCAATGCCATGCTGCGCCAGCAATGCGGGCTCGAACGGGAAGATGCACAGCACATGGTCTGCACTGCGGCGGATTTTTTCGATCCGATCGGCACGCCAGGCCCAGATCGAAGGGCACACGAAATGCACGGCCTTGATGCCGGCAGCACGCAGGTCGGCCTCCAGGCCGAGGTTGAAATCGGGCGCATCCACGCCAATGAACACATCGGGCCGGTCTTGCAGCAAGCGCGCTCGCAACTGCTTGCGAATGCCCAGGATGTCGCGCAGCCGGCGCAGCACCTCCATGCTGTAGCCATGCACCGCCAGCCGCTCGCTGGGCCACCAGGCCGTGAAGCCCCGGCGCGCCATCTGCGGCCCGCCAATGCCCTGCGCCAGCAACCCGGGCCACTGTGCCTGCAGGCCGTCGAGTAGCAGCCCCGCCAGCAGGTCGCCCGATGTTTCGCCCGCCACCATGGCGACGCGGGGGGATGCACTCATCGCCGGCCCCTCAGCGCGCGATGCCGCGCGTGGCGTCGGCCAGGAACTGCTCCATCATCGCCACGTCGCCACCGGCCTCGGGCACCGACTGCACCAGCTCTGCGATAGCCGCACGCGCAGCCTCCAGCGTGAGGCCCTGGCGATAGAGCAGCTTGTGCATCTGCTTGACGGCGCCCAGGCGCTCGGGCGAAAAGCCCCGGCGACGCAGTCCCACCACGTTGTAGCCGCGCACGGCCAGCGGGTTGCCGTCCACCAGCATGAACGGGGGCACGTCTTGCGCGACGGCGCTGGCAAAGCCCACCATGGCGTGCGCCCCGATCTTCACGAACTGGTGGATGCCGGTGAGACCGCCCACGGTCACCCAGTCACCCAGGTGCACATGGCCGGCCAGCGTGGTGTTGTTGGCCAGCGTGGTGTGGTTGCCCACATGGCAATCATGGGCGATATGGGTGTAGGCCATGATCCAGTTGTCATCGCCCACCGTGGTGATGCCGCCGGCCTGGGGCACCCCGAGGTTCAGGGTGCAGAACTCGCGGATAGTGTTGCGGTCGCCAATCACCAGTTCGGTGGGCTCGCCCGCATATTTCTTGTCCTGGGGGATCGCGCCGATGGAGTTGAACTGGAAGATATGGTTGTCACGGCCCAGCGTGGTGCGCCCGTCGATCACGCAGTGCGCGCCCACCGTGGTGCCCGCCCCGATGACCACATGGGCACCGATCACGCTGTAGGGCCCGATGCTGGCCGTTGCGTCGATTTGAGCGCGCGGATCGACGATGGCAGTGGGATGGATGTTGCTCACGGCTTGCAAAGGCGCACTCAGCCAACGCTGCGCATCGTGCACATGAGTTCGGCCTCGCAGGCCACTTCCTCGCCCACACGCGCCACGGCCTTGAACTTCCAGATGCCGCCACGCACCCGGTCGATCGTGATGTCCAGGATCAACTGGTCGCCAGGCTCCACCGGGCGTTTGAAGCGCGCACCGTCAATGCCGACAAAATAGTAGATGTTGTTTTCATCGGGCACCTTGCCCATGGCATCGAACGCCAGCAGGCCCGCCGCCTGGGCCAGCGCTTCCAGGATCAGCACACCCGGCATGACGGGGTGTCCGGGAAAGTGCCCCATGAAATAAGGCTCGTTGAACGTCACGTTCTTGATCGCCTTGATGCGGGTGTTGCTCTCGAGCTCGATCACCTTGTCCACCAATAGAAACGGGTAGCGGTGGGGCAGTTGCTTGAGAATTGCGTGGATATCCATCATCGAGTTGTTCTTCCGTTCATGCTGCCTTGAGGGCCTGTTCCAGCGCCTTGATGCGCTCTCGCAAGCTGTACAGTTGTTTGAGTGTCGCAGCGTTTTTTTCCCAGCGCGCATTGTCGTCGATAGGGAACATGCCGGTGTACTGGCCCGGCTTGGCGAGCGAGCGCGTGACCACCGTGGCGGCAGAGATGTGCACGTTGTCGGCCAGCTCCAGGTGGCCCAGCACGACGGCGCCGCCACCCACGGTGCAGTGCGCGCCAATGGTGGCACTGCCGGCCACGCCCACGCATCCGGCCATGGCCGAGTGTTTGCCGATATGCACGTTGTGACCGATCTGGATCAGGTTGTCGAGCTTCACGCCGTCTTCAATGACGGTGTCCTGCAGCGCACCGCGGTCGATGCAGGTGTTGGCACCGATTTCCACATCGTCGCCAATGCGCACGGCGCCCAACTGCTCGATCTTGACCCATTCGCCGCCCTGCGGCGCAAAGCCGAAACCGTCGGCACCGATCACCACGCCCGCGTGCACGATGCAGCGCGCGCCGATGCGGCAGTCTTCGCCCACCGTCACGCGCGACTTGAGCACCGTGCCTGCGCCAATGTGCGCACCGCGCTCCACAACGCACAGCGGCCCCACCGAGGCACTGGGATGCACCACCGCCGACGCATCCACCACGGCGCTGGGGTGCACACCCGGTTGCACGGCTGCGCCATGGTGCTGCCGCCAAAGCTGCGTCACCCGGGCGAAATAGACATAGGGGTTGTCCGCCACAATGCAGGCACCGCGCGCCAATGCAGGCTCACGCATGGCAGGCGCCACAATGACACAGGCCGCCCGGGAGGCGGCCAGTTGTTGCTGGTAACGCAGGTGGCTCAGGAAACTGATGTCCCCTGGGCCGGCGGTTTCGAGCGGTGCAATGCGCAGGACTGCGGTGTCCCGCAGCCCTCCTTCCAGCGATCCACCCAGCGCGTCAACAATGTTCCCGAGGAGCAAACTCACGCGCCACCTGCCCTGCGCCGCGGCTTACTTGCCAGCGGCATTCAGCGCCTTGATCACCCGGTCAGTGATGTCGTGCTTGGGGTTGATATAGACGGCTTCCTGCAGGATGACGTCGTACTTTTCGGCTTCGGCAACCTGCTTGACCACCTTGTTGGCACGCTCCAGAACCTGGGCGAGTTCTTCGTTCTTGCGGGCGTTCAGGTCTTCCTGGAACTCACGGCGCTTGCGCTGGAATTCGCGATCCTGGTCAACCAGCTGGCGCTGGCGCGTGGTGCGCTGGCTTTCGGCCATGGTGGGGGCCTCACGCTCGAATTTCTCGGTCGCCGTCTTCAGGGTGTTGCCCATGTCGATGAGCTCCTTCTCGCGACGGGAGAACTCCTGCTCCAGCTTGGCCTGGGCCGCCTTGGCGGTGGTGGCTTCGCGGAAGATGCGGTCGGTGTTGACGAAACCGGCCTTGAATTCTTGTGCCTGCAGTGCAGGGGCAGCCACGGCCAGTGTGCTCAGCAGCAGGGCCAAGGTGAAATGGCGGGAAAGTGATTTCATTAGAAGGACGTACCAATCTGGAATTGAAGTTTCTGGATTCTATCGCCGGCGAACTTGCGCACCGGTTGTGCGTAGGCAAGACGCAGCGGACCCAGGGGGGAAATCCAGCTCAGGCCCACACCCGCAGATGCACGCATGTCGCTGAAACTGACCTTTTCATCTTCGCCATACACATTACCCACATCCACGAAGGTGAAAATGCGCAGCGTGCGGTCATTGCCTGCCCCTGGAAAGGGTGCCATCAGTTCGGCATTGAGCGTGACTTTCCTGGGCCCGCCCAGGGATGCGCCCGTGACATCGCGCGGCCCCAGTGTGCCCTGGTCGAAACCTCGCACCGAACCCAGGCCACCGGAGTAGAAGTTCTTGAACACAGGGAACGGCCGACCGTTCATGCCCTTGCCATAGCCCAGCTCGCCATTGAAGGCCACCGTGAACCGCTTGTTCAGCGGGATATATTGCTGGTACTGGTAGTTCGCCCGCAGGTAGCGGGCGTCACCCGCCACAGACCATTCGGAATTGAGCCGCTGGTAACGGCCCGAATTCGGTGCCAGCGCACTGTCGCGGTCATCGCGCGACCAGCCGATGGTCAGGGGAATGGAGTTGCTGCTGCTGCCGTAGGTGTCGGCGTAGGCCAGGTAAGCGGCCGGGATGTTGGTGCCAGCCTTGATCTTGGTCTGCTCCACCCCGCCACCGAAGAACACGGTATCGGTTTCGCTGAAAGGCACCCCGAAGCGGATGGATGCACCCGTGGTGACCAGCTGGTAATTGCCACCCTGCTCTTCATAGGGCTTGTCGGTACGGTAGTAAAGGTCCAGGGTGCGGGAGACGCCATCCTGGGTGAAATACGGGTTGGTGGTGCTGAACACCAGGGTACGGCGGTATTTGCTGGTGTTGACATCCACTCCCAGATAGTTGCCGGAACCGAAAACGTTTTCCTGCTTGATGGCAAAGGACAGGGCCACCTTTTCGGCGCTGGAGAAACCGGCACCCAGTTGCAGCGACCCGGTGGGCTTCTCGGCCACATTGACCACAAGATCGACCTGGTCCGGCGATCCGGGGACTTCCTGGGTTTCGATCCCTACCTCGGTAAAGTAGCCCAGCCGGTCCACACGGTCCCGCGACAGACGGATCTTCTCGCCGTCATACCACGAGGCCTCGTACTGACGAAATTCGCGGCGCACGACTTCGTCACGGGTGCGGTTGTTGCCGCTCACGTTGATGCGCCGCACATATGCCCTGCGGGAAGGCTCGGCCTGCAGCACCAGGGCCACACGGTTGTTTTCACGATCAATGTCCGGCACGGCCTCGACGCGCGCGAACGCAAAACCGAAACGCCCAAAATATTCGGAAAAGGCCTTGGTGGTTTCGGTGACCTGATCGGCGTTGTAGGGCTCGCCCGGACGAATGGTGACCAGCGATTTGAACTCGTCGTCGCGATCGAGGTAATTGCCTTCGAGCTTGACCCCCGACACCACGAAGCGCTCGCCTTCGGTCACATTGACCACAATGGAGATGTCCTGCTTGTCGGGCGAGATCGCCACTTGGGTGGAGTCCACGCGAAACTCCAGGTAGCCGCGCTGGAGATAATAGGAACGCAGGGTTTCCAGATCGGCATTGAGCTTTGCTCGGGCGTAACGGTCCGACTTGGTGTACCAGCTCAGCCAGCCGCCGGTGTCCTGGTCGAACAGCCCCTTGAGCGTGGACTCGCTGAACGCCTTGTTGCCCACAATACGCACTTCCTTGATGCGTGCCGGCTCGCCTTCCACCACCGTGAAGGTGAGGTTGACACGGTTGCGCTCGATGGGGGTCACGGTGGTCACCACCTCGGCACCGTATAGGCTCTTGTTGATGTACTGGCGCTTGAGTTCCTGTTCTGCCCGATCGGCCAGTGCCTTGTCGTAGGGGCGGCCTTCGGTCAGCCCCACGTCGCGCATGCTCTTCTTGAGGGCATCCTTGTCAAATTCCTTGGTGCCCGCAAATTCCACATCGGCAATGGTGGGGCGCTCTTCCACCACCACGACCAGCACGTTGCCGGCGGCCTCCAGCCGCACGTCCTTGAAAAGCCCCAGACCAAACAGGGCCCGAATGGCGGCGGCGCCCTTTTCGTCGTTGTAGTCGTCGCCCACCCGCAGCGGCATGGAAGCGAAGATGGTGCCGGGCTCCACGCGCTGCAGGCCCTCCACCCGAATATCCTGCACCTTGAACGGCTCCAGGGCCCACGCCGCATTGGCGACCAAAACCATGGCTGCAACGGCCGATGCAGTACGCACGCCCAGGCGATTGATGTGTTTTTTCATGAATGAAGCGGGAGCCGCATGACGCAGGGAAATGCGGCAAAAAGGTTAGCCAAAGAGCCGGGTGATATCGTTGAACAGGGCAATGGACATCATGAGAAGAAGAACCGCAACGCCACCGCGCTGCAGGTGTTCCATCCATGCATCCGACACCTTCCTGCCGGTCACACCCTCCCAAAGATAATACATCAGGTGCCCGCCATCGAGGACCGGCAAGGGAAGCAGGTTCAGCACGCCCAGGCTCACGCTGATGAGTGCCAGAAACACCAGGTACTGCGTGAAGCCCATGCTGGCCGAGCGGCCCGCGTAGTCGGCAATCGTCAAGGGGCCACTCAGATTTTTCAGGGAGGCCTGGCCCACCACCATGCGGCCCATCATGCGCAGTGTCAGGACGGACACGTCCCAGGTGCGCACAACGCCGTTCCACAAGCCCTCCAACGGGCCGTGCTGAACGATCACAAACTCAGGCGGCGCGCCCACATAGGCACCGATGCGGCCCACACTGGCGCTTTGTTCCTTGTGGACGTCGGGCATCACGTCCACGGTCAGTTGCTGACTGCCGCGCTCGATGCGCCAGGCCTGCACCACGGCCGCATCGGCGCGAACGGACTGGCGAATCAGCTCACGCAACTGCTGGCCATCCACCACATCCACGGCACCTATTTTCAGCACGACATCGCCCCGGCGCAGCCCCGCGCGCTGCGCGGCGCCATCGGCCATGATTTCACCCAGCACCGGACGTGTCCAGGGCCCCAGAAGCCCCACCTTGCGAAAGAGCTGCGCATCGGCCTCGCGTGTGTCGATCTGCGCCATGTCAAGCGACACCTCACGGTGCACGGCACCGGGTGTTGGTTCGACCTCCAGCCGGATCCTTTCGCCTTCCAGGGCGCCACGGGTCAACAACCAGCGCAAGTCTTCAAAAGAACGCACCGGCTCCAGTTCGTCCGAACCCAGGGCCGCACTGTGCACCAGCTCACCGCCGCGCAATCCCGCCACCTGCGCCACCGAGCCCGCTACCGGGCTGGCCAGCAGCGCCCTGGGTTCCTGGACACCGCTCCAGTTCACCACTGAATAGAGCAACACGGCCAGCAGCAAGTTGGCAATGGGGCCCGCTGCCACGATGGCTGCACGCGAGCGCAGGGGCTGCGTATTGAACGCAAGATGGCGCTCGTTCTCGGGCACCGGCGCCTCGCGCTCATCGAGCATGCGCACATAGCCGCCCAACGGGAACGCACTGAGCACAAACTCGGTGGATGAACCCGTGGGCTGCCAGCGCAGCAGCGGCTTGCCAAAACCCACCGAAAACCGCAGCACCTTGACGCCGCACGCCACAGCCACCCGGTAATGCCCGTATTCGTGCACGGCGATCAGCACGCCCAGGGCAACAACGAAAGCAACAAGGGTCAGCAGCATGCGAAGGTCTCGTGAATTAACTGCATTCAGGCTGCCAGACGACCAGCGGCCTGCTCGGCGACACTGCGCGCCTGGGCATCCAGGGCCAGCAAGGCATTGAGCGAATCGGGGTTGGAGGGAGAAACCGCCTCCAAAGTTGCAAGATTGAGGTGATGAATCTGATCAAACCGGATGCGTCGCTCCAGGAAGGCCGCCACCGCCACCTCGTTGGCCGCATTCAGGACCGCCGTCGTGCCCTGCGGAGCCGCCAAGGCATCCCACGCCAGCTGCAATCCGGGAAAGCGGTCGCGATGGCCATGGTCGTCGATGGCTTCGAAGGTCATGGCCGAGAGTGCATGGAAATTGAGCGCCGAGGCCCCCGACTCGACCCGCTCGGGCCACGCCAGACCGTAGGCGATGGGCACCCGCATGTCCGGGGTGCCCAACTGCGCCACCACCGAAGTGTCACGGTACTGCACCATCGAGTGGATGATGCTTTGCGGATGGATCACCACATCCAGTTGCGACGGAGTCAGGCCAAACAGATAGCGTGCCTCAATAACCTCCAGCGCCTTGTTCATCATGGTGGCCGAATCCACCGAAATCTTGCGCCCCATGCTCCAATTGGGATGGGCACAGGCCTGCTCTGGCGTGACATCGCGCAGCGTATCGGGCGTTCGGGTGCGAAACGGCCCGCCCGACGCGGTCAGAATGATCTTCTCGACCCGCTGGCTCCAGGTGGCGGGATCTTCGGGGAGCGACTGGAAAATGGCCGAATGCTCGCTGTCGATCGGCAGCAATGTGGCCGCCCCTTCGCGCACCGCGTCCAGGAACACGTCGCCACCCACCACCAACGCCTCCTTGTTGGCCAGCAACAGGCGTTTTCCGGCCCATGCCGCAGCCAGGCAGGGCGCCAGCCCTGCGGAGCCGACAATGGCCGCCATGACCGTATCCACGTCGTCATTGGATGCTATTATTTCAAGAGCATCTGGCGATTGAAGCACGGTGGTTTCAAGCCCATTTGCCTTGATTTTCTCGGCCAGCAAACGGGCGTGGGGCGCACTGGCCATCACGGCAAAGCGGGGCATGAATTGCGCGCACTGCGCCAGCATCAGGTCCACCTGGGTGGCCGCGCTCAGGGCAAACACTTCAAACCGGTCAGGGTGACGCGCCACCACGTCGAGCGTGCTGGTGCCAATGGAGCCGGTAGAGCCCAGAACAGTGAGTCGTTGTTTCATAGAGGGTTTGTCAGGCGGGTCAGCATCAGGGCCAGGGGGAGCGTGGGCAGCAAGGCATCCACCCGGTCCAGCACACCGCCATGGCCTGGCAGCAAACCACTGCTGTCTTTCACGCCCGCGCTGCGCTTGATCAGCGACTCCACCAGATCACCGGCCACGCTCATGGCCACCATGAACAAAACCGAAATCACCAGCAGCCACCCACCCTGCTGCGCCAGGCGGCTGTAAAAACTGGGCACAGCGGCCTGCCAGTGGGCATCTGCGGCGACCCAGGCAAATGCCAGCACGATCACACCCGCCAACCCGCCCCATACCCCTTCCCAGCTCTTGCCGGGGCTGATGGAGGGCGCCAGCTTGTTCCTGGTGAAACGCAGGCCAAAGGCACGGCCGGCGAAATAGGCAAAGATGTCGGCCACCCACACCAGTACCAGCACCGACAGCAGAAAATTGACACCCAGCATGCGCGCCTGCACCACGGCCAGCCATGCCAGCCACAGCGCCAGCACGCCCGCCACCAGGCGCACGGCCGCAGGAATGCGCACCCAGCCCGGCACGCCGGCGCGCAGCAGCCAGGCCGCGCCCAGCACCCACAGGCCGCCGCCAACAATCCACAGGGCGGTCAGGGGCCGATCAATCCAGCCCAGCGCCCAGGACGCCCCACACAAGGCAACGCAGGCGGCGCCCACGGCCAGCGAGCCGGCCTGGCCATAGCCGCTCAGGCGCCCCCACTCCCATGCGCCAGCGGCCATGAGCACCAGCACGACCAGCGTGAACGGCACCGTGGAGGGATAAAAAAGCGCGGGCAGCAAAATGGCCAGCAGGACAAGAGCGGTGATGACACGCTGTAGAAGCATGGGGCCTTTTCAGCCGTGCACCGGAGCAGGATGCGCGGACAGGATCTGTTCGGAGGTTTTGCCAAAGCGGCGCTCGCGGCAGTTGAAGGCGGCAATCGCCTCGTCCAGTGCCGACTCGTCGAAATCCGGCCACAACCGGTCGCTGAAGAACAACTCGGAGTATGCGGCCTGCCACAGCAGGAAGTTGCTGATCCGCATTTCACCCCCGGTGCGGATCACCAGATCCGGGTCGGGGACATGGGCCAGGCCCATCGCGCCGTTCAGGCTGGCCTCGGTGATGGGTTCACCGCGCGCCGCCAGCGACGCGGCGGCCTGGGCGATGTCCCAGCGGCCGCCATAGTTGAAACACACGTTGAGCACCAGGCGGGTGTTTTCGGCCGTGGCAGCCTCCGCCTGCGCCAGGCCATCGCGCACCTTGGGCGACAGGCCCGCGCGCTCGCCCACGAAGTACAGACGCACACCGTCCTTCTTGAGCTGCGGCACTTCGCGCGCCAGCGCCTTGGCCAGCAACTCCATGAGGCCGGAGACCTCATCGACCGGACGGTTCCAGTTTTCGGAGGAAAACGCAAAGACGGTCAGCACGGCCACGCCCCGCTGCACGCAGGCACGGGCGCAGCGGTGCAGCGAATCCACCCCTTGCTTGTGGCCCGCCAGACGCGGCAGAAAGCGGCGCGTGGCCCAGCGGCCGTTGCCATCCATGACGATGGCAATGTGGTGTGGCACCACCGTTGGTACAGACATGTAGAACGATCAGACCCGTGGATGGGGGACTCAGACCGCCAGGATTTCCTGTTCTTTGCCCGCCACCAGGGAATCAATCTCGGCGATGTGCTTGTCGGTGAACTTCTGCACTTCGGTTTCGGCGCGCTTTTGGTCGTCTTCGGACGCCAGCTTGTCCTTGACCAGCTTCTTGACGGATTCGTTGGCATCGCGGCGCAGGTTGCGCACGGCAATCTTGGCGCTTTCACCCTCGTTGCGCGCCAGCTTGGTCATTTCCTTGCGGCGCTCTTCGCTCATGGGCGGCATGGGCACGCGGATCAGGTCACCCATCGACGCAGGGTTCAGGCCCAGATCGCTTTCGCGGATGGCCTTTTCAATCTTGGCGCCCATGCCCTTTTCCCAGGGCTGGACGCTGATGGTGCGCGAATCGATCAATGCCACGTTGGCCACCTGGCTCAGCGGCACGAAGGAGCCGTAATACTCGACCTGCACGGTGTCCAGCAGGGCCGGATTCGCACGACCGGTGCGAATCTTCTGCAGGTTGTTCTTGAAGGCAGCGATGGACTGGTCCATCTTGGCTTCCGCGTTTTTCTTGATATCAGCAATCGTCATTGTTTCTCCTCAGGGCAGGCAGGCAACAGGCGGGGCCTGGTGGTCAGGCATACACCAGCGTGCCTTCGTCTTCACCCATGACAACCCGCTTCAGGGCCCCGTGCTTGATGATGGAAAACACGCGCACAGGCAACTTCTGGTCGCGGCACAGGGCAAAGGCCGTCGCATCCATGATGCCCAGGTTGCGCGACATCGCCTCGTCGAAACTGAGCTTGGTGTAGCGTGTCGCCGTGGGATCCTTATGGGGGTCGGCAGTATATACGCCGTCCACCTTGGTGGCCTTGAGAACGACCTCTGCGCCAATCTCGGCCCCGCGCAGGGCGGCTGCCGTATCGGTGGTGAAGAACGGATTGCCCGTTCCGGCCGCAAACACAACGACCTTGCCCTCTTCAAGATACTGCAGCGCCTTGGGGCGCACGTAGGGCTCGACGACCTGCTCGATGGCAATGGCGGACATCACACGAGCCACCAGGCCCTGCTTGTCCATGGCATCTGCCAGGGCCAGCGCGTTCATCACGGTGGCCAGCATGCCCATGTAGTCGGCGGTAGCCCGGTCCATGCCGACCGAACCACCCGCCACACCACGGAAAATGTTGCCCCCACCGATCACCACCGCCACCTGAACGCCCAGGCGGGTCACTTCGGCGATCTCCTCCACCATGCGGACGATGGTGGCGCGGTTGATACCGAAGGCGTCATCCCCCATCAGCGCCTCACCAGACAGCTTGAGCAGGATGCGCTTGTGGGCTGGTGCAGCGTGGGTCATGGGAAATTTCTCCGGTAATGGTGTCGGGGCTTTGGGGGTTGCGAAAGCGATCAGGCAGCAGCCTTGGCAGCAGCCACCTGGGCAGCCACTTCGGCAGCGAAGTCGTCGACCTTCTTCTCGATGCCTTCGCCGACCACGTACAAGGTGAAGGCCTTGACGGTGGTGCCGGCGGCCTTGAGCATCTGCTCGACGGTCTGCTTGTCGTTCTTCACGAAAGCCTGGTTGAACAGCGAGACTTCCTTGAGGTACTTCTGCACGCCGCCTTCGATGCGCTTGGCAACGATTTCGCCGGACTGCACGGGCTTGCCTTCGGCAGTGGCCTTGGCAGCGTCTTCAGCCGCCTTGGCAGCCGCCACCGAACGCTCTTTTTCGATCAGTTCGGCAGGCACTTCAGCGCTGGTCAGGGCCACGGGCTTCATGGCGGCAATGTGCATGGCCACGTCCTTGGCGGCCGCTTCGTCGCCGTCGAACTCGACGACCACACCAATGCGCGTGCCGTGCAAGTAAGACGCCAGCTTGCTGCTACCGCCAAAATACTTGAAGCGGCGGAACGACATGTTCTCGCCGATCTTGCCGATCAGGCCCTTGCGCACGTCTTCCAGCGTGGGGCCGAAACTGTCTTGCTCGTAGGGCAACGCGCCCAGGGCAGCCACGTCGGCGGGATTGTGCTTGGCAACCAGCTCGGCCGCGGCCTTGGCCAGGTTCATGAAGCTGTCGTTCTTGCTCACGAAATCGGTTTCGCTGTTGACTTCCACCAGGGCGCCCTTGGTGCCATCGATGTAGCTCGCCACCACGCCTTCAGCGGTGATGCGCGATGCAGCCTTGCCGGCCTTGGTGCCGAGCTTGACGCGCAGCAGCTCTTCCGCCTTGGCCATGTCGCCGTCGGCTTCCGTCAGTGCCTTCTTGCATTCCATCATGGGAGCGTCGGTCTTGCCGCGCAGTTCGGCGACCATGCTTGCGGTAATTGCAGCCATCTTTATTCCTTCAGTATTCAGTTCAGTCAGTTCAGATTCGGGCTAAAAAAAAGGGGGCTCACCAGGGGCCCCGCTTTTATCCGCGATACATCGCGCAGCCGGGACTTCAGGCAGCGGACTCTTGCACTTCCACAAATTCGTCGCTGCCTTCAGGGGCAACCGCCTTGACCACTTCGTTCACGGCATTTGCACGGCCTTCGAGGATCGCATCGGCGATGCCACGGGCGTACAGCGTCACGGCCTTGGCCGAGTCGTCGTTTCCGGGGATCACGTAGTCGATGCCTTCAGGCGAGTGGTTGGTATCGACCACACCGATCAGCGGAATGCCCAGCTTCTTGGCTTCGGCCACGGCGATCTTGTGGAAGCCCACGTCGATGATGAAGATGGCGTCGGGCAGGGCAGCCATGTCCTGGATGCCGCCGATGTCCTTTTCCAGCTTGGCGATTTCGCGGCTGAACGTCAGCTGCTCTTTCTTGCTCAGGCTGTCGAGGCCGGTTTCAAGCTGGGCCTTCATGTCCTTCAGACGCTTGATCGAGGTCTTGACGGTCTTGAAGTTGGTCAGCATGCCGCCCAGCCAGCGCTGGTCAACGAAAGGCACGCCGGCGCGCAGGGCTTCGGTGGACAGGATTTCACGGGCCTGGCGCTTCGTGCCGACCATCAGGATGGTGCCGCGGTTGGCAGCCAGTTGCCTGGCGAACTTCTGTGCTTCCTGGAACAGTGGCAGCGACTTTTCCAGGTTGATGATGTGAATCTTGTTGCGATGGCCGAAGATGTAGGGGGCCATCTTGGGGTTCCAGAAGCGGGTCTGGTGACCGAAGTGGACACCGGCTTCCAGCATTTCGCGCATGGTAACGGACATAAAAATACTCCAAAGGTTGGGTCTAAAATCCAGCCCCAATACTTGCGCCGCCGTGGTTTTCACGAAGGCGCAACACCTTGACAGGGCTGGTTTGCGATTGGTCTTGCCGCCGTCGCCGCGCATACACCACCTAAGGCATTGCACACGCTGCCACTCTCAGCAAAACCCAAAGATTCTAGCACAGCCATGCTTATTGACCTTACCGCCACCCGCCAGCGCCTGCAGGACGGCACCAGCACCGCCCCCGTCGAACTGGAGCAGTGCCTGGCGGTGGCGCAGTCTGCCGCCTGCGACCACGCCTTTGTGCGCCTTTTGCCCGCGGTGGCACGCACCACGGTGGTGCAAAACGGTCTCACCCGGCTGCCGCTGGCGGGGCTCTCGGTGTCGGTCAAGGACCTCTTTGACATTGCAGGCCAGCCCACCACCGCCGGCTCCACGGCACTGGCCGACGCAACACCGGCGCTGCAGGACTGTCCCGCCGTCGCCCGCCTGCGGTTGGCCGGGGGCACGGTCATCGGCCGCACGAACATGGTGGAGTTTGCGTTCTCCGGCGTGGGCGTGAACCCGCACTTTGGCACGCCGGCAGCGTGGGACGGGCGCTCTGGCGCGCTGCCGGGCGCGCCGCGAATTCCCGGCGGCTCTTCGTCGGGAGCAGCGGTTTCCGTGGCCACTGGTGCCGCGTTTGTGGGGCTGGGCTCGGACACGGGCGGCTCCATCCGCATCCCCGCAGCGCTCAATGGCATTGTGGGCTTCAAGAACACGGCCCGGCTTGTCCCCACGACGGGCGCCATTCCGCTTTCCACCACGCTGGACACGGCCTGCGCCCTGACGCGCAGCGTGCGCGATGCCGTCGTGGTGCACGAGGTGCTGGCTGCCAGGCGCATCACGCGCAGCCCCGTGCCCCTGCGCCTGTGGCGCCTGGCAGTGCCATCCACTACGTTCCTCGACGAGCTCGATGCCACCGTGGCCCGGGCGTTCGCCCGCACGCTGGACACCTTGCGCCATGCAGGCGCGCACATCGAGGAAATCGCCCTGCCCCTGACGGCGGAACTGGGGCCCATGCAGGCCGGCGGCAGCCTGTCCGCAGCGGAAAGCCACGCCTGGCACCGCCCCCTGCTGGCCAGGCGTGCGTCGCAATACGATCCGCGGGTGCGCAGCCGCATCGAGCGCGGCGCCACCATGGTGGCCGCTGACTACATTGATCTGCTGCACGCTCGCCAGCACTGGATCGCCCGCATGGAAGCCGCGCTGGCCCCCTACGACGCCCTGCTCTCGCCCACGGTGCCGCTGGTGGCGCCCCCCATTGCCGATGTGGCGCCCGGCGCCGAGCGCGATGCAGAGTTCTTTCGCGTCAACGCCCTGCTGCTGCGCAACACCAGTGTGGTGAACATGCTCGATGGCTGCGCCCTCTCGCTGCCTTGCCACATGGCCGGGGAACTCCCGGTCGGTCTGATGGTCTGGCACGGTGCCCTGCACGACGATGCGGTGCTCAACGTGGGCCTGCAAATCGAGAAGATACTACAAAAATAATAGCTACCAGCGATTTACCATCAAGCGCTGGAAGCCAAAAGCACTCTAATCCATGAAGATCGCCATCGTGGGCGCCGGCATAGTCGGCGTGTCCACCGCATACGAGCTGGCCAGCGACGGCCACGAAGTCACCGTACTGGATCAGCGCAGCGCCGCCGCCGAAGAGGCGAGCTTTGCCAACGCCGGCCTGCTGTCGCCGCACCTGCTCACGCCCTGGGCCACGCCCGGCCTGGGCGCGCCGCTGAAGCTCATGGGCCGGCGCGCCACGCTGCGGCTGGCCAAAGGCGTCAATGGGACCGACCTGGCATGGCTGTGGCGCTGGCGGCGCGCGGCGCGGCGCGGCGCGCAGGCCGCGCAGCTCTCGGCGCTGGAGGGCCTGGCCCGCTACAGCCAGCAGCGCCTGCAGCAGATCGCAGCGCGGCACGAGCTGGACTTTGAAAGCAACCAGGGGCGGCTCATTTTGCTGCGCACCCCGCAGGAGCAGGCCCGGTGGCAACCCGCCCTGCAGGTCTTGCGCGACGCCGGCGTTGCGCTGCGCGAGGTCGATGCCGAAGCCGCACGCCAGATCGAGCCCGGGCTGTCCCCCGAAACCCCGCTGGCAGGCGCCCTGCACCTGCCCGACGCCATGGCCGGCAACTGCCGGCTGTTCGCGCAACTGCTGCGCCAGGGCACGCAGGCCGGCGGCGTGCAGTTTGCATTGGGCACCCGCGTGGTACGGCTGACCTCCCAGCCCATGGGCGTGCAGGTGCACGGTGAAAGCGGCGCGCGGCCCTTTGACGCCGTCGTGCTGTGCGCCGGCATGGCATCGGCCGCCCTGCTGCGCCCGCTGGGCTTGCGCCTGCCGCTGGCGGCGGTGCATGGCTATTCCGTCAGCGCGCCGCTGCGCGAGGCGTTGCACGCGCCGGTGGCCAGCGTGGTGGACAGCCAGCACCAGATCACCATCACCCGCCTGGGCCAGCGCGTGCGCATCGCTGGCGGTGCCGAGCTGGGCGGGCAAGGCGCCGGGCACCACGCCCCGACGCTGCAGCAGCTCTACCGGACCATGAACGCATGGTTCCCGGGCGGCGCCCTGCTGTCATCCGGACTGCAAGTGTGGCGCGGCGCACGCCCCACGCTGCCCGATGGCGCGCCCGTGGTGGGCGCCAGCGGCGTGCCAGGCCTTTGGCTCAACACCGGGCATGGCGCGGGCGGGTGGGCGCTGGCCAGCGGCTGCGCCCGCGCCGTGGCCGACCTGATCGGCCAGCGCAGCCCCGACGTCAGCCTGGACGGGTTGGGGATTCAGCGCTTCTGAATCATCAAAAAAGGGGCTTGCGACCCCTTTTTTTTCGAACAGACCGACTCGCCTCACTTCGCCGTGGGCATCACAAACTCGGCCCCTTTGGGCGTGCTCTCGGGCCAGCGCTGCATGATGCTTTTTTGCTTGGTATAGAAACGCACGCCTTCTTCACCGTAGGCGTGCATGTCGCCAAACAGGCTGCGCTTCCAGCCGCCAAAGCCGTGCCAGGCCATGGGCACGGGAATCGGCACATTGATGCCGACCATGCCGGCCTGGATGCGGCGGCCGAACTCGCGGGCCACATTGCCGTCGCGCGTGAAGCAGGCCACGCCGTTGCCGAATTCATGGTCGTTGACCAGCTGCACGGCCTCGCCAAAATCCTTGGCACGCACCACCGCCAGCACGGGGCCGAAGATTTCTTCCTTGTAGATGCGCATGGCGGGCGTGACATGGTCGAACAGCGTGCCGCCCAGCCAGAAGCCGCCTTCGCAGCCTTCGCCCGCCTGCTTGCCGTCAAAGCCACGGCCATCCACCAGCAGCCGTGCGCCCTCCTTCACACCCAGGTCGATATAGCCCGAAATGCGCTCGTGGGCCGCGCGGGTCACGATGGGGCCCATCTCGGCCGCCAGGTTGGTGCCGTTGAGCACCTTGAGCGCCCTCGTGCGCTCGATGAGCTTGGGCACCAGCTTGTCGGCGGCATCGCCCACCAGCACGGCCACGCTGATGGCCATGCAGCGCTCGCCGGCCGATCCGTAGCCCGCGCCGATGAGGGCGTCCACGGCCTGATCGATGTCGGCGTCGGGCATCACGACCATGTGGTTCTTGGCGCCGCCCAGGGCCTGCACGCGCTTGCCGTGGCGGGCACCGGTTTCGTAGATGGTGTTGGCAATCGGCGTGGAGCCCACAAAGCTCACCGCCTTCACGTCCGGATGCTCGATGAGCGCGTCCACCGCCTCCTTGTCGCCCTGCACCACGTTGAACACACCGTCGGGCAACCCGGCCTGCTTGAACAGGTCGGCCATCAGCAGCGAGGGCGTGGGATCGGTTGGGCTGGGCTTGAGCACGAAGGTGTTGCCCGCGGCGATGGCCACCGGAAACATCCACATCGGCACCATGACCGGAAAGTTGAACGGCGTGATGCCCGCCACCACGCCCAGGGGCTGGCGCAACGTCCAGTTGTCGATGCCCGTGCTCACCTGGTCGGTGAAATCGCCCTTGAGCAGTTGCGGAATGCCACAGGCAAATTCGATGATGTCGATGCCGCGTGCCACCTCGCCCTGCGCATCGGTGAACACCTTGCCATGCTCGGCCGTGATGGCGTGGGCCAGCGCGTCCTTGTGCTGGTTGACCAGCTCCAGAAACCTGAACAGCACGCGCGCGCGGCGGATCGGCGGCGTGTCGGCCCAGGCGGGAAAAGCCGCCTGCGCGGCAGCCACGGCCGCATCCACGTCGGCGCGGTTGGCCAGCGCCACGCGGCCCGTCACCACGCCCGTGGCGGGATTGGTGACGTCCTGGCTGCGGGTGCTGGCGCCGGTGGCGCGCTGGCCCTGGATGTAGTGGCCAATGGGGGTCGGCTGGGTGGCTGTGGTCATGCAAACCTCTTTCAAAATGCGGTGGAACGTGGCCTGCAGTCTAGAAGCCGCACCTCGCCACGCCAAGACCGCCACCGTGAATTGATTGTTCGCCATGGTGAACAATAGCGCCATGAAATCAACGAGCCGCACCACCCCCGAAGCCCTCTGGTCCCACCTGCACTGGCTGGTGGTGCTGGGCGAGCAAGGCAGCTACACCGGCGCGGCGGCGCGCCTGGGCGTGAGCAAGGCCGCCATGAGCCAGCACATTGCCGAACTGGAGCGCGCCGCGGGCATGCCGCTGGTGCGGCGCACCACGCGCAGCGTGGGCCTGACAGAGGCGGGGCGGCAACTGGTGGACGACACCCGCGGCGCCTTCGAGCGCATCGCCGAGAGTTTTGCCGGCGTGCGCGACCGCGCCGGCGTGCCCCACGGCCTGCTTCGCGTGACCGCCCCCGTGGCGCTGGCACGCCAACAACTGGTGCCCCGGCTGCCCGCGTTCTTGCGCGCCTACCCCGAAGTGCGGCTGGAGCTGGATCTGTCGGACAACCTGCGCTCGCTCACCCTCGAAGGCCTGGACCTGGCCATCCGCCACACCGCCGTGGCGCCCGACACCCATGTGGCCTGGCTGCTGTGCACCACGCGGTCCGTGCTGGTCGCCCACCGCGCCTACCTGCGCCGCAGCGGCACGCCCCGCACACCCGACGATCTGCGCCAGCACGCCTGCCTGCACTACCCCCGCACCCAGGAGGCCCCGGCATGGACCTTCGAACCGGTGGCGCCGGGCACCTCCCCGCGCCTGACCGTGCCCGTGACCGGCCCGCTGGCCGCCAACAACAGCGAGGCCCTGCGCGATGCGGCGCTGGCGGGCCTGGGCATCGCCCTGGTGCCCGACTTCAGCGCGCAGGCGGCGCTGCAGTCCGGAAAGCTCGTGGAGGTGTTGCCAGATTGGCGCCCCGTCGGCACCTTCAGCGAGACCATCCATGCAATCCGCCCCTACTCGGCCCATGTGCCGCGTGCGGTGGCGGCTTTCGTGGAGTGGCTGCGCGAGGCCTTCGCACCCGGCTTCAGGGCCTGACGCAATAATGGCTCGCCACTGTTTTGTGATTGACGGCTCTCCACAGAAAACGCGCCCATGCACCCCATCACCCCCCAGCAGCCCCACCCCCTGTTCAACACGGCAGCCACCCGGCGCCTGGAGCAGCAGGCCTCGGCAGCCCTGCCGCCGCACACCCTCATGCAGCGCGCCGGCCTGGCGGTGGCCCGGCTGGCGCAGGCGCTGGCACCCCATGCCCGCACCGTGTGGGTTGCCTGCGGCCCCGGCAACAACGGCGGCGACGGCCTGGAGGCGGCCATGCACCTGCAGCGCGATGGACGGCGGGTGGTGGTGACCTGGCTGGGCAACCCGGAACACGCGCCCGCCGACGCCCGCCAGTCGTGGCAGCGCGCACTGGCTGCGGGCGTGACCTGGGCGGATGAAGCGCCCCCGGACCTGACCGCCGCAGACCTGTGCATCGATGCCCTGCTGGGGATTGGCATCTCGTCCACCGCCCCCGCCCGGGCGCCCGACCACCGGCTGCTGGCCGTGCTGGCGGCATTGCAGCACAGCCCGGCGCCGTTGCTGGCCGTCGATCTGCCATCGGGCCTGGATGCGGACACGGGCCAGTTCGCTGCGGGCTTTGCCTTACCGGCCTCACCCGCATTCCGCCGCCCACTCACACCACGCCACACGCTCAGCCTGCTGACGCTCAAACCCGGCCTGTTCACGGCGGCTGGGCGCGACGCGGCCGGCAGCGTCTGGCTGGATGATCTGGACGTATCTCCACAACAAGAGCCCCCCAGTGCATGGCTGGCCGGCCCCGCCCTGCCCGCACCGCGCAACCACGCCAGCCACAAGGGCAGCTATGGCGACGTGGCGGTTGTAGGTGGCGAAGGCCTGGCGGCGCGCGGCCTGGGCATGACGGGCGCTGCGCTGCTGGCCGCATCCGCCGCGCTGCACGCCGGCGCGGGCCGGGTGCTGGTGGCCTTGCTCGACGACGACCAGATGGCCATCGATATGGCGCAGCCCGAGCTGATGTTTCGCCGCTTTGAGGCACTGGCGCTGGAACAGCTCACGGTGGTGTGCGGCTGTGGCGGCGGCGAAGCCGTGCGCGCAGTGCTGCCCGCCGTGCTGGCCAGAGCCGCCCGGCTGGTGCTGGACGCCGATGCGCTCAACGCCGTGGCATCCGATGCCGCGCTGCGCGCCGGGCTCACGTCACGCACCGGGCGGGGGCTGCCCACGGTGCTGACGCCGCACCCGCTTGAAGCGGCCCGGCTGCTGGACCTGTCCACCGCCGAGGTGCAGGCCCACCGGCTCAATGCAGCGCAGCAGCTGGCAGAGCAGTTCCATTGCGTGGCCGTACTCAAAGGCTCGGGCACCGTGACCGCGGCACCGGGGCACCCTCCAGCCATCAACCCCACCGGCAACGCACGGCTCGCCACGGCAGGCACCGGCGACGTGCTGGCGGGCATGGTGGGTACGCACCTGGCAGCCGGCGCCCAAGCGCAGCGTGCCGCAGCACAAGCCGTGTACCAGCACGGCCTTGCCGCCGACCGCTGGCCCGCAGGCTGCCAGCTGACGGCCAGCGCCCTGGCACGCCACATCACCGGCAGTTGGGCATAAAAAAAGCTGCTGGCGCTTATCCATAAAGCGCTAGCAGCTATCATTAAAGGAGCAAACAGAGCACCGCTGCCGCGCGGTGGGCTGCCTTGCGTTCAACCGCGGCGCGGCTTGCGGCCCTTGCTTTTGCCGACGTTGCCGTTGGTGGCGGCCTTCTTGGCCGTTGACTTTGCCTTGGCGGGGGAGCGCGCGGCCTGCTCCCGGGTCATCGAGGCACGTTCGGTGGCAGACAACTCAGGCGTTGGTGCACGCTTGCGGCCCGCCGAGCGCCCACCCGCCTTGCGCGCGCCATCAGATTGCGGCGCCACGCCCTTGTCCTTGAGTGCACGGCCCAGCAGTTCCTCGCCCTCGCGTATCAGGCGGAAGTCGATCTTGCGCCCATCCAGGTCCACACGGCTGACCTGCACGCGCACCCGCGTGCCAATCGAATAACGGATACCCGTGCGTTCGCCGCGCAGCTCCTGGCGCGCTTCGTCGAACTTGAAGTATTCGCCGCCCAGTTCGGTGATGTGGACCAGGCCTTCGACATACATCGCGTCCAGCGTCACGAAGATGCCGAAGCTCGTGGCCGCGCTGACCACGCCGCTGTATTCCTCGCCCAGATGCTCGCGCATGTACTTGCACTTGAGCCAGGCCTCGACATCGCGGCTGGCCTCGTCGGCGCGGCGCTCGTTGGCGCTGCAATGCAGGCCCGCGGCCTCCCAGGCCTGCGTATCGCGGCTGGGGGGTGCCACATCCTGGCGCGGCTTGGTGCCCGGCGCCGCCACGCGGGCCGCCAGGCGCTTGGCCAGCTTGGCATGCGCTTCACCCGGGGTGGGCAGCGAGGGCAGCTTGTATTTGCTCTTGCCCAGAATGGCCTTGATGACACGGTGCACCAGCAGATCGGGGTAGCGCCGGATGGGGCTGGTGAAGTGCGTGTAGGCATCGAATGCCAGGCCAAAGTGACCACTGTTGACCGGCGTATAGATGGCCTGCTGCATGGAGCGCAGCAGCATGGTGTGGATCTGCTGCGCGTCGGGCCGGTCTTTGGTGGCTTCGGCAATCGCCTGAAACTCCGACGGATGGGGGTTGTCGCCAATCGTCATGCCCACCGCCATGGCCTTGAGGTAGCCGCGCAGAATTTCCTGCTTCTCGGGCGTGGGGCCCTCGTGCACACGGAACAGGCCAGGCTGGCCACCCTGTGCGATGAAGTCGGCGCTGCACACGTTGGCCGCCAGCATGGCTTCTTCAATGAGCTTGTGGGCATCGTTGCGGGTGCGCGGCACGATCTTTTCGATGCGGCCGTTCTCGTCGCAGATGATCTGCGTCTCGGTGGTTTCAAAGTCCACCGCGCCGCGCTCACGGCGCGCCACCAGCAGCGCACGGTACACGTCGTGCAGGTTGATCAGGTCCTTGACCCGGTCCTTGCGTTTGCTGGCCTCTGGCCCGCGGGTGTTCGCCAGAATGGCCGCCACCTCGGTGTAGGTGAAGCGCGCATGGCTGTACATCACGGCCGGGTAGAACTGATAGGCCTGCACCTCGCCCTTGGCGGTGACCAGCATGTCGCAGACCATGCACAGCCGCTCCACCTCGGGGTTGAGCGAGCACAGGCCATTGCTCAGTTTTTCGGGCAGCATGGGGATCACCCGGCGCGGGAAATACACGCTGGTGGCGCGGTCGTAGGCGTCGATGTCGATGGCGCTGCCGGTCTCCACATAGTGGCTTACGTCGGCAATGGCCACCAGCAGACGCCAGCCCTTGGAGCGGCCGACCTTGGCAGGCTCGCAATAGACGGCATCGTCGAAGTCGCGCGCGTCTTCGCCGTCGATGGTGACCAGGGGCACATCGGTCAGGTCCACGCGGTGCCTCTTGTCCTGCGCGCGCACCTTGTCGGGCAGCTCTTTCGCTTGCGCCAGGCATTCGGCAGAGAATTCGTGCGGCACGCCATATTTGCGCACCGCGATTTCAATCTCCATGCCTGGGTCGTCCACTTCGCCGAGCACCTCGGTGATGCGCCCCACGGGCTGGCCAAACAGTGCCGGGGGCTCGGTCAGCTCGACCACCACCACCTGCCCCGGCTTGGCCGCCCCGGTGGCGCCCTTGGGGATCAGCACGTCCTGCCCGTAGCGCTTGTCTTCGGGAGCCACCAGCCAGACGCCGCTTTCCTGCAGCAGTCGGCCGATCAGGGGTTGCGGCGGGCGTTCGATGATTTCGACCACGCGCCCCTCGGGGCGGCCGCGGCGGTCCTGGCGCACGATGCGCACGCGCACACGGTCCTTGTGCAGCACGGCGCGCATTTCATTGGGGGGGATGTAGATGTCGCCTTCGCCATCATCGCGAATGACGAATCCATGGCCGTCACGGTGCCCCTGAACGCTGCCTTCAATCTCGTCCGACAGATGCGCAGCGGGTGCGTCGGGGGTGGTTTTTTTGATATACAATCTTAGACTTTCCTGAAATGCCCAGGTGGCGGAATTGGTAGACGCACTAGTTTCAGGTACTAGCGAGTAACATCGTGGAGGTTCGAGTCCTCTCCTGGGCACCAAGTTTAACGAGAACCGGTTACGGTTTTCCAACTATTCAAGCCGCTGCACCCGCAGTGGCTTTTTTATTTTCCGCAGCCGAAATGCATCCACGGCCGGCGCGTGGTTGAGCGCAACGCGAAATGCAAAAATCTTCGCACCAAGGCCTGCAGCCTCAAAAAGATGCTCTATAATTTGATTCTTTCCTGAAATGCCCAGGTGGCGGAATTGGTAGACGCACTAGTTTCAGGTACTAGCGAGTAACATCGTGGAGGTTCGAGTCCTCTCCTGGGCACCAAAATATTGAAAAAGCCGTTGCAATCGCAACGGCTTTTTTGTTTTTCGGGCCAGCAACCAGCCCAAGCCCTGCCCGCACCAGAACTCAAAGATCGGGAATCAGGCGCTTGCCCAGACTGAAGGCATCGTCCCTGGCGTAGCCCAGCTTTTCATAGAACGCCACCACCTTCACATTGGTGGTGCGCACCAGCACATTGATCTTGGGGCACCCCATGGCCAGCAATTGCTGCTCGACCCGCGCCATCAGACTGCGGCCGATGGCAAGCTGCTGGTGCCCCGGCGCCACAGCCAGGTAATACACCGAGCCGCGATGGCCGTCATACCCGGCCATGGCGGTTCCGACGAGCACATCCACGCCATCCGCTCCCGGCGCCAGCGCCACCAGAAAAAGCCCGGGCTGGACTGTCTGCTTGCGCGCGATGTCCTTGTGGGGATCGTTCCAGGGGCGCAGCAGACCACAATCGCGCCAGAGCGCCACCGCGGCCTCCTCGTCCTTCATGTCAAAAGGACGCATCACCAATGCGGTGGTCATCCGGTCACTTGCGCAGCAGGGTTTTCAGCACATTCTGCAGACGACGCGCGCTGGCCGCGTCACTGGCGCTGGCCAGCACACGCGCAGTGTCATGCCCCCAGGTCTGGGCGGGCGCCGGATCGTTGCGGCGCGTGAGCAGCTGCAATTGCAGCATGCGGCGGGCGGCGATGTGTTCTGCAGGGGTTGGCGCCTCGGCCGCCATTTCCAGCCGCAGCAAGACCTCGGCAGCATCGCCTGTAGCGGGGGCGGACAACGCCTGCGACCAGGCGCCACGCACGGCGGCCGTCACCCGGCCGCCCAGTTCCTGCGTGCCTGGCAGCAGCGCCGGATCGCGCTTTTCCCAGGCTGTCAGCAACTGGGTGAGCGCTTCGCCATGGGCCTGCGCAGCCAGCTTCTTGAGTGCGAGCTGTGCGTGTTCCATGGCGTCGCGCTGGGCACGGAAAGCCGTGTCACCCAGGCGCGGCCCCCGGTCTTCGTAAGCGGGACGATCACCGAAGCGGCCGCCACGGTCATTGCGATCGCCAAAATGGCTGTCTGCACGCGGTCCCCGGCTGGCATCGCGATCACCCCGGCCATCGCGGCGGTCGCCCGGCCGGCCGCCACGACCTGGCGCCGCGGGTGCATCTTTCTTCATGCCGGGGCGGTCATCGCCACGCACCGCCACCACCGGGCGCGCGGGCGGCTTGGGCGCGACCGGCGCGGCTGCAGGCGCTTCTTCCGCCCCTTCGCCTGCGGCATCTGATGCTACATTTTCTGTAGCTTCTTGCGCAGACAGCGCGGGCGCTTCAAGCTGATTTTGTGCATCTTTCTGTGCCGAGGCCACGGCCTGCGCCGCCTGGGCCTGCCCGTGCAGCGCGGCGTCCAGCGCCTGCATGGCGCTGCGGATCTGTTGCGCATCGCCCGTGGCATTGGCCGCTTCCAGCGCCTTGGAGGCTTCCAGCACCACCCGATCGCGGGCGCTCAGTTCGGTCACGGCCTTTTCGCGGTCTGCCGACTTGCGGTTGAAGGCTTCGTCAATCGGCTTGCGGAAGGCATCCCACAGCTTTTGTTCATGCTTGCGATCAAGCGGCACGGTCTGCGCCTCGGCCTGCCAGCGTTGCTGCAAGGCCTTCACGGCATCGATGCGCAGCGTGGGTGCAGCGCCCAGCGCCACGGCCTCGTCAATCATCGCGTGGCGACGGGCCAGGCTCTCTTTCTGTGCGCTCTCCAGCGGCGCGGCGGCAGCGGCAATGGCCTGCCTCCACAGTGGCTGCAGTTCGGCAAAGATCTTTTCGCCCACATGGCCGCCTTCACGCCAACGGTCGCCAAACTGGTGCAGCGCACGGTTGATGGCCTTCCAGTCGCCCGAGGCGCCATGCTCCTGCGCCCACGCCTTGACTTCTTCGATCAGTGCCACGCGCTGGGCCTTGTGCTCGGCAGCTTCGGTGCGGATCTTGTCGAGCCAGGCTTCGACCACCTTGTGCGCGGCGTTGCACGCCTCATCAAACTTTTTCCACAGCGCATGGTTGGGCGCACCGCCCTGGTCCGACTGCTTCCACTGTTCGCGCAACTGGCGCAGAGATTCCTGCATCTTGCGGCCACCCAGGGCCTGGCCGTCAGGACGATGGAGCAGCCCCTCGGCCTTGGCGACCAGGTCTTCGCGCACCTGGTCCGCGCTCCAACGCTGCCAGCCCTCAAGCTCGCCAGCGGCCACCAGCGCGGCGTGCACCTGGTGCTCCAGAGGGGTATCGATGTGCTTGCCATGCACCTTCAGCACCGCGCGCAGCGCCGCAGCAGCACCTGCGCTGGCCTTGCCGTGACCTTCGGCGGTTTCCTCTTCCAGTGTCGCCAAGGCATCGCGCACGACCTGAGCGGCTTTTTCAACCACCTCAGGAGCGACTTTGGGCTTTACAACGCGGGCGGGCTTGGCGGCGGCTGCGGTCGCCGCCTCGGTCGGCAGGCCCCGCGCGGCACGCAACTCATCGGCCCATACAGGCACAGGAGGCAGCGGCGCTGCGGCGTCTTCGGCCGCCGCAGCGGCTTGCGCCACGGCGGGCTGGAAGGCATCCCACACGACCAGCAGCTGCGTGCGCGAGGCCTCCAGCAGCGGCGGAAAGCGTGCCTCCACGCTGGCCCAGCTGGCGTCGCCGGTCAATTCCTGAGCCTGCTCCTGCCAGCGCGCAACGTCGGCACGCAGCAACTCGAGTGCTGCATGGGCATCTTTCCAGGATTTGGTGGAAAGCACCTCGATGCGCTGGGCCAGCAGCACGGCGGCTTCCCGCTGCACCTGGACGCGGTGCTGCAGGTCTTCGATCACCTTCACCCGGTCGGCCACCTGCACCTTGAGCAGCGACAGGGGTTCGCGCGAAAGGGGCGCACCTGCCTTGGCCGCGTCGCGCTGCCAGGCCAGGGCATCGGCAATGTTGAGCTTGGGGGCGGCCAGCAATGCCTGGGCCTTCTCGGCCCACTCGGCCGCAATGGCCTCCTGGCCCTTGGCACGGCGGATTTCATCCAGCCGTTCACGCACCGCGCGTGCGGCGCCCTTGTCACGCCCGCTCAGCTCCTTGAATACCTCCTGCAGTTGCTCGGGCGCCGGCTGGGACGCGAGCCAGTCACGAATTCTGGAAGCCCGCTCACTCGACGTGGCGGCCGAAAAAGCGCCACCAGTCAGTGCATCCAGCGGATGCGACTCTTGGGTTTTGGCCGGGGCCGGATTCACTTCAGGTGCGTCGGACATTTTGCTGCGAGAAAAAAAAGGAAACATGGATCCAATGGATAACGAGGACCGTACAAGCTGCTTTGGAAAGCTGGCCGCTGCGGCGACAGGCAATGCGCGCCTGCGGGCGAGAGTGGTATTTTCACCGGGTTCCAGCAAAAGACCACGCCACGGTGTTGGCCACACATCAGGAAATGATCTGGCGCAAACCACTCAGGCCGGCTGATGCTGGCAGGTCGATTGATGGGCTCCGTCTCCTGGCGCAACGAAGCACGCCATGGAGAACCGCCCCCATTATCTATATATATCTGCAACAGGCGAACAGGCCCAAGCGCCAAGTCAGAAGGTGTGAATGAATCCGGCGTGTCCGAGCGCGCCGCACCAACGCACCCCATCCAGGCGCAAGGCACCGCCATGGCGCGGACCATGGCGAGCATTTGCAACGCCGAGGGGGTGCGTTCTTGCGGTGCGAGCGGGCATGGCGGGTTGTTTCACACCTTCTTGTATCTTTAAATCAGATCAGAGCGGTAGAGTCTGAGTGCCGTTGAGGCGGTCAGACCGGCCCGTGTAGCTTGATAGCCTCTGGGGTGATCGAGCCCGTGACTGAGTACAGAGCGCACGG
>Ga0255334_1000492_pt1 | contig 30374 bp, 32 predicted proteins | sample EtOH5_35cm_T3_12_FD_202080 | JGI IMG/M metagenome (GOLD analysis project Ga0255334, IMG submission 202080) | Sandy soil microbial communities from University of British Columbia, Vancouver, Canada - EtOH5_35cm_T3_129 | ecosystem: Engineered > Artificial ecosystem > Sand microcosm > Unclassified ... | reverse complement strand
TTTTGGGGGGGGGGGGGTCTGCGTGTCTGGCTTTCGTTATGTCAGTTTCGTGCAGAATGTTGGTGAGGCAAGAGAGGGCCGTCAAGCACTGATTTTGCGGTTGAGCCAATTTTCTCCTATCCTTTCTGACCGTTCATCGGTAAACGTATGGCGTCATAAGGACGCCGACAGGCGTTTATCCTTGATCTCAAATATCAATCAGGCTGCCCTTCTTATCCGATATGCCGGAAGGGCAGCCTGACGGTTCGTTTATCGTTCATCGACGGGGTCCGTCTCCTCGTACGGCTCCCGGTCCTCCTCGTAATACACGGTCCATCACCTCCTCTCTTCTCCAGAATACTCCGCAACCTTTTGCCTGCGATCAACTCTATGTCAATTTCAGGTAAACATTTCACCTCCATTCCTCGACAAAAAAACAACCGCCCGCGCGGCACATTCAGACAGACTTTGGAAGGGGGCTGGCTTATACTGGGTTCATCCTGCAAAGCGGGGACGGATGTTCGTGGTCGTCTATGTCGATCTGCTCTTCCTGATCAATCTGCTGATAGACGGTGCGCTGCTGCTGGTGACGGCCTGGACGCTGAAAACGGCTTACCGCTTCTGGCGGCTCCTCGCCGCCGCCGCGCTCGGCGCTCTCTATGTCGTCCTGCTCTTTTATCCGGAGGCTTCGTTTCTGTTCAGCTTCGGCATCAAACTGCTGGTATCGCTGGCGATGATCGGCATGGCTTTCGGATATGGCGGGCTCGGTCGCTATCTCAGGCATCTGGGCGCTTTCTATCTGGTCAACTTCGCGGTCGCCGGCGGTGTCTTCGCCTTGTCTTATGTGTTGATGTCGTCCGATGAGCTCATGGCCGGCATTCTGTACTCGCGGCTCGGGGGCATGCCCTTTTCGTCCGGGGTGCTCGCGGTTTTGCTTTGCTTTTTTCTCTGGCTGTTCTACCGGCTGTTTCAGAGCGCCCGCACGAGGCAGCAGCTTGGCGCCCGGCTTGCCGACGTCCGGATCGAACTCGGCGAGTATGCCTATTCCTGTTCCGGGCTCGTGGACACCGGCAATCAGTTGTACGACCCGCTGACGCGAACGCCCGTCATGATCATCGAAGCAGCTGAATGGAAGGACGTGATTCCGGAGGCCTGGCTTAAGCAGATTCGCACCTCCGAAGCGGACCGGATCATCTCGGCAATCGGGGAGGGCGATTATCCGTTTCAGGACCGGCTTCGTCTCGTTCCGTACCGGGGAGTGAACCGCGGCACCCAGTTTCTGCTCGCGCTAAAGCCGGACCGGGTCAAGGTCCGCTACGAAGAGCAGGAATGGGAAACCTCGCGCGTTCTCGTCGGACTCGACGGCGGGCGCCTCAGCCGGGACGGCTCCTACCGGGCGATCATTCATCCGCAGCTGCTCGAAGCCTAACATCATTTCGATTTGGGAGGAAACGCCATGCTGTTGAAATGGAAAATGCAGCTCCTGCTGACCTACTACCGTCTCCTGCTCCTGCTCGGCCTGAAATCAAACGAGATCTACTACATAGGAGGCAGCGAGGCGCTTCCGCCGCCGCTCACGCGGGAAGAGGAGGAGTATCTCCTGCAGAGACTCCCAAGCGGCGACGCCGCGATCCGGGCGATGCTGATCGAGCGCAATCTCCGCCTCGTCGTCTATATCGCCCGCAAGTTCGAGAACACCGGCATCAACATCGAGGACCTCGTTTCCATCGGGGCGATCGGGCTGATCAAGGCCGTCAATACCTTCGACCCGGAGAAAAAGATCAAGCTCGCCACCTACGCCTCGCGCTGCATCGAGAACGAGATTCTCATGTACCTGCGCCGCAACAGCAAGATCCGCACCGAGGTTTCGTTCGATGAACCGCTGAACATCGACTGGGACGGCAACGAGCTCCTCTTGTCGGACGTGCTCGGAACCGAGAATGATACGATCTACCGCAACATTGAGGAACAGGTGGACCGCAAGCTGCTGCACAAGGCGCTCGACAAGCTGTCCGAGCGGGAGCGCACGATCATGGAGCTCCGCTTCGGCCTCCTCGACGGCGAAGAGAAGACGCAGAAGGATGTCGCCGATCTCCTCGGCATCTCGCAATCCTACATTTCGCGGCTGGAAAAACGGATCATCAAACGGCTGCGCAAGGAGTTCAACAAGATGGTCTGAGGCGCGGCTGCTGTTCGTTTTCCAGAACCTGGCTGAACCGCATAAAATGCCCTTCCCGGGAGATACTGATCATTAATGTTCTCTTGGGAGGTATTCGCTTATGACCCGCAACAAAGTCGAAATCTGTGGCGTTGACACTTCCAAGCTGCCGGTTCTCAACAATACGGAAATGCGCGAGCTCTTCACTCAGCTTCAGACCCAGAACGACCGGTCCGCCCGGGAAAAGCTGGTGAACGGCAACCTTCGCCTGGTGCTCAGCGTGATCCAGAGATTCAACAACCGCGGCGAGTTTGTGGATGATTTGTTTCAGGTCGGCTGCATCGGACTTATGAAAGCCATTGACAATTTCGATCTCGGACAAAATGTGAAATTCTCGACCTACGCGGTACCCATGATCATCGGAGAGATCCGCCGTTACCTGCGCGACAACAATCCGATCCGCGTATCCCGGTCGCTACGGGACATCGCCTACAAGGCACTGCAGGTGCGGGACAACCTGACGAACAAAAATTCCCGTGAACCGACGGTATACGAAATTTCCGAAGCGCTCAACCTGCCGAAGGAGGATGTGGTCTTCGCCCTGGATGCGATCCAGGACCCGGTCTCGCTGTTCGAGCCCATCTATCATGACGGAGGCGATCCGATCTTCGTGATGGACCAGATCAGCGACGAGCGCAACCGCGACGTCACCTGGATCGAGGAGATCGCCCTCCGGGAGGGCATGCACAAGCTGAACGACCGGGAAAAGATGATATTGTCCATGCGCTTCTACGACGGCAAAACCCAGATGGAAGTGGCCGAGGAGATCGGCATTTCCCAAGCCCAGGTCTCGCGCCTCGAGAAGTCGGCCATCTCCCAGATGCAGAAGCATGTGAAATCGTAACCGGACCTAGGGTCCGGGGGCAATGCGGAGCAAGCGGTTCTGGACCAATCGGTCCGGACGCTTGCTTTTTCTGTTGCCGGGGCGAGGGATTCGGTCTCGGGCGGCAGCGGGTTCAGCGCCATTGGTAAGAAGGTATGATGCAGAATCCTCCCTGATTCCTGTTCCTTCCCAGCGATGGGAGGAATCGTTGACATTTTGCCGGGAAAAGGCACGAGCGGGCAAACGGGGACATATAGTTAGTAGTAATAAGCCCAGTACAGGGGAGAGTGAGGCTCGGGTGAAGATCTCGGATTTTCAATCCAAGGACGTCGTCAACATCGTCGACGGCAAAAAGCTTGGCCAGGTCAGCGACTTGGAGCTCGATTTGCGGCAGGGACGGATTGAGGCGGTGGTGGTCCCGAGCCACTCGCGGTTTTTTGGCTTGTTCGGCGGCAACGCGGATGTGATCATCCCCTGGCGCAACATCGTCAAGATCGGCATGGACGTCATCCTCGTTCGTCTGGACGAACGGGTGTACCGCCCGGCCGACGACGAGGCTCCGTCCGAATATGTGCGCCCCTTGCGCGAGCGCGAGCGGGAACGAGAGCGGGAGAGGGACCGGGAGAGGGATTCGCAGGAACGAAATCGGGAGCGCGAGCACCGCGATTGACGCCGCCGAGTCGCTGCGCGTTGCGCAGGCAAGCCGTGCGCGTTGCGCCGCCGAGCCGTTGGGCAGAGTCAAGCGTACCCGTGAATCCGCTCGGCTCGCTCAGGCGAGCCGGAAAGTTGAACCCCATTCCAGTCTGGCTCAGCCGGGAGCGGGTTGGGGCGGAGAAACCCAGCGAATCCGGTGAGCCGGGTCGACCGGGAAAGCGGCCCGATCGGATGGTGTTACCGGAACGCCGGTCTTCTCGCCGCGGTCAGCGGAAAGAATGGGGGCGATCCTTGTCCTTTCGGAGCTTGCACCGGGCAAAAGGGGCTAAATAGATTACGCAGGAAATTTTCGGAATGCGGCCTCGATCATGAGGAATGGCGGGAGGAAGCCTGCACTTATGCAGGAATATGGGGCTGGAGGACAGACCGAGAGATAATTTGCTGCACTTTTGCAGGAATATGAGCCCGGAGGGCGGATCGTGAGAAAATTTGCTGCACTATCTGTTAACCGCAGCTCGTGCCGAAATTGTTCCATAATCGTTCCGCAATCGCTCCGCCAGCGCACCCCGAGAGCAGCGAATTTACTCCATGAATCGCACACTGTCGATCAAGTTTTTCTTTGCTTCGCCGGACGCTCCGCGGAGGCGCGGATTCCCGCCGAATGCGGCGCCTGACCCGGGCAAACCTTCGCAGCGTGTGGTACACTTGGATGAACGAGGGAGGTGCGCGCATGGAAGCTTTTCATTATCAGCCCGTGCCGGAAGGGCAAGGGCTTTTCTTCCTGAAGGATTGGATGCGGCGGTATCCGTTCCTCGCAGCGGGTATGACATCCCGCATTGGCGGCGTGAGCCGGGAGCCTTATGCGGGCTTGAACTGCGGGCTGCATGTGGGCGACCGCCCGGAGGATGTCGTCGCCAACCGGGAGCGGACGGCCGCTGCGCTGGGCACCCGCCTCGAGGACTGGGTATACGCGGAGCAAGTGCACGGCAGCCGGGTCGCCCGCGTCACGGCGGCGGAGCGAGACCGCGGCACCCGGGCGAGAAGCACGGAAATTCCGGCCGCGGATGCCTTGATCACGAACGCGGCAGGAATCGTTCTCGCCTTGCTCTATGCGGACTGCGTGCCGCTTTATTTTTTCGACCCCCGTACCCGGAGCATCGGGCTCGCCCATGCCGGCTGGAAAGGAACGGCGTCCCGCATCGCCGCGGAGACCGTCGCCGCCATGGAACGGGAATTCGGCGCTTCGCCCGCCGATATCCAGGCGGCAATCGGGCCGTCCATCGGCAGATGCTGCTATGAGGTGGACGAAGCCGTCGCCGGCCCCATCCGCGAGGCGCTTGGAGAAGCCGCGGAGAAAGAGGCGGAGAGGTTCTTCGTCCCCGCCGCGAACGGCAAGTACAGGCTGGACTTGCAACAAGTCAACCGACAAATTATGATAAAAGCAGGAATTTTGCCTGCTTCTATCGAAGTGACTGGAAGATGCACGAGCTGCCGGACCGACCTCTTGTATTCCCACCGCAAGGAGAACGGCCGCACCGGCCGCATGCAGGCGTGGATCGGCATGAGATCCGAGCAGGCCATCATCGGAGGGTAAGCGGGCTATGTTGAAGGAACGTATTGCGGAAGTCGAACGGCGGGTCGAGGCGGCGTGCCGCCGCGCCGGGCGGAGCGCGGAAGACGTGCAGATCGTCGCGGTGACCAAGTATGTGGACCTGGAAGCGACGGAGACGATCCTGAATGCCGGGTTCCGCCATCTGGCAGAAAACCGCTGGCAGAATGCGAAAGAGAAATGGGAAGCGATCCAGGACCGGGCGGTCTGGCATTTTATCGGCCATCTTCAGACGAACAAGGCGAAGGATGTCGTCGGCCGCTTTCCTTATATTCATTCCTTGGACAGGCTGGCTCTCGCCGAGGAGATCAGCCGCAAAGCCGCGGAGCGGGGAGTCACCGCCAAGGTGTTCCTTCAGGTCAACGTATCGGGAGAGGAATCGAAATACGGGATGAATCCGGACGAGCTGCTGCCGCTTGCCGCCGCCATCCGCGGCTTGCCGGGCCTGCATGTCGAAGGGCTGATGACGATGGCTCCCTACGAGGCGGAGCCGGAGGAGACGCGCCCGGTTTTCCGCGGGCTCCGCGAGCTGCGGGACCGGCTGAACGATGAGAACCTTTTTCGCTATCCCGTGAACGGCTTGTCGATGGGAATGTCCAATGATTTTGAAGTGGCCATAGAAGAGGGAGCGACTCTGGTTCGGCTGGGATCCATCCTCCTTCCGAGCCAACATTAAGGAGGCACCGATATGGGAGTCATGAATCGGGTTCTGAATTTTCTTGGCCTGAAGGAAGAGGACGACAGCCTGGCGGACAAGGACTATGAGTCGGAAGAGCCGGAAGAAATTGAAACCAATCCCTTCGAACAACGTAAGATCAAAAGTAACGTCGTAAGCATCCACTCGCAGAAAAACGTCAAGGTGGTACTGAACGAGCCGCATAATTACGACGACACCCAGGAGGTTGCCGACCATCTCCGCAACCGCAGGCCCGTGATCGTCAACCTGCAGCGCGTCCGGCCGGAAACCGCCACCCGCATCGTGGATTTCCTGAACGGGACGGTGTACGCCCTGAACGGGACGGTATCGAAGATCGGCCCGCAGATCTACCTCTTCACGCCGGATTCCGTGGAAATTCAGGGCACCATAAAAGAACTACCCAGTGAAACTCAATACGACTGAACGAGGTGACTTGATTGCTGGCATTTATTAACGGAGCGCTGACCCTCTTGGGTTATGCTTACCAAATCTACAGCTTTCTGATCATCGCCTACGTCCTGATGTCCTGGCTGCCGAACGTCCGGGAGAGTCAGGTGGGCGAGATTCTGGGCAAGATCGTTGAACCCTTCATGAGGCCCTTCCGCAAGCTGATTCCGCCGATCGGCGGAATGCTGGACATATCGCCCATGGTGGCGCTCCTCGCCCTCTGGCTGATCTATGAAGGGTTCATTCAGATTCTCTTCTATCTTGCGAAATGGACATTGACGTGACCATGACAAGAGATTGGCTGAGTCATTTTCACCCTGAGGAACGGGGATTTGCCGATAAAGCGGAGGAATGGATAGAGCGGGCGGCTGAACGCCATACCGTCAAAGTGACCGATTTTCTCGATCCGCGGCAAGCGGAGATCGTGCAGTCGCTGGCGAACCGGTATGGCGGACGAGCCGCCCTTTATTTTGACGGCGGGTACCCGGAGGCCGAGCGCAGGCGGGCGGTCATCACGCCGGATTACCGCGACCCCGGAGCAGAAGACCCAGGGATCACCGTCCTCGCCGTCACCTCCGCGGATGACCGACTGGCCGGGCTGGATCACGGCGATTACATGGGAGCGCTGCTCGGACTCGGCATCAAGCGGGAGAAGGTCGGCGATTTCCACGTGCGCCCGGACGGCTGCCATGTGCTCGTCGCCGCCGAGATTGCCGAATTTCTCAACATCCAGCTGCGCCAGGTGAGCCGCGTCCATGTGCTGACGGATATTTTGCCGCTTCATCGGCTGCAGGTGGTTGCCTCCACGCTGGAGGAGCTCATCCTAACGGTAGCGTCGATGCGCCTCGATGGCATCGTGAGCGATGTCTGCCGCCTCAGCCGGGCCAAAGCGCAGCTTCCCATTCAGGCGGGACGTTGCCGGGTGAACTGGAAGACGGAGGAGGATCCCAGCAAGCCTCTCAAGGCGGGAGACACCGTATCCGTTCAAGGTTTCGGGCGCTTTCGCATCCTGTCCGCCGAACCGACCAAGAAGGAGCGTTACCGCGTCAGGGTGGGCCGATTCAAATAAATGCATAGCGGAATGAAAAAAGTGCGTCGTTTTGTGCAGGAAATGCCCTGGAACCGTCGAATACTTCTACTTAACAGAGATGAAGAATCTACCCAGGTGGAGGTGCACCCAATGCCGCTGTCGCCATTGGACATACATAACAAGGAGTTTAAGACTCGCATCGGACGCGGGTACGACCAGGATGAAGTCAACGAGTTCCTTGACCTTGTGATCAAGGATTATGAAACCATCATCCGGGAAAACAAGGAATTGCATGCCCAGATCGCCAATCTTCAGGAGCGGCTGGACCACTTCCAGAATATCGAGGAGAGTCTGAGCAAGACGATCATCGTCGCCCAGGAAGCCGCTGACGACGTCAAGTCCAACGCCAAGAAGGAAGCGCAGCTGACCATTCGCGAAGCCGAGAAGAACGCCGACCGCATCATCAACGAGGCGCTGGTGAAATCGGGCAAGATCTCTCTGGAGATCGAAGAGCTGAAGAAGCAGGCGTCCATCTACCGCACCCGGTTCCGCACGCTGCTCGAAGCACAGCTTGAGCTGGTCAGCGGGAACAGCTGGGATGCGTTGGAAACCACGAGTGAAGGCGCTTAAGGTCAGATGGACCCCATTCTGCCGAAAGAACCTGCGGGTTCTTCTACAATCTGAGCGAGTTAAAATAAGCGGCCGGTCGTCCGGCCGCTTTAATTTTTAATCTGCATCTATTTATTCATGTCCAACCTCAAATAAACGCTTCTTTCTTTAAATCCAAGCGATTTCCAAAAGGAATAGCCTGCATTGTTCCAATTCATCACTTCGATATCCAAACTCTCCGTGCCCAATGTTTCAAGCAACTTCACTATCGCCAATTTTCCATAACCTTGCCTTCTGCTGTTTCGTCAGATGAAAAAATGCCTGAGATACAACGGTTGTTTCGTGTGATTTACCAAAGCATATCCGACGGTTTCCCCATGCTCTTCGAATTTATAGGCTTTATAATCTGTATGGATAAAATTCCTCATTCTTTCTTTAAGCTGTTCGAAATTCATTTCATTGTCATGTTGTTCTTCAATAAGTTGCTTGTTAAGTGCGGCAAGAAGGTCCAAATCTATGTCCGAACAAATCCGTATTGTTAATTCAGCCATAAAAATCCACTCCTGCTCAAGATTCTCGCATTTGCCATACCGAAAGTATGCGCGATGGTCAAGAATCAAAAACCTCCCCGAAGCATCGTTGAATTTGCTGATAAGGGGACCGCTGACTTCCGCCGCCTGGCGGCTTTTGCCGTATCGGGACCGGCCCTCGTGGGAATAATGAAACGGATCGCGGGAGCGGGGAGTGATCCGTCTGAAGGAGCAGCTGGAAGAATACGACCGGGAAGTGTTGAAGGAAGTCAGCCGGAAGATCGATGAGATCGCCGTGAATATGGAGAGGGTGCAGATCGCGGACTATATCAATCTGATGAACAAGCCCTGGCGGCTGATCTTCAACAATATGTTGGGCGGAATCGCAAGGGGGGTCGGCATCGCCATCGGAGTGACGGTGTTCACGTCCACCATCCTCTATGTCCTGCAGCTCTTGGGGGCGCTTAACCTGCCCATCATCGGCGACTATATCGCCAGGTTGATCCAGGTGGTGCAAACACAATTGAATAAGACTTAAGCGAATAGCCCGGGAAGCTGCCGCTTCCGGGCTATTCCGCATCCGCCGAGGTGAACTCCCGCCAGTTTTCGGGGCTAAAAGCTATCTCTCCACGCTCCCCGTTCGTCATCCTCCAGGAGCGGCTCTCCCTCATCCTGCTCCATGTAATGCCGATACGCTTTGTTGCGGATCACCTGCAGATTCTGGCCGTAGATGTCGGTGGCGAGGAAGCTTTCAAGGTCTTCGACGTACCCGACATTCTCATCCGCTTCGATCGCCAGGGTAGAATAGTCGTCCACATCCGGGTATTCGGCATAGGCGGGCGAGGTCGAGGTACCCCAGCCCTCGACGATCTGCCACGCGTCCTCGCCGTCGAATTCGGTCTCCTTGTCCAGTTCATCCAGGCTGGTTCGGCCGAAGGGAGGGGTGAGGAGCTGTTCCTCTATAGGCCGGCGGTCCGAAACCTCCCGCTCGGGAGTGTGCTCCAGGCAAAAGGAGGTGGCCGGCAAGGCCTCCAGCCGCTCATAGGAGATCGGCTTCCCGCAGCGGACGCAGAGGCCGTAAGTGCCCGCATCCATTCGCTCAAGCGCCTCGTTCACGCGGCGGAGCTCTTTCTCCGCTTCTTCGTTGAGGGCGAGATCCTTGCCACGTTCGAACAACTCCGTGCCGACATCGGCAGGGTGATTGTCATAGCTCGACAGCTCGGAGGTGCCCTCCGCCAGCGATTCGCCAAGGCCGTAATGGGCATTGCCTGCAAACCGTTCCTCCAAGTCGCGCTGCTCCTCCAGCAGGATTCTTCGCAGCGAGCCCCGCTGCTCCTCCGTCAAATGCTCCATGAGAGCGTTCCTCCTTGACCATGATGAGGTTAGTTTGGGCGTTTTCGTCCGGCTTCATCAGGGGAATGCCTGAGAAGAATGGCAACCTTTTCGGGGGCTACAAGACAAGGGTTTTCAAAAGGGACAAAAAACGGATATACTGAAGCGTAGGCATGCTATCGTAGGAGGGTATTTTTCGTGGTTTATTACTTGCTCGCACTGCTTGTCATCGTTCTCGATCAGGCGGCGAAGTATCTGATCGTGCACAACCTGGATTTGTACCAGCAGGTTCCGGTCATCGGAGACTTCTTCATCATCACCTCGCAGCGCAACCGCGGCGCGGCGTTCAGCATCCTGCAGGAGCAGCAGCTCCTCTTCATCGCGATCACCGTCATCGTCGTCGCGGGCATCGTTTATTATATGAGGCGGGTAATTCGCGACCGCAAGGCGATGCTGGCCACGGCGCTGGGGCTGCTGCTCGGCGGAGCGCTCGGCAACTTTCTCGACCGCGCAAGGACGGGAGAAGTTGTCGATTTTCTCATGTTCAATTTCCGCTTCCCCCTCTTCGGGAACAAGGTGGACTACACCTTCCCCGTCTTCAATATCGCGGATACGGCGATCACGATCGGCGTTCTGCTTATTCTGCTCGACACGTTTCTCTCGTGGCTCAAAGAAAGGAAAGAACAGCGACATGGCGTTGAACAACCAAGAACCGAAGAAACCCGCTGAGATCGAAGAGTGGCAGGCAGAGCCGGAGGCCGCCGGGGAGCGGATCGACAAGCATCTGACGGAAGCGATCGAAGCCGACGTCTCCCGTTCGCAGGTGCAGCAGTGGATCAAGGACGGGCGTGTGCGCGTGAACGGAGCCGCCGTCAAAGGCAGCTACAAGCTGGCTGCGGGCGACCGGATCGAGGTGGCGATTCCGGAGCCCGAGGAGTTGGACGTGCAGCCGGAAAATATCCCGCTCGAGATCGTCTTTGAGGATTCCGACGTAGTCGTTATCAACAAGCCGCGGGGCATGGTCGTTCACCCCGCTCCCGGCCACGCCGCCGGCACGGTCGTAAATGCGCTGCTCTATCATTGCAAGGATCTGTCTGGCATCAACGGCATCCTGCGCCCGGGAATCGTCCACCGGATCGACAAGGATACTTCCGGCCTCCTGATGGCCGCGAAGAACGATCTCGCGCACGCATCCCTCTCCGCGCAGCTCAAGGAGCATTCGGTGACGCGCAAATACATCGCCGTGGTCCACGGGAACATCCCGCATGACCAGGGAACGATCGACGCGCCCATCGGCCGCGACTCCGGCGACCGCAAGCTGTTTGCGGTGACCCACCGCAACAGCAAGCATGCGGTGACGCATTTTGCCGTCGCGGAACGGTTCGGCGACTTCACCCTGATCGAGCTGAGGCTGGAGACGGGCAGAACGCATCAGATCCGCGTGCATATGAAATATATCGGCTACCCGCTGGTGGGAGATCCCGCTTACGGCAAGCCGAAGGATCATGAAATGCAGGGACAGGCGCTGCACGCCGCGGTGCTCGGTTTCATTCATCCGCGCAGCGGAGAGCGCTTGGAGTTCACGGCTCCTCTGCCGGAGGATATGGAGCGGCTGCTGCTGCGGCTTAGAAGCAAGTGATTCCCGGGAGAGGGGAGAACGGAAGGCAATGACTATGGAATCGCTGATCAATCGCCGGGTGAGAGACATCCAAATCTCCGGCATCCGCAAAATTTCCAATCTGATCGCCGGCTATCCGGACGCGGTGACGCTGACCATCGGCCAGCCGGATTTTCCGACTCCCGGCCACATTCTAGAGGCGGCCAAGCGCGCCATCGATGAGAACCGGACCGGCTATACGGCCAACGCCGGTCTCCTCGAGCTGCGCCGGGCAGCGGCGGAGTGGGTGGGCGCGCGGTACGGCCAGAGCTACGACCCGACGAGCGAGGTGCTCGTGACGGTCGGAGCGACGGAAGCGCTTGAGATGGCGCTTCTGGCCTTGCTCGAAGAGGGCGCCGAGGTCATCTTGCCGGCCCCGGTTTATCCCGGCTACGAGCCGCTCGTCCGGCTGTGCGGCGGCATCCCGGTGCTGGTGGACACCGCGGCATCCGGCTTCAAGATTACGGCCGAAGCGATCCGGCCGCATCTCACGGAGAAGACCCGCTGCGTCCTGCTCGGCTATCCCTCCAATCCGACCGGCCGCGTGCTGGACGCGGCAGAGCTGGCGGCGATCGCGAAGCTCTTGCGGGAGCGCGAGGTGTTCGTCATCTCCGATGAGATTTATTCCGAGCTGGTCTGCGACGGCGTTCATCGCTCGATCGCCCTTGAACCGGGCATGCGGGAGAAGACGATCGTCATCAACGGCTTGTCCAAATCGCATGCCATGACCGGCTGGCGCATCGGCTTCACGTTCGCTCCCGTCGAGATCACCCGGCACATGGTCAAGGTTCATCAATACCATGTGACCTGCGCCAGCTCGATCAGCCAATACGCCGCGCTGGAGGCGCTGACCGGCGGACCGGATGACGCTCTGCCGATGCGGGAGGAGTATCGTAGACGCCGCGATTATTCCGTCGGCCGGCTGCGGGCGATGGGGATGGAGCTGAACGGGATTCCCGAGGGAGCCTTCTATCTGTTCCCTTCCATCCGCGCGTATGGCTTGGGGTCGGAGGCGTTCGCCATGCAGCTCCTGGAGCGGCAAAAGGTCGGGGTCGTGCCGGGAGACGCTTTTTCGCGCTATGGGGAAGGGTATATCCGTTTGTCTTACGCTTATTCCATGCCGCAGCTGGAGGAAGCCTTCGACCGAATGGAACGGTTTGTGCAGCATTTGCAGGGGTGAGAAGAACGCTCGAAGATTGCTCGGAGGGGCCGCTTCCTTGAGGGGGACGGCTCCTGTTGCGTATCCACGGCGTTTCTACTGCGAACAAATGTTTCCTTTTACGGAAATTGAGGATATAATGGAGGTTAGGTTAGACATCGATTCGGTTGTAGACAGGAGGAACCCCCATTATGAAACTGGAACTGATCATACCTTTGCTATCGTTGCTCGGAAATGCGGCCGTGCTCGCCATCCTGCTCATCCGGAAGCCGTCGCGGCCGGAGGGGGCGAAGGAAGGGCTCGCCCTGCTGGAAAAGCAGGTGGACCGTCTGGAGCGCAGTCTGCTCGAGCAGTTTTCCTTGAATCGCAAGGAAGCACAAGCCTCCGAGAGGCGCACCCGAGAGGAACTGTCCGCCAAGCTGGAGAGCTTTAACGGCACGCTGCTCGCTTTCATGGACCGAACCTCGGAGCTGCAGAAGCATCAGCTGGGAACGACCGAGGTCAAGCTGGACAAGCTGCGGGAGACAGTAGAAGCGCGGCTGAAGGAGTTGCAGGAGGACAACAGCCGCAAGCTGGAGCAAATGCGGGCGACTGTGGACGAGAAGCTGCACGCGACGCTGGAGCAGCGGCTTGGGGAGTCGTTCAAGCTGGTCAGCGAGCGGCTGGAGCAGGTGCATCAGGGGCTGGGAGAGATGCAGGTGCTGGCGACCGGCGTTGGCGATCTCAAGAAGGTATTGACCAATGTGAAGACGCGCGGAACCTGGGGGGAAGTGCAGCTCGGCAATCTGCTGGAGCAGGTGTTCACGGCGGACCAATTCGAGCGGAATGTCGCCACCAAGAAGGGCAGCGCCGACCGGGTGGAATTCGCCGTCAAGCTTCCCGCCAAGGACGGGGCAGGGGGAGTAGTCTGGCTGCCGATCGACTCCAAGTTCCCGACGGAGGATTACCAGCGGCTCGTTGACGCCCAGGAGGCCGGCGACGCAGCCGCGGCCGAGACGCATCTGAAGCTGCTGGAAGCGCGCCTCAAGTCGGAAGGCAAGGACATCCGCGGCAAATACATAGATCCGCCGCACACGACGGACTTCGCCATTCTCTTCCTGCCCGCGGAGGGCTTGTTCGCCGAAGCACTGCGGCGGCCGGGGCTCAGCGAGTGGCTGCAACGGGAATGCCGGGTCGTGCTCACCGGGCCGACGACGCTGGCCGCCTTTCTCAACAGCCTGCAGATGGGCTTTCGCACCCTCGCCATCGAGAAGCGCTCCAGCGAGGTCTGGCAGCTGCTCGGCGCGGTCAAGACGGAGTTCGGCAACTTCGGCGATCTTCTGGACAAGACGCACAAGAAGCTGCAGGAAGCGAGCAACACCATCGAGGGCGCGGCGCGCAAGAGCCGCAACATCGAGCGCAAGCTGAGCAAGGTGCAGGAGCTCCCCGCCGCGGAAGCGGAGGAAATGCTGAAGCTGGAGGCGTGATGGAGCTTATGGCCCGAAAACCCGAAAAAAACCGTTTGAACTCCCTTTGTGTCGAAGGGAGCGCAAACGGTTTTTTTGAGTACAAGTGATCCGCCAATTTGACAATCCCGACCATTCGATTCAACCCAATAGGACTGGCCATACGATTCAATCGAACAGGACCGACCATACGATTCAATCCGACAAAACCGACCATACGATTCAATCGGACAGGACCGACCATACGATTCAATCGGACAGGACCGGCCATACGAATCAATCCGACAGGATCGACCATACGATTCAATCGGACAGGACCGACCATACGATTCAATCGGACAGGACCGACCATACGATTCAATCGGACAGGATCGGCCATCAGGCTCAACCTGAAATCAGCCCTGGACCGTGTACTGGTGATAGCCGCATAAGGCCGTAAAAATAACGATCCGAAACATCATTATTGGCCCGGCAGCGGCCTTTGCGCGTGAAATAATGATACAAAACATCATTAAATGGGGCCGAGCAGCGGGGAAAAGGGGGCGTTTCACGAAATAATGATACTGGAGATCATTAATCTCGCATACTCTCGCCTTTTCGTTGAAATAGAGGTGTTTCATATTATTAAAATTATCCGTAAAGACCGGCGAAGCGTCCAATCGGCTCGGTTTGGGTGAGCACGCCTCTGCAAGCGATCACGCCGCCGATCGGTGCAGCCTGGCGGATTTCCCCGGTTTTTCGTACTGGAAATTTAGTGCGCGCTCTTCCAGGCGAGGTAGCCGGTGGCGGCGCGGATGGCGGTTCCGATCGCCCGCTCATCCGGCTCCAGCTTGGCGTGGTGGAGGCCGTAAGGGGCTTCTACGCCAAGCCAGAACATGAAGCCGGGAATCCTCTCGAGGAAGAAGCCGAAGTCTTCTCCGGTCATCGCCTCGCGGCATTCGATCAGCTCAGCGCCGGAGTGCCCGGCGGCCCAGTCCATGAACTCGCGGGTGAGCGCCGGGTCGTTGTATACCTGCATGTAGGTCGAACCGTAATTCAGCTCGGCGCGGCAATCGAAGGCGGTCCCGAGCCCTGCCAGCATCGCTTCGATCCGAGCTTTGACGCGAGCCATCGATTCCGCCGAAAGGGTGCGGATGGTGCCTTCCAGCCGGGCGTGCTCGGCGATGATGTTCTGCTTCGTGCCGCCTTCGATCTTGCCGATCGTGATTACCGCTGAGTCGATCGGATCGACGTTGCGGGCGATGATGGTTTGCAGCATGCCGACGAGCTGCGCGGCGGCAACTACCATGTCATTGGCCTGATGGGGACGGGCGGCATGCCCGCCCAGGCCATACAGGTCAATGAACAGCTCGGAGGTGTTGGCGAAGAGGATGCCCGGCCGGGTGGCGATGACGCCTGCCTCGTATTCAGGAGCGATGTGGAGCGCCACGATCTGCTCCGGCATCCAGTCCTGAAGCTCCGGCGCCGCGAGCATCGGCTTCGCTCCGCCCGGCCCTTCCTCGGCCGGCTGGAACAGCGCGATCAGGTCGTCGTCCATCGGCTCGTTGACGAAATGGGTGACGACGCCGAGGCCGATGGCCATGTGCATGTCATGGCCGCAGGCGTGCATGCGGCCGGAATGCTCCGAACGGAACGGATACGAAGTTTGCTCCTCGATCGGCAGAGCGTCCATATCGGCGCGGTAGCCGAAGCGCCGCTTGGGCGCGCGCCCTTTTACCTTGACGATGATTCCGGTTCTCCAGGTTCGAATCTCCAGGCGGTCGGCCGGAAGCGACCGGAGATAACCGAGCAGATAAGCCTGCGTCTTGAATTCCTGAAAGCCGAGCTCGGGAATTCGGTGAAGCTCCCGCCGCGCTTCCACGAAGCGGGACACATCCATGGCGACTCCCATGCCGGGACTCACCTCCTTTTTACAGCTTGCGAAGCTCCTGGAGGATCTCGGTCTTGGATTTGGTCTTGTCGTCGACCCGCTTGATCACCTTCGCGGGTGCGCCGGCAACGACGCAAAAGGGAGGAACGTTCTCGGTGACGACCGAACCGGCTGCCACGACCGCGCCTTCGCCGATCTGAACTCCTTCGAGGACGACCGCGTTAGCTCCGATCAGGGCGTCGTCTCCGACCACCACGGGCTGGGCGGAGGGGGGCTCGATGACGCCGGCCAGCACGGCTCCGGCGCCGATGTGGCACATTTTGCCGACCTCGACGCGGCCGCCGACGACGGCGTTCATATCGACCATCGTGCCTTCGCCGATCTTGGCTCCGATGTTGATGACCGCGCCCATCATGATGACGGCATTGTCGCCGATGGTCGCCTTGTCGCGGATATAAGCCCCCGGTTCAATGCGAGCGCGGATGTTCTTCATATCGATCATCGGGATCGCGGAGTTGCGGCGGTCGTTCTCCAGCACATAATCCTCGATGCGGTCCTTGTTCTCTTCGAGCAGCGGTTCGACAGCGCTCCATTCTCCGAACAGAACGGCGGTGGGGCCGGAGACGAAGGCCTTCACGTCCGGTCCGAAATCGATGCCGGCGAGGTCGCCTTTGACGTAAACCTTGACCGGAGTCTTCTTGTTGCTGTTTTTAATGTAATCGATGATCTCGTACGTGTTCATTTCCTTGACTTCACTCATGGATTTCGCTCCTTTGCAGTATCCGTGCCGAGCGGCACGAGGGCTACATCCTTTATAGCACAACCGACCTGCTTCATCAAATGCTTGTCCAGGGCGGCGCAGCCGGTTGGCTGACCATGCCCGATCCGCTGCGGACTTGAGGTTCGGAAGATCGGCGCAAGCAAATCGGTGCAAATGTGCGTAAAATCGGTGCAAATGTGCGTAAAATCGGTGCAACTCGGCGCAAGCGGGTTGACATCCTTCCGTCCAAATGGCATAATGTCCAAGAATCATACAGCGCCTTTAATGAACAGTCCCGTGAGGCTGGCAAGGTGATCGACATTCGTCCATGAACTGACAGGGCAGGTTCTGCCCGCATGCGGCCCGACTGGGTTTCTTGCCATGCGGAGAAGACCCGGCCTGTTCGACGAAAACCTCTGCCTAACGGGCGGAGGTTTTTTTGCGTGTCTTTGCGTGTCTTTGCGTATCTTTGCGTATCTTTGCGTGTCTTTGCATGTCGAGGGAATGGTATAGGAAAAGCAAAACGGAACCGGGGAGGCTGCGTCATGACGACGGTGCAGCAGGAGCAAGAGCATGAACTGATGGATGAAATGGCGATTCGCCGGGCGCTGACCCGCATCGCCCACGAGATTCTGGAACGGAACAAAGGCGTGGACAACTGCCTGCTTGCCGGAATCCGCACGCGGGGAATTTACTTGGCAGAGCGGATTGCCGACCGGATCGAGGAGATCGAAGGCGTGCGGATTCCGGTTGCAGCCGTGGATACCTCCTCCTACCGGGATGACCGGGAGCGGGACGGGGAAGGCCGCACCGGCCGGGAAAGCCTGCTCGAGCGCTCGGTCGTGCAGGGGCGGAAGGTGGTGCTGTTCGACGACGTGCTGTACACGGGCCGAACGATCCGCGCCGCCATGGACGCCGTGATGGCGAGCGGCCGGCCGGAGATGATCCAGCTGGCGGTTCTGGTGGACAGGGGGCATCGTGAGCTTCCGATCCGGCCAGATTATGTCGGCAAGAACATCCCGACGGCCAAGGCGGAGGAGATTCAGGTCCGGCTGAAGGAAGTCGACGGCGCGGATGCGGTCGTTATTTTGCAGGGATAGCAGATCATTACAGCGAAGGGGAGGGACCAGGAAAATGGGACTGTGGATCATCAACGGCTGGCCGGGCAGCGGCAGCCGGGAAGAACGGCTTCATGTCTGCATCGAAGGCGACCGCATTGCCGAGCTTGCCAGCGGTTCGGCGGAAGCGCTCAGCCTAGCCGGCCATGAGGTGCTGGATGCGGGCGGCAAGCTCCTCGCACCGGGCTTCATCGACATGCATGTCCATCTGCGCGATCCGGGCTTTGAGCACAAGGAAACGATCGCAACCGGCACCAGAGCGGCGGCCTGCGGCGGCTTCACGACGGTCGCCTGCATGCCCAACACGCGTCCGGTGGCGGACTCGCCGGAGGTGATCCGGACCATTCTCTCCAAGGCGGAAGAGGAAGGCTCGGTCCGGGTTCTGCCCTACGCGAGCATCACCCGCGGCGAGCTGGGCCGGGAGCTCACGGACTTTGCCGCTCTCAAGGAGGCGGGAGCGGTCGCCTTCACGGACGACGGGGTCGGTGTGCAGAACGCCCGCATGATGAAGGAAGCGTTTGTCCGGGCGCGGGAGCTGGACATGACGGTGGTCGCCCACTGCGAGGAGGATTCGCTTCTGGACGGGGCGGCGGTGACGGAGGGCAATTTTGCCAGGAAACACGGCCTGAAGGGCATCCCGAATGAATCCGAGGCGATTCCGATCAGCCGGGATGTGCTGCTGGCGGAGGCAACCGGAGCTCGCTACCACGTCTGCCATGTGAGCACGGAGCAATCTGTCCGGGTGATCCGCGACGCGAAGAGAGTGGGAATCCGGGTTACCGCCGAGGTCTGCCCCCACCACTTGCTGCTCTCCGACGAAGACATTCCCGGACCCGATGCCAATTACAAAATGAATCCGCCGCTGCGCACCCCCCGCGATGTTCGAGCGGTGATCGAGGGGTTGGAGGATGGCACGATCGATATTCTGGTCACCGACCACGCGCCTCATTCCGCCGAGGAAAAGGCCAAGGGCCTGCAGCTCGCCCCCTTCGGCATCGTCGGTCTGGAGACGGCGTTCCCACTCTTGTACACCCGCTTCGTGGCGGCGGGGCGCTGGACACTGCCCTTCCTGCTGGAGCGGCTGACCGCGAAGCCGGCCGAGGTGTTCGGGCTGCCTTACGGCAGGCTGGAGACGGGCGCGCCGGCCGATCTCACCATCGTCGATCTGGAAGAAGAGCGCGAGGTAAATCCGGAGTGCTTCGCTTCCAAGAGCCGCAACACGCCTTTCGACGGCTGGAAGCTGAAGGGCTGGCCGAAGGTGACTGTCGCTGGCGGCAGAATCGTCTGGCAGGAGCAAAAATAAGCTTGTTGGCCTTAATCCGTTGTGGTATATTTATACACGAAAGTGTATAGAGAAGAGTAGGGGCATTCTGCACGTCCGCCCGCGGAGCCAATGGCGGCTGATCCGACGAGTTTTCCAAGAAGAATTAGTCTTTGGCCGCAGGGGAAAAGCGAACGAAACAGAGGGCGGCGCAGCGACTCCGAAATAATAATGCACGAATCATGAATAAATATTCATAGCCGAACGGATGGACGCCTGCGGGCGCGCCGTTTCCGGCATGACCAGTAGAAGGAGTGGGGATCATGCAAGCGAGGCTGCTGTTGGAGGATGGCACTCTTTTCACGGGCTCGGCGTTTGGGGCCGAGGCGGAGACGACCGGTGAAGTGGTGTTCAATACGGGATTGACGGGCTACCAGGAGGTGCTGTCCGATCCTTCCTATTGCGGCCAGATTGTCGCGATGACCTATCCGCTGATCGGCAACTACGGGATTACCCGCGATGATTTTGAATCCATCCGGCCGTTTGTCCACGGCTTCGTCGTCCGCGAGCATGAGACGCTGCCGAGCAATTGGCGGGCGCAGGATACCGTCGACCAGCTGCTCAAGGAATACGGCATCCCCGGTATCAGCGGCATCGACACGCGGATGCTGACCCGCATTTTGCGCCATCACGGCACTATGCGCGGGCTGCTCGCCACCGGGAACGCGCCCATCGGCGAGCTGCAAGAACGCCTCGCAGCCTCCCGGCTCTTGACGGATCAAGTGCGCCGCGTCTCCACTTCAAGCGTCCTGCATATTCCCGGCCGCCGCGAGCGGATTGCCGTCCTCGACTTCGGCTCCAAGAGCGGCATCGTCCGCGATCTGGTCGCCCGCGGCTGCGACGTGGTCATCGTGCCGCAGAACACGACGGCGGATGCGATCAGGAAGCTGGATCCGGACGGCATCATGCTCTCGAACGGCCCCGGAGACCCGAAGGACGTTCCCCATGCGGTGGATGCGATCCGCAACCTGCTGGGCGACATCCCGATCTTCGGCATCTGCCTCGGCCATCAGCTCCTGTCGCTCGCCTGCGGCGCCGACACCGAGAAAATGAAGTTCGGCCACCGCGGCGGCAACCATCCGGTCAAGGAGCTTGCCACCGGCCGCTGCTACATCACCTCGCAGAACCACGGGTACACGGTGAAGCCGGAGAGCATCGCCGGCACGAAGCTGGCGGTCACCCACATCAACAACAACGACAAGACCGTGGAAGGCGTGCGCCATACGGAATTCCCCGCCTTTTCCGTTCAATACCATCCCGAAGCTTCGCCGGGTCCGCAGGACTCGGGCTATCTGTTCGACCAATTCATCGAGATGATCCGCATCCACAAGGCGACGGTCGCCAAGCCTTCCCGCCAGGCGGTCATTCATCTTGGAGTCGTCCGAGCGAACGGACGGCTCGCCGGAACCGCGGCGGCAAGCGCCGCCAGCCCGGCAGAAAGCGCCGCCAGCCCGGCAGCAAGCGCCGCCAGCCCAGCAGCGCAGCCGGAAGAAGCCGAACCCGCCGAGAAAGGGGAACCGACCTATGCCGAAAAATAATGAACTGAAGAAGATTCTCGTGATCGGCTCGGGCCCGATTGTGATCGGCCAGGCAGCCGAATTCGACTATGCCGGTACGCAAGCCTGCCAAGCCCTGAGGGAAGAGGGTATGGAGGTCATTCTGATCAACAGCAATCCGGCTACGATCATGACCGATACCAACATGGCCGACAAGGTCTACATCGAGCCGATCACGCTCGATTTCGTCACGCAGATCATCCGCCAGGAGAAGCCGGACGGGCTTCTGCCCACTTTGGGCGGCCAGACCGGCCTGAACATGGCGGTGGAGCTGGCGCGCGCCGGTGTGCTGGAGCGCGAGAACGTCAAGCTGCTCGGCACGCAGCTGAGCGCGATCGAACAGGCGGAAGACCGCGACCTGTTCCGCGAGCTGATGCACGAGCTGGAGCAGCCGGTTCCCGACAGCGTCATCGTCACGAGCGTGCCAGAAGCCGTCGATTTCGCGAGCAGCATCGGCTATCCGATCATCGTTCGCCCTGCTTACACGCTCGGCGGCACCGGCGGCGGCATCGCAGCCGACGAAGAAGAGCTGAAGGAGATCGTCGCCTCCGGCATCCGCTACAGCCCGATCGGCCAGTGCCTCGTCGAGAAGAGCATCGCCGGCATGAAGGAGATCGAATACGAGGTCATGCGCGACGCCGGCGACAACTGCATCGTCGTCTGCAACATGGAGAACCTCGACCCGGTCGGCGTCCATACGGGAGACAGCATCGTCGTGGCGCCGAGCCAGACGCTGTCCGACCGCGAGTATCAGATGCTGCGCTCTGCGTCGCTGAAGATCATCCGCGCGCTGAACATCGAAGGCGGCTGCAACGTCCAGTACGCCCTCGATCCGTACAGCTACCAATACTTCGTCATTGAAGTCAACCCCCGCGTCAGCCGTTCATCAGCGCTCGCCTCCAAAGCGACCGGCTACCCGATCGCCAAGATGGCCGCCAAGATCGCCATCGGCTACACGCTGGACGAGATCGTCAACCCGGTCACCGGACAAACCTATGCCTGCTTCGAGCCGACGCTCGACTACATCGTCGCGAAAATTCCGCGCTGGCCGTTCGACAAGTTCACCGCGGCGAACCGCAAGCTCGGCACCCAGATGAAGGCGACCGGCGAGGTGATGGCGATCGGCCGCACCTTCGAGGAGTCGCTGCACAAGGCCGTCCGGTCGCTGGAGATCGGCGCGCATCGGCTCTATCTGCCGGAAGCCGCCGAGCTGGACAACGCGACGCTGCAGGCGCGCCTCGCGAAGCCGGACGATGAGCGGCTGTTCCTGATCGCGGAAGCTTATCGCCGCGGCTACACGCTCGAGATGCTCCAGGAGCTGACCCGCATCGACTGGTGGTTCCTGCACAAGCTGCAGGGAATGGTCGAGTTCGAGCAGGTTCTGAAGCAGCCGGCGCTGACCGCCGAGACGCTGCTGCAGGCGAAGCGCAAGGGCTTCACCGACCGCTCCATCGCCGAGATTCGCCGCCAGGCGGACGCGCTCCTGCCCTATACGGCGGAGCAGGAAGTCCGCGGCTTCCGCAAGGAGCTGAACCTGAAGCCGGTCTACAAGATGGTCGACACCTGCGCCGCCGAATTCGAGGCGGTCACTCCCTACTATTACTCCACCTACGAGACGGAGGATGAGGGAGAGCAGACCGCTAAGGAGAAGGTGGTCGTGCTCGGCTCCGGACCGATCCGCATCGGACAGGGAATCGAGTTCGACTACTCCACCGTTCACGCCGTCTGGGCGATCCAGGAGGCGGGCTACGAAGCGGTGATCATCAACAACAATCCGGAGACGGTATCCACCGACTTCAACACCTCCGACCGGCTGTACTTCGAGCCGCTGTTCTTCGAAGACGTCATGAACGTGATCGAGCGCGAGCAGCCGCTCGGCGTCATCGTCCAGTTCGGCGGCCAGACGGCCATCAATCTGGCCGCTCCGCTCGCCGCCGCCGGAGTTCGCATCTTAGGCAGCGATCTGGAGAGCATCGACCAGGCGGAGGACCGCAAGAAATTCGAAGCGCTGCTTCGCGAGCTGCAGGTTCCCCAGCCTCCGGGCGGAACGGTAACCTCCGTCGACGAAGCGGTCGGAACCGCCGCCAAATTCGGCTATCCGGTGCTCGTCCGCCCCTCCTATGTGCTGGGCGGCCGGGCGATGGAAATCGTCTATTCGGACGCCGACCTGCTCAGCTACATGGAAAGGGCCGTCAAGATCAATCCGGAGCATCCCGTGCTGATTGACCACTACATGGAGGGGAAGGAAGTGGAGGTCGACGCCATCTGCGATGGCAAGACCGTCCTCATTCCGGGCATCATGGAGCATGTCGAACGGGCGGGCGTCCATTCGGGCGATTCGATTGCCGTCTATCCGCCGCAGACGCTCTCTCCGGCGATCAAGCAGAAAATCGTCGACACGACGATCAAGATCGCCAAAGCATTGCGGGTGAGCGGGCTCGTCAACATCCAATACGTCATCTACAAGGATGAGGTGTATGTCATCGAGGTGAACCCACGTTCCTCGCGAACGGTGCCCTTCCTGAGCAAGGTGACGACGATCCCGATGGCGAAGATCGCCACCCAGGTCATTCTCGGCCGCACGATCGCCGAGCTGGGCTACAGCGAAGGCCTTTACCCCGAGGACGATCATGTCTCCGTCAAGGTTCCGGTCTTCTCCTTCGCCAAGCTGCGCCGCGTCGACACGACGCTCGGACCGGAGATGAAATCCACCGGCGAGGTCATGGGCCGCGACCGCAGCTATGCCAAGGCGCTGTACAAGGGGCTGGTCGGCTCCGGCATGAAGATTCCGCCGGCGGGCTCGATCATCGCCACCGTAGCCGACAAGGACAAGGACGAAGCGGTCGCCATCCTGAAGGGCTTCGACGAGCTGGGCTATCATATCGTAGCGACCGGCGGAACGGCGGCGGCGCTCCAGGACGCCGGACTGCGCGTCGACACGGTCAAGAAGCTGAGCGAAGGCTCGCCCAACATTCTTGACCTCATCCGCAGCGGCAAGGCGCACTTCATCGTCAATACCTTGACGAGAGGCAAGGAGCCGGAGCGCGACGGCTTCCGCATCCGCCGGGAAGCGGTCGAGAACGGCGTCGTCTGCATGACTTCGCTGGATACGGTCAAGGCGCTTCTCCATGTGCTGCAGACGATCAATTTCACCTCCCGGTCCATGCCGACTGGGGCGGAGGCCACTCCGCGCAATCGGGTACACGCATAATGCGGACTTTTTCGGCTCTTGCCCACAAGAGACCGAATGGCCTGCCCAAGCAGCCTGCGGCCCTTTCCCCGGACGGAAGCTCCGGAGAAAGGGTCGCGCCATGTGCTGTGCATAACCAGCAGTCAAAAGGAGGCTGTCATGACCACAGAATCAGTCCATCCGTCATCATCCGCGCGGAGAACTAAGGAAAGTCTCGCCGCGAGGATCATCATCCCGCTCGATTATCCGGCTCCGGCCGAAGCGGAGATTCTATTGAGCTCACTGGAGGGGATTCCCTGCTACCTGAAGGTGGGCATGCAGCTGTATTACGCTGCCGGCCCGGCTTTCGTGGAATCGCTCAAAAAGCGCGGCTACCGGGTATTTCTCGATCTCAAGCTGCACGATATCCCGAATACCGTCAAGGGAGGTGCGGAGAGCATCACCCGCCTCGGCGTGGACATGTTCAATGTGCATGCTGCCGGCGGGCTGCGCATGATGGAAGCGGCGATGGAGGGCGTGGACAAGGCCGCGGCCGGAGCGCCGGCGTCCGCAACTGCCGCATCCGCCCCAACTGCTGCCTCTGCTGTGTCCGTACACTCCGCTGCCTCTTGCGACTTCCCGCTTCATAACCCAAACCGGCCATTAGTGATCGCCGTCACGCAGCTGACGAGCACGGACCGGCCGATGCTGAACGAGCAGATCGGCATTCCCGGCTCCGTAGAAGAGTCCGTGGTCCGTTACGCCCTGCTCGCCCGGCAGGCGAAGCTGGACGGGGTGGTCGCGTCCGCCCGGGAAGTGCGGTTGATCAAGGAAGCGACAGACGAGTCCTTCCTCACGGTCACGCCGGGCATCCGTCCGTCCGGTTCCGTCGCGGAGGACCAGTCCCGCACGATGACGCCGGGCGAAGCCCTGGCCGCCGGTTCGGACTATCTCGTCATCGGCCGGCCGATCACCGCGCAGAAGGACCCTCGGCTCGCTTTTGAAACCTTACTCGAGGAGATGCTCACCCATGGCCATGCATAACCTGTCCGCCACCATCGCTTCATCCCTGCTTGATATCAAAGCCGTCGCCCTGCGCCCGAACGAGCCGTTCACCTGGACATCCGGGCTGAAATCGCCGATCTATTGCGATAACCGCCTGACGATGTCTTACCCCGCCATTCGCACGATGATTGCCGAGGGCTTCGCAGAGACGATCCGCGAGCAGTACCCCGATACGGAGGTCATCGCCGGAACGGCGACCGCCGGCATTCCGCATGCGGCATGGGTGGCCGACAAGCTGGGCCTGCCGATGATCTATATCCGCGACAAAGCCAAGGGGCACGGCAAGCAGAACCAGATCGAAGGCGCGCTCCAGCCGGGGCAAAAGGTGGTCGTCATCGAGGACCTCATCTCTACTGGGGGAAGCTCGTTGAAAGCGGCCCTGGCCGTGCGGGAAGCGGGCGGCGATGTAGGCTTCGTCCTCGCCATCTTCACTTATGAATTTCCTGCGGCGGCGAAGCTTTTTGCCGAAGCCGGCATTCCGATGCAGACGCTCACGAACTATTCGACTTTGCTGGAGACCGCGCTGCAGCAAGGCTTTATTCAAGAAGAGGACTTGGCCAAGCTACGAGCCTGGCGCTCCAATCCGCAGGAATACGGCAAGACGGAGTAAACGCTCCCTTTTGCGGCTGGCATACGCTGTTTTTTGCGGACATAAACTGCTGTCATCGCTGTTTCTTTAGGAGGCGGGTGGCAGCTATTTGCATACACAAGGGAAATCGGCGGCGGATGTCGAACTGGATACGAGAGAGGAAGCTGGCGGAGCACCTTTTTCCCTCTAACGCTTACAATATTAGAAACGCAAATGGCGAATGATGCGCAGTAGGAAGGGGTAGTTCGATGAGAGTTCACAGCCGGGAAGTGGAAAAAACCGTTTACCGCAAGCTCGCGGAACGCGGGGTTGAGCTGGAAGACATTGCTGACATCGTGCTCGAAATGCAGTTGCCGTACCATCCGCACCTGGAGTTTGACACCTGCATGGAAAGCGTCAAGGCGGTTCTCTCCAAAAGAGAGCTGCAGCACGCGATTCTTGTCGGAATCGAGCTGGATGTGCTGGCGGAGCAAAACGCCTTGTCGGAACCGCTGCTCTCGATTTTGCGGGAGGATGAGGGGCTTTTTGGCTGCGATGAAACCCTCGCCATCGGCTCGGTATACGGCTATGGAAGCATCGCTCTGACCACCTTCGGCTTTCTCGATAAGCAAAAGATCGGCATCATCCGCAAGCTGGACAATAAATCCTATGGCAAGGTCAACACCTTTCTCGACGATCTTGTGGCAGCGATCGCCTCCTCGGCTTCCAGCCGAATCGCCCACAAGCAAAGGGATCTTGAGGAAAAGCTGCTGGATGCGCGTCCCGATGGAGAAGGGCAAACTGCCGTTCAAGAGGAGGATAAGGCCGGCGAATTCGATCCGCTGCTCCGCGAAGCAGGAGAGAACGCCGCCAGCTGACCATGGAACGATAGCAAGTGCAGCGCTCTTTGCCGGACCGGAAGCGGTTTGTCCACTTCAGATCGGATCTGCCACGGATTTCCTGCCCTCCTCCGGAAAAGTTTTGGCCCCGCAATGGGTAAGATAAGCGCATAAACAACCCGTACGGAGGGAAGAGCATGGACATGGACTGGGTGTACTGGGCCAAGCTATACGATAGCAAATTCCAGGCCGGCTGTCTGGCGAAGCGGATGGAAGAGGACTGGTGGATCTATGGCTACGATTGCCCGCGGAACGTCGAGGTGTACCGTTCTCGCAAAGGCCGCTTCGGCGTGCGGTACATCCCTATTTGACATCCGGAAAGCCCATATCTGAAAAAAGTTCTGAAAAAAGTTGTTGACATAAGGGGGCTGTTCAGGGTAAACTGAAATTCGTGACTGTGTTTCGCAGTTCGAACGACGCGGGGTGGAGCAGCCCGGTAGCTCGTCGGGCTCATAACCCGAAGGCCGCAGGTTCAAATCCTGCCCCCGCAATTAAGTATCCTTGGATAAGAGGGCCCTTAGCTCAGTTGGTTAGAGCGGTCGGCTCATAACCGATTGGTCGCAGGTTCGAGTCCTGCAGGGCCCACCACCCTTTAAAACCTTGATGATTCAAGGCTTTTTTTATTTTATTTTTATTTCGCAAGCTCCGCGGTCACTGCGTATTCCGAGGAGACATAGGTGCTGGCCTTGACGTTCGTGATGACCATCGGATAGAACATGCCTGGCTTCGGACCGGTCACTAGATACCGGATCACGGCTTTGTTGCCGCCGGGGAAGTCGATTCCGGTGATGACGACGCCATAGCCCGGATGAGGGACTTGGACGGTGAGCGTCACCTTGTTTACTTCGTCGCTGACCTTATCTATTTGGACCGTTGCTTCCTGATCCACGTCTCCATTTCCCTCATTTCCGACGGATGTTCCGCTTCCCGGCTGTGCAGACGGCTCCGTACCCGGTCCCGCCGACGGCCGCGTCTCGCTGCCGCTGTTCCGGGCTACAAAAGCGCGGGCTTCATAGAGCATGTCGGCCGCCTCCGAACGGGTGATGTCGGCTTTCGGCCGGAATTCGTTCTTCGCGTTCAGCGAGGCGATTTTCGTATTGAGCAGGAATTGAATGCTGCCGGACGCCTCCGGGTCGACCGAAGCTTCGTCCGCAAGGATATTGTACAGCATAATGGTCGGGAAAACACCCTTTTGATTGATCGCGTTGCCGAGCAGCATTGCAAATTGCTCCCGGGTTATCGCCCCCTTCGGATCGACATCCTGAGGCAGGCCGAGATTGAACTGGCCGATGATGAAGTCTTTGGCATACCAGGCGTTGTCTTGAACCTTCTTGAAATAATCGCTCGCTTTCGGTTCCTTGATGAAACGGATGTTGTCGATGTTCAGATCGAGCCCTTTGACCAGCAGATGAACTCCCTGATCGTACGTCAGCATATCCTGCGGGGCAAACTTGCCACCGTTCGTTCCGTTCAGGATGCCTTCCTTTTGCAAAGCGTTGATCTTGGCCTCGGCCGGATCGCCCTTGGTATCGCTGAAGGCAAAAGCGACCGAGCCCGAGAGCAGGACGGGCAGCACTACCGCTGCGGATATCCACTTCCATTTGTTTGTCATGTGTGAGCACCTCCAACCCCTCAGACGGGCATTCTTGGGAAAAGGTTGCACGGATCTCGAAGTGGATTAGGGATTCGTCCGAATTGAACCGAGTCCGTTAGAACCGTTTGAACCGAATTGAAATGTTCCGGCATGGGCCGCATACTTTTGGTTTGTGGTTACTTTCAATTTTACCCACAACGGAATCGGAGAAAACTTGCAGGAGTTCTGACAGGGGGATGGCTGGAGAGCAAGCCGAGCAACGGCAATAGCTGGGGACGAACATGGGGCTGAGAACCTTTTGTTCCGCATAGAATGTAGAGAACCCTGCAGGAGCGAGGGAACGGGGATTTTTATTCTCCGCATCCGGCGGACCGGTTCGATCTATTCTTGTGAAAGGGGGATGAGCGGCATGGATCAGGAGGTACTCACGAAAATGCTCGCGTTCTCGTCCATGCTCTCCGTGTTCGTGCTGGCAGCGGTTCAGCTCGTCAAGGTCTCGGTAACGATTCCCAAAAAGCTGGTTCCGCTGATGAGCGTGGCGGTGGGAATGGTGGTCGGAGCGGTCGCGTATCCGTTCACGGACCTTCAATTGGCGCTGCGGCTCTGGGCGGGAGCCCTCTCCGGCCTCTCGGCGACCGGCTTGTTCGAAGCCGCGTTCAACAAGCCGCGAAGCGGCTCCGGCGATAATGCCGCCGGTAGCACCGGCAGCGCGAGAACAGGCAAAAAACCGCCGTCCGCCGGTTAAGGGACGATGAATTCAACGGCCGTTCCATCCCGATAAACGTCCAGCTGATTCTTGATCCAGCTTCCGGCTCCGCGGTTGTCGGCAGGGGGGACATAGGCGATATCGGCGCCCGACCCGCCTTCGGCGCACATGGCCATCGGCCATTCGTCGCGGTCGTAGCCTTTTTTGGTGGGGATGCCGCTCAAGGATTTGGAGCGGTTCTCCTCCGCTCCCTTCCGTTCGATGGTGCATATGGCCGACTCGCCTTTGGCGATGGCTCTGCGGATGTGCTGTGCCGTCTTCGGATAGCGGTTCGAGGGAAACTCGATCCGCACGACAGCCGACGGCTGCGGCGTGCCCCAGGGGAGGCGCCGGCCATCCGGATGTACTTGCTGCAGGTAAAGGAAAAACAAAACGGCGATCACCAGGACGGCGAGTAGAGGAAGCAGCCGGTTTTCTCGGGACCGGCGCTTGCGTTTGCGTGTCGGACTCATGATGGGCCTCCGCTTGGTTCGTTCGCCAGTAGCAGGCGGGTAATAAGGGTTCGACATGAATTATAGCAGGTGAAAGGGAAGGGAAGAAGCAGGAATCTGGCTTCCTTGTGTCGAATGCTAGTGCCTACAGAAGAATGAGGTGACCGGCGTGCATGCGAATCTATTCCAATCGCTGCTCTACGACGCGGAATTTGACAATGCGATCTTCTTACGGAAGCGCGTCTTCGTCTACCGCAATGGAGAGTGCGTCGAGCCCTGCAGCCTGGTGCAACGCTTCACCGCCGACTCCGTGATCATCCGCTGCGCCGACGGCAGCCGCCGCGAGGTGTACCACTTACGCAGGCTATGCCGCTTCCAGACCCTGACCCGCTGACGCGGACGAAAGAATCTTGAAGAAAAGGGTTGACTTCCATGAGCCAAGCTGATATTATATTTTTTGTCGCCGCCGAAGAATGGCAGTCAGTGAAAGCAAAATAACCCGTTATGATCTGTTAGCTCAGTCGGGAGAGCACCATCTTGACAGGGTGGGGGTCAGTGGTTCGAGCCCACTACAGATCACTTGAGAGAAACCCTTGTGTATCAAGGGTTTTTTGCTTTTTAGAAGCTAGCGATTTCTACCCTGAAGAAGTCAATTGGGGACAAAACGGGGACATCATCATTTACGCGCAAACTTATCGAACTTACCGGCCGTTCGTTTTTTTACTTTTTTTGTGACGTGGACATACGTCTCTGTAGTCGTTGATAGTCGGGCATGACCGAGTCGCCGTTGAATTGCAATTAGAATCGAGTCAAAATTTCATGACCACAGATTGATAGACGAAAATTAGTCACAATTACATAGACAAAATCTACTAAACTTCTTCTCAAATCTCCAAAAAATGCTATAATGGGCTGCAAAAGTCTCATGTTTTTTTCTGGAGAAAGTCCCATCATGTAACCGAAAAGGCAAACCCATCGCAAGGTGGGGACGCAAAGTCATGGGTCCCACGTCGGATCGCCAGACCGCCGAAAAGCTTGTTGGGGCTTCCCCTGTTGAAGCCGAACGCT